>Ga0075344_1000053_pt1 | contig 14260 bp, 14 predicted proteins | sample RushOxbow_ThreeS_FD_120075 | JGI IMG/M metagenome (GOLD analysis project Ga0075344, IMG submission 120075) | Natural and restored wetland microbial communities from the San Francisco Bay, California, USA, that impact long-term carbon... | ecosystem: Environmental > Terrestrial > Soil > Wetlands ...
CCGATGCACGCTGCCGCGGCGACGAACCAGATGATCCAGACGAGGACGTTGCCGATGATCAGCTCCTCGTCTTGTGGGCCGGCTCGGGCGTGTCGAAGCGGATCGGATCCTGCACTGGAACCCGCTTGATCGGCTCGGCGAGGAGCATGTCCTTCGTGTAGATGAGGTCGTCCCGCGAGTACTCGGCGATCTCGAACTCGTTGCCGAGCGTGATCGCGTCGAACGGGCACGCGAGCTCGCAGTACCCGCAGAAGATGCAGCGGCTCATGTTGATCTCGTAGATGCGTGCGTAGCGCTCGCCCGCGGAGACGCGGTTCTCGGCGGTGTTCTCCTCCGCCACCACGCGAATGCAGTCCGCCGGACACGCGGCTGCGCAGAGCGAGCAGCCCACGCACTTCTCGAGGCCGTTCTCGTGTACGTGGAGCCGATGCCGACCGCGGAATCGTGGGTACACCGCGCGCTTGAACTCGGGGTACTGCTGGGTGATCGGCTTGCGGAAGATCTGCCGGAACGTGACCCCGAAGCCCTTCAGCGTGTCCATGGGCTGTGGCACTAGAGCGCCACCACCAGGATCGCCGTGATCACGGCATTGATCGTCGCAACCGGGAGCAGCACCTTCCAGCCGAACCGCATCAGCTGGTCATACCGTAGGCGCGGGAGCGTCGTTCGCATCCAGATGAAGATGAAGAGGAGGAAGATCAGCTTTCCGAGGAACCACAGCGGTCCCGTCCACGACGGGCCGTCGAAGCCGGGCCCGTGCCACCCGCCGAGGAAGAGCGTCACGCAGAGCGCCGACAGCGTGATGAGGTTGATGTACTCGGACATCGAGTAGAGCCCGAAGCGCATGCCGCCGTACTCCGTGTGGTAACCGGCGACGAGCTCCTGCTCGGCCTCCGGCAGGTCGAACGGCGCGCGAGCGGTCTCGGCGGTGCCGGCGAGCAGGAAGATGATCAGCCCGACGAACTGCGGCGCTGCGTACCACCACGTGTCGTCCTGCGCGGCGACGATCTCGGTGAGCGAGAGCGTGCCGGCCATGATCACGACGCCGAGGACGGAGAGCGCGAGCGAGACTTCGTACGAGACGAGCTGCGCACATGTGCGCATCGACCCGAGCAGCGCGTACTTCGAATCCGACGACCAGCCTCCGAGGATGAAGCCGTACACGCCGATCGAGCCGATCGCGAAGATCAGGATCAAGGCGATGTCGAGGTCGGCGACCTGGCCCGGGATGTACACGCCGCCGATCTCCCAGCCCGAGCCGAAGGGGATTACCGAGAATGTCACGAGCGCCGTGAAGGCGGCGAGGAAGGGGCCGGCGATGAAGGCCCAGTCGATCGCTGCGACGGGCTGGAAGCTTTCCTTGTTCAGGAGCTTGAGCAGGTCGGCGATCGGTTGCAGTGAACCGCGGAAGCCCGCGCGGTTCGGTCCATAGCGCAGCTGCATCCGGCCCATGATCTTCCGCTCCGCGAGCGTGAGGTAGGCGAACGTCGCCATGACGAGATTGATGACCACCACGGCCTGGATCAGGCTCACCCACCACTCGACCGCCGGTGTCGTCACGACTTCGCCACCTCGACGGCCTGGTGGAGATCGCCGGCGTGCTCCTCGGCGACCCGCGCGACACCGCCGACGAGCCGCTTGTTGACCCGCGCGCGCAGCTCGACCGAGGTGCCGTTCGACCGCACGACGACCTCGTCGCCGCTCGAGATGCCCAGGGTGACGGCGTCGGCGGCCGAGAGCTCGACCTCGCGCGCAGGGCGCTGGAACCCGAGCTCGGCGACACGCTCGACCGCAGGGCCGGAGAACAGCGGTCGGTAGCGCTGCAACTGGAGCTCGCCCGGCCTCTGCTCCGCGTGCTCCGGGGTCGTCCCTGGATCGGGCGCGACGTACGGATGGCGCGCCGGAAGCGGTGCATGCGGGCCGAGCTGGTCGAGCGTCAGATCGCGGAAGAGCGTCTCGGCGAGCTCGGCGAACACTCCGGCGGCGTGCGGCGAGAGCTCGACATCGAAGCGCGCGGCGAGCTTCGCGATCCACGCGAGCTCGTCCGGGCACGGTGGAGGGACCGCGCGCCGGAGGCGCTGTGCGCGCCCCTCCAGGTTCATCGTGGTGCCGTCGCGTTCGAGCGCAGCCGTCGTCGGAAGGATGAGGTCGGCCCAGCCCGCCGCGAGCTCGTGGAACATCGTCAGGACGATCACGCGGTTCGCCTGCTCGGCCAGCACCCGGACGTCCGGATTCGACGCGGCCGCGTCACCGGAGACCACGAGCAGCTCGATCGGCTCGGGGTTCGACTCGTCCGCGTCGGCAGCGGCCGCCCAGGCGAGCGCCACGCCACGCGGGTTCGCGGCCTCGGGGAGGTGGAAAGCACCCGAGCCATGCTTGTCCTCGAGGCCGAGCGCATGGGCGAGCTCGGCAATCCGCGCGCCACCACCACCTCCAGGCCCTGACCAGACGAGGACGACGCGTTCGGCGTCACGAAGCTGCCGGGCTACAGCGCTGCGGCCGGAGGCGAGCTCGCGGCACGTCTGGGCGCCGGAGCCCGGGAGCGTCGGCACGGAGCCATCAGGCGAGTACGTGACGACCTCGGCGCCTCGTCGGCCGGCCTCCTTGATCCAGAGGTCGACGATCGGCGCGCGTTCGACGACCGGGTCGTCGCCGACCACGACGACTGCCTCGGCATCGGCGATTGCGCTCAGCGGAAGCCGGAAGGCTTCGAGCGCATTCGAGGTCGCCTCGGGCATCACCGCGGAATGCGCGTCGAGTCCTCGGCGCAGAAGCTTCCCGAGCGCATATGCCAGCTCGGTCGTCTCGTCACCGGAGAACGCCGTGACGATCGATCCTGCGGACTCGCGGAGCAGCCGCTCGGTCTCGTCCAGCGCGTCGTCCCACGAGATGTCGACGAGCCCCTTCGGGCCGCGCCGGAGCGGCGTCGTGATGCGGTCCTCGGCGCGGAGATGTGGATACGCGAAACGACCCTTGTCGCACAGCCAGCCGCGGTCGATCTCCGGGTGGTTGCGAGAGAGGATGCGCTTGACCTTCCCCTCGCGGATCGTCGCCGACGTGTTGCAGCCGACCGCGCAGCCTGTGCAGACCGTCGGCACGCTCTGGATGTCCCACGGTCGCGCGTCGAAGCGGTAGAGGGTCGAGGTGAGCGCTCCCACCGGACACAGCTCGACGACGTTCCCGGAGAACGGCGACCGGTACGGCTCGTCCTCGAAGGTCGCGATCTCCGTGCGCGCGCCGCGGTTACGGGCGATGAGCTGGCCGTCCTCTGCAACGTCCTCCGAGAACCGCGTGCAGCGGTAACAGAGGATGCAGCGCTCGCGGTCGAGGGCGATGAGCGGCGAGACCGGTATCGGCTTGTCGACGGTGAGCTTCGCGAACGACATCCGCGTGTTGCCAGGCCCGTAGCGGAAGGTCAGATCCTGCAGCGGACACTCGCCACCCTTGTCGCAAACCGGGCAATCCAGCGGATGGTTCACGAGGATGAACTCGAGCGTCGCCTCCTGGCCTTCGGCCGCCTTCTCCGACGTGGCAGCTGTCTTGATGACCATGTCGGGCGCGACGGTGAGCGTGCAGCCCGCCTGGAGCTTCGGCATGCCCTCGATCTCGACGAGGCACATGCGACACGCGCCGACCGGCGGGCCGAGTCGCGGCTCGTAGCAGAACACCGGGATCTCGATTCCCGCCGCCTGCGCCGCCTCGACGAGCCCCGTTCCCTTGGGGACTTCGACCGTGCGGTCGTCGACGGTGACGGAGACGAGCTCGGGAACGCTCACGCCCACGACCCCTTGCAACAAGTTGTTGCAAGCGTTGTCACGCGCTCACCGGCGCGTGGCCGTGGTGCGCGTGCATCGCCGACGGCGCGAGGATCCGCTCGAGTGACGACTCGCCGTCGAACGGGCAGCGCCCGAGGTCGATGTGGGCCTGGTACTCGTCGCGGAAGCGGTCGACATAGCTGAGGACGGCGATCGCGTCCGAGTCGCCGAGCGGGCAAAGACACTTGCCCATGACGCGGTCGCAGACGGAGAGGAGGAGGTCGAGATCGGACTGCCCCGCCCGGCCGTCCTCGATCTTCTGGAGGATCTGGGTGATCCAGCGCGTCCCCACGCGGCAGGGCGTGCACTTCCCGCACGACTCGTGCTCGTAGAACTGCGAGACGCGTATGCCGAGCTGCACCATGCAGCAGCGCTCGTCGATGACGATCACGCCCGCCGAGCCGATCGACGATCCGGCCTCGACGAGCGAGGTGAAGTCCATCTTCACGTCGAGGTCGTCGGCAGTGAGCACCGAGGTCGACGAGCCGCCGGGGATGACGGCCTTGAGCGCACGCCCGTTCGGCACGCCGCCGCCGATGTCGTAGATGAGCTCACGCATCGAGATTCCGTGCGGGAGCTCGTAGTTGCCGGGGTTCGCGACGTCACCGGAAAGAGAGAAGACCCTCGTGCCGGTCGAGTTCTCGACGCCGAGCTTCGCGTACTCGGCGGCACCCAGCTCGAAGACGGATGTAACCGTCGTGATCGACTCGACGTTGTTCACGGCCGTCGGAGCGGCATACAGGCCCGCGATCGCCGGGAACGGCGGCTTCGTGCGCGGCTGGCCGCGTTTACCCTCGAGCGACTCGAGTAGCGCCGTCTCCTCGCCGCAGATATACGCGCCGGCACCCCGGTGGATGACGACCGTGACACCGCCGAGGAGGTCGCGCGCACGCATCTGCTCGAGCGCGTCTCGGAGTACCTCGAACTCGCGCTCGTACTCGCCGCGGATGTACACGAAGACGTGCTGGGACTGAATCCCGTGCGCCGCGATGAGGCAGCCTTCGAGGAACCGGAACGGGACGCGCAGCATGATCTCGCGATCCTTGAACGTGCCCGGTTCCGACTCGTCCGCGTTCACGACCAGGTAGTGCGGCTTCGCGAGCTGGTCGGGCTTCGGGACGAAGGCCCACTTGCGGCCGGTCGGGAAGAAGGCGCCGCCGCGCCCGCGCAGGCCGGAGGTCTCGAGCTCCGCGATGACATCGTCCGGGTTCATCGCCCGTGTCCTGGCGAGTGCCGTGAATCCACCGCCGCGGGTGTATGCGTCGATATCCGTGACGGCGCCGCCATCCGTCCCGGCGAAGACGATCTGCGGATACTCAGGCACCCCGCAGCTCCTCGACGATCCCGGGGACGTCGTCCGAGCTCACGCGCAGCCGGTGCCGGTTGTCGATCGCGACGACCGTTGCCCAGCCACAGCCGCCCAGGCACTCGATGGTGCCGAGCGTGAACGCACCGTCGTCGGATGTCTCACCCGCGGAGATGCCCAGTTCCGCCTCGAACGCCTCCACCACCTGCTGGGCGCCGGCCAGGCCGCACGAGACGTTCGTGCAGACCTCGATGCGCCTCCGCCCGACGGGTTCGAGGTAGTACTGGTCGTAGAACGAGGCGATCGAGAGGCAGTACGCGGGGGTCAGGTCGAGCGCGTCGGCGACCTCGCGGATCGAGTCGGGGGACAGCCAGCCACCGTTCTCTCGCTGCGCGAGCTGAAGCGCCGGCATGACGACGGAGAGCGAGTCGGGGTAGGTCTTGCGCAGCTTCTGGACCTCGGCGGCGATCGTCATCGGTCGGCGTCCCCCATGACCGGGTCGAGCGACCCGCCCGCGGCGATGAGGTCGGCGATGAGGAGCCCTTGCACGATGGTCGCCGTCGCCTGGAGCGCGGCGAAGCTCGGTGCGCGGAACTTCACGCGCCAGGGCCGCGCGCCGCCGTCGGACACGAGGTAGCAGCCCGACTCGCCGCGCGGCGACTCGATCGCGACGTAGACCTCACCTTCGGGGACGGTGAAGCCCTCGGTCACGATCTTGAAGTGATGGATGAGCGACTCCATCGAGGTGTGGAGCTCGTGCCGCGGCGGGAGCACGACCTTGCGGTCGTCGGCGATCCACGGCTCACCGTCCATCGCGTCGAGGCGGTCGAGGCACTGGCGGACGATGCGCACGGACTCGCGCATCTCGTCCATGTGCACGCGGTAGCGGTCGTAGACGTCGCCGCCGCCGTAGACCGGCACGTTGAAGTCGACCTCGTCGTAGGCGAGGTAGGGCTCGTCCCGACGGATGTCCCAGTCCACCCCGGTCGAGCGCAGCATCGGCCCGGACTGGCCGAGCGCGAGCGCGTCGTCCGCCGACAGGAGCCCGACACCGACGGTGCGCTCGAGCCAGATCGCATTGCGGTCGAGGATCGCCTCGTACTCGTCGACCGACTTCGGCATCGAGTCGCAGAACTTGCGCGCCTCCTTCGTGAAGTCCGCGGGCAGGTCTTCCGCGAGGCCGCCGACCTGGAAGTACCGCGTATGCATCCGCGTCCCACCCGCCATCTCGAACAGGTCGAGGATCTGGTCGCGGTCGTCGAAGCAGTACCAGAAGAGCGAGATCGCGCCGAGCTCGAGGGCCGACGTCCCGAGCCACACGAGGTGCGAGTGGATGCGGTTCAGCTCCGCGAGCGCCATGCGTGCCCACACGGCGCGGCGCGGGATCTCCAGCTCGAGCAGCTTCTCCACCGCCTGGGTGAAGAGGAGCTCGTTGGCCTGGAACGAGACGTAGTCGATGCGTGGCGCGTAGGTGACGCACTTCCACCACGTCTTGTGCTCCATGTTCTTCTCGAAGCCCGTGTGGAGGTATCCGATGACTGCGCGGATGCCGGCGACCGTCTCTCCGTCGAGGTCGACGACGAGCCGGAGCACGCCGTGCGTGGAGGGATGGTTCGGGCCGAAGTTGACGCGGAGGATGTCGTCGAGCCGGTGCTTCTCCGGATCGACCTCGAGGATCGTCGGCACCGGGCTCGGGATGCGAGTCCCCTCGTAGATCCTCGTGGACGGGAGTGTGCTCACGTCAGTCCTCGTCCGAGAAGCGGACTGGCTCGCCACCCAGGGGGTAGTCCTTGCGGAGCGGATGGCCCTCCCAGTCCTCCGGCATCAGAATCCGGACGAGGTTCGCGTGACCCTCGAACTGGATTCCGAACATGTCGAACGCCTCCCGCTCGAACCAGTCGGCGGCGGGCCAGATCTCGATGACGCTCGTGACCGGCTCTGCCTCGTCGAGCCACACCTGGACGCGTACGCGCGCCGGGTCGTCGCTCACGCGCAGCAGGTGGTATGAGACCGAGAAGCGCTTCGGCTTCGGATCGGGGACCCGGGCAAGCCCTTGCGAGCCAGGCGCGTGGATGTCTCGGCCACCGGCGGTGCCGATGTACCCCGCGACGTCCTGCTCGCCCCAGCCGAGGTAGTCGGCGGCAGCGATGTCGGAGAGGAAGTTGAATCCGTGATCGTCGCGCAGCACGGTGCACGCCTCGCCAAGGCGAGCCGGATCGACGACGAGCGTCGTCTCTCCCAGGGCCTCACGCGTCTCGACCAGGCCGGGCACGTCGGCGTACGTCGTCACTCAGCGACTCCGCGGATCTCGTACGCGGGCGGGACTCCGCCGCGGATCTTCTCGTGCAGCCGGATGATCCCCTCCATCAACGCCTCGGGCCGCGGAGGGCAGCCGGGCACATGGATGTCGACCGGGACGATCTTGTCGACGCCCTGCAGGATCGTGTAGTTGTTGAACATCCCACCGGAGCTCGCGCACGCGCCCATGGCTATGACCCACTTCGGCTCGAGCATCTGGTCGTAGACCTGACGCAGTGGTGGCGCCATCTTGTGCGTCACACGTCCGGAGACGATGAGCAGGTCGGCCTGTCGCGGCGACGACGAGAAGCGCTCCATCCCGAAGCGCGCGATGTCGTAGCGGGACGAGACGATCGACATCATCTCGATCGCGCAGCACGCGAGGCCGAACGTGTCGGGCCAGACCGAGTTGGACTGCGCCCAGGCAACCGCCTTCTCGACGGTCGTCAGCAAGAGCGCGTCCTCCAGCTCGGCGACCTCGCGCTCGAAGACCCCAGGCCCGCGGTCGGGCCAGAGCACGCGTTCGGACTGCAGGCCGGCCTTCGCGAGCGGGCGCTCGCTCAGGACCGGCAGCTCCCTCTTCAGTGCCAGTTGAGTGCTCCTCTCCGCCACACGTACACGTAGGCGACGCCGAGGATCGCGACGAACACGAGGAACTCACCGATCCCGAACCAACCGAGCGCGTCGAGCTGCACGGCGAGCGGGTAGAGGAAGACGATCTCGATGTCGAAGAGGATGAAGAGGATCGCCGTCAGGTAGAAGCTCACGGTGAAGCGCTTCTCGCGGCTCGGCGCCCCCTCGGAGACCCCGGACTCGAAGGGCAGCATGCGGGCTTTGGTGCGCGACACCGGGCGGCCGGGGAGGACGAACGACGCGGCGATCATCGTCGCCGGGATGGCTGCCGCAAAGAGGGCGTAGAAGAGGAAAGGCAGCCAGTCGGAAAGCACGAAACCCCCGGTACGTCGGGACTGCGGCGAAACCTAGCACTCCCCCTTCCGGCGCACGAAGGGATCGGGAAACCCGCTCAGAATGAGCGATACGAGTGTCACAAAGTCGTTGCCGGAGACCGGCGACCCGTCCGCTACCATCCGCCTGTGGCCACCATCGAGCACCCCACCGACATCCTCCTGTCGCTGACGCCCGTAGCGGCGACGAAGATCAGGGAGCTCATGGCGGAAGAGGCGGACGCGGAGACGCTCGTCCTGCGCGTCGCCATCCAGGGCGGCGGGTGCTCGGGGTTCCAGTACGGGCTCGGCTTCGACGCCGGCCCGGCCGAAGGTGACGTCGAGCTCTCGCTCGAGGGCATCCCGGTCGTCGTCGACCCGTTCAGCGCGCCGTACCTCCAAGGCACGACGATCGACTTCCTCAACACGATCACCGAGTCGGGCTTCAAGATCGACAACCCGAACGCCGTTTCCTCGTGCGGCTGCGGCCACTCCTTCCAGGTGGAGGAGGGCGAGGAGCTGCCCGAAGGCACCCAGGTGGGTGGCTGCGGCTCGGGTTGCAGCCACTAGCATCGTCGCGCTCTCACTCTAGGATCGGCTCGTGAGCGACGAGCTCCGTGTCGCCGTCGTCGGGTCAGGGCCGGCCGCGTTCTACGCCGCTGCGCCGCTCCTGGCGAGCGAGGATCCTCCCGTCGCGGTGGACATGATCGAGCGGCTGCCCACGCCGTGGGGGCTCGTCCGTCTCGGCGTCGCACCCGATCATCCCCAGCTCAAGACCGTCTCGAAGGCCTTCGAGAAGATCGCTGCACGACCGGGGTTTCGCTTTCTCGGGAACGTCGAGGTCGGTCGCGACGTGACGCCTGACGAGCTCGCCCAGCTGTACGACGCAGTGATCTACGCCGTCGGCTCGCAGACCGACCGCAGGCTCGGCATCCCTGGCGAGGACCTTCCCGGTTCGTGGGCTGCCACCGAGCTCGTCGCCTGGTACAACGGCCACCCCGACTACCAGCACCTCGAGTTCGACCTATCGCACGAGCGCGCCGTCGTGATCGGGAACGGAAACGTTGCGCTCGACGTCGCACGGATGCTCGTCCTCACCGAGCGCGAGCTCGCCCCGACCGACACCACCGACGCCGCGATCGCCGCGATCGTCGGGTGTGGGATCCGGGAGGTCGTCGTCCTCGGCCGCCGCGGCCCGGTGCAGGCTGCCTGGACGTCGACCGAGCTTGCCGAGCTCGGCGACCTCGAAGGCGCCGATGTCGTGGTCGACCCGTCCGAGCTCGAGCTGGACGCAGCGAGCGCCGCCGAGCTCGAGGGCGCTTCGAATGTTGTCCAGCGGAACATGGAGCTCTTGCGTGAGTTTTCAGCGCGCTCTCCCGAGGGGAAGCCGCGGCGGGTCATCCTGCGCTTCCGTGCGTCTCCCGTTGCCATTGTCGGGGAGGATCGCGTCGAAGGCGTGGAGGTCGTCCGGAACCGACTCGAGCCGGACGGCCGCGGATCCGTGCGCGCCGTGTCGACCGACGAGCGCGAAGTGATCCCGTGCGGCATCGTCTTCCGTAGCGTCGGCTATCGCGGAGTCGGTGTTCCCGGCGTCCCGTTCGACGATGCAGCGGGTGTCATCGCAAACGTCGGTGGTCGTGTCGTCGACGGCGACGCGCCGGTACCCGGGATCTACTGCGCAGGCTGGATCAAGCGCGGTCCGACAGGCGTCATCGGAACGAACAAGAAGGACGCAGCCGAGACGGTCGAGCTCCTCCTGGAGGATGCGAGAGCTCGCCGACTTCCAGCGCGGGGCATCAGGTCGATCGACGAGCTGCTCGCGGAGCGCGGTTTGGAGGTCGTGATGTACGTAGGCTGGGAGCGGATCGACGCGCTCGAGCGCGCGCGCGGTGAGGCTCAGCAGCGTCCGCGGGTGAAGCTCTGCTCCTGGGACGAGCTCCTCGCTGCCGCACGATCAACCTAGGAGCACCTCGAGGGTTCGGTCGACGTGGGCGGTCGTGTTGTAGACGTGCCAGGACGTGCGGAGCCGTCCGCCGCGCACCGCGGCGCGGATTCCGGCCTGCTCGAGCCTCTCGGCAGCCCCTTCGATGTCACAGAACACAACGGCGGAATCGCGGGGCTCGAGTCCGAGGCCGGCGCGGAAGCGGTTCGCGAGCCCGAGGTCGTGCTCGTGGATCGCCTCGACACCGATCCGTTCGATGACGGCGAGTGCAGGAGCCGTCGCGACCCACATGAACCAGGCGGGCGAAGTGTCCAGCCGCCGTGCGCTCTCGGCGAGTCGGAGCGGCGGGCCGAAGAACGTTGTAAGCGGGTCCTCGCCCGCGTACCAACCGGCGGCGTGCGGCACGACCGCCTCCAGGCGCTCTGGCCGGATCGCCATGAACGCAGTGCCTCGCGGCGACAGCATCCACTTGTAGGCGTGCGCGGCGACCACGTCGAACGGTGCGGCGTCGAACGGGAGCCACCCGATCGCCTGCGTCGCGTCGACGACGGTTATGACCTCGTGCTCGGCGGCGGCCTCTGCGATCGCGCCGAGGTCGGCGACCTCGCCTGACGCCATCTGCACCGCGCTGAACGCGACGACGCCCACGTCCGGGCCGATCTCGCCGGCGAGCTCGGCGGCCGGGACGAGCTGCACCGACACTCCCCGTGACGCCTGCGCCATGAACGGGAACAGCACCGACGTGAACTCGACGTCGGGCGCGAGCACACGTGCTCCATCGGGCACGGCCGCGGCGACGAGCCCGACCAGCGTCGAGACGTTGGCTGCAATCGCCACTGTCTCGACCGGCGCGGAGACGAGTCGCGCGAACGATGCGCGGGCCTCCTCTCCCGGGACTCCCCAGTGCTCCCAGCTCGTGCGCCCGCCCCGCCAGTCCTCGAGTGCCGCCTGGAGCGCGTCCCAGGCCGGAGTCGGCGGCAGGCCGTACGACGCCGTGTTCAGGTACGCCCCTGTCGGCTGCCAGAGCGCTTGCGCGTCGGCGATCGTGAGCCGCTCCACGCGGCCAGTCTGACCGACCGTGGCTAGACTCGCTGCGGTGGCGGAGCAGGCCGAGAAGCGGGCACTCTGGGGCGGCGAGACCGAGAAGGCGATCGGGAACTTCCCGGTCTCCGGAGAGCCGATTCCCGTCCCGGTTGCGCGGTGGCTGGGTCGTATCAAGGCGGCGGCCGCGCGCGCGAACGCCGACCTCGACCTGCTCGACCGCGACCTCGCCGACCGCATCGCCACGGCGGGCGATCGCATCGCCGCCGGAGAGTTCGACGACCAGTTCCCGATCGACGTATTCCAGACGGGTTCGGGCACGAGCTCGAACATGAACGCGAACGAGGTGATCGCGACTCTCGCCGGCGATGGCGTGCATCCCAACGATCACGTCAACATGGGCCAGTCGTCGAACGATGTCTTCCCGTCGGCGGTGCACCTCGCGGCACTGGGCGAGCTGGCCACCGATCTCCTGCCCGCGCTCGAGACTCTGGCCGGGGCACTCGAGCGCAAGGCCGCCGAGTTCGACGATGTCGTCAAATCGGGCCGCACGCACCTGATGGATGCCGTGCCGGTGACGCTCGGCCAGGAGTTCGCGGGCTACGCGGCGCAGATCCGGCAAGGGATCGCGCGCGTGCAGGATTCAATGCCGCGACTCGGGCAGATCCCGCTCGGCGGAACCGCGACCGGGACGGGTCTCAACACGCATGTGGAGTTCGCTGCGCGCGTGCGCGAGCACCTCTCCGCCGACACGGGTCTCATGATCTCCGCGCCGGCCGACCACTTCGAGGCGCAGGCGGCGCGCGACGGCCTCGTCGAGGCGTCGGGTGCGCTGAAGGTCGTCGCCGTCTCGCTCACCAAGATCGCGAATGATCTCCGCCTCATGGGCTCCGGGCCGCGTGCGGGGCTGTCCGAGATCTTCCTCCCCGAGCTCCAGAAGGGCAGCTCGATCATGCCCGGGAAGGTCAATCCGGTGATTCCCGAGGTCGTCACGCAGGTCGCGGCGCAGGTCATCGGCAACGACACGGCCATCACGGTCGGCGGGATGGGCGGGCACTTCGAGCTGAACGTCTACATCCCGCTCATGGCCCGGAACCTGCTCGACTCGATCGAGTTGCTCTCGAGTGCCTCTCGGCTCCTCGCGGAGCCGTGTGTCGGCGGGATCGAGGCGAACCGCGCGCGAAACGAGCAGTACGCCGCGAGCACGCTCTCCGCGGCCACGGCGCTGAATCCCTTCATCGGCTACGACAAGGCCTCCGAGATCGTGAAGGAGGCGACCGCGTCGGGCCGACCCTTGCGCGAGGTCGCGCGCGAGGCAGGCGTGGACGAGGCGATCCTCGACGAGGCGCTCGACTTTCACGCAATGGCCAGGCCGCACGGCTGAGCCGCTTCGTCGGTTGCGGGTTGACGGATCGTTGCCATCAGGGCAAGGTGAGGCCGTCGCTCGGGTGGGCCGGGCGCTCTGGAAGGGGGATCAATGAGGAAGCTTCTCGCGTTGTCGGCCGTGCTGGTCGGCGCGCTCGCGATCGGGCTCGTACCGGCAGCCGCGATCACGAATGGCACGCCTGACGGCGAGGGCCATCCCTACGTCGGGCTGATGGTCGCGAAGAACGCCGATGGCAGACCGCTCTGGCGCTGTTCGGGCACACTCATGGCGCCCACGGTGTTCATGGTCGCGGGCCACTGCACGGACGGGGCCGCAAGCATCGAGATCTGGTTCTCGTCGGGTTCTCCGAACGGCATTCCGCTGGGAGCCGGGTACCCGGCTGCGGGGCCGAACCCGTGCGCCGGAATTTCGGGCTATCCGTGCACCGGTGACGTTTCGGGCACGCCGCACACGCACCCGCAATACAACCCCAACGCGTTCTTCCTGTACGACCTCGGCGTCGTCACGCTCGATGACGACGTGGATCGAGGCGGGTTCGGCGCGCTGCCGTCCCAAGGGGAGCTCAGCACGCTCGGCAAGCACACCAAGCTGACCGCAGTGGGCTATGGGCTGCAGCGCAGCTTCCCGGACGCCGCAGCGTTCAAGGACGAAGCCGTGCGGATCCGCATGGTCGCGACTCCGAGGATCAAGAGCATCGACAACAACTTCGTCGGTGACTTCGCGTTCGAGACGTCCTTCGATGCCAGCCGGGGCGGCACGTGCTTCGGCGACTCGGGTGGGCCGAACTTCATCGGCGACTCGAACGTCGTCGGCGGGGTCACGTCCTTCGGCACCACGGACACGTGCAAGGGCCACAACGGCGCCTACCGCGTGGACCAGCCGGACGATCTGACGTGGCTCGCCACCTTCGGGCTGACGCCTTAGTCGTGAGCTGACGCCGACGAGGCAGAAGTCGAGAAGGGCCGCCCGGAAGGCGGCCCTTCTCGACTCAGCGTGTGTAGACGACGACGAGCTTGTCGGTACCCGACTCGGCGCCCCAGACCTCGCCGGGCCGGCCGAGGATCTGGCGAACATCGGCCCCCGAGCTCGGAAGTGACACGCGCGTGAACCGTCGCGTCACGGGGTCGAAGCGCCAGAGAGCGTTCGCGCCGAAGTCGGTCAGCCACACCTTGTCGCGCTCGTCGACGTAGACCGCGTAGATCATCGGGTTCGTCCCCGGCACGCGCCACTCACGCCACCGCTTGGGTCCCGGGTCAAACATCCCGACCTTGCCGGCGTTCCACTCGCTGACCCAGATTCGCCCGCGGGAGTCGGACCAGGCGCGGCGCGCGCCCTGGCCTTGAGTCGGCGGTCGGATCACCGTCGCACGGCCCGTTCGCACGTCGATCCGCCCGAGGTAGCTTCCCGCGAGCGACGCGTAGTAGACGTCGCCGGACGGCGTCGTCGTGATCCCGTACGGCCCTTCGCCTCGCGGAGCCTGGAAGACGCGCACCCTGCCGACCTTGGGATCGAGGCGGCCGTAGATGC
>Ga0075344_1000054_pt1 | contig 14107 bp, 7 predicted proteins | sample RushOxbow_ThreeS_FD_120075 | JGI IMG/M metagenome (GOLD analysis project Ga0075344, IMG submission 120075) | Natural and restored wetland microbial communities from the San Francisco Bay, California, USA, that impact long-term carbon... | ecosystem: Environmental > Terrestrial > Soil > Wetlands ...
GCTCCGACGCCTGCATCGGCGGGACCAGCACGTGGTTCGAGCCCAGCAGCTCGGCGAGCGTCGGGTACGCGGCGAAGCGGCCGTAGAAGTCGGCCCGCACGGCGACCACGACCACCGCGCGCCCGCCCGGATCAGCCGCAGCACGAGCAAGAGCGTCCACGAACGAGCCGCGCTCCGAGTCGGAGCGACAGGCGGTGTAGAGCTCCTCGAGCTGGTCGACGGCGAGGAGGAGGCGCTCACCGGCCGGGAGCGTGTCGAGCGCCTCTGCGAGCGGATCCTTCGCCCCGGACACGAGCACACGGCGAAGCTCCTCGACCGGATGCTCGCCGGGTCGGAGCAGCAGGCGTCGCCAACCCCCGCTGCCCGGCAGGACTCCGCCGGCGAGGGCCGGAAGGAGACCGGCGCGCAGAACCGACGACTTGCCGCTTCCGGACGGGCCGGCGATGCCGAGGAAGCCTGAGCCCACGAGGCGGGCGACGAGCTCGGCGACGAGCCGCTCGCGGCCGAAGTAGTACTCCGCGTCCACCGGCTCGAAGCTCGCAAGTCCCTTGAACGGGCACAAGCCTTCGGCCGCCGCGCGTGCCGGGGTGTGCGGCCCGGAGAGAGCTCGCGCCTGCTCGCGGGCGAGCTGGAGGTCGACCACTTTCCCCGTCAGCTCGGCCTCCACCGCGCTCAGGTCGCTCCTGCCCGCAGCAGCGCGGGAGGCGACGTCGACGAGCACGCGGCTCGCCTCGTCGACCGCGACCGCAAGCGCCGCCTGCGCGAACTCTCGACTCGTCGAGTAGCGCTGCTCAGGCTCCTTGGCCAGCGCCTTCGCGATCACGGCGTCGAGTGCGGCCGGCAGCTCAGCCCTCTGCGCACTTGGCGCGGGGGACTCCGTTTCGAGGTGCGCGAACACGACTGCGAGGTCGGAGTCGCGACCGAACGGCGGCTCCCCGACGAGGCACTCGTAGAGCACGCAGCCCAGCGAGTAGACGTCCGCCCGTCCGTCGACCTCCTCGCCGGCGATCTGCTCGGGCGCGACGTAGTCGATGGTGCCCATGAGATGGCCGTCGTCGCCCGCTCTCGCCCCGCCGGATATCTGCGTCGTGAGGCCGAAGTCCGAGAGGTAAGCGTGGTCGGAGCCATCCGGGCGGGCGCCCTTGTCGAGCAGAACGTTCGACGGCTTCACGTCGCGATGCACGAGGCCGCGCCCGTGGGCCGCATCCAGGGCGCTCGCCACCTGCGCCACGATGCCGATGGCATCCGCCGGATCCAGCCGCCCTTGCTGGAGGCGCTCCTTCAGGTCTTGGCCCTCGACGTAGCGCATGGCGATGAACAGAAGGTCCTGGGTCGTCCCAGCCTCGTAGATCGGAACGATGTTGGGATGGTCGATGGAAGCGGCCAGCTGCGACTCGCGCAGGAAGCGGTCACGGAACGACTCGTCCTCGGCGAGGCTTGCAGCGAGCAGCTTGAGCGCAACCTTCCGCTTGAGACGTAGATCCTCTGCCAGATAGACGACGCTCGTGCCGCCCCAGCCCAGCAGGCTCTCGATCCGATAGCCGGCGAGTTCAGTGCCTACCCGCGGGTCGTCGGTCACTTGCATGTGCGCATTCTCTCTTTCGAGGGCCTGCAAAGACGAAAGCCGACTCGCATGGACTTGTACGCGATCGATGTTTCAGGCCGATGTCAGGCGCGTCGCCATGGTGCCCTCGAATGCGGATCGGCGGTCAGCGAATGATCCGCCGCACGCGAGGCGACGTGCCGCGACGAGGGTAGAGCGCGGGCTCGGGTCCCGGCGCTCCCGCTGGGTAGTGAGCGTTGCGTACGGACGGGGGCGAGGAGTCGCTCGCACGACCCCTTGCCCCCGATGCGAAACGTTCGAGCTAGCCGCTCAGGCTCGCGACGCCCCTGTTGAAGTTCCTGCCGCGGCCATCGGGCACGTAGTTCCTCTCCACGTTGCCCGCGGCATCGACGGAGAACCAGTGGATCGTGGTTCCGACATCAACCGTAAGCGTCTCTCCCGCCTCGCGGACTCCCGCCGACGCGTACAGGTTCGAGGCGAGCGTTGGGGTCGTTCCGTCCAGCGTGTAGAAGACCGCAGCTGGCTCCGTGGTCTCGAACGTCACGAGGACCTTGCCCGCGGTTGAGCTCGGGCGGATCCGCATGACGCTCGTCGGACGCTGCTTGTCCTTGTCGAAGTCGTATGCGACACGCATGAGCTCGACCAGACCGTTGGCGAACTCCATCGACTCGCGCCTCGCCGAGCCGCCTGTCGGCGTGCCCTCAAACGGCGGCTGGAACGAGGTGCCGACCTCGAAGTTCCAGGCATAGATGTCGTGCTTGTACCAGAGCATGTCACCGGAGTTTCCGGCCGCCGAGTACAGAACGTCGGCGATCGGGCCAGTGCGAGCGGGCGTCACGGAGAGACCGCGGTAGCGTTTGATCGCCGTCAGGATGCGCGAGGAGGCGCCCCAGAAGAACGACTCCTCCCCAAGCGTCGGCCGCGGCGCCGTCGTCCGGCCCGGGAGTGCGTATGAGCCGGGCGACCACATGAAGTAGTTCCCGGAGCTATGCAAGTTCATCGAGAACTTGATGTCCGCCTGGGAGGCAAGCCAGTCGAGGTTCTTGCTCTCCGGCTCCGAGAGCTCGGAAGGCCCGGCATACACCTCACTCGTGCAGCTCGTGGAGGCACCGTCGTAGCCATCGAAGAGGCTGTACGTGTCGTAGTTTCGGTTGTTGTCGACGCCCCAGGCAGTCCTCGCGTTGGCGTCGTAGCTTCCAGTCACCGGACAGTGCCGAGTCATGTTCTTGCGCTGTGAGCTGAAGTCGTAGAACGAGTAGTGCCCGCCGTCCGGGTTGATCGAGGGCGCGATCCAGATGTCGAGGTTGTTGAGCAACTGCTTCGTGTGCCCGTGCGCCGCGTAGTTGCGAAGTAGGCGCTCCGCCGTCTCGATGGTCACGAGCGGTGGAACCCACTCACGTGCGTGCTCCTGCGCGTACGCGAGAACGCCCGGCTTCGAGCCGTCGCGATGCTTCCCGATGCGCAGGGCGTACACCGGGTGGGGATCTCGTGAAACGGTGTCCGGTGCGCTGAGAAAATCGTCGAGCCCAATCCGATCCGTCGCCGCGACGACACCGCTACCGGCGTTTCCGCGGTACGTGTAGGCGAAGACGAGCGAACTCGCGGCCGGGTCGGCGTTGATAGCGGCCACGACCTGCGCCGCGGTGCTGGCAAGCGCGCCGCTCGCGTCCGTAGCCAGACCTACCGTGATGTCGTCGCCGGACACGCCGACCGAGAGCAGGCTGTCGGAGACGCCCGGGTCGACAGCGCGAATCGTGAGGTCGTTGCCGCCCTCATGGCCCCAGGCGACCGAGTCCACGCCGACCCTCGCGCTGCTCGGCGCGGCCCCACCCGGGATCAGCGTGCCGGTGGCGGGCAGGCCGGCCTTGGCCACGGCGCCATCGGCCTGCGAGATCATCACGGTCGAGATCGTCGCGGTCGGGGCCGAGCCGCCGGGCGCCGTAGGCGTCCCCGGGACGTTGTTCGCGATGACGACCGCTGCGGCACCGGCGGCCTGCGCGTTCAGGGTCTTCTGAACGAACGAGCAGGTGCCGCGATCGATGATCGCAATCGCTCCCGCGGGGAAGCCGACGAGCGGTGAGCACCCTTCCGTCGGAAGCGCGCCGCCGTCGTTGACGAGCACGAGCGAGCCGGACACGCCCGCGCCACTCACCGCCGGGCCATAGCTCGCTTGCGCAAACCCGTAGCTTCCCGCTGCAGACGACGGCGCATCGATCCGCAGCCGTGGAGGAGGCGGATCGAGCAGAGCTTGCGCCTTTCGTCGGTAGCCGTTCGTCTCGAACGGAAGCTGGACGAGCTCCGCCAGGTCCGGGTACTCCTCCGCGAGCGCACTGATCCGGTCGTACAGCTCGGTCGGCGTCAGGTAGCTCGTGACGAAGCCCTCCTGGTAGAAGTCTCCTTTCCACGTGTCCTCGGTGTCGGTCGGCAGCCAGTCCTTCACCTTCGCGATCGCGACATCGCCACCGGGGCTGGTGATCCTGATGCGGTCGGGGCGGGTTGACACACTCGACGTCCCGCGGTGGTAGAGGTACACCCCCGCGTCGACGAACCGGGAGATGTTCTGCACTCCACCGGACCCGAACTCCGTGCCCGGGCCACTGTCCCGCTGCACCTGTAGCGAGTTCGTCATAGTCTGGCCGCTGGCCCACTTCGCCTCGACCGACAGGAACGCCTCGCCGAACGACGTGTAGTAGTCCGCGCGGACGATCTTCACGTCGGACACATCCGGCGCCGTCGAGCCGTCGTCGTAGGCAGCCTCGAAGTACGCCTCGTTCTCCGCGACGTGCGCGGCGATCGTGGCTTCGCGCTCCGCGAGGGCCGCCGAAAAGTCGTCGGCGCTCGACACCGTCGTTCCAACGGAAAAGCCCAACGCCTCGAGCGAGGCGATCTCATTTGGCGTGACGACGGCACGCACCGCGACCGCGCCGTTCTCCAACAGATGCGCGCCGTGCTCGAGATCGACACCGGTCGCGACGAGCCTGTCGAGCGCGTCCCGATCCGGCAGGATCATCTCCACCACACGCGCCTCTTCACCGGCTATGCGGCCCAGATCGACCTGCCCGGTGTCGCCCGGCGCGGCGCCTGCTAGCGCCCCGGCCAGCAACGCGACGAGGACGACCGACCCGATGAGCCCTGCTCTCCTCGATCGACTCACGTTCGAAACCCCCTGCCGTAGGGCCGGATGAGACGAAGCGAGCTACCGCAGACGGAGATCTCCCCGTAACCCCGTGCGTCCGCGTCCGGCGATGTCAGCGTCAGGAAGCTAACAGGCCGAGCGAGACGCTGCTGACGCAGTCACGTTCTGTCGTCGTTGGTTTCCGGGACGGCCTTGCACCACGCCAGTGGGTTCTCGCTCAGCAACGCCTCGACTTCGCCGTCAGGACGATGGGGCCACTCTCCCTCTGTGTCACCGACGCGGTCACCGTCAGCCGACCGGTCAGCCCGTCCATCGTGAAACGGCTCGTGAAGGGGGCGCGGGCGTCGGCTGCTTGCTTCGTCCGCTTGCCACCCTTGACCGTGAACCGCACGCGCTGCGTCGGTGCGACCGCCGATGGCGTCACGGTTGCGACAAGCGCCTTCTTCACGCACTTGACGGTAAGGGCGGGATCACACACTCCACCCTTGACCAGCGCGACCGAGATGTTGTCCCCGAATCCGAGGTTGCTCACACCGCCTGGATTCTCCGCCGTGAAGGACACGCGAAGCCTCCGGGTGCTGGTCGGCACCGCCGTCTCGGACGCACGGCGGAGTAGTGCGTACTGGCTTTGCCGTTGAGCCCTGGTAACCGGGCCGATCCGCAGCTGCCCGAGCGACGACTCGTCCTCGCCCAGGAACTGAACATCAACACGTGCGGCGGCCGGTGAGTTCAGTGAGCCGCCAAGATAGGCCGACAAGCAGGCTTTCACCCCGCCCGCGTTGATGTCGGCTGCCGCCCTGCTGACGTCGATCATCTGATACGCAGTCGAGATACTCGCCACGTACCCGCCCGAGAAGTAGTTCTTGCCACCGGCGATAGCCGCGGATCGGTCCGTCCCGAGGACGCCGTTCCCCTCGTTCTTGCCGTAGCGCACGACCTGCACGCCTGCCCCTACCCGTCCGTCGGGAGCCGGAACATCTTCCTTCTGCCACGCCGCTGGAGCGATGTTTCTCGTCCAGTGATCACCGCCGACCGGCACCTCGCCACCTGGGTTCTTCACCAGGTTCCCTGCAGGGATCGCGGTCTGCCCTGCACCACCGGCACCTGCCAGAACCAGTCCTACTGCTGAAGCCATGGCAATCGATCCTGCGAGCGATGCAACAGCGATCGAGCGAAGTCTCATGCAGGTTCCTTTCTCTGTCGGGTGTGTCGCCGATCTGGCACTGGTTCTCCGACTCCCGGTGGCGGTAGTGGCCCGAAAACGTCCGCGTCCGCCCTAGCGACAGGTGAGGCGCAACGTGCCCTCGCCCGTGTACACGTGGCGGTTCTCGGACTCGTCGAGCTCTTTGAACGTCTGAGTCCACTCGATGCTCTTCCCATCCACTGCTGCCGGCTCCGCATCTCCGGCGGCCGAGGCAAGCACGTAGATCTGGTCTGCGTTCTGGAACTCGATGCCCGCGTTACTTTGCCTCCATGAGTCGTTCAAGTAGAACTGGGTCAGCGAGAAGGTCGAACCCTGGGCGCTGGTACCCCTGACCTCGAACGAGCCCGCGCTCGGTTTTCCGGCGCTCTCTCCGAGATTGCAGCTGGTGACCGTGATCGCAAAGCTGCGGCCGTCGTCGAGCTCGAGCACTCCTTTCCCCGGAGCCGGCGCGGCGGCGCCCGCAGCGGAGTCGCCGGCGCTTGTCTCTGTCGACTCCACGCCCGTGTCCTCGGCGGTCTCTGTGGTCAGGTCCTCCGCTTCGACCTGAACGTCGACCGTCTCGTCGGCCGACGAGCTCTCTCCGCCTCCGCATCCCACGAGTCCAACTCCCAGCACGGCGAGCGCGGCGAGCGCGAGACATGCTTGAACCAGAACTCGAGACATCGATGGCCACCTCCCGTCGTCTCTGCAGCGCGTGTACGGAGCGAACTCTCCCGGCGAACGTATGAGGGGCCTCTAAACAGCCGCTAAACGGCATGCTGCGAGGTGTCATGGGGCTCAGATTCGAAGTCCTCGGCCCGCTCCGGGTCACTGGTGACGCCGAGATCGCGATCGAGCGAGCGTCGCATCGCCGGCTCCTGGCGATCTTCGTTCTCGACGCAGACACCCGCATCGGCACGGACACCCTCATGTACCGCTACTGGGGCGACGAGGCTCCGGCGACGGCCAAAGCGGCCCTGCAGACACACATCTCGGCGCTCCGCAAGCTGACACCGCCGGGCTTGATCGTCACCGAGGGCTACGGCTACCGCCTCGATCTCGAAGCGCACGAGCTCGACGTGCGCGAGTTCGCCGCGTTGGCCGGACAAGCGCGTGAGAGCGCGACCGCGAGGAGGTGGAGCCTCGCCGTCGAGACCGCCGGTGCTGCGCTCGCACTGTGGCGTGGCGCTCCCTACGAAGAGCTCGAGGACGACGACTTCGCGAGACCTGAGATCGCCCGCCTGGTGGAGCTGCGACTGACGCTTCTCGAGCTCCAGGCGGAGGCGCTGCTGGAACTCGGCCGCCACGCCGAGGCTCTACCGGACCTCGAGCGACTGGTGTTCGAGCATCCGCTCCGAGAGAGGCTGTGGGAGCATCTGATGACGGCGCGCTACCGGCTGGGCCGGCACGTCGAGGCGCTCGAGGCCTACCGCGCGGCCTGGGCGACGTTCGACGAGATCGGGGTGGAGCCGAGCGCCGGACTGCGCCGCCTCGAGCAGAAGATCCTGCTCCACGACGAGAACCTGACAGCGGCTGCCCGGCATAACCTCCCGGTCGAGCTGGACGGCTTCATCGGGCGAGAGAGGGAGCTCGAAGAGGTCGGCGAGCTCCTCCTCGAGCGCCGCCTCGTGACTCTGACCGGAGTCGGAGGCTCTGGGAAGACCCGGTTGGCCACCCGAGTCGCGGCGCAGGTCATGAAGTCGTTTCCCGACGGCTGCTGGATGGCGGAGTTGGCACCGCTCCGTGAGCCCGATCTCGTCGCGCTCGAGGTGGCGGACGCACTCGGGTTGCGCGTGCGGGGAGCTGACGTCCTCGGCGTTCTCGCCGCGGCCGTCAGCGAGGACACGACGCTCATCCTGCTGGACAATTGCGAGCACCTCGTCGCGGGCGCGGCAGAGGTCGCGCGAGCCCTCCTCGAAGCAGGATCCGAAGTGAAGGTGCTTGCCACCAGCCGAGAGCCACTCCGCGTCCCCGGCGAGCTGGTGTACGAGGTGCCGCCGATGTCCTTCCCAACCGACGAGACCGTGGCTCTCGAAGAGCTTCGGGCCTTCGATGCGGTCCGGCTCTTCGAGGAGCGCGCTCGGCTCGCCCGTCCGGCTTTCGTTCTCGACGCCGGAAACGCTGCGGCGGTTGCACGCGTATGTCGACGTCTCGACGGCATCCCTCTGGCGATCGAGCTCGCTGCGGCCCGAGATGCGTCACTGGGTGTCGAAGTGATCGCGGATCGCCTCGACGATCGCTTCCGGATCCTCACCGGCGGCTCCACGACAGGCCCTGAGCGCCACCAGACGCTCGAGGCAGCCCTCGCCTGGAGCTACGAGCTGCTCGACGCTCGAGAGCAGGTTCTCTTAGCGCGTCTCAGCGTCTTTCGGGGCGGCTTCACGTTCGAGATGGCCGAGGAGGTGTGCTCCGGCGAGAGCATCGACGAGATCGACGTGGTCGCGATGGTGGCGGCGCTCACCGAGAAGTCGCTGGTTTCCACGTACGACACCGATGCGAACCCGCGGTACCGGCTCCTCGAGACGGTACGCGAGTTTGCCGGGGAGCGGCTGACGAGCGCCGGCGCCGAAGAAGCGATGCGGCAGCGACATCTGGACTGGTGCGTGCGATTCGCAGCCGATGTGCTCGCCCGGGTATACGGGCCGGGTCGCTGGGAGCTCTTCGAGCGCCTCGACGCGGAGAGTGACAACCTGCAGGCGGCCATCGAATGGGCGTCGCAGACCCCGGCGAACGGCGACGTGGGCGTCCTGGCCGCAGTGCTCGCGTGGCATGCCCTCGACCACGGACAGTTCGGGCGCTGCATCGCTCGTGCGAGAGTCGCGGTCGAGCACGCGAGCGACGCGCGTGCCGAAGCAGCGAGGCGCTCGCTTCTCGGCACGGCCTTGTTTCTCTCAGGCGAAGGCGATGAAGCATTCGACCAGTCGACTCAGGCGTGCGGGCTCGCTCTCGGGCTCGCGGCCGAGAGCGGCAGCGTCCCGATCATCACCACGTGCGCGCGCCTTCACCTGCTGCTGCTCGATCGCGATCCACGAGCTGCGATCCCGCTGAGCGAGGCTGCACTTGCCGTTGCGGAGACTGCAGGCGATCCGTTCGCAATGATCTACGCACGGCGGGCTCTCGGTCGCGCATTGATCTGGACCGGAGAGGCCGACCGCGGCCTGGAGCACTACGAGGCCGCCCTCGACCTGGCCTTGGGGACGGGCGATCGGGCTATCTTGCTCGAAACGTACGAGTCGTTCTTCGTCCTCCTCTACCTCCACCCCCGCGCGAGGCGGACGGAGCCGAGGCGCGTCGCGGCCGAGATGTTGGATCGCTTTCCGTCCGACGAGAAGCGGTGGGGACGCCACACACCAGCCGATTGGCTGCCGACGGTATTCCTGCAGACCGGCGAATGGGATCGAGCGGCGGAGGCCGTCGCGCGACTGAACGATCGCCACCTCGAAGGATGGGATCGGACTGGCTACTTGATCCACCAGAGCTCCCTGCGCCACATGCAGGGGCGACTCGACGAGGCTGAACGAGCCCTTGAGGAGCTCGAGGAGCTCGGCGTCGACCCACGTTGGTACCACGCGTACTACCCGCTGCTTGCGGACGTCTCGGCCGACATGGGCCGCCTGGCGAACGTGCGGGCCGCCGCACATGACTACCTCTCGATCGACGTACACGCCTCCGAGCAGGCAAAGAAGCTCGCCGTGCTCGCGCCCTTGGTGCGGGCAGAGGCGGACGCGGCGCTCTCGATGTCCGGTGCGGCGCGCACGGAGCACATCGAGCGCGCGCGCGCCGGAGTGGCGAAGGCCCGGGAGATCATGGACGTGTTTCCGCCACTCACCGAGGGCTCTCTTCACCTGGAGACTCCGACGACGTACCTCTCGCTCGCAGAGGCAGAGCTGTCCCGCGCCACCGAACCGGATCCCGCGCTCTGGGAAGAGGCGGTCGACCGGGCTGACTTCGCCTACTTCCGCCTCTACTCGCAATGGCGACTGGCGGAGGCTCTGTTGGCTCTGGGCAGGACAGTCGAAGCCGAGCAGCAGCTCCGCGACGCACACACGTACGCGTGCCGGATCGGCGCTGACCTCGTTCGCCGTCGGCTCGAAGCCCTGGCGGGCGACGCCGCCTTCGAGCTGGACGCTGAATCTAGAATCCGCTAGTCCGCAATCGCCGAAGGAGGAGAGACGCGATGATCCTCGCCATGTCCACGGTCACCGATTACGACCAGTTCCTTCAGACCTTCTCGACGAAGGGTGCTGCGAAGCGAAGCCAGTACGGTTGCAAGGGCTCCACCGTGTTCCGCGATCCTGATGATGCAAGCCGGATCTGGGTCGCTTTCGACTGGGACCTGGAGGGCTGGCAGAAGTTCACCGCCGACCCGGACGTTCCAGGGATCTTCGCCGCGGCCGGACTCCAGCGACCGCCCGTGGTAGTAGAGGCCGCCGCGAGCCACGACTGCTAACTGCCGGCACCGTCGGGCGCGACTCGACCCCCGCTGTCTCGAACACGGGAAGGCTTCCCTCCGCCGGTCGGCCCGGTTCGCCTCGGGGCCTGCGATGGCAAACGGGCAGACCGCCTCCACCGGAGTCCGTAGAAACCCACCCGTGAGCACGGTGTTTCGCGACTGTCCCGCGGGCTGTACGAGCGCATGCTCGAGGGGACACGAACCGAAGGGGTCACAATGGCTGCCGACGGAAAACGGCATGTCCTCATCGCCGGTGGAGGTGTGGCCGCGCTCGAGGCTGCGCTCGCCCTGCGAGCGATCGCGGCCGATCGTGTCGCGGTCGAGCTTCTCGCTCCCGACTCGCAGTTCTGGTACCGGCCCCTCGCTGTCGCCGAGCCTTTCGAGCTCGGCGAAGCACGACGTTTCGAGCTCGCCGACCTCGCGCGAGAGCTGGGCGCGACCCTCACGGCCGGGGCCCTGACCGGCATCGACGAGTGGCGTCACGTCGCTCACACGTCGACGAACAAGCCGATCCCGTATGACGTGCTCCTCGTCGCGTGTGGCGTGTTGCCCATTCCGGCCATACCCGGAGCGCTCACCTTCCGCGGGCCGACCGACATCGAGCCGTTCCGGCGCCTTCTCCAGGAGATCGAGCAGGGGGACGTCCGCTCCGTGGCGTTCGTCATCCCGTGGGGCGCGGGCTGGCCGCTGCCCATCTACGAGCTGGCACTCCTCACTGCCGCGCATCTCGAGAACCGGGGTATGCCGGAAGTCGCGGTGACGCTCGTGACACCCGAGGAGGAACCGCTCCAGCAGTTCGGGTCGGCGGCGAGTGACGCGGTGAGGTCGCTGCTCGGCGCCAGCGGAGTCGAGCTCCGAGCCCTCACGTACGCGAGCGCATTCTCAGAGGGAGAGCTCGAGTTCACGCCTGAAGGCAGCCTCCCGGCCGACCGCGTAGTCGCGCTTCCGAGGCTCGAAGGTGCTCCGATCGACGGGCTTCCGCAGACAGTGACCGGCTTCATCCCGGTCGACGCGCAGTGCCGCGTATCCGGCGTGGCCGATGTCTTCGCCGCCGGTGACATCACGAACTTCGGCGTCAAGCAGGGCGGAATCGCCACGCAGCAGGCTGACGTCGCAGCAGCAGCGATTGCGGCTGACGCAGGAGCTGACGTCGTTCCCACGCGATTCGAGCCGGTGCTACGCGGGCTGCTCCTCACCGGTCGGCAGCCGCGCTACCTCCGCCGCGAGCTCGGCCCGGCGCCGGTGCAGGAACCGGTGGCGTCGTACGAGCCGCTCTGGTGGCCGCCGGCGAAGATCGTCGGCCGCCACCTGGCGCCGTTCCTTGCCTCCCTGGCCGGCTCCGAGCCACCCGCAAGCGGTGGCGAACGCCCCGCGAATGTGATCGAGCTCGAGGTCCACCTCGATCCCGAGGTCGTCGTCGGGCCGACGTCGACACCATGGTCGGCCGACCATGATGCGAGCGAGGCCCACGTCGCCGAGGCGATGTCGCCGGATCCTCTCGTCGTCGCGCCCGAGGACACTCTCGGTGAGCTGGCGGAGCGCATGCTCGAGTCCGGGACAACGGCGGCCGTCGTCTCCGAGTATGGGCGTGTGATCGGGATTCTCACGACGGGTGACCTCATACGCGCGAGCGCCATGCGAGTCCATCCGAGCGAGGGCCGCGCACGGCAGTGGATGACAGCCGAGCCAGTCACGGTCTCGCCGAGGACGTCGGCGAGCGTCGCCGTGCGTCTCGCGCGCGACTACGGCATCCACCACCTCCCGGTGGTCGAGAGCGGCCACGCGGTGGGGATGCTCGTCGTGGATGACGCTCAGCGCCAGGTCGAGATGGGGATCGGCCTCGGCTTCTGAGGCGCGCCTGGCGCGTCCGTCTCCGCGAGGAGCTCAGGAGGTCCGCCGACGCGCGCTGGTCGGCGGGCGAGGCTGGACGAGACGAAGCGCATCCGGGAGGATCTGCCGACCGGCTATGCGAGGAGACGCAACCACCGAAGCCGCCGTGAAGGCAGTCCTCGACAGACTGGCCGACGTCTACGTCGAGCGCGACGCCGAGCTCTTGCGGGCCGTGTTCGCGCCGGACCCTGAGGTCGTCATGTTCAGCCCGGGATCGGAAGAACGGTTCGTCGGGATAGCGGCGATCGAGGCCAAGGCCGAACGTGACTGGTCGCGGAGCGAACGCGCCTCCCTGGCCTACCGCCGGATGTCCGTCTCGGCGGCGGGGCGCGTCGCCTGGGCCGCGGTCGACGCCGACTTCACCGTGCGAGCGAGTGGCGAGGAGAAGACCCTGCCGGTGCACATCACGTTCGTGCTGGAACAGCGCGAGAACGAGTGGCTCATCGTGCACGCGCACTACTCGTTGGCCTGAGATCAGGCAGACCAACGCGTCTGCATGGGAGGACGTCACTCTCGGTGACAGCAGACGACCTCCCGGCTCCGCATGCCGCGGAGCCGGGAGGTCGGGCGAGTGGCGCCTTAGGCCGAGGCCGGCGACGGATCGGGTGCGATCTCCGTCGCGCGTCCGCGCTGCGGCAACCACTGCAACCAGCTCGGCAGGTACCAGTTCCAGTCGCCGAGCAGCTTCATCGACGCGGGCAGGAGCACCGCCCGGACGATCGTGGCGTCGATCAGGATCGCCGCCGAGAGTCCGACACCGAACTGCTTGAAGAACGGCCACGACAGGGTGCCGAAGATCGCGAACACGAAGACCATGACGATCGCGGCGCTCGTGACGATCCCGGCGGTGGACTTGATTCCGTGCGAGACGGCCTCGTCCATGCTCTTGCCCCGGTCGAACGTCTCCCGGATGCGGCTGATGATGAACACGTGGTAGTCCATCGACAGGCCGAACAGGATCACGAACAGGAGCAGCGGCACGACTGCGTCGATCCCGTCCACCGAGGTGACGCCGAGCAGGTCTTTGCCGACGCCGTGCTGGAACACGAGCACGAGCACGCCGTAGGCGGCGGCCACCGAGAGCAAGTTGAGCACGATCGCCTTCGCCGCGATCACGAGCGAGCGGAAGGCGACGAGCATCAAGGCAAACGCGAAGACGAGCACGAAGGCGACGACGGGCAGCAGATTCGACCGCAACTCGTCGGCCTGATCCCTCCACGAGGCGGTCGTGCCGGTGACGCCGGCCTGCGTGTTCGGAAGTGCACCGACCGTCTCCGGAACGAGCTCCTGGCGTAGCAGCCTGAACGAGGTGTTCGACGCGGCGTCGGTTCCGTTCCCGGCGATCGGCACGGTGATGTTCGCGACCGTGCCTGCCTCGTTGACGGCGACGGTGATCGGCTCGAACGCCTGACCGCTCGCGAGCGCCCGCTGCTTCAGCTCCGAGATCGCGTCCTGCACGGCAGGCGTCCGCACGCTCGGTGCCTCGACCACGACGTTCGCCGGTAGTGCGGAGCCCGGGAAGGCGGCCTGCATGCGGTCGTACGTGTCGATGACCTCGATGTCCCTCGGGAACGACTCGGGACCCTGCGCTGCGAGCTGCAGCTGCAGCGCCGGTGCGGCGAGCAGGAGCAACACTCCACCGGACACAGCTGCCCACAGCACGGGCCGCCGCAGGACACGGTCGACGATTGCGCCCCAGAACCGCCCCTCGCCCTCGTCGCGGCGCAGGCGGGAGAAGAACGGGATGCGCCCGCGCTCGACCTTGTCCCCGAGCCTGGAGAGCAGCGCAGGAAGCACCGTCAGCGAGCCGAGGACGGCGACCGCGACCACGAGGATCGTGGCGAGAGCGAGCGAGGCGAAGATCGCATCGCCCGTCAGGAA
>Ga0075344_1000055_pt1 | contig 14095 bp, 13 predicted proteins | sample RushOxbow_ThreeS_FD_120075 | JGI IMG/M metagenome (GOLD analysis project Ga0075344, IMG submission 120075) | Natural and restored wetland microbial communities from the San Francisco Bay, California, USA, that impact long-term carbon... | ecosystem: Environmental > Terrestrial > Soil > Wetlands ...
GACCGTCGCCACGCACATCCAGCACATCCTCTCGAAGCTCGGAGTCCACACGCGGGCGCAGGCGGTCGCGCTGGCGTTCCGACGAGGGCTCGTCGACACGGACGTCGAAGCCCACGCGGTGCGCCCAATGCTCCTGGTCGAGAACTAGAGCCGTCGAACGACGGAGGGCGGCTTGCGCCGCCCTCCGTTCCGGTCCTACGCCCGCTCGCGAGAGCGGCCGCGATCGCGTCCGCCACCGCGGGGGCGCTCCTCGCGAGGAGGCCGCGGCGGGGCGTCCTTCGCCCGCTCGACCAGTTCCTCGGGAGTGACGAGCCCACCGTTCTCGTGCTTCGCAACGAGCTTGAGCCCGATGCGGCCGCGGTCCTTGTCGACCTCCTGCACGACGACGTCGACGACGTCACCGCGATCCATCACGTCCTGGATGTGGGCGACGCGGCCCGGGCCAACGTTCGAGACGTGGAGCAGACCGTCCGTTCCCTTCTTCAGCTCGACGAACGCACCGAAGTCGGTCGTCTTGACGACGCGACCCGTGTACGTGTCTCCGACCTCCGGGGACTTCGTGAGGTTGTGGATGGCAGTCGTCGCCGCCACGCCCTTCTCGCCCTCGGTCGAGTAGACGAGAATCGTCCCGTCCTCCTCGATGTCGATCTGGACGTCGAAGTCGGCCTCGAGGCCGCGGATCGTCTCGCCGCCCTTGCCGATGACCATCCCGATGAACTCGGGGTCGATCTTGACCGTCGAGATGCGCGGCGCATGCCCCGGCATCTCGGCACGCGGCTCGGGGATCGCCTCGAGCATCGTCTCGAGGATCGAGACGCGCGCCCGCTTGGCCTGCTCGAGCGCCGAGCGCATGATCTCCTGCGTCACGCCGGTGATCTTGATGTCCATCTGCAGGGCGGTGATCCCGTCCCGCGTGCCGGCCACCTTGAAGTCCATGTCGCCGAGGTGATCCTCGGCGCCCTGGATGTCCGTGAGGATGACGTAGTCGTCGCCCTCCTTCACAAGGCCCATCGCGATGCCCGACACCGGCGCCACGATCGGCACGCCGGCGTCCATGAGCGCGAGGGTCGAGCCGCACACCGAGCCCATCGACGACGAGCCGTTCGACTCGAGCGTCTCGGAGACGAGGCGGAGCGTGTACGGGAAGTCCTCGACGGGCGGGATGACCGCCTCGAGGGCCCGCTGCGCGAGCGCGCCGTGTCCGATGTCACGCCGCTTCGGGCCGCGCATGAAGCCGGTCTCCCCGACCGAGAAGGGCGGGAAGTTGTAGTGGTGCATGTACCGGCGGTTCTGCTCGAGGGAGAGGTCGTCGATGCGCTGCCCCTCCTTCATCGTCCCGAGCGTGAGCAGCGTCATGATCTGCGTCTGGCCGCGGGTGAAGAGGGCCGAGCCGTGTGTCCGCGGGCTGACCTGCACCTCGGCGGCGACATGGCGGATCTCCTCCTCCGAGCGACCGTCCGGACGGCGCTTGTCGACGGCGATCTTCTTGCGGACGAGGTCCTTGTAGACCGCCTCGAACGCCCGCTTGACGTACTGCTTCGTCTGCGAGTCCTTGACGGGCGCCTCACCCTCGGCCGGCTCCGGGCCGACCGGAAACGGAAGCGTGAGCCCGTCCTGGATGCGGGTGAGCAGCAGGTCGCGCTTCGCCGACTTGAGCTCCTTCGAGTCCTGCTCGGCGTCCGTGAGTTCGCGGAGATCACCGAGGAACTGCTCGCGGAGCGGCCCTTCGACGGCGGACAGACGTGCCTTCTCGTGGATCGCGGCGAAGCTCGCGCGCACCTGCGCCCGCTTGGTCATGTCGTCCTCGGTCGAGTTCATCGACACTGCCGGCGAGAGCTCCGCGACGAGCGCGTCGACGACCGAGCCGGCCTCCTTGAGGCCGTGCTCGGCGATCGCCGCCTGCACGGCGTCACCATGGGCGGCCGTAAGCTCGTCGGTCAGCGAGACGTCGACCCACTTCGCCTTGCCGACCTCGGCACGCAGGCCCTCGAGCGCTTCGCAGATCTTCAGGATCTCGGCATGAGCGAGCTCGAGCGCCTCGAGGATCGTCTCCTCGGGCACCTGGTCTCCCCCGGCCTCGACCATCGTGAGCCCCTCGCTCGTGCCGACGACGATCAGGTCGAGCGACGACTCCTCCATCGCCTCGAGCGACGGATTGACGACGAGCTCGCCCTCGATGTGACCGATGCGGACGGCGCCGATCGGACCCATGAACGGCAGCGGCGAGATCATCAGTGCCGCCGAGGCTCCGTTGATACAGAGGATGTCGTGCGGCGTGACCATGTCCGCCGAGAGGACGGTGCAGATGACCTGCACCTCGTTGCGGAAGCCCTTCGGCCAGAGCGGCCGGATCGGGCGGTCGATCATGCGTGCGGTGAGCGTCGCCCGCTCGGTCGCACGTCCTTCCCGCTTGAAGAAGCCGCCCGGGATCTTGCCGGCGGCGTACATCTTCTCCTCGACGTCGACCGTGAGCGGGAAGAAGTCGGCGTCCGGCCGCGCGTCGGGCCTGCCGACGGCGGTCGCGAGGATCATGGTCTCGCCCGAGCGGACGACGACGGCGCCGTCGGCCTGCTTGGCGAGCTTGCCCGTCTCGAAGACGATCTCCTGACCGCCCACATCGACGGTAACCGAGGCGAGTTGCCCGGCCTGTCCAGTGCTTGTCGTAGCACTCATGTGAGGTATCCCTTCACTTTCCGTTCGTGTCCGGAAGGTGGAGGTTTGAGTCAGCCCTCGCGTCGTGGGGGCTCGCTCAAACTTCCACCTTCCCTCGTCACCGCGTTAGCGTCGGAGCCCGAGCTCCTTGATGAGGGCGCGGTAGCCCTCGATGTCCTTTCGCTGCAGGTAGTTGAGGAACCTCCTGCGCTGGCCGACGAGCTTCAGCAACCCGCGGCGCGAGTAGTGGTCCTTCGGATGTGTCCGAAGATGTTCGGTCAAGTCGTTGATGCGCCGGGTGAGAAGGGCTACCTGGACTTCCGCCGAACCAGTGTCGGCCGGTCCTTTGCCATGCTTCTCGACGATCTCCAGCTTGACTTCCTTGGTGAGGCTCATGCATCTCCTCCTGATAGACGACTCCGCAATCCCCGCCCCGCGTGAAGGAAGAAGCACGCCGGGGCCGCGACTGCGGCTCGGGGAAGGGTAGCAGCGATGCTCAGAGCGCTCGTACGTGCGCTGGCTCTAGTCGTCATCGTCGTGTCGGTCGTCGTGGTGCTCGACTTCGCCGAGCTCCTCGTTCCCGTCAAGATGGATGACGCGGCGATGGCGGACACGATTCCGGCCTGCGACGGGCGCGTGCTGGCGCAGGGCTTGACCTACCGCTTCTGGGATCCCGAACCGGGCCATGTCGTCGCCGTGCACGCGGCGGAGACGACCGAGGGTGAGCTCGTACCGGATCGCGATGCGGACGATCGCACGCTCATCCTGCGCGTGGCGGCTGGGCCCGGCGACGTCATCCTCGCCAGACAGGGTTCCGTCTTCGTCAACGAGGTGAAGTTCGACGACCTCGAGACAGCGCCGTTCGGCCCACTCACGGTTCCGAACGAGCAGTATTTCCTGCTCGGCGACAACCGCTCCGCGGCGATCGACAGCCGCACCTTCGGTCCGGTGCTCGAGAACACCATCTTCGCGCGCGTGTTCATGGTGCTCTGGCCGCTCCGCGACCTGACCTTCCGCCTCGGCCAAGCATCGGGCGCGTCGCCGGGCGCGATCGCCTGCGAGTGAGCCGCCGACCCAACGCTCGAGCAAGGAACGCGGTGGTGGTCGCTCCACGACGCTTGTAACAAGTTGCAACGAGCGTCGCTTTCGCGGCTAGGAGGCGACCGGTGTGCTCGTGACAACTTGTAACTTGCGCTCATGAGGCCTGGCGTTGCGGCCGGTCACCCCGCGACCGCCGCCGTGGGCGCCGAGATTCTCAGCGACGGTGGGACGGCGGCGGACGCCGTCGTCGCCATGGCGCTCGCATCGTGCGTCGCCGAGACGGTCATGAGCGGCCTCCTGGCCGGTTGCCACGCCATCGCGTTCGACGGCACGCGCGTGCTCAACCTCGACGGCTTCGCCGCGGTTCCGTCGGAGCAGGCCGAGCTCGCCGAGCTCGAGATCCCGTTCGGCGACGAGCCGGTCGTGTACTCGATCGGCGCACCGTCGTGCGCGGTGCCGGGCCTGCCGGCCGCGCTCGGGGAGCTGTGGCGCGAGCTCGGCCGGCTCCCGTGGTCGCGGCTGTGCGAACCGGCGCATGCGCTCGCGCGCTCGGGTGTCGTCCTCCCGGAGATGCACGCCCGCTCCCTCGAGATGTTCGACGAGCTGTACTCGCTCGGCGGAGGCGCGCGGCTCTTCGCCCCCGAAGGCCGGACGCTCGCAGAGGGTGAGACGCTCCAGCAGCCGGGCCTCGCACAGACGCTCGAGGCGCTCGCGGAGGAGGGTGCGGCGAGCGCCTACGGAGGCTCGCTCGCCGAAGCGCTGCTCGCGGTGGACGGCGTCGTGCTGACCCCGTCCGATCTGGCGGCGTACCGGCCCATCTGGCGTGATCCGGTGGTCGTCGACTACGCGGGTCGGCGCGTCGCGACGCGCGCGGGGCTGTCCGGGGTCCCCGAGCTCCTCACGCGCATGCCCAGACTCTCCGAGCTGACGTCCACCGAGCGCGTGCTGTCGCTCGCCGCCGCCCTCGCGCCGCGACCGCGGGGCGGTGAGCACACGACGAACATGGTCGCGGTCGACGGCCACGGTCGCGCCTGCGTGCTGACGCACTCGCTCGGCGTCGGCGCCGGTGTCTGGATTCCGGGTTTCGACACCCAGCTGAACAACCTCCTCGGCGAGTCGGACATCGCGCACGGCGACCCGCAGCCGGGTGACCACCTCGAGAGTCGTATGGCTCCGACGCTCGTCTTCGACACGAACGGCCTCGAGCTCGCGATCGGCGCTGCGGGAGCAACGCGCCTGCGAACGGCTCTCGCGACCGTGCTCGCCGCGATCCTCGACGAGGGTCATGACGCCGAGACGGCCGTCGACCTCCCGCGCGTTCACCCCACGCAGGAGCTGATCGATGCGGAGCCGGGCGTCGACGAGCGCGCTCTTGCCCAGCTCGAGGAGTCGGGCCACACCGTGCGGCGCTGGGAGCGTCTCCACCACTACTTCGGCGGCGTCAGCTGCGTCGGGCGCGCAGGCGCCGCCGGCGACCCGCGTCGAAGCGGTGCCGCAGCGATCCTCTAGGACGCTTGCAACAACTTGTTGCAAGCGTTCGTGTCTGGAACGAACGCAGGGAACGACATCGACGCCAGAGTCACGCGTGGCGACGGCCTATTTCAATAGGAGCTTGTCGATCCGCTTCGACGAGATCCAGAGTCCGACGAGGCCGAGCGCGAGCAGGTAGGCGACGTTCACGAGCTGAAACGCTCCGACCGTTCCCGTCGTCAACGAGCGAATGAGCTCGATCCCGTGGTACAGCGGTAGGCAGCGGACGATCCACTCGAGCACCGCCGGGTAGACGGTGATGGGATAGAAGGTCGCCGAGAACATGAACATCGGCAGCATCACGAGCTGGATCAGGTCGAAGTCCTTCCACGTCCGCATCCAGGTGACCGCCGCGATTCCGGCCCCCGCGAACCCGAATCCGATGACGACGCACGCGGGCAGCGCGAGGATCGCCCACGGCGAGGAGACGAGCCCGAGCAGCACGATCACGATCAGGAACGCGGTCGAGTAGATCATCGCGCGGACGACTGCCCAGATCGTCTCCCCCGTCGCCACGTCTTTCGGCCCGATCGGCGTCGCGAGGATCGACTCGTAGACCTTCCCGTAGCGGAGCTTCCAGAAGACGTTGGTCGCGTCGTAGAACGCACCGTTCATCGCCGAGGCCGCGAGCAGCGCGGGCGCGACGAACGCGGCGTACTCGAGCTGCGCGCCGTCGAAGGCGACGTCACCGATGAAGCTCTGCAGCGGGTAGACGAAGAAGAAGAGATAGAAGAGCGGCTCGAAGAATCCGGAGAAGAGGATCAACCACGTCCGCCGGTAGACCATGACGTTGCGCTCGATGATGAGCAGGCCGCCGATCGCCGGACGCGAGGGCGCCGTGAGCCGCGCGCGTGCGACGAGCTCGGTCATACGACGAGCCTCTTGCGGTAGGTGAAACGCGCGGCGAGCAATCCCACGACCACGAAGGCGAGCAGGTAGGCGAGGTGCCCGAGGTCGCCCCACGACACGGTGCCGAGCGTGAGGTCGCGGCAGAGCGTCACCCCGTGCCAGAGTGGCGTGAGCCACGCAACGACCTCGAGGGGGGTCGGCAGGCTCGAGATCGGGAAGAACGTCCCGGAGAAGAGGAACATCGGGAGGATCACGAAGCGGAAGATGGCGACGAACGACACCTCGTTCTGAGCGTGCGCTGCCCAGGCAGCCATCGGCGACGAGAACGAGAGCCCGACGAGGACCGTCACCGGGATCGCGAGCACGGCGAGCGGCGACTCGACGGCGCCGAACGCCGTGATGACGACGATGTAGATGGCAGCTGTGAGGAGGAGCCGGAACGCGAAGTAGGCCTGGTGCCCGAGCACCACGTCCCGCACGCGCAACGGCGTCGCCAGCATGGCGTGGTACTGCCGGTCCCACTTGATGGCGGACAGGACGGGCCAGCTCGACTCGAAGGTCGCGATCTGCATGGCCGTCGCGGCCATCAGACCCGGCGCGACGAACGCGAGGTACGAAACCCCGTCCGGGAGGTCGGCGGACCGGTCGACGAACACGCCGAGCCCGACTCCGAGTGCCAGGAGATAGACGATCGGTGTGATCACCGTCGTGATCGCGGAACCGCGCCAGACGCGCTTGTACTGAGTCAGGAAGAACTCGAGCGGACGAAGCAGGAGCAGGGTCGACGTCATTCGATGAGAGTTCGGCCGGTGAGGTGCAGGAACACGTCCTCCAACGTGGATCGCCGGACGAGGACGCTTTCCGGCACGAGTCCGCGCTCATGGAGCGTGTGCGACGCCGCATCGCCGTCCTCCGCGTACAGGAGCACCCGGTCGGGGAGCGCTTCAATGCGATCGACGAGCCCGTCGGTCCAGTAGCTCAGGTCATCCGGACGGCTGCCGTCGTCGAAGCGGAGCTCGACGACCTCGCGCGTCGAGTATCGCTCGATCAACTCACGCGGTGACCCTTCCGCGACGATCTTCCCGCGATCCATGACCACCAGCCGGTCGCAGAGCTGCTCGGCCTCGTCCATGTAGTGCGTCGTGAGAAGGAGCGTGACACCCTGACGCTTGAGCCGGTAGAGCCGATCCCACACGACGTGCCGCGCCTGCGGGTCGAGGCCCGTCGTGGGTTCGTCCAGCAAGAGGATCTCCGGGTCGTTCACGAGCGAGCGAGCGATCGTGAGGCGGCGCTTCATCCCGCCCGAGAGCGGTTCCACCTTGTCGTCGGCGCGCTCGGTCAGCTCGACGAACTCGAGCAGCTCGTCCGCCCGGGCGGTCAGCTGCTTGCGCGGGAGCCCGAAGTAGCGCCCGTAGATGACGATGTTCTCGCGGACGGTCAACTCCATGTCGAGCGTGTCCTGCTGGGGCACGACCCCCAGGCGCGCGCGGATCTTCGAGCCGTCTCGCGCCGGATCCAGCCCGAGGACGCTCAGCGCGCCGTCCGTGACCGGCGAGACGCAGCCGATCATGCGCATGGTCGACGTCTTGCCCGCTCCGTTCGGCCCCAGGAACCCGAACGCCTCCCCACGCTGGAGGTCGAAGTCGATGCCGTCGACGGCGATGAAGTCGTCGAAGCGCTTGACGAGGTTACGCGCGTGGATGAGCGGCTGGCCGTTCGTCTCGGTCATCCCGGCTACGTTAGTTGCGCGACGTCGGCGGCCGTCGCGCCGACTTCGTGGCATCGACGTCCCGCGCGATCTGCGCCACGAGCGCGGCCTCGCTCTCGAAGACCGCCTCGTCGCGCAGCCGCTCCCACAGCTCGACGACGAGCCGCTCGCCGTACAGGTCGCCCTCGAAATCGAGGAGGTACGGCTCGATGCGCCGCTCGGTCCCGCCGTAGTGCGGATTGGTTCCGATCGAGATCGCAGCGCGATGGCCGAGCCCCGCACCCGCGTAGATCCCGTACGCAGGCACTGCGAGATCGGGCTCGAGCCGAAGGTTGGCCGTCGGGTAGCCGAGCGTCCCCCCACGCTGATCGCCGGCGACGACGACGCCGTCGAGCTCGAACGGCCTGCCGAGCATGGCGGCCGCTGCGATGACATCGCCGCCCGCGAGCGCGGCTCGAATCGCTGTCGACGACGCGCCGGGGAACTCGGGCACGATGACCACCTCGAAGCCCAGGCACTCGAGTAGCTGGAGGTCGCCGGATCGGCGGACCCCGAAGCGGAAGTCACTCCCCGCGACCACCGTCTCGGCGCCGGTCGCATGCAGGAACTCGTCGGCGAACGCCTGAGGGGTAAGCGCCTGCAGCTCGGGCGTGAAGGCTGCGACGAGTACGGCCTCGACTCCCTCCGCCTCGAACAGCTCCAGCCGTCGCTCGAGTGTCGTCAGCAGCTCGACCTTGTTGCCCAGCGCGATGCGCGGGTGCGGGTCGAACGTGACGACGGTCGGGACGAGCCCGGTCGTCTTCAGCGTGTCGAGCACGACGCGATGGCCTCGATGAACCCCGTCGAAGGAGCCGATTGCCACCGCGCGCGGCAGGGCCTGCAGTTCCCCGGGCGAGTTCGCGACGATCACGCGCGCAAGTTACAAGTTGTCACTAACACCCCTGAGCCGCGTCAGAAGGGCCAGAGGACGCTCGTCGCAACTTCTCACACGGGTTCGAGCCGCCGCAGCGCTTCGTCGGGATCGATCAAGCGTTCCGGATCGGCGTCGTCGACCTGAAATGGGCCGATCTCGGTGCGGCGCAGTGAGACACAGTGCCCTCCGAGTGCCTCTGCGATCGAGCGGATGTACGTGCCAGACGAGACGTGCAGCTCGAGGGTGATCGACTCGCCCGGCGCGCCGACGACGGCCAGCTCGTGCACCGTCATCGTCCGTACCGGCATCTCGACGGAGACGCCTCGCCGATGGAGGGCATAGGCGCGTTCGCCATCGATCTTCACCGCGGACGCGGCGGGAATGGGAAGCTCGACCGCACCACGCAGGCCGTCGAGCGCGACGTCGAGCTCAACGCCTGCCATCGGCTCGTGCCTCTCCCCCAGCTCGCCTTCGATGTCGCCCGTCGTCGTCCGGGCTGTCAGGTCGATCTCGGTCAGATAGCGCTTGTCCAGCCCGACGAAGCGGCTCTGCAGTCTCGTCGAGGCGCCCGAGAGGAGCAGCAACAAACCGGTCGCGAACGGGTCAAGCGTCCCCGCATGCCCGGTTCGCGCTCCGGTGCGTCGCCTGACGCCGGCAACGACATCGAAGGACGTTGGCCCCGCTGGCTTGTCGACGAGGATGATCCCGCTCGGCGTGAGCCCCCGGGGAGGCACTAACGGGCCGCGGCTGCGCCGACCTGCGCGGCGACCTCGCGCACGATGAACTCGGAGATCTCCTCGACCGACAGCTCGCTCGAGAAGCCTGCAGCCTCCCGGTGCCCGCCGCCCCCCGACTTGCGGGCGATCGCGCTCACGTCGACTTCGTCGACCGACGAGCGCAGCGACACCTTCCGGGTCGGCCCACCGTCGCGAGGGGGCTCGCGGATCAGGCCGGTGACGGCAGATCCTTCGACGGAGCGGAGCACGTCGATGATGCCCTCCGAGTACGGCTCGGTCGCACCGACCGCCTCGAAGTCCTCACGCAGCAGGTGCGACACGACGATCTCGCCGCCTTCGAGCACACGCGCGCTCTCGAGCGCTCGTGCCAGCAACTTGAGCTTCGCGAACTGGACGTTCTCGTAGACGCCCTGGAAGACGCGATGTACGTCTGCCCCCGCCTCGACGAGATCGGCCGCGAGCCGAAGGGCCTTCGGCGTCGTGTTCGCGTACTGAAAGCGGCCCGTGTCGGTGACGAGGGCGACATACAGGGCCTCCGCGATCTCGGGCGTGAGCCTCACGTCGAGCTCGCGGAGGAGGTCTGAGAGCACCTCCCCCGTCGACGAGGCGTCGGGGACGATGAGATTGACGTCGCCGAAGCGCGGGTTGTCGTGGTGGTGGTCGATGTTGATCGTGAAGGCGGCGGCCTCGACGACGCCAGGCTCCGCCGCGACGCGACTCGCGCTCGCACAGTCGACCGCAACGAGCGTGCGCTCCGCGATGTCCGCCGGGCGCTCGCGCCGCAACCCGCGACTCTCGAGATCGAGGAAGCGGTACTCACCGGGAAGCGGCGCAGGCCCGCCCAGGAACATCACGACGTCCTTCCCGAGCTCCTGCAGTGTCAGCCCCATCCCGAGCAGCGAGCCGAGTGCATCACCGTCCGGAGCTTCGTGCGAGGTGACGAGGAAGCGGTCGCGCGCGCGGAGCTCGGCGACCACCGCCTGCATGTCAGCCTGATTCTGCTTCGGAGTCGGCATCGGAGTCCGGAGGAGCGAGCTCGTCGATCAGCTTCGTGAGCCGCACGCCCCTCTCGATCGCGGGATCGTATTCGAAGGCGAGGACAGGCGTCCGCCGAGTGCCGAGCTCGCGGGATACTTGCGCCTGGAGCACTCCATGTGCGGATTGCAGACCTTCTAACGTGCGCGCCTGTTCTTGCTCGCTACCCAACACGCTCACGTACACCGTCGCCTGCGAGAGGTCCTGCGTCGTCTGCACGCCGGTCACCGTCACGAACCCGATCCGGGGATCCTTCAGCGTCGGTACGGCCTCCGAGAGAACCTTGCGGATCGCCTCGTTCACCTTCCGACGTCGCTCAGCGCTCGCCAGGGACGACCACCTCCCGCTCGCTGCTCACGAGCTCCCACTCGCGCGACGCGAGATGGCGCTCGACCGCGTCGAGGAGCCCCTCGAGCTCCCGGTACTCGCGGGTCACACAGGAGACGGTCAACGCGGCACGCTGCCACAGCTCGTGGTGGTCGACTTCCGCGACGGCGGCGCCGAAGCGCTCGCGCAGCTGTGCCTTGGCCGACTGCACGTGCTTGCGCTTGCCTTTGAGCGATCCCGACTCGGGGAAATGGAGCTCGACCGTGAGGATGCCGACGTAGCCGGTCGCCACGGCACGGGTCTACTCGTCGTCTGCGGACGGCGGCGCGGCGGCGGCGGGCGTGTCGAGGTCCGTGCGCTCGACCGCACGCGTCTCGTACACCTCGAGAACGTCGCCTTCCTTCACATCGTTGAAGCCCTCGAGGAGGATGCCGCACTCGAAGCCTTCGCTCACCTCGCGAGCGTCGTCCTTGAAGCGCTTCAACTGCGCGATGGACGTCTCGTAGATGACCGTGCCGTCCCGCACGACGCGGACGCTGGCGCTGCGACGCACCACGCCCGAGGTGACCATGCAGCCTGCGATCGTGCCGAGGCGCGACACACGGAACAGCGCGCGCACCTCTGCCTCTCCCAGCGTCTCCTCGGTCTCGACAGGCGACAGCATCCCGACAAGGGCCTTCTCGATGTCCTCGGTGAGCTGGTAGATGACCCGGTACGTCCGGATGTCGACTCCCTCGCGCTCGGCGAGCAGTCGCGCGTCCGCGCTCGGTCGCACGCTGAAGCCGACGACGAGAGCGTCCGATGCGGACGCGAGGTTCACGTCGCCCTCGGTGATACCGCCGACACCCGTGTGAATGACGTTCACGCGCACCTCGGGGTGCTGGATCTTCTGCAGCTCGCCCATGAGCGCCTCGACGGAGCCCTGGACGTCGCCCTTGAGGACGATGTTGAGGTCTTGCACCTCGCCGGCCTGCAGATCCGAGTGCAGCGTCTCGAGCGACACGCGCCGCCGCGGGCGCTGCGCGAACTGCTCGCGGCGTAGCCGCTCGGCTCTCACGTTCGCGAGATGCTTCGCCTGCCGCTCGTGCTCGACGACCCGGACGAACTCGCCCGCTCCCGGCGGATGGTCGAAGCCGAGCACCTCGACGGGCTCGCCCGGCCGCGCTTCCTTCACCTTCTCGCCCCGATAGTCGTAGAGCGCGCGCACCTTGCCGGAGGCGTCTCCGGCAACGGCGGCGTCACCCACGCGCAGCGTCCCGCGATGGACGAGAACCGTCGAGACAGGCCCCCGCCCAACGTCGAGCCGGGACTCGATGACGACACCCGAGGCGTCAGCAGCAGGATTTGCCCGTAGGTCGAGCTCGGCATCCGCGACGAGCAGGATCTTCTCGAGCAGGTCGGCGAGGTTCTCCTTCTGCTTCGCCGACACCGCGGAGAACTGTGTGGTGCCGCCCCAGTCCTCGGGCTGCAGGCCCTCGGCGGCAAGCTCGCTCTTCACACGGTCGACGTTGGCGTCTGGGATGTCCATCTTGTTGACTGCGACGACGATCGGAACCTCGGCTGCACGCGCGTGCGAGATCGACTCCTTCGTCTGCGGCATGACGCCGTCGTCGGCAGCGACCACGAGGACGGCGATGTCCGTCACCTTTGCCCCGCGTGCGCGCATAGCCGTGAACGCCTCGTGGCCGGGAGTGTCGAGGAACGTGATCTTCCGCCCGTCCACCTCGGCCTGGTAGGCGCCGATGTGCTGCGTGATGCCCCCGGCCTCGGTTTCGACGACCGCCGCTTCGCGGATCGCGTCGAGCAGCGTGGTCTTGCCGTGGTCGACGTGCCCCATGATCGTGACGACCGGCGGGCGCGGCGCGAGATCCTCCTCGCTGTCGTCGAACGACTCCGGTTCGAGCTCCTCGTCGGCAGCGTGCTTGATCGTGATCTCGCGCTCGAGCTCCGTGCCGATGATCTCGACTTCCTCGTCGGAGAGCGACTGGGTCGCCGTCCGCATCTGCCCGAGGCCCATCAGGATCTTGATCAGCTCCGGCATAGGGACGCCGAGCGCTTGCGAGAGAGCCTTGACCGTGACTCCGGACTCGACCGTGATCGGGCCGGAAGGAGGTGGCGCCGGCGCCTGCCGGGGCTGTGGCGGCGCACTCGAGCGGTCGCGGGCCTGACGACCTCGGCTCTGCCCACCGCCGCCCTCGATGACGACGCGCCGCTTTCGTCCGCCGGGTCCTCCGCGGGGTCGGATGGGGCGATTCGGTCCTTTGCGTCCGTCAGCCATGTTCGGTCAGTCTAGAACCCGGGAGGCTAAGCCTCCTCGCGGGTCTCCTGGCCGCCGTCCTCGAAGCCGTCCGCAACCCCAGCGTCGAGCGTCGCAGCTTCGGCGACGATCTCCTCCGCCTCGGCGACGACCTCCTCGGCGAGCTGGTCTGCAGACTCCTCGGGCTCGTCATCCGGCGCGGCCTGCTCGGGCTGGTTCACGAGCTCCTGATGGGCGGGAACGCCGCAGTAGCGCGAGTTCGGTAGCGCGGCGTTCGGACAGCGCTTGCCGTTCGAGAGAATCGCTGCGCAGCGGCCGGAGAACTCCTCACCGTCCTGGGAGCCTCCCCCGAATGCGGCCTCGGCCTCGGCCTGTGCGAACTCCTGCTCGGACTGGATGTCGATCTTCCAGCCGGTCAGGCGCGTCGCGAGCCGGGCGTTGAGCCCCTCCTTGCCGATGGCGAGCGCAAGCTGGTCGTTCGGGACGACGACGGTCGCCTCTTTCGTCTCGTCGTCGATGTACACCTCGCGTACGCGTGCCGGCGAAAGTGCCTTCGCGACGAACCGCGCGGGCTCCGTGTTCCACGGGATGATGTCGATCTTCTCGCCGCGCAGCTCGGACACGACCATGCGCACCCGGGAGCCGCGGGGGCCGACACACGCGCCGACCGGGTCGACGCCCTGCATGTGCGACTCGACCGCGATCTTGGAGCGGTAACCCGGCTCGCGGGCGACGCCACGGATCTCGACGAGGCCGTCGGCGATCTCCGGCACCTCGAGCTCGAACAGCGCGCGGATGAGCTCAGGGTCGCGGCGGGACAGGATCACCTGCGGTCCCTTCGTCCCCGAGCGAACCTCGGCGATGACCGCCTTGATGCGACTTCCCTGCTCGTATCGCTCGCCGTCCACCTGCTCGGAGCGCGGAAGCAGCGACTCGACGCGGCCGAGATCGACGAGGACGTTGTTGCGGTCGCCGGCCTGCTGGACGATTCCGGTCACGACCTCGCCCTGCCGGTCGACGTACTCCTCGTACATGATCGCGCGCTC
>Ga0075344_1000057_pt1 | contig 13842 bp, 14 predicted proteins | sample RushOxbow_ThreeS_FD_120075 | JGI IMG/M metagenome (GOLD analysis project Ga0075344, IMG submission 120075) | Natural and restored wetland microbial communities from the San Francisco Bay, California, USA, that impact long-term carbon... | ecosystem: Environmental > Terrestrial > Soil > Wetlands ...
CGGCGTCGTGTCCGGAGTGAACTGGATGCGCTTGAACGACGCGCCGAGCATGTGGGCGACCGCGCGCGCGAGGAGCGTCTTCGCGCTGCCGGGCGGGCCCTCGAGAAGCACATGGCCGTGTGCGACAGCCGCGATGAGCAGCAGCTCGACCGTCCGGTCCTGACCGATGACGACCTTCGACACCTCTGCCTTGGCCCGCTCTCGCAGACCGGCGAGGTCGTCGTACTTCTCTTCCATCATCAACGCCACGTGCGTGTCCTTTCGCCTCGTTGACCCATGCCAGCCCCGGTAGCCCGTCCTTGTGCCGCAGTCGGGCCGAGAGGCTTATCGGCAGCTATCCTCGGGGCCTTAACACACATACGGGGGCGATCAGGTCTCGACGTGGTCGGTTCTCCGGCAGAGCTGCGAGCCGAGGTCGCCGGTTGGCCTCGTAAATCAACCGGCACCAAAGCAAGTGCGAACAAGAACGAACTCGCACTCGCCGCCTAGTCGAAGCTAGGTAAGGCGACGTCGACCCGGATTGGGCCCGAGATCCGGAGTTCGGCGCCAGAAATCGGGCTCGACGCGAAGGGAGCGCCAATCGCCTGACGCGTGACCTCCAAAGGATGGCTGGCCCGTCGGCAGGTTGTCCGTGAACCGGCCGGCGGGTGAGATCAAGCACGGACTACGCTCGTAGACGCTCTGTTCGGTGCGACCGCGGACGCGGGTTCGATTCCCGCCGCCTCCATTGATCCTTTGACCGGCACGCTCGCCGAAGGCGACCGTTTTGCCGCCCGACGACGCCGGCTCGTCCTTGGTAGCTACCGCCCGGGCTGGAGGTAGATCGGTATGAGAGCCTTGGCGTCGCTCGACACCGTGACGTGGATCGCCGCCGGCTCGCGGACCCAGGCTATGAGGCCGCGAGCACTTAGGTCGTCGAGCACGAACTGGAACGCGCGCGCCTGGTCGTCGGACGCGTACCGACGCCTGATGTCGAATGCGTAGCCGGTGGTGTGGAGCGAGTAGGCCGCCGTCGCCTCGACGTTTTGCGTGCGCAGCAGCGCTTGGTACGCGTCGTCGCGCACGCTGCTCGTCACCTCCAGGGGTTTCCCCGTGCCGCCGAGTGCGCGGACCCGGTCTGCGATGTACAGCACCGTGGCGAGCGCCTCGGGTCGGAGTCCGCGGTAGAGCTCCTCGTCGAGATCGAGCCGCGGGGCGAGCTCGCCCATCGACGGGTCGACGGCGAAGCCGTGGAGCACCGGGTCGTCGGGTAGAGCCACCAGCACGTCTCGCGACCACGCCGATTCGAGATCCTCTGCGAGCACGAATCGCTCGGTCTCGCCGTTGGGATGCAGCACCTCCTCGGCGCTCGCCTTGGCCTGGTGGAGCTCGTCGAGCTCGAGGAGCCGCTCGGCGTCCTCGCGGTGGAGCCGCATGATCTCCTGCGCGGCGAGCACGCGCCAGTAGTAGTTGGGCGATTCGTCCCCGAGCCTCGCGAGGAGCCTGTACGCAGCGGCCCGCTCGCCAGGTGTGGTGTCGAAGAAGACGCGCGCCCAGGACAGCCCCCTCTCGTCCACGAGCTCCGGGATCGAGCCGTCGCCCGGGTCTCCCGCGTACGCCCGGAGGACGTTGGTCAGGTTGCCGATGCCCATGTGGTACGAGACCACGGCCAGATCGTCCCGGCCGAGCCGCGAGCGCGCGGTCGTGAGGTAGCGCACGGTTCCCGCGAGCGCCTGCACAGGGTCGAAGCGCGTGTCGATCGCGCGACGCTCGGCGCGGAGTCGCGCTGCCGCAGTCGTATCTCCTTCCCGAACGGCCGACCGGATACGGGCCGTGAGCCGCCGGCTCTCGGCGAGATCGACCTGCATTCCGAGGAAGCTCGTCGCCGTCTCGGCGAGGATCTGCGTCAGGCCGGAGGCCCGTAGTGGGTCGTCGCCCGCGATGACGTCTGGGCGACCGCCGCTCTCGAGGAAGACGATGGCCTCGACGATCTCAGGGGAGAAGCCGCTGCCCTCGACGGCCTCATCGATCAGCGGGCGGAAGCGCTCGGTGCGTCGCGCCGTAGCGAGCACGCCGCCGGGGCTCCGCGCGTAGAGCGGATGGCTGAGGCCGAACGCTGCGGCTCGCTCCAGCTCCTCGTCCTGACCGCCCTCATAGGCGAGCGGATCCCGCTCGGTCGGCTGGCCACGCGGTACGAGCGCGCCGGCGGTTGCGTCGCCACCGCGGGTCGAGAGCGCGACGGCGACGGCGAGGATCGCGACGCCGATGGCGACGCCAGCTGCCGCGAGCAGGCGCCGCCGGCGGATCGCGGCACGATCGGGTCGGAGAGGACGTTCCATGCGGGGGTGTCATTGTCGCTGTGAGTACGACGGCTGCGGACGACGGTGCCGCCGAACCTGTTCGAGCTCGTCGTGAGCCGGGTCTCGTCGTGACCACGTCGTCGAGCTCAGTGGGCCTAGAACCGGGTAGCACGACGAGGTGGGCAGGAGCAGGAGGCGGGCACTGTCGCTCGTGACCGTCGGAACGCCGGTCCACACGCTCGGCTCAGGATTGGAGCGAAGGCCGCGAAAGAACACGCGAGCTCAGAAGCAAACTGACCGACGCAGCCGGCGCGGCTAGGCCCAGGGAAGCTGCGACCAGTACGAGGGCCGCTCGCGCCGCGAGTGCTCGAAGCCGGCCTCCGTATACGCCTCATCCGGTTCGGTCGTCTCTCGCACGGCGCTCGCGTCGTACTGCGCCGCGAGCTCGGACACTGGGTAGCGCACGCGCCAGTCTCCGACCCTGGTCCCGACCATGAGGATCGTGCACGGTTCGTCGCCCGCGCCGATGAAGACGTGCTCCGTCCCCGCCGGGGAGTGGAAGAAGTCCCACGCGCCGAGAAGCCGCTCCTCGCCCTCGACGAGGAGGGTGCATTGACCTGACAGCACGAGGAACGCCTCCTGCTGCGTCTCCGAGTGGTAGAGGCCGTTTGGCTCGCCCGGCGGCAGAACGTGGATGCGGACGCCGAGCTGCTCGAACGGCGCGGCATTGCTCTCGAACGCGCACTCAGCACCGGACGGCTGCTTGTCGCCACCCTCGGACGTCAGCCACTGGGCGTCGCGCACGTTGACGACGAACCAGCCTTCGCCGGCGGGAGCCAGGCCGGAGCCGGAGTCCTCGAGTTGCGCCTCGGGCATCGGTGCGAGCGTACCGGGTAGGCGATCGGACGACCCCGGTGACCGCAGACGAGAGGTTGACGGCGACGAGCGCAGGCGGGCACCCTTGTTCGAAGCGTGCTCCGACTTCTGGCCCTCCCGCTCGCGCTGGTTGCGATCCACCAGTTCGACAGCTCGGTCCGCCCGCTGCCGGACCCGCTCGAGCGCAGCCTCGCCCGGGGCGAGTCGTGGCGGCCGGGATGCCCGGTGCCGCTCTCCGATCTCCGGCTCGTCACGGTGTCGCATTGGGACTTCGGCGGGCGTGAGCGCGAGGGGCAGCTCGTCGTCCACCGGACAGCGGCTCAGCCGCTGACCAAGGTCTTTCGCCAGCTGCACAAGCTGCAATTCCCGATCCGGCACATGAAGCTCGCGGACATGTACGGCCCGAAGCGAGCCCGGCCCGCTGACGGCGACATCACGGGCTCGTTCCGGTGCCGGCGCGCGGTTCCGTCACCGTGCGGGACGGGAAGCGGGAACTGGTCGAACCATGCCTACGGGCTCGCGATCGACATCAACCCAGTCGAGAACCCGTATGTCGGCTGCGGAGCGGTGCACGACGCGCGGAGCAGGAGATACGTCGACCGAACGCCACTGCGCAAGGGAATGGTCACGCCAGCAGTCGTGCGTGCGTTCGCCTCGATCGGCTGGGAGTGGGGCGGCGACTGGTCGGGGAAGACGAAGGATTACATGCACTTCTCCCACACCGGCGGCTAGCGCCGAGGTGGCGGATACGCTCGAGCGGTGAGCGAGCGCGTCCTCGTCCTCGGTGCGGGCTTCGGCGGCCTCGAGCTCGCGACGGTCCTGTCCGAGGAGTTCGGGGACGAGGCAGGCGTCACGCTCATCGAGGCGGGTGACTCGTTCGTGTTCGGGTACTCCAAGCTCGACGTCCTCTTCGGCCGTACCGAACTCGCGACGATACGGCTCCCGTACGACTCGTTCACCAAGCCCGGCGTCAGGTTCCTGCGAGAGACCGTGACGGCGATCGACGCCGCGGCGCGCCGCGTGACGACTGACGTCGGTGAGCACGAGGGTGACGTGCTCGTCGTCGCGCTCGGCGCCGACTACGACCTCGCAGCGACGCCGGGGGTCGAGGGTCACGAGTTCTACTCGGTGCGCGGGGCGGAGCGGCTCTGGGAGACACTGGCTACGTTCACGGAGGGGCACGCGGTCGTCGGCGTCTGCGGCGCGCCGTTCAAATGCCCGCCGGCGCCGAGCGAGGCTGCTCTCCTTCTGAACGACCACCTGACGGACCGCGGCGTGCGCGACGACTGCGAGATCTCACTCGTGATGCCGTTCCCGACCCCCGTCCCCCCGTCGCCCGACACGTCGGAGGCGCTGCTCGAAGCGTTCGGGGCAGTCGGCATCGTCTTCGTGCCGGAGCGCCGAGTGGTACGCCACGACGCTGCACGCCGAACCGTCACGCTCGACGACGGATCGGAGCTCGACTGCGATCTGCTCCTCGGTGTCCCGCTACATCGCGCGCCCGGGGTCGTCCTCGCGAGCGGTCTCGCCGAGAATGGCTACATCCCCGTCGACTCTGCGACGCTCGAGACGCGCTTTCCGGACGTCTACGCGATCGGCGACGTCGCGACCGTCGGTGTACCGAAGGCGGGTGTGTTCTCGGAGGGTGAAGCGCGGGTGGTGGCGCGGTCGATCGCGGCCCGGCGTCGTGGGACGGAGCATCCGTCCGCGTACGACGGTCGCGGCTCCTGCTACATCGAATTTGGTGCCGGGCGCGTCGGCCGCGTCGACGTCGACTTCCTCTCGGGGCCGAAGCCGACGGGCACGTTGCAGGCACCCTCGAGCGCGCTGGTTGCGGACAAGCAGCAGTTCGGCGCGAGCCGTCGCGCCCGCTGGTTCGGCGGCTGAGCTACGGCCAGCGCGGCGTGCGCTCGCCGAGCCGCTCGAGAGCCGCCCAGTCCGCGCGGGCGGGCGCGAAGACGTCGACCACGACCGCGCCCTCCGGGCCGGCATGAACTTCGTGCGGCACGTTCGGCGGGATCCGCCAGGTTCCACCCGCTGCGAGCTCGCGCGTCTCGTCGCCGACCCTGAACGACACGCTCCCGCTGAGAACCAGCCCGAGCTGCTCGTTCTCGTGACTGTGCTCGGGCACGACGGCCGACGGATCGAGCTCGACGACCGTGAAGGCGACGCGCTCGCCGTCCACCGAGCGCGCAACGACGCCGTCGAACACGCGGAACGGCTCGGCCGCGGCAATGTCGTCGAGGTGACCCACGCAGCGAGGCTAACGATCGTGCGAGGCTTCTGCGGAAGTGGTCGAGATACGCGACCTCCGGCCGGACGAGACGGCGTTTCTGCGCGAGATGCTCTACGCGGCGCTCGACTGGCGCCCGGATGTCGAGCTTCCGCCTGCTGAGTGGGTCCTCGAGCATCAGCAGGTCGCGCCGTTCCACATCGGGTGGGGTAGCCCGGGCGACGTCGGGCTCGTGGCGACGGCCGACGGCGTGCCGATCGGCCTCGCCTGGTACCGATTCTTCACGGAAGGCGAGCACGGTGAAGGGTTCGTCGATGCGGCCACGCCGGAGGTCGCCGTCGCCGTGGTCGACGGGCACCGCGGCAGAGGCGTGGGCAAGGCGCTCATGGAGGCGATCCATGCGCGGGCGCGGGCGAGCGGCGTGCAGCGGATCTCACTCAGCGTCGATCACGACAACCCGGCCCGGCGGCTCTACGAGCGGCTGGGGTACGTCGCACTCGACGAGCGCGAGGACGACGACCGCATGCTGCTCGAGCTCGTGTGATGGACACGCTCGCTCCCTCTCCGCCGACCGGACGGATCTTTCGCGTCGGCTACAAGATCCGCCTCTCGGACACGGATGCAAGCGGGCGGCTGCGCCTCGACGCGGTTGCGCGGTTTCTCCAGGACGCGGCGATCGACGACGTCAAGGAGACGGGCTGGGGCGCACCCGACCATCTCTGGGTGCTGCGCTCCGTTCGCATCGACGCCCTACGGCCGTTCCTGGCCGATGGCGCCATGACGATCCACACGTGGGGGAGTAGCTTTTCGTCGCTCGCCGCCGGCCGGCGCTGGTCGCTCGTCGGCGAAGCTGGAGGAGCGATCGAGGTCGACAGCACGTGGATTCATCTCGACGGCGACGCGCGCCCGGCGCGCATCGGGCCGGGCTTCGACGAATACGCCGATGCCGCGCAGGGGCGCGTCACCTCGACCAAGCTGACCCTCGAGCCGCCGCCGCTCGACGCAGCGCGCGTCCGGTGGGTGCTCCGCGCGACCGACGTCGACCGCATGGGCCACATCAACAATGCGGCGTACTGGCCGGCCGTCGAGCACTCGCTTGCAGGGCGCACGCCCGACCTAAGACGTCCTCACCGCGCGCGACTCGAGTACCGACATCCGATCGACCTCGGCGACGCGGTCGACCTCGTCGAGGACTCGCGCAGCGGGCGGTACTCGGCGGCTTTCGTGGTAGGCGACGTCGCACGAGCTGTCGTGCGCGTGGAGTCGCTCTAGGGCGACTCGAGGTCGCGGCGTTCGACGAGCGTCGCTCCGAGTATGAGCACGACGATTGCCGCACCCAGCACGATCGTCACTCCCGAGAGGTCGGAGCCGGCCTGCAACGGCGAAGAGCCGATCAGCCAGAACGGCGAGAGGAAGCGGAACGGGTCGAGCCAGCCGGCGAGCTCGTGGAGTCCTGCGACGAGGTAGTCCGCGGCAGCGGTGGCTGCGGCGAGGCCGATCGCGAGCCCACGGCTCGGGTAGGTCGCGCCGATCGCCAGTGCGAGCCACCCGTAGAAGATGGCGAGGGCTCCGACCCCGAGGAACGCCGAGACCACGTTTGCCGTCGACAACTCGAGCCCGACGACGGGTTCGAGCACGAGGAGCGTCGCCATACCGACGAGGCAGGCAGCGAGCACCTCGGCGCCGAGCGCCGCGCCCTTGGCGAGGACGGCGGTACGGCGCTGAATCGGATAGGCGAGCACGAGCTCGAGTCGTCCGGCGTCTTCCTCGCCCGCGAACGTCCGCGCACCGCTTCCGATCGCGAGGACGAGAACGAGCAACGGGAGCATGAAGCTGAAGAGCTCGACGTCGAGGTATCCCGCCCCGGACGTGAGGTCGCCGCCCTCCGCGATCCCGAAGAGGGACTTGAGAACGTCGGGGTAGCTCTCGATCAGTTCGTTGAGCTCTGGCGAGCTCTCGATCGACGGGAAGATCGATGCGACCAGCGCGATGTAGCCGGCGATCCCGACGCACCAGCCCAGCAGCGCCCGCCGGTGGTCGCGAAGTCCGCGGCGAAACAGCTCAGTCGCCACCCGCGCCCTCCCGGTACATGGCGAGGAAGATCTCCTCGAGATCGGCGGGCTGCGAGACGAAGTCGCTGATCGGCCGCTCCGCGGCGCGACGCACCACGGCGTCCATTCGGGTCTCGGGACAGGTGAGGCGAACAACTCGGCCGGTGACCTCGACGACGTCGACGTCGGGAATCGCGGCCAGCATCGCTGGATCAGCGGCGTCTGCGAAGGTCACCGTCACATGCCGCAGTGAGCGGTCGCGCAGGGTCTCGACGGCATCGACGTCTATCAGTCGACCGCTGCGGATGATCCCGACGCGGTCGGCGACATGCTGCACCTCGTCGAGCGAGTGCGACGAGACGAACGCCGTGCGCCCGTCCTCTGCCGTCTCTCGCAGGAGCGACCGCACCTCGGCCTGGAGCAGTGGGTCGAGGCCACCGGTCGGCTCGTCGAGGATGACCAGCTGCGGGCGGTGCATGAACGCCTGGACGAGCCCGATCTTCTGGCGGTTTCCCTTCGACAGCTGGCGGATCGGCCGTTCGAGGTCGACGTCGAGCCGCGCACAGAGCGAGTCGCGCAGAGCCTCGTCGACGCCGCCGCGGAGACGTGCGAGCGAGTCGAGCTGCTGGCGGCCCGTCAGACGATCGGCGAGCCTGAGGTCACCCGGGAGGTAGCCGACGTCGCGTCGGGACATGACGCCGTCGCGGCGGATGTCGTGGCCGAGCAGCGCCGCCCGACCCGCGCTCGGGTGAATGAGCCCGACGAGAAGCCGGATCGTGGTGGACTTCCCGGCGCCGTTCGGGCCGAGGTATCCGAACACCTCGCCGGCGCGAACGACGAGGTCGAGGTCGACGAGCGCCTCGGTGCTGCGACCGTACGTCTTCGAAAGTCCGACCGTCTCGATTGGCGGCGCAGTCGACATCGACGCGATCGTACTGCGCTCCTTCTTACGAGCCTGTCAGTCGCCTCTCAGCGGCTTCTTAGGTGCTGTCCGTAGCCTCGTCGGAATGAGCGACGAGACCAGTCGCACACGGGGTGCCGTCACGCGTGGCGGTGCGCTCGCGAAGCTCGGGAGTCTCGCGGCGGGCGTCGTGGGTGCCACCGCGGTGAGCGCACGCGGGCTGCTCGACGCCGGCGATGCCGAGGCGGCGGGGTCCGGGCCGGCAGGCGTGGCCGCGGGGCTCGTGACGTGCGTCCTCGCTCCCGAGCAGACGGAGGGTCCGTACTACGTCGACGACGCCGCCGTGCGCCGGAACGTCACGGAAGGCAGGCCGGGCGTCACGTTGAACCTCCGGTTGACGGTCGTCGACGCGTCGACCTGTAAGCCGGTCCGCAACGCGGCGGTCGAGATCTGGCACTGCGACGCCGCGGGGGCGTACTCCGGCGTTCAGGGCGACGCCGGGATGTTCTTGCGCGGCGTTCAGCGCACGGACGCCAAGGGCCTCGGGATCTTCAGGACGATCTACCCGGGCTGGTATCCCGGACGGACCGTGCACATCCACACGATGGTGCACATCGGCGGGAACGTCGTGTACACCGGGCAGCTCTACTTTCCGGACGTGGTGACGGACGCCGTCTACAGGCGCAGCCCGTACAACCGCCGCCCGAATCGCGATCCCCGCAACGCCGGTGACAGCATCTACCGCAACGGCGGCAAGCGCTCGACGCTGAAGCTCCAGCGCAGAGGCTCCGCCTACCTCGGGTCGATCACGATGGGGGTGCAACGGTCGTAGCCGCTGCCCGCCGCCTCCTGAACGGCCCGCTAACGCCAAACCGCCACCTCGCGTGCTTTCGTATGGGCTTCTGAGCCGCGAGAGAAGGGACGCCGTATGACCGAGATCGCCGACCGTCCAGGCCCGACGCCCGAGCAGGCGCAGGAACAGCTCGAGCAAGCGCTCTTCGAGATCCGCCGGATCATCGCCGGCCAGGACGCGATGCTCGAGCGGGTCCTCGTGTGCCTCCTCGCGCAGGGCCATCTCCTCATCGAGGGTGTTCCCGGACTCGCCAAGACGCTGACCATCAAGACGACCGCAGGTGTGCTCGGCGGTTCGTTCGCGCGAGTTCAGTTCACACCCGACCTCGTGCCGTCGGACCTCGTCGGAACGCGCATCTACCGGCCGCAGGAAGGCACGTTTGACACGGAGCTCGGCCCGGTGTTCTGCAACTTCCTTCTGGCGGACGAGATCAACCGCGCTCCGGCGAAGGTGCAGTCGGCCCTTCTCGAGGTCATGCAGGAGCGGCAGGTGACGATCGGTCACGACACGCACAAGGTCCCGGCGCCGTTCCTCGTCATGGCTACGCAGAACCCGATCGAGTCGGAGGGGACGTACCCGCTTCCCGAGGCGCAGATCGACCGCTTCCTGCTGAAGGTTCTCATCGGCTACCCGCAGCACGACGAGGAGCTCACGGTCGTGCAGCGCCAGCTCGTCGACCACCCGGAGCTCAAGCAGGTGCTCTCGCTCGACGATCTCAAGGCGCTGCAGCGAGCCGTATTCGACATCTACGTCGACCCGTCGCTCGTCAGCTACGCGGTGGACATTGCGACGGCGACCCGAGAGCCGGCCGCTCATGGCCTGCCCGACCTGGCGCAGTACATCTCGTACGGCGCGAGCCCGCGCGGTCCGATCAGCCTCGTTCAGGGCGCGCGTGCACTCGCGCTGATCCGCGGACGGGAGTACGCCATCGCCGACGATCTCCAGGCGCTCGTACGCGACGCGCTCCGGCACCGGCTCGTCCTCTCGTACCAGGCGCTGGCCGAGGAGGTCACGGCGGACGCGATCCTCGACCAGGTGCTCGCGGTCGTCCCGACACCGCAGCTCGATCTCGCGCGCGCCAGCGCCGCGTGAAGAACGGATGAGGAACGCCGGCGCGCTCCTCGCACGGCCGACCCCGGCTCGCCCGGGGCCGGGACCGATGGCCGAGGGTCTCCTGCGCGCGCTCGACGTTTCCGTCGGCCGCCGGGTCGAAGGCCTGCTCGCCGGCGACTTTCGCTCGAATTTGCTCGGGACGGGCTCGGAGCTCGCGTTGATGCGCCCCTATGTCGCGGGGGACGACGTGCGGCGGATCGACTGGAACGTCACGGCTCGCACTGGCGAGCCGCACGTTCGTGTGGATCTCGCCGAGCGCGTCCTCGTGACCTGGCTCGTCCTCGACGCGTCCGTCTCGATGCAATTCGGCACAGCTGATCGCCGCAAGGCGGACGTCGCGGAGGGCGTCGCGGTGGCGATCGGGCATCTCGCAACCCGACGCGGAAACCGGCTCGGCGTCGTTGCCTTCGGCGGCGAGGACGAGATCGCGATCCCGCCACGGCAGGGCCGCGTGGGTCTCGTCGGCCTCCTTGCCGCGTTGCGGAGTCAGCCTCCGCGCGAAGGGCCCGGCGCAAGCTCGCTCGCGGTGGCTCTGCGTCGCGCAGGTGGGCTTGCCCGCCAGCGCTCGCTCGTCGTGGTCGTCTCCGACTTTCGCGGAGACCAGGAATGGCGCCGACCGCTGCTCGAGCTCGCAGGCCACCACGACGTCGTCGCCGTGGAGATCCGGGATCCGCGCGAAGAAGAGCTCCCGAACGTCGGTCTCCTCTACCTCGTGGATCCGGAGACCGGCCGGCAGCTGCGGGTCGATACGCGCAGTCGTCGACTGCGCGAGCGCTTCGCGGTCGCATCGGCAGCGGAGCGGACCCAGGTAGCGCGTGCCCTCGCGGCGGTCGGCGTGCGCCATGTCGTGCTCAGCACCTCGGGCGACTGGCTGCGCCCGCTCGTGACGTTCCTGCGTAGGAGTCGCGGATGACGTTCACGTGGCCACTCGCGCTCGCGGCGCTTGCGGTGCTGCCGATTTTCGTCGCGGTGTACATCGACCGCGATCGGCGCCGGGTCGCCTCTCAGGCCGAGTTCGGCAATCCCGACTTGCTACCGAACGTCGTCGACCGCGAGCCCGGCCGCCTCCGGTATCTGCCGCCGATCATCCTGCTCACCGCGCTCGTGTTCATGATCGTCGGAGTCGCCCGCCCACACGCGACCGTGAGCGTTCCGCGCGAGGAGGCGACGATCGTCCTCGCAATGGATGTCTCGCGCTCGATGAAGGCGACCGACGTCGAGCCGACGCGGCTGGATGCCGCCCGGATCGCAGCCAAGACCTTTCTCGACGAGGTGCCCGAGAAGTTCCGGGTCGGCGTGGTCTCGTTCGCGACCCGCGCCAGCGTCGGCGTGGCACCGACCGAGGATCGCGAGCTCGTCTCGACAGCGCTCGACACGCTCGCGCCCGGCGAAGGCACCGCGATCGGCGACGCGATTGCTCTCTCCCTCCGCGTTGGGCAGCCGCAGGCCACCGACGCCGAGACCCAGACCGAGCCCGAGGTGACCGAGGATCCTGCTCCGCGCGCGATCGTCCTCATCTCGGACGGCGCCCGCGACGGTGGTGAGGTCGATCCCGCCCAGGCTGCGCAGCAGGCGAAGGAGCGCCAGGTGCCGATCTACTCGGTGCTCGTCGGCACGCCCGACGGCGTCGTCGAGGAGGAGCTGACGGGCGGTTACCGGACGCTCATCCGCGTGCCTCCGAATGCCGAGACGCTCGAGCAGGTCGCGGCGACGTCCGGAGGCGAGTTCTTCGCTGCGCTCGATGCAGAGGGGCTGGCCACCGTCTATGACGACCTCGGCTCGCGGCTCGGCACGCGGGAGGAGGATCGCGAGATCACCGACGTCTTCGCGGCAATCGCGGCGGTGCTGCTCGTCGCCGGCCTCGCGATCTCGGCGCTGCTGTTCAGGAGGGCGCTGTGAACGCGCTGCGGAGCTTGGCAGTGGTGCTCGTCGGAGTCTCAGCCCTCGTCGTCGCGGCGCCCGCCGGAGGGGCGAACGAGTGCGACGGGTTCATGGTCTGCGTTCCGGTCGCTGGACCGTGGGTCGTCCTTTCTGCGGAGACGGGCTCGCAGCGAGAGCGCGTCGAGTGGCAGGTGACGTGCCCGCAAGGTCACGTCGCGGGAGGCCTCGATGCCAGGCTGAGCGTTCGCGGTATCGACGTCGGCTTCATCGGAACAGTGGGGTCGCCCGTCAATCCAGGGATCTCGACCTCTCGGTCCGTCGTCTTCCTCGGCACCTACGTCGGCGGTTCGGATCGGGCGCCGACCTTCAAGCCGTTCGTCGGCTGCATTCCGCTGGCGGGCGGGGGTTCGAGGATTCCGACCGCGGTCACACAGCTGCGGCCGGGCCGGCCGGTCACGCGCCGGGTCAAGACGGTCCGCGTGCGTCCCGGTGTGACAACGGTGGTCCAGCGCTGCTCGAGAGGCGAGCGCCTCGTCGGTGGCTCGCATGCCTTTGCGTTCGCGACGCGGACGCCGCCGAGTGCGAGCCTCGTGGCGGGGATCGACGGGGCAACACGTGTCGGCAGCGCAACCGTGACCACTCGCATTACTGGCGATGCGGAGCTCTCGAACGTCAGAGCGCTTGTTCAGGTGCACGCGCTGTGTGCGAGGAGCGGGTGACATGCCGGTGAGCTTCAAGAGCCCGTGGATGCTCCTCGGGCTCCTCCTGCTTGCGGCGGTTGTCGCGCTGTGGTGGTGGGCCGACCGGCGGCGCGCGCGCTACGCCGTGCGCTACACCAATCTCGACGTTCTGGCGACGGTCGTGTCGGGGCGGTCGTGGACGCGATGGGTTCCTGCTGTGCTTGCCGCCCTGGGCCTCGGCGCGCTTCTGCTCGCGCTCGCGCGCCCTGAGGTCGAACGCACCGTTCTCGAGCAGAAGGCAACGGTCGTCCTCGTCGTCGACACGTCACGGTCGATGCAGGCCGAGGACGTCGCGCCGACGCGGCTCGGCGCCGCCCAGGAAGCGCTCCGCGTTTTTCTCGACCAGGCGCCGAACGACCTCCGGGTTGGCCTCGTCGTGTTCGCGGGTGAGGCGCAGGTGGCGACTCCGCCGACGAAGGATCACGAGCTCGTCGAGGCGGCGATCACGGACATCGACGAGTTCCTCGTCTTCGGTGGCACGGCGATCGGCGACGCCCTCCAGACGGCGGTGCTGCTCGGGCGCTCCATCACCGATCTCGTCGAGGTCGAGGGGCAGACTGCCGCGCCGGCGATATTGCGGACGCTCGCGCAGGCAACCGAGCCGGGCCAGGACGCCGAGGATGAGAACGAGAGCCCGGTTTCGATCCTGTTCCTGTCCGACGGCTCGCAAACGCGCGGCCTGCTGCAGCCACTCGAGGGTGCGGAGCTTGCGAAGCAGGCGGGCTTTCCCGTCTACACGATCGCGCTCGGAACGCCCGACGGCGTGATCGAACGCGGTCCTTTCGGCGGAGGAGGAGGGGGTGGCGGATCGAGCCAGCTCATACCGGTTCCACCCGATCCCGTGACGTTGCGAGCCATAGCCGAGACGACGGGCGGCGAGTTCTCCGAGGCCCGGACGGCCGAGTCGCTCGAGAA
>Ga0075344_1000058_pt1 | contig 13838 bp, 12 predicted proteins | sample RushOxbow_ThreeS_FD_120075 | JGI IMG/M metagenome (GOLD analysis project Ga0075344, IMG submission 120075) | Natural and restored wetland microbial communities from the San Francisco Bay, California, USA, that impact long-term carbon... | ecosystem: Environmental > Terrestrial > Soil > Wetlands ...
GCGTCGTTCTCGCGGCTCATCGTGTTCGACCGTCGTGGAACCGGGTTGTCGGATCGCATCCTCGCACTCGGATCCTTCGAGGAGCTCATGGACGACATCGGCGTCGTGCTCGACGCCGCCGGCTCCGAGCGGGCGGCGCTCTTCGGCGGCGCCGAGGGCGGCCCCATGTGCGCGCTCTTCGCCGCCACGTTCCCCGAGCGCACCACGGCACTCGTGCTCGGTGCCTCGTACGCCCGCCGGGGATGGGCGCCGGACTATCCATGGGGCCTCGACGAGGAGACGCAGCGGCGCGTCCTCGACGGGTACGAGGACCGGTGGGGAAGACCCGGCTTCGGCTCGCGCGCGATGGCGCCCACGCTCGTCGACGACGAGCGCTTCCAGGCCTGGAACGCCCAGGCGCAGCGCTTCGCCGGCACTCCCGCGTCCGCGCGCGAGTGGTTCCGGATCACGATGGACATCGACGTGCGAGACGTGCTCCCGGCCATACGCGTCCCGACGCTCGTCTTCCACCGCTCGGGAGATCGCGTCATACCCGTCGAGTCGGGTCGCTACCTCGCCGCGCACATCCCCAACGCGAAGTACGTCGAGTTACCCGGTCACGACCACCTTCCCTTCGTCGGGGACGACAACAACGCGATTGTGGACGAGATCGAGGAATTCCTCACGGGGTCCCGACGTCCGCGCGAGCCCGACCGCGTGCTGGCCACCGTCCTCTTCACGGACGTGGTGGGCTCGACCGAGCTCGCGGCCGAGCTCGGCGACAAGCGCTGGACGGAACTGCTCGCCGAGCACCATGGGATCGTCCGCACAGCGCTCGAGCACCACCGCGGGAAGGTCGTCCGGATCGAGGGCGACGGGACGCTCTCGACATTCGACGGCCCGGCTCGCGCCGTGAACTGCGCCACGGCCATCCGGCACGCGTTGGCTCCTCTCGATCTCGAGATCAGGGCCGGCCTGCACACCGGAGAGATCGAGCTCGCGCCGTCCGGAGTCGAAGGGATCGCCGTCCACATCGGCGCTCGGGTCGCGTCGCTCGCAGCGCCGGGCGAAGTCCTCGTATCGAGCACCGTCAAGGACCTCGTCGTCGGCTCGGGGCTCGCGTTCGCCGACCGCGGCCGCTACGAGCTCAAGGGCGTGCCCGGTGAGTGGCAGGTCTATGCGGTCGACTCAGGCTGAAGCCGGCCTCCACATGCCCCACCCGGCTCGCCTCGACGGCCGCGGCGCGGTCGCGCTTCTCCGCCGGCGGACGAGCTTTGCTACGCGCGCATGAGCTCGACGGCGCCGGTGAGCACCTCGCCGAGGATGCCCGTGATCTCGTCGAACTCGGCCTGGCCTGCAACGAGTGGCGGTGAGATCTGGATGACCGGGTCGCCGCGGTCGTCGGCGCGGCAGATCATCCCCGCATCCCAGAGCGCGTTCGAGAGGTAGCCGCGCAGGAGCTTCTCGCATTCCTCGTCGGAGAACGTCTCGCGCGTCTCCTTGTCCCTCACCAGCTCGATCGCGAGGAAGTAGCCCGCTCCGCGCACGTCGCCCACGATCGGCAGATCGAGGAGCTGCGACAGCGTCGCCTTGAACGCCGCCTCGTTCTCGCGCACGTGCTCGAGGAGGCGCTCGCGCTTCATGATCTCGATGTTCTTGAGCGCGATGGCGCACATCGTCGGGTGGCCGCCGAAGGTGATGCCGTGCGCGAACATCGACGTCTCGCCGGTGAAGGGCTCCATCACCCGGTCGGTTGCAACGACGGCGCCGATCGCCGCGTACGAGGAGGAGAGGCCCTTTGCGCTCGTGACGATGTCGGGGCGGATGTCGTAGCGCTCGGAGCCGAACCAGTGCCCGAGCCGGCCGAAGCCCGTGATCACCTCGTCGGCCGACAGGAGGACGTCGTAGCGATCGCAGATCTCCCGCACGCCGCGCCAGTAACCCTCGGGCGGCGTGAAGCAGCCGCCGGCGTTCTGCACCGGCTCCATGTGCACCATGCACACGGTCTCAGGCCCCATCGCGAGGATGGCCTGCTCGAGCTCATCGAGGAGGAACTGCGTGAACTGCGCCTCGGTCTCCTCGGCCGGACGGTGATAGCGGTTCGTGTTCGAGACGTGTCGGACCTCGGACAGAAGCGGCTCGAACGGCATGCGCAGCGCCGGGATGCCGTTGATCGAGAGCGCACCGAGCGTCGTCCCGTGGTAGGCGATGTGCCGCGCGATCACCTTGTAGCGCGGCGGCGCGTGGAGCGACGCAACGAGCTCGTCGTGACGAGTCACCGGCTCGGCGAGCGCCGACGCGAGGTTCTTCCCGCCACGCGCCTGGTAGTACTGGCGCGCGAGCTTCCAGGCCGACTCGACCGCCTCGGAGCCGCCCGAGCAGAAAAAGACCCGGTTGAGGTCACCCGGCGCGAGCGACGCAACTTCGGCCGCGAGCTCGATCGCGCGAGGATGCGCGTACGACCAGTTGGTGTAGAAGGGCAGCTCGCGCATCTGCTCGAGCGCGGCCTGGCCGATCTCCTCGCCGAACGAGTAGCCGATGTTCACGGAGAAGAGCCCGGCGAGCGCGTCGATGTAGCGCCGGCCATTCGAGTCCTCGAGGTGGCACCCGTCGCCGCGCACGATGATCGGCACGTCAGCGACGTCGAACCCGCCCATCCGGGTGAAGTGCATCCAGAGGTGCTCCTTGGCTGCGCGCTGGAGGTCGAGCGACTCGATCGTGGTCATGGCTAGTGGGCTCCTTGTGCTCGTCTGGCGCTGCGGTACTGCCAGAAGACGTTAGCGAGGGCGATGGCGATCGCCACCAGGAAGATGAAGCTCGCGACGACGTTCACCTGCGGCGGCACTGAGACGCGCGCTATGCCCCAGACGAAGACCGGGAACGTCTGCTCGCCGCCTGCGACGAAGTAGGTGATGACGAAGTCGTCGATCGAGAGCGCAAAGCCGAGCAGCGACGCGGCCACGATCGCCGGCGCGAGCAGGGGCAGGGTGATCTTGCGGAAGGTGGTGAACTCGTTCGCGCCGAGATCCATCGCAGCCTCTTCGAGGTGGCGATCGAAGCCGATCAAGCGCGCCTTCACGGTCACGACGATGTAGCTGACGATGAACATCACGTGCGCGATGAAGATCGTCCAGAACCCCAGCGTGATGAAGGTCGTGGTGTTCAGGAAGAGCGTGAGCAGAGAGGCGCCGAGGACGATCTCGGGCGTCGACATCGGCAGGAAGACGAGGACGTTCGTCGGCCCGCGCCCGCGGAAGTCGTGGCGCACGATCGCAAGCGCGATGAGCGTGCCGAGAACGGCAGCGACGATGGTGGCGAGGACGCCGATCTGAATCGACTTGATGACCGACTCGCGCAGGCCGAGCACGTCGTCCCACTCGACCCAGTTGTCGAGCGTGAACTCGTTCCACACGTAGTTGAACCGCCCGGACGGGTTGTTGAAGGAGAAGAGGATCACGACCGCGATCGGCAGCATGAGGTACGTGATCGCGAGCACCGCGTAGACCCCGAGGATGTGGCGCTTGACGAAGCTCATCCGGTGAGCTTCTCCGAGCCGACGATCTTCGCGTAGAAGAGCAGCCCGATGAGGATCATCGCCATCAGCACGAACGACAGCGATGCCGCCGTCGGATAGTCGAGAGACTCGAGGAACTTCGCCTGGATGACGTTGCCGATCATCTGCTGCTTCGGCGTCCCGAGTAACTCGGCGTTGATGAAGTCACCCGCCGCAGGGATGAAGGTGAGGAGCGTCCCCGCCACGATCCCGGGCGCCGAGAGGGGCAGCGTGACCCGCATGAACGTCTGCCTCGGGTTCGCGTAGAGATCCTTTGCAGCCTCGTGGAGCCGCGGATCGATCTGCTCCAGCGAGACGTACAGCGGCAGCGCCATGAACGGGAAGAAGTTGTAGGTGATCCCGGCGACGACGGCGAGTGAGGTGAAGAGGAGCCCTTCGTTCGCGCCGAGCACGTGGATGTCACGCAGGAAGCCGACGACCGGCCCTTCGTTGGCGAGGATGTTGAGCCACGCGAGAGTACGGATCAGGTACGTGACGAAGAACGGCGCGACGATTGCGAGCAGAAAGAGGTTGCGCCACGGGCCTGCCTTGAACGCGATCCAGTAGACGAGCGGATACGCGAGCAGGAGCGAGAGGACGGTCGCGATGCCCGCGTAGAGGAACGAGCGGAAGAACTGCGTCTTGTAGTCCGAGAGCGCATCGGAGAAGTTCGAGAACTCCCACGTGAACTCGAAGTTCGGGAAGACGCCCGACTGCAGCGACTGGTAGCCGAGAAATCCGAGCGGGATGAGAAAGAAGAGCCCCAGCCACAGGAGCCCGGGTGCGAGCAGCAGGTACGGCGCGAGCTTCGGATGCCGGTGGAAGAAGCTCCCCATGCGACGCCTGTCGGGACGCGACGGGGTCGGGCTCACGCCCGACCCCGCGCTCAGTCCCTACTGCCCCAGCACTCCTTGCCAGAGGGTGATGTACTCGTCGTTGTTGAGCGCTTCCGAGTCGAACTGCTTGACCTGCGAGAGCGTCTCCTCGTCCGGGAAGATCAACGTGTTGTTCGCCGTCTCCGGATCGGTCTTCGCAAGCTCTTCCTTCGCGCCGACGACGGGTGTCACGTAGTTGATGTACGCCGCGATGCGCGCGGCGATCGCGGGGTCGTAGACGAAGTTCAAGTACGTCGACGCCGTCGGCACACTTCCGCCGGCCGGAATGAGCATGTTGTCCGTCCAGATCATCCCGCCGTCCGACGGGATGGCCCACTTGAGCTTGGGGTTGTCCGCGAGGAGCTGGACGATGTCGCCCGACCAGGCGACCGAGGCCGCGAATGTTCCGCGCGTGAGCGGCTGGGCGAAGTCGTTCCCGGTGAAGCGCACGATCTGGCCCGAGTCGACGGCCGCCTGCACGCGGTCGATCGCAGCATTGAAGGAGTCGTCGGAGACCGAGCCAGGGTCGTCGCCGTTCGCGAGCATTACGAGCCCGACCGAGTCGGCCAGCTCCTGAAGCATCGACACCTTGCCCTTCAGCTTTGGATCGGTGAGGAGCTGCTCGATCGAGGTGACCGGGCCGGTGAGGTCCTCGTTCCACGCGATGCCCGTCATGCCCGACTGCCAGGGCAGCGAGTACTCGCGGTTCGGGTCGAACGGCGGCGAGGCCTGTGCGGGCACGAGGTTCTCGATGTTCGGGATGAGGTCCTTGTCGAGCTTCTGCACCCACCCTTCGTCGACGAGGATCCCCGGGAACCGCGAGTTGTCGGTGAAGACGAAGAGGTCGCGGTCGATGCCCTGCCCCTGCGAGAGCGGGCCCTGGATCTTCGCGAAGTACTCCGCGTTGTCGTTGATCTCCTCGAAATAGTTGACTTTGATGCCGGTCTGGGACGTGAAGTCCTCGAGCGTCGTCGGCTTGTCGACGTCGATGTACAGCGGCCAGTTCGCGAAGTTCAGGACGTCCTTCAACTCGCCTCCGTCGGTGGATCCACCGCCGCCTCCGCCGCCACAGGCAGCGAGGATCGACGGGAACGCCAGTAGCGCGCCACCCGCCGCGCCACGCCGTAGGAGCTCGTTCCGGGTCAACCTCGGGTTCATGGGGTCTCCTCCTCGATTGCCGTGGTCTCGTGGTCGACGACGAACGTCGACTCGGGAGCCCAGCTCAGTACGACATTGGTACCCGGGGCAGGAACACGACCGCCCGCGTCCATGTTCTGCGCGAACACCTGCACGATTCCCGCTGCCGTGCGAACCACGACCTGCGTCGCGACGCCGATGTAGGCCGTCTCCGACACCGTCCCGGCGAGCTCGTTCGCCCCTCCCCCGGCGCCGAGCGTGATCTTCTCCGGCCGCACACCCGCGGCCACCTTGCCGGTCTTGCCGTTCGCGGTCGTCTTGACCACGGTGCCGTCGTCGAGCCTGACCGCAGTCGCGTCCTCGACGGTCCCGCTCAGGAGGTTCGAGACGCCGAGGAACCCGGCGACGAAGGCCGTCGCGGGGCGTTCGTAGAGCTCCGCCGGCGGCCCGAGCTGCTCGATCCGGCCGGCGTTCATGACCGCGATCGTGTCCGCCATCGTCATCGCCTCCTCCTGGTCGTGCGTGACGTGGACGAACGTGATGCCGACCTCGCTCTGGATCCGCTTGAGCTCGAGCTGCATCTGCTTGCGCAGCTTGAGGTCGAGCGCGCCGAGCGGCTCGTCGAGCAGCAGGACGCGCGGGTGATTGACGAGGGCCCGCCCGAGCGCGACGCGTTGCTGCTGCCCGCCCGAGAGCTGCTTCGGCTTGCGCTTCGCGAACCCGGACAGGCCGACGAGCTCGAGCATCTCGGCGACGCGCCCCTTGAGCTGATCCTTGGCGACGCCCTTGCGCTCCAGGCCGAAGGCGACGTTGTCCTCGATCGACATGTGGGGGAAGAGCGCATAGCTTTGGAACACGGTGTTGACGTCCCGCTTGTAGGGCGGCAGCCCGACGACGTCCTGGTCGCCGAGGAAGATGCGCCCCCCGGTCGGCTCCTCGAACCCACCGATCATGCGCAGCGTCGTCGTCTTGCCGCACCCCGACGGCCCGAGCATGGCGAAGAAAGAGCCACGCGGGATCTCCACCGAGATGCCGTCGACCGCGACCGCATCGTCGAACCGCTTGACGACGTCTTCGAGCCGGACGTCGGGAGCCTGTGACGCAGCCGTCGTCATTCAGCGAGCTTCACGCAGACGTGCTTGATCCGCGTGTATTCCTCCATCGAGTAGATGGACATGTCCTTTCCGTAGCCCGACTCCTTGAAGCCACCGTGCGGCATCTCGGAAGTGAGAGGGAAGAGGTGCTCATTGACCCAGACGGTGCCGAAGTCGAGCTGAGCAGCGACCTTCAGTGCGCGTCCGACGTTCTGCGAGAAGACGGATGCCGCGAGCCCGTAGCGCACGTCGTTCGCCATCTCGATGGCCGCGTCGTCCGAAGGGGCGGCCTGCATCGTCACCACCGGGCCGAAGACCTCGTTCTGGACGATCTCCGCCTTCTGGTCGACGTCGGCGACGATCGTCGGCTTGACGAAGAAGCCACGATCGCCGACCGACTCGCCGCCCGTCACGATGGTCGCCTTGGCGTCGGTCGCGCGCTCGAGGAAGCCGAGGATGCGCTCCTGCTGCTCGGCCGAGATGACCGGGCCCATGCCGATCTCGTCGTCCGTCCCCGGATCGCCGACTGACATCGACTCGACGGCCTCGACGGTGGCGGAGAGGACGTCGTCGTAGATCTTGTCGCTCACGAGGATGCGCGACGACGCCGTGCAGTCCTGGCCCGAGTTGAAGTAGCCGCCGATCTTGATCGCCTCTGCGACAGTGGCGGGATCGGCGTCGTCGAGCACGACCATCGGCGCCTTGCCGCCGAGCTCGAGGTGCACGCGCTTCACGGTGTCCGCGGCGTTCTTGGCGATGATCTTGCCGGTCGCCGTATCGCCCGTGAGGGAGACGAGCCGGATGTGCGGGTCGCGCACCAGCGCGTCGCCGACCGGGATCCCGTCACCAGTTACGACCTGGAGCACGCCCGGCGGGATGACCTCCTGCGCGAGCTCCACGAAGCGGAGCATCGTGAGCGGCGTCTGCTCGGCCGGCTTGATGATCTGGACGTTGCCCGCGGCGAGCGCAGGCCCCACCTTCCACATCGCCATGAACAGCGGGTAGTTCCAGGGACAGATGCCGGCGACGATGCCGAGCGGCTCGCGCCGGATCATCGACGTGTAGCCCTCGACGTACTCGGTTGCCGCTTTGCCCTCGAGGTTGCGCGCGGCACCCGCGAAGAAGCGCAGGTTGTCCGACATCACCCCCGGCTCGTCGACGGCCACCCACCAGGGCTTGCCGACGTTCAGCGACTCGAGCCGCGCGAGCTCCTCGGCGTTCTCGTCGATGACGTCCGCGAGCTTGAGGAGAAGCTCCATGCGGTCCTTCGGCGTCTTCGACTGCCACTCGTCCCACGCCTTGCGCGCTGCGTCGACCGCCCGCTCGACATCTTCGGCGGTGCCGCGCGGCACCTCGGCGATCACTTCACCGGTCGCGGGGTTCAGAACCTCCATGGTCTCGCCGGACGACGACTCGACAAACTCACCCGCGATGAACTGCTTCTGCTGGGTTACCGAAACGCTCACACGACCTCCGATCCGGGAATCTTCGGCGGAGCGTATCTCTGTCGCGTTCGCTGCGACAAGCGCCTGCGTTCGTGTAGAACGCTTCGGCCGTGAGGATCCTCGTCGTCGGAACAGGTGGTGTCGGCTCGGCCTTCGCGCAGATAGCGAAGCGACGCACGTTCTTCGAGCACTGCGCGCTGGCGGATTACGACTCGGCGCGACCTGCCCAAGTGGTCTCCGAGCTCGATGACAGACGCTTCTCGGCGCACGCGATCGACGCGTCGTCGAAAGATGCGATTGTCGCGCTCATCCGCGAGACCCGGGCGGACGCGGTGCTGAACTCGGTCGACCCGCTCTTCAACGTCCCGGTCTTCGACGCGTGTTTCGAAGCCGGCGTGACGTACCTCGACATGGCGATGACGCTTTCCGAGCCACACGCGACGAACCCCTTCGAGGAAGTCGGGATCAAGCTCGGCGACTACCAGTTCGAGCGCGCGCAGGCGTGGGAGGAAAAGGGTCTGCTAGCGCTCGTCGGGATCGGGATCGAGCCCGGAGCGGCTGATGTGTTCGCGCGCTACGCCGCCGACGAGCTTTTCTCCGAGATCGACGAGATCGGCATCCGCGACGGCGCGAACCTCGTCGTCGAGGGCTACGACTTCGCGCCGACCTTCTCGATCTGGACGACGATCGAGGAGTGCCTCAACCCGCCGGTGATCTGGGAGGCGGAGCGTGGCTGGTTCACGACGGCACCGTTCTCCGAGCCCGAGGTCTTCGACTTCCCCGAGGGAATCGGGCCTGTCGAGTGCGTGAACGTCGAGCACGAGGAGGTGCTCCTCGTTCCGCGCTGGATCGAGTGCAAGCGCGTCACCTTCAAATACGGACTTGGCGACGAGTTCATCGAGGTGCTGAAGACGCTGAACAAACTCGGGCTCGATTCGAAGGAGTCGATCCGGGTGAAAGGCGTCGACATCGCGCCGCGCGCCGTCGTGGCGGCAGCGCTGCCGGACCCGGCGACACTGGGGGACCGCATGACGGGAAAGACGTGCGCGGGCACGCTCGTCACCGGTCTCGGGAAGGACGGTGCGCCGCGGAAGACCTACCTCTACCACGTCGCCGACAACGAAACGACGATGCGCGAGTACGGCTCGCAGGCGGTCGTCTGGCAGACCGCGATCAACCCCGTGATAGCTCTCGAGCTGCTCGCGTCGGGCGCGTGGAAGGGCGTTGGCGTCCTCGGCCCGGAGGCGTTCCCGCCGCAGCCGTTCCTCGACGCACTCGCCGAGTACGGCGCCCCGCACGGCGTCCTCGAGCTCTGAGGCGGTCGATTACTTCCGCCGCCGTTCGTCGTCTAAGCAGTGATGCGATCTAGGATCGAACCGTGCCGGTCGTGAGGCTTCGGGCTCCGCTGTCGGAGCTCGCGGGTGGAAAGCGGGAGCTCGACCTCGCCGGCTCGACCGTTGCCGAAGTGCTGCGCTCGCTCGAGCGCGAGCACCCCGACACGCGAGGCTGGATCCTCGACGAGCGCGGGGCGATCCGGGAGCACATCAACGTCTTCGTGAACAAGGAGTACGGCAAGGAGGACACGGCGGTGACGGACGCCGACCTTCTCCACGTCATCCCCGCGATCTCAGGAGGGTAGGAAGTGACCGAGCTTCTGATCGGTACGAAGAAGGGCCTGTTCGTGCTCGAGGGCGACGGCGCAGCGTTCGAGATCACGTCGCGACACTTCGCCGGGGAGCCGGTCGAGTTCGCGACGCGCGACCGCCGTACCGGACGCACGTTCGCGTGCGTGACCTCGGCCTTCTACGGGCCGAAGATCTTCTACGTGGACGACCTCGCAGCCGAGTGGCAGCAGGCAGGCGGCGTCGAGCTTCCCGAAGACGCGGAGAAGCCGCTCGAGCGCCTGTGGACGATCGTCCCGGCCGAGGACGGAGGTCACCTCTACGCCGGCGGCGCCCCTGGAATCCTGTTCGAGAGCCACGATGACGGCGCGAGTTGGCAGCTGAACAAGGCGTTCTGGGAGCAGCCGACGCGCCCCGAGTGGAGCCCGGGCGCGGGCGGCATGTGCATGCACTCGATCGCGACATGGCCCGGCGATCCAAAGCGTGTGGCTCTCGCGATCTCGGCCGTCGGTGTCTGGCTCACCGACGACGGCGGGGAGACCTGGCGCAACGGGAACAGGAACCTCTACCCGCGCTACATGCCCGAGGAGGCGCGCGAGGAGACGCTCACGCTCTGCGTCCACAACATGCACCGGGCGCCGAAGCAGCCGGACCGCCTCTTCATGCAGTTCCACGGCGGGGTCTATCGCTCGGACGACGCGGGCGAGTCGTGGATCTCGATCGCGGACGGCCTACCCTCCGACTTCGGGTTCCCGATGGTGATCGACCCGGACGATCCGGACTCCGCGTACGTCATCCCGCTCGTCGCCGACATGGATCGCACGACACCGGACGGGAAGGTGCGCGTGTACGAGACGCGCGACGCCGGCGCGACATGGACTGCGCGCGGCGCAGGTCTCCCGTCCGAGGACGCGTACCTCACGATCCTCCGGCAGGCGTTCTGCGGCGAAGGTTCCGGGGCATCGATGGCCCTCTACTTCGGCGCGACCTCGGGCGACGTCTTCGGCTCGCGCGACGCGGGGAAGACGTGGTTCACGGCCGCGACGAAGCTGCCGCCCGTCCACTCCGTGCGCGCGGCCTAGAGACCTAGAGGCCTCGAGACTCGACGAAGGTCGGGGAGATGCGCACCGTCACGCGCGTCTCCCCTTCGCGGTGGGACATGTACCTCTCGTGACCGCGGTACTTCCGCGCCAGCCGGTCGATCTGCTCGTCCGCGCCCTCCTCCGTCAGGGTCGCCGTCCCGGTGATCCCGAGCCAGCGCAGCTCGTCGTTCGGATCGACGATGACGAGCGACACGCGTGGGTCGGCGGCGAGGTTGCGCGGCTTGACCCGCGGCCAGGCGGTGTTGACGGAGACGCCCTCGTCGTCGACGTCGACCCACAGCGGGGTCGAGTGCGGGGATCCGTCGGGGCGAAGCGTCGTGACGACGGCGATGTACGGGTTCTCGAGGAAGGCCCGGTGCTCGGGCGCGAGCTCCTTCACGAGATCGCGACCATGCGGTCGATCGCCCCACGCGCCCGCTCGGCGATCTCCCTCGGCACCGTGACCTCGTACTGCCAGTCGCGCAACGAGTCGCGCAGCTTCGGCAGCGTGATCATCTTCATGTAGCGACAGATCGCCCGCTCCGAGACGGCCTCGAAGCGCTTCTCGGGCGCCTCCTTCTTGAGGCGATGGAGGATCCCGGTCTCGGTGGCGACGAGGAACCGGCTCTTCTCCGAGCCCTTCGCGAACTTGATCATCCCCTCGGTCGAGAGGATGTGCGTGTTGTCGCCGCCGAACGCCATGCACTGGCTCGCGCACCCGCACTCGGGGTGGACGAGGAAGTCGGCATCGGGGTTCTCGTCCTGCATCCGCTTGATGTCCTGCGGGCGGATACCGGCGTGCACGTGGCACTCCCCCATCCATATCCGCAGCTTCCGCCCCGTGACCTTCTCGAGCCACAGTCCGAGGAACATGTCGGGGAGGAACAGGATCTCGGTGTCCTCTGGAATGGACTCGATGACGCCCTTCGCATTCCCCGACGTGCAGCAGTAGTCCGATTCGGCCTTCACCTCGGCGGTCGTGTTCACATAGGAGACCACCACCGCACCGGGGTTCTCGGCCTTCCACACCCGGAGCTGGTCGGCGGAGATCGACGCGGCGAGCGAGCAGCCGGCATCGAGGTCGGGGATGAGCACGGTCTTCTGCGGGCTGAGGATCGCAGCGGTCTCCGCCATGAAGTGCACACCGCAGAAGACGATCGCCTCGGCCTCGGTGGCGGCCGCCTCGCGAGAGAGACCCAGCGAGTCGCCGACGAAGTCCGCGACGTCCTGCACCTCGGGCACCTGATAGTTGTGGGCGAGGATGACCGCGCCGCGTTCGGTCGCGAGCGCGCGGATTTCCTCCTGCATGTTCGAGATCTCGTTAGGGGTGAGAGTCAGCGTCATGTCAGCTCCAGGGAGACGTCGAGGGAGCGGGCGGAATGCGTGAGCGCGCCAACGGAGATCTCGTCGACGCCGGTCTCGGCGATCGCCCGGATGGTGTCGAGAGTTACGCCGCCCGACGCCTCGAGACGCGTGCGCCCGCGCGCCAGCGCGACGGCCTCGCGCAGCTCGACGAGCGTCATGTTGTCGAGGAGGATCGCATCGACGCCGAGCTCGAGCGCCTCGCCGACCTGGACGAGCGTCTCGCATTCGACCTCGACCGGCACGTCCGTCGCGGCGCGGACGAGCTCGACCGCGTCCGGAAGCGAGCCTGCGGCGCGCAGGTGGTTGTCCTTGATCAGCACTGCGTCGTCGAGCCCGAAGCGGTGGTTCGTCCCGCCGCCCGCGGCGACGGCGTGCTTCTCGAGCGCGCGCAGGCCGGGTGTCGTCTTGCGCGTGTCGAGAACGGCGACACCGGTTCCCGCAACGGCGTCGACGTACTGCCGCGTGAGGGTCGCGATCCCGGAAAGGTGGCCGACGAAGTTGAGCGCTACGCGCTCGCCGGTGAGGATCGCTCGCTCGGAGCCCGTGACGCGCGCCACAATCGCCGGTGGCTCGACCACGTCACCGTCGCTCGCAAACGCCTCGAAGCGAACGTCCGGGTCGAGCGCGCGGAAGGTCGTTTCGGCAGCGTGCAGGCCGCAGACGACGCCGGGCTCCTTCACGAGAAGCGCAGCGGTCCCGAGCGCGTCGGGCGCGACGGTCGCGTCCGTCGTCACGTCGCCCGCGCCGATGTCCTCGGCAAGCGCCGCATGGACGATCCGCTCGAGAGTGTCCGTCGCTACAGCCATGTCTCGAGCGTGGGCTCCTGCCCCTCTCGCAGAACGACATGCCGTTCGAATGCCTCGCTCTCGGATGGAAAGTCGACGCGGAAGTGCGAGCCGCGACTCTCCGCACGTGCGAGCGCGCTCTCGACGACGAGACGGGTGAGCAGATGCGGCGCGTCGAGCAGATTCGACAACCCCGCGGCGTCGCGGACGAGCCCGCAGTCACGCCAGAGCGCCGAGCGGAGCTCGGGTGTGACGAGGTCGGGCTCGGACGGCGCGGGAACGTCCGGCCGGCGCACGGGCAGCGCCGGCTCGGCGAGTGCCGAGAGTGCCGCGCGGCGGCCGAAGACGAGACACTCGAGCAAGGAGTTCGAGGCAAGGCGGTTCGCGCCGTGCACACCCGTCGCCGCGCACTCGCCGGCCGCATAGAGCCCCGGGAGCTCGCTGCGCCCGTCGAGGTCCGTGACGACTCCGCCCACGGTGTAGTGCGCCGCGGGCGCGACGGGAATCGGCGTCTGCGACGGGTCGTACCCCTCCTCGAGGAGGCTGCCCATGAGGGACGGGAAGCGTCCGCGGTCGATCGGCCGCAGATCGAGGAGGACGGTGCCGCGGGCGGCGATCTCACGGGCGACGACGTCGCGCGGAGCGAGCTCGTCCGTGAAGCGGTTGCCCTGCTCGTCGAGGAGGAGCGCCCCCTCCCCACGCAGCGCCTCGGAGAGGAGGAGCGACGAGTCGACGAGCGTCGTCGGGTGGAACTGGACGAACTCGAGATCGGCAAGCGCGGCCCCCGCGCGGTACGCGGCTGCCATCCCCTCGCCGACTGCTCCGGCAGGATTCGTCGTCCGCTCCCAGAGGGCGGCGGCACCGCCGGTGGAGAGGAGGGTCGCTCGCGCGGCGACGGTAC
>Ga0075344_1000060_pt1 | contig 13736 bp, 14 predicted proteins | sample RushOxbow_ThreeS_FD_120075 | JGI IMG/M metagenome (GOLD analysis project Ga0075344, IMG submission 120075) | Natural and restored wetland microbial communities from the San Francisco Bay, California, USA, that impact long-term carbon... | ecosystem: Environmental > Terrestrial > Soil > Wetlands ...
TACGGCGACGTCTTTCGGCGCCCGCCGAAGCTCACGCCGCTCGAGGCTCGGGCGATCCACCTCGCGATGGAGTACGTCGGGCCAACCATCGCCGCGGATGCGCACTCGCCACTCAAGCGAGTACGAAAGAAGCTCGAGGAGACGTTCGGCCGCTTCGATCTTGCCGGCACGCCCGGGCCGAGCGACGCATCCGCGGAAGAGACACTCGTAGGCGTCCTCTCCGAGGGAGTGGAACGACGCGTCGTCGTCGAGATCGAGTATCAGAAGGAGGGCGACGAGAGCCCCGGTCTCCGGCGGATCGAGCCCTACACGATCGAGCGGGAGCTTCCAGTCTGGCGCGTGCACACATGGGATCTCACCGTCGACGGAGCGCGGACGTTCCGTCTCGACCGGATGCGCGCCGCCCGGCTCACGACCGAGCGCTTCGAGCCACGCGACGGGTTCGACCCTTCGTACCTGCGAGACCCGCGCGTTGCCCGACTCGTTCACTCGCCCGACGTCGCGCGCTGGAAGCTCGAGCGCGGAGCACGGGCGCTGACGGACGGCTCGGCAGTCGCGGACGTCCCGTACAAGACCGAGGAGTGGCTCCTCTCGGAAGTTCTGGCCGACCGGGGCGAGACGGTCGTCCTGGAGCCGCAGCGCCTGCGCGACGTGGTGGCCAAGCGAGCTCGACGCCTGCAGCGCGAGCTTGGGCGCGTGCCTTCCCGACGCTAGACGTCACATAGCGTCGACAAGAGTGCGCCGAGACGCGCACCGTCGCTTCGTGTCCGGCCTTGCGCGGCTAATGTTGCCGCATTCGCCAACAAAGGAGCGCGACATGAGGTATCGCGGACTCACTCGAAGCGCCGCCACGTACGGGATCGTAGGCTCGCTTGCTGGAGGCCTCGCCGCCGTCGCGACGATCTCGATCGTTGCCTCGGCCATCGCCCAAAGCACGCCGGCAACGCGCGGCGTGCTCGACGTGACTCACTCGCCCGCACTTCTGAGGGCGCCCTCTGATCCCGCGCAACTCGTATACGACGCCCACTGTGCCGCAACGGGAGTCGAGGATCCGGAGGCACCATGCCACGTCGCTGGCTCCGTGTTCGTCCGCGAGCCGGGATCACCAACGTTTCGGGAGATTCCCCTGGAGCAGGTGGAAGTCGGCCGAGCGCGACTCGAAGCGTCCCTGCCCGGCGATCTGGTGACACGACCGGCTCTCGAGTACTTCGCCGTCATCACATCGCAGGACGCGCGCGCGACCGTCACTGTCCCGGCAGCCGGTGCCGCGGCGCCGACCGTCTCCCACCGGCTCGATCGGCCGGTGAGCGTGGCGCTTGGCCGGCATCGCTTCGGCGAGGCGCAGCGGGTCGGGGAGCAAGTCGCCAGCGCGCACTGGGGCGACGGGCCGTACGAGATCGGTCTAGAGGAGGGGCGTACCTCCAATCCCATCGGAGCGTCGTCATTCGACGTCGCCGCCGGTGGATCCGTCGTCGTTCTCGACCACGCGAACCGCAAGCTCCTGCGCTGGTCGCGCGGCTCCAGGCAACCCGAGCGAACGCCGGTTTCCGTCAACGGAACCATCGCCGACATCGCCGTTGCGCAGGACGGTTCCTACTACGTACTCGAGACGACGTCTCGCGATGACCGCAACCCCCTCGTCCGCCGCTTCGACGATGCGGGCCGCGAGCTCGAAGCCGTCGAAACCGCGGAGGGCGGACCGGCGCAGATTCTCATGGGGCCGGATGGTCCGCTCGTTCTTCAACGTCCTTCCCATCACTGGATGCCCGTCCTCGTGGCAGGCGTGCCGGCGTCTCAGGCTGCCCAACGCAGCCGAGGGCGTGGTGGACGGCGCCTGCAGGCCGGGGGCGAGGTCGTTGTCCATCGCGTGTGGAACGAACTCCGGCTCGCTCTCCTGGTGGGTGGGTCGATCACCCGCTCCTGGCGCATTACGAGCGAGACGCCTCTCGGGGAAGTGCAGCTCGCCGAGCGCCTCGGCGATCGATTCGTCGTCGTCCTTCGCATCTACGACGACCACGCCGACGAGTTCGCGGTACTCCAGCTCGACCGACACGGGCTGCGCTCTCGCACGTACGTCGCGAGCGCCGAGTGGGCGGAGGGGGCGCCCCTCGGCCGCTTCCGAGTCGCCGGAACGCAGCTGTACAGACTCGGCACCTCACCAAGTGGTGTCTTCGTCGACCGCTTCTCCTTGGAGGTTCGCTGATGACAACCCGTCGTGTCTTCGCCACCGCGTTCGCGGCGGTGTTCGTACTGGTGTTCGCCGGCACCGCCGGCGGCTACCACACCCGCTTCGTCGCCCTGAACTGCAACTACGCCTCCCCCACGCCGACCTCGTACATCACCCGCGACGGATCTGCGGCGGTCGCGCTGCGCGCACGCCACGAGGGATATCAGTGGGCAGGTGGCTGTTGGAACGACAACGACAAGGACGACTCGCCGAACGATCCCACCACCGACGCGGGCACAGGCGGCGAGGGTGGTGACTGCTCGGGGTTCACCTTCAAGGTGTGGCGAGAGCCACTCAACACCTCCGATCCGAGCTTCCATCAGTGGGGCATGCTGCGCAGCGTCCACGGCCCGTACACGGCGGCCGCGTTCAAAGCTGGCGCCGGAGCGCCGAACGTCACGGCGTCGAAGTCGTCGCTGATCAAGATGGATGCTCTCGCGAGCGAGTCTCACATCGGGTTGGTCTACGCCGCGAACCCCGACGGCACGGATCAGATCATCGAAGCTAAAGGCGAGGCCTACGGCACGGGCATCTGGACGCGAACGCACCGCGGAAGCTCGAGCTACGGAGGCGTACGCCGGGTGGGCTGGAGCTAGTGAGCGCGCTCCGGCGGCGAGACTTGTTCCGCCGACTCGCCGTGACCGTCGTACTCGTGTGTGCGACGGTGTGCAGTGCGTGCGACGGCGACGACTCCGCTCCCGATCGACTCGCCGATGGGAGCCCGGCGGTTCTGTCGAAAGTCTCCTTCGAAGGCGTCGATGTACCCGTGGTCGCAACCGAGCTGCGAACTCCACGAGGACCAGCTTCTACCCCCTGTGCCGAGCGCTCCGGTGCCATCGACCGCACGGCGGTTGCGGGCACGAGCCGGACCGCGATCTCACCGGACGGTCGTTCGCTGCGTGCGTGCGACTGGACGGCTCGCTCGGGGTGGTGTGGGGTCGCGTATGCGCAACTCCGGCAGACGCGGCCACTCGACCCGCGGCTGACGATCACATGCCACGATGACGACGGAGAGCCGCTCGGATTCCTCTGGATCAGCCCCGGCTCGGGAACGTCGTACATCGTCGTGACGGGACCCGGCTACGCCGAGGCATATCGCGTCGTACGGGATCTCCCGGTCCGGGTGACGACGACGCAGGTCGATCTCGAAACGTCTTCAGCGGTGGTCGAGACATCCGAGCACGCGCGAGATGGACGTCTTCTGCGCAGCCGGCGAGTCGAGGCTCACGTATCTGGATGACGATCGCTGCGCGGCAAGGTGATGGTGAATGTCGTGCCGCGGCCCGGCGACGAGGCGACGCCGAGCGACCCTCCGTGGGCGTCCACGATCGCCCTCGTGATGGCGAGGCCGAGCCCGGCGCCACTCCGGTTCGCGTGCAGGCGCACACCAGCGTGGAATATGCGATCGAGATCCTCGGCCGGAATGCCGGGTCCACTGTCGGTGACCGACACGGCGATCGCGGTTGGCGTGCTGCGCACCGTGATCTCGACCCTTCCCGAGCCCGCCGCGTGGACGAAGGCATTCGTCAGCAGGTTGTCGACGGCCTGGCGCAGCCGTACCGGGTCGCCGTCTATCGCCGGGAGCCGCGCGTCGATGTCAACCGTCACCACGTCACCCGCGAGCTCGCGAGCCAAGGCCGCATCGCGAGCCGTTGTGCCGACATCCATGCGAACCCGGCGTACCGACGAGCCGGTGATGTCCGTCACGAGTCGCTCGATCACAAGACACGCGTCGAAGCAGAGTCGCAGGAGCTCCCTACGCCCGGCGCCCGTCGACTCGGGCGTCGCATCGGCGATCGCCGAGAGCGCCGCTACTGGGCTGCGAACCTCGTGGACAAGTATGGCGATCCGGTCGGAGTCCGTCATGAGTACCGCTCGCGGATTCGCTGGAGCGCCCAGCGCGAGGTCGCAGCGAGCAGCTCGTCCTGATCGCGCGCGTAGTCCTCGATGAGGGGTACGAGCGCCGGTGTTCCGACGTTTCCTGCGGCGACCAGGGCGTTGCGTCGTAACCAGCGGGGATCGTTACGCGGCACGTAGAGGCGATCGTGCTCGGCGAGAAGCTCGGACCCGTCTCTCGCAAGCCAGTCGGCAAGCGACACCATTCCACTTCGATCGGTCACCAGGGTTTCCCTGCGTCGCTTCTCGATGCCGCGGTTCCACGGACACACCTCCTGGCAGATGTCGCAGCCGTAGACCATGTCTCCCAGCTCCGAGCGGTAGGCCTCCGGGATCGACGCAGGCGCCTGCGTCCAGTAGGACAGGCACTTCGTCGCGTCGAGGACGCCCGGCTCGTCCAGTGCACCGGTCGGACAGGCAGCGATACACAGCTGGCAGTCGCCGCAGTCGAGCTCGAGCGGAGGCGAGGGTTCGATCTCGGCCTCCGTGACCAGCACGCCGAGCACCACCCACGACCCGTGACGCCGCGTGATCGCCATCGTGTTCTTGCCGTAAAACGCAACCCCAGCCAGTACCGCGGCCGCGCGGTCGACGTGGGCGTTCTCGTCCACGAGCACGCGATACGCTCCGCCGAGCCGCCGTCCGAGCTCGTCGAGCCGCTCTCGGAGAATCGAGTACTCGTCGTGCCACGTGTATCGAGGCAGCCTTCCTTCGTCGCTCCCAGGAGGAGCGCTCGGCCGGTAGTAGCAGCGTGCCGCGGCGATCACGGTTCTTGCGCCGTCCAGCAAGTCCTCGGGGTGACACGAGACCTCGGGCTGAGCGATCGTGAAGCGCAGGTCGGCGAAGAGGCCGCGCTCGCGCCGCTCTCGGATGTGCCGCTCGGTGTCCTCGTACGGCGCGACCGGCGCTGCGCCGACGGCGTCGAGGCCAAGGTCGGTCGCCAGCTCCGTCAGCTCGGCGCCGGTCATGCGAGGATTCTGCCTCGTGAAGGCCGTGCGCATCCACGAGGACGGCGGACCCGAGGTCCTTCGGTACGAGGAGGTCGCCGATCCGACGCCTGCCGCAGGCGAGGTTCTCGTCGAGCTCCGCGCGGCCGGCCTCAACCATCTCGATATCTGGGTGCGCAAGGGCCTGCCCTCCGTGCCGAAGCCGCGAATCCTCGGAGCGGACGGCGCAGGCGTCGTCGCGGCAGTCGGAGAAGGCATCGACGACTTCGCCGTCGGTGACCGCGTCGTCGTCAATCCCGGAATCCCGCACGGGAGCAAGATCACGGTGATCGGGGAGCACACGGACGGTACGTATTGCGAGCTGAAGTCGATCCCGGCGAGTCAGCTGTACCCGCTCGCCGACGCGCTCTCGTTCGAGCAGGGGGCCGCGTTTCCACTCGTCTTCGAGACCGCGTACCGCATGCTGATCACGCGCGCCGGCCTCAGACCCGGAGAGTGGGTGCTCATCTGGGGGATCGGAGGTGGCGTGGCGCTCGCCGCGTTCGAGATCGCCCGGGCGATCGGAGCACGTACGATCGTCACCTCGTCGAGCCCTGAGAAGCTTGCCCGTGCCCGTGAGCTCGGAGCCGACGCGGCGGTCGACCACGCCGGCGATGACGTCGTACAGGCAGTGAAAGAGGCCACGGACGGGCGAGGAGCCGACGTCGTCGTGGAGACCGTCGGCGAGGCGACGTGGGAGCGGTCGCTCGCCGCGGCGGCACAAGAGGCACGGGTGACGGTGTGCGGCGCGACATCGGGCCACAGCCCGCCCGCGCGGCTCTACCGCCTCTGGTGGAAGCAGCTCTCCGTCCTCGGCTCCACGATGGGCATGCCCGCGGACTTCGAAGGCGCGTACGAGCTCATCCGCTCAGGGAAGGCACGCGTCCACGTCGACTCGACGTTTGGGCTGGCGGACGCCGCCGCTGCCCATCAACGCCTCGAGTCCGGCGCGCAGTTCGGGAAGGTCGTACTGACGATCCCGAGATAGCGGCTAGCCGAAGCCGAGAATGAACTTCGCGTCGTCGGACATGCGATCCGGTGTCCACGGGGGATCGAACGTGAGCTCGGCTTCAACGTCGCTGACCCCCGGCACGGAGCGAGCTGCATCGACGATCCCCTCGGCGATCATCGCCCCGGCGGGACAGCCCATCGACGTGAGGCTGTAGACGATCTTGACCTTCGAGTCGTCCACCTCGACGTCGTACATGAGGCCGAGCTCGACGATGTCCATCCCGAGCTCGGGATCCTCGACGCCGTGCAGCGCCTCGACGACGTCTTCACGCGCAACCATTCCCGCAGTCTAGAGACGTCGTTCTACTGAACGCCGACGAGCTGATCGGCTCGGCGGAGCACGAGGTCGAGCACATCGCCGATCGCGTCGTCGAGCGAGTCGTTGACGATCACCGGGACGTCGTGACGACGAGCCCGCTCGACGAGGTAGTCCTGGATCTCGCGAATCTGGGGTAGCGAGTCGAGGTACTTCTCGAGCGGCCGCAATCCCTCGGTCGCATGGTCGCGCACCCAGAAGTGGCTGCGGTGCAGGTTCTCGTCCTCGATCGCGACGACACACTGGACGACGAACGCCCCGGCATAGCTCACGTCCACCATCCCCGGAACCAGGTGAACGCCCTCGAGCACGATCGACCACCGCTCCGTCGCGGCGCGCTCGAGCGCCGCATCGACGCCGACGAGCACGTTACGAGTCTGGTCGAGGAAGCCGAGGATCGCCGCATCCCCGGACTCCTCCTCCTCGGCGCGGGTCAACGCGAGCCGCGCCTCGAACGAGGAGTAGTGAACCGACGGCATGAACTCCTTCGAGAAGAACGTCCGCATCGTCTGGCGGATGAAGTCCGTCGACGTGACCCGGGTGATCCCGAGGCGGTGCGCGGCTTCGGTCGCGATGGTCGACTTCCCGGTGCCGGTCGCACCGCCGACGAGCAGCAGGAGCGGCTCGTCGAGGCGCTGGAGCGCGTCGATCCGGCGAAGCCGCCGAAGCGTCCTTGCCGCCTCGTCTTCGCCAATGAGCTCGGCAGCGAGCTCCCCGAGCCGATCGAGATCCAGCGACACCGCACCGCGCTCGACGAGGTCGCGATCCGCCCGTCGCGCGATGAGATACGCACGCTCGGGATCGAGTCCCGTGACCACCAGCGCGCGGGCCATGAGCCCCTTCGAGAACGGAACTTCGTCACCCAGGGGCAGCGGCAGGCGGTGCCTACGCTCTCTCACGACTGGAATTTGGCCATGCCGAGGAGCAGTTCGTCAAGGTCCGGGTCGCCGGCCACGGAAACCACGTCGTTCGCCGCAAGCACGACTTCGGCGCCTCGCGCCACCCCAGCCTCGGCGACAACGTCGATTGCCGCCGCCTTCAGCTCGACGAGGAAGACGTCCGCATCGAGCGTGGACAGCTCGGAGCGAAGCGCGTCGCGTGACGCAAGGTTCCCCGACACGTGGACGACATCGGCGCCGTGCACGTCCGCGAGATGCCCGGCAAGCGTCGCATGGGCCGACCTCGGAGCGGCGCAGAAATACGCGACACGTCGCCCGCGGACGCTCTCGAGCGGTCGCGGACGAACCGTCGCGGCAACGACGGCCGTTCCCGGTCTCACGGTCGCGGCGGCGCGCTCTCGCACGGCCCGCCAGTCCGTATCGGCGTCTGCCATGGTGACCACGACGAGATCGGCCACCAGCAGCCGGTACGTGTTCAGGTAACCGCCGACGAGGTCCGGCGCCTGATGTCCGCCGACGACGACCACGGTCCGGTCGGTGGCGATCGGAGGCAGAGCCGCACCGCTCCCGTCGAAGACGACGATCTCGGGATCGAGCCGGGCGGCGACGACCGCGCCCTCGTCCACGTTCGAGACGAACACCGCGCCGGCCAGACCGCCGCCGCAGCGACGACATCCGACGGTCGGCACGCCGGCGACGGCAGCGGTCTCGAGGTGGTCGGAGGCGGCGTGTCGACCTGCTCGCGAGAGCTCGAGCAGAGCCTCGACCGTCGGTGGCACGGTGACGACCTCTGGCTCGGCCGGACCGCCACGCCCCATCGCGACGACCACGACGTTCCTGTCGGACGCGAGTAACCGCGCGAGGTGACCGGTGATCGCTGTCTTCCCCACCCGCTTCCCCGTCCCCACGACCGAAAGCGACGGCACCGTGAAGGGTGCGCGAGCGGGCGGGTCGAGGCGAAAGTCCGCTCCCACATAGGGAACGCCCCGAGCGAGAACGCGACTCGCGAGCGCGAACCGCTCTTGTGGCCCGAGCACCGGCTCGTCCGAGAGATCGACGACGACCTCGGGCGTGTAGCGCTCGATTGCCTCTCCTACATCGGGGGCGAGTGTCACGCCGTAGTCCTCTCCACCGCGGAGCTTCTCCTGGCCGCCGACGAGCACGGCGGCGACGAACTCGTACGGCAGCTCGGCGAGGGCATGTCGCACGACAGACACGTAGTGCTCGCCGTCGACGATCGCAACTGCTCTCACCTGCGGGCCGTCACCTCGTTTTCTATCCCGCCGGTGAACTTCGCGTACTCGAGCGTGTCGAGCGAGAAGGCCACGAGTCGCTCCTGGCCGTGGAACGGGTGCCGGCGCCAGACCTCGACCTTGCGGTCGGCGATCTCGATCAGGTTGTAACAGGGCCGGGTGTTGCCGCGGAGTCGCAGCGAGGACACGGTCCCTGCGTTGACGACGAACAGATCCTCGAGGCGCCAGACGTACGGCACGTGCTTGTGCCCTGAGAGAACGAGCCGCACGCCGGCCCGCTGCAGACACTCGATCGCGTCACCCGCGTCGTACACGACGTTTCGTTCACGCCCGGTTCCGGGGACGGGGAGCAAATGGTGATGGAGGACGAAGATCTTGAGCTCGGCGGGCGCCGCCGCGAACTGCTCCTCGATCCAGCGGTACCGGCCGCGTCCGATCTGCCCGTGGTCGAGGTCGGGCTCGCTCGAGTCCGCGGCGACTATCGCGACCGGCCCCTTGCGGAGGACGGAATTGCGCTCGCCGAACATCTCCTCGAAGTGCACGTACCCGACGTTCCGCGAGTCGTGGTTGCCGGGAACCACCACCAGGGCGTCACAGTCGATGCGTTCGACGTACTCCCGAGCGAGCAGATACTCGTGCCGGAAACCGAATGTCGTGAGGTCGCCGGAGCACACCACGACGTCAGGCTGAAGCTCGTTGATCTCGCTGATCGCTCGCTCCAGGAGGCTCTCTTCGAAGTACGCCTCACCGCAGTGGAGGTCGGAGATCTGGGCGATGCGGAACACAGGCGCAGTCTACGGCCCGCTCGGGAGCCGTCCGAGGCCGTTGCTACCCTGGCGCAGGTGCGGGAGGAAAGTCCCGTTTACCAGGCATATTGTGGCACAGAGCCTCCGAGGTTCGCGAACCGCATTGAGGTCGAATGCGCGAAGATCCTCGACTACTACGGCGTCCCCTGGGACTACGAGCCACACTCCTTCGTACTCGAGCGGGATGAGTCGGGTCGTGTCGTCAGTGCGTTCACGCCGGACTTCTACCTCCCCGAACAGAACCTCTTCATCGAGGTCACGGTGATGAAGCAGTCGCTCGTCACTCGGAAGAACCGCAAGCTGCGAGAGATCCAACGCCTGTACCCGCACGTGCGCGTGAAGCTCTTCTACAGACGAGACATCGAACGCCTCGCCCAGCGGTACCGCCTCAGGTTGGCGTCGTAGTGGAGCACGCAGCAGCCTCCGAGAACGGCGTCGTCGGTGACGTGTTCCTCACGCGCGAGCAGATCGGCAAACGGGTCGTGGAACTCGGCACGGAGATCGGGGCCGCCTACGACGGGCTCGATCCCCTCCTCGTGGCGCCGCTCAAGTCGAGCGTCGTCTTCCTCGCCGACCTGACGCGAGCGCTCGCGATCCCGCACACGCTCGACGTCATCGAGCTGGCGCCTTACACGGACGGGGAGGACGGAAGCGTCCGCCTTCTGAAGGACGTCGACACGCCGCTCGCTGGTCGACACGTGATCCTCGTCGAAGACGTCGTCGACACGGGCCTCACGCTTCACTTCCTCTGTCGCACGCTGGCGCTGCGTGATCCCGCAAGTCTCGCTGCCGTCACGCTGCTCGACCGCCCGTACCGCCGGCTCGTCGACGAGCTTCCGCTGCGCTTCATCGGCTTCACCGTGCCCGACGAGCTCTTCGCCGGCTACGGGCTCGGACTCGACGAGCGCTGGCGCGCACTTCCCGACCTGCATGTCGTCAGCTCGGTCGCACTTCCGAGCGCGGCGATCGAAGCCGCCTGACCCCTAGAGGTAGAACAGCGGATCGACGGCCCTGCCGTTGACGCGAACCTCGAAGTGCAGATGCGGGCCGGAGGAGTTACCGGTCGAGCCCACGAGCGACACGGTCTCGCCCTGCGCGACGGCCTGCCCAACGCTGACGAGCAGCGTGGTGGCATGTGCGTAGGCCGTCGAGAGGCCGTTTCCGTGGTCGATGACGACGAGGTTGCCGTAGCCGCCCAGCCAGCCCGAGTAGATCACCGTTCCGGCTGCCGCGGCACGGTTCGACGCGCCGAATGCGCAGCCGATGTCGATGCCCTCGTGCATTCGCCCCCAGCGCATCCCGAACCCGCTGACGACGACGCCGTCGCACGGCCAGACCAGACCCGCAGCCGAAGGCTGGCCCGCGCCTGTCGAACCGGCCCCTCGCTGCGCCTCCTGGATGCGGGCCGCGAGGGCGGCACTCTCGGCGAGTAGCGCCTCGACCTCCTGCAGGTACTCCTCACGTGTCTCGCGCGTGTTCGTGAGCGCGCTCTGCTTCAGCGACTCGACCGCGGCGAGACGATCCCGGTCGCCTGCCAGCCCATCGCGAACGACTCGAGCCGCGCGAGCGCGATCACTGATCACGGCGACGGTTGCGTCCTGCATACGCTTCGTCTCGATCGTCGCGCGTCGCTCTCGCGCAGTGCGGCGCTTGGCCCGCTCGACTTGATTTGCGATCCGTCGATCCTGCGCGCCGATGCGCGAGACGAGCTCGATGCTGTCGATGACCTCGTCGAAGCTCGAGGCGGAGACGAGAAACGAGACGAGATCCGGAGGCTCGTCGATATAGGCCGCGCGGACGCGATCCTCGAGGATCGTGACCGCCTTCGCGTGCTCGACCCGCAGTCGCTCGAGCCGCCGCGTCTGCTGTTCGAGGAGCGCGGTGAGCCGCTCGAGGCGCGCCTGGGCCGAGGCGAGCTCGGCCTCCAGCCCCGACAGCGCGGCCTCCGCGGAGTCGACAGCCGACTGGGCGCTCTCGAGCTCGTCGACCACGGCCGACAGCTGCGTGGTGAGCACGCCCTCTTCGGCTTTCGCGGCGGCAATGTCAGCCTGGAGCGCCGCGATCCTCGCGTCGACGGCGGCTTTGTCGCTCTCGGGCGTCTGAGCGGACGCCCCGGTCGCGACCGCAACAGCCAGCAAAAGGACGAGGGCAACGCAAGCCAGGGATCGCGGTCCCATGGGGCTATTTTCGCTCATTTGCAGGACGAACCTCCTCGCTACGACCCAGTGCCTGGAGCGCAGCAGCAACGTCCCTCCGGAGCGCACCCACCTGCGCGCGGTAGTCCTCGTCGGCGATCGTCCCCGTGCGATGCTCGAATTCGAGCTCCTTGAGTGCCGAGAGCGCCCGATCGCGCTCCTCGAGCAGTTCCAGGCGGGCTCGCTCGTCCTCTTCGAGATCGTCCAGGACGTCGGACTCGGGCTCGGGCTCGCGGAGGAACGGAAGCGCGACCACGACGACACAGGCGACGGCAAGCGCCGCGGCAAAGACGAGCGACATCGTCAAGACGTCGCGGGAACGCCCGCCTCGGAGGCGCGCGCGACGAGCCTGCGTTGCTCGCGGCGGTCGGGCCACAGCGTGATGACCGAGCCCAGGAGGAAGACGAGACCGGCGAGCCAGATGAGGTTCACGAGTGGCTTCACGAAGACGCGGAAGTACACGCTTCCATCGGCATCGATCTGCTCGGCGATCACGAAGAGGTCCTCCCCGGTGAGCTTGTCGGACCGAATCCCCACCTCGTTCGAGACCTGCTCCTCGACGGTGTACGCATTCTTGCCGGCCTCTACCGTGCCGAGTTCCTTGTCGCCGCGGCGTACGTCGAGGGTGGCGCGGATCTTGGTCGCGTTCGCGGCGACACGCTCGTCGAGCGACCGATACACGAGCGTGTAGTCGCCGATCCGCATCGACTCGCCCCGCGAGAGCTTCGCCTCCGCGACGGAGTCGAATGCGCTCGATCCCGCCACGCCGATTGCGAGCATGACGATCGAGGCGTGGACGACGTACCCGCCGTACCGACGGCGATTGCGCGAGACGAGCGCCCCGAACGCACCGAGCCACGTCGTTGCTCCGAGCGCCTTGCGCGCCCGTGTGCCGCGCGCAAACTCGAGCACGATCGTCGCGAGGACGAACGCCGAGAACGTGTAGGCGACGAGCCCGGGCACCGACCTGCCAGCTCCGAGCAGCAGGAGGACGACGCCCGACGCGAGGGCCACGATCGTCGGCCAGCGGAACGTCGTGGCCAGGCTCTTGAGCGATGCCCGGCGCCAGGCGATGAGCGGCCCGATGCCCATGAGCAGGAGCAGTGGAAGGCCGAATGCGCGGAGGAAGAAGTCGTAGTACGAGCGCCCGAGCACGACGGCCTCACCGCGCAGGACCTCGGACACCATCGGGTAGACGACACCCCAGAAGATCGCGAGACACAGCGCGAGGAGCAGCAGGTTGTTGTACAGGAACGCCGCCTCCCGCGACACCGGCGACTCCAGCTTCGTGTGCGAGCGCAGCTGCGGCAGCCGCCAGAACACGAGCGCGAGCGACGCTGCTACGACGACGGCGATGAAGCCGAGGAACCACGGCCCGATCGAGCTCAGCGTGAACGAGTGGATGGAGTTCACGACGCCCGACCGCGTGAGGAAAGTACCGAACAGCGACAGCGAGAAGGCGAGAATCACGAGCAGGACGTTCCAGACCTTCAGCATTCCGCGTCGCTCCTGGATCATCACCGAATGCAGGAACGCCGTCGCCGCGAGCCACGGCATCAGCGCCGCGTTCTCGACGGGATCCCACGCGTAGTAGCCCCCCCACCCGACCTCGACGTACGCCCAGTGACTGCCGAGGAGCTGGCCGATGCCGAGCGCCGCCCATGCGAAGAGCGTCCAGCGCCGCGTGGCCACGAGCCAGCGCTCGTCGAGCTTGCCGGAGAGAAGCGCCCCCATCGCAAAGGCGAACGGCACGGTGAGCCCGACGTAGCCCAGATAGAGCAGCGGCGGGTGCGCGAGCATGTACGGGTTCTGCAGGCTCGGCGTCATCCCGACGCCGTCCGCAGGAGCGACCTGCGTCGCAAAGGGAGTTGCGACCACGACGACGAGGAACGCGAAGAAGGTCGATACGGCCCCGAACACGGGGACGACCCAGACGGTGAGATCCTTCGCCCACCGGCGGTTGAGGCTCACCGCGGCGGCGCCGAACGCAGTGAGCATGAGCAGCCAGAGGAGGAGCGAGCCTTCCTGCCCGCCCCAGAACGCCGAGATCGTGTACGCGGTCGGGAGCGCTTCGCTCGTCGACCGCGCGACGTACGTGAACGAGAAGTCGTTGCGAAGAAGCGCCGACAGGAGGACCGCCGCCGCGA
>Ga0075344_1000063_pt1 | contig 13396 bp, 14 predicted proteins | sample RushOxbow_ThreeS_FD_120075 | JGI IMG/M metagenome (GOLD analysis project Ga0075344, IMG submission 120075) | Natural and restored wetland microbial communities from the San Francisco Bay, California, USA, that impact long-term carbon... | ecosystem: Environmental > Terrestrial > Soil > Wetlands ...
GAGCGTGGCGAGCATCTCGACCTCGAGGCGCAGGGAGCGTCGCCGAGGTTCCTTCGTCGGATCGTCCGCGCCCGCGCGGTGGCGGTGTCGCTCGTGGGACTTTGCGGCGGTCTCCTGACCGGGCTCCTGCTGCTTTCGCTGGTCACGCGGGTGGTCACCGTGACCGCCGGGGGAGGTGAGGCAGAGCCACCGCTGGCTGTGGTCGTCGAGCCCGTGCTCGTCGTCCTCGGTGTAGCCGTGTTCGTCGGCCTCGCAGCCCTCCTCGTCGGCGTCGCGACCCGCCGTGCGTTCTCCGGCGCTCGAGGGCCTGTACAGCGAGAGGTCGCATGACCCCGTTCGTCGACGCGAAGGAGCTCTTCGCCGTCTACCCGTCGCCGGCGGGGGGTGTGGCAGCGCTCCAGGGGCTGACCCTTGCGGTCGAGGAGGGTGAGATCTGCGTCGTCCTCGGTCCGAGCGGCTCCGGGAAGACGACATGCGTGCGGGTCGTGGCAGGGCTCGAACGGCCGTCGGCCGGCTCCCTCGTGGTTGGCGGCCTCGATGTGGCGCACGCGTCGTCCCGTGACCTCGATCGCTATCGACGCGACGTGCTCGGCTATGCCGACCAGCACTATTGGCGAGCGCTCGAAGGTGAGCTCAGCGCTGAGGCTCTCGTCGCGCTTCCGCTCGGGCTCGCGGCGGTTGCCCCTGACGAGGCGCGGACTCGCGCGCGCGCCCTGCTCGAGCGGGTGGGCCTCCTCGACCGCGCGGATGCCCGTCCAAGCGAGCTATCGGGCGGAGAGCAGCAGCGGATTGCTCTGTGCGCGGCCGTCGCGCGTTGTCCGCGACTGGTCATCGCCGACGAGCCGACGGGTGACCTGGATGCGGAATCTGCCGCCGGGGTGCTCAACCTACTGGCGGAGCTGGTCGCCGAGGCCGGTTCGGCGGCGATCGTCGTAAGCCACGATCCGGCCTCGACCGAGATCGCGGATCGCGTCGTGCACATTCGTGACGGCCGCGTGAGCGAGGAGCGCACGGGCGCGGTGGAGACGACCGTCATCGGCACCGGGGGCTGGCTCAGGATCCCCGAGGAAACTCTGCGTGCGGCGGGGATTCACGATCGTGCGCGGATCGTCATGGACGACGGCGGAGTCGCCTTGCGGCCGGTCGAAGGCCGCAGCGTCAGCGCCGCGCAGTCTCAGCGTGCTTCCGCCGAGGGCTCGCTGGGAGAGACTCTCGCTGCCCGCGGTGTGACGCGCCGCTACGGACCCCAGGTTGCGCTCGACGCGCTCGACGCCACCTTTGTCCCGGGTGAGCTGACGGTCGTCGTCGGTCCGTCGGGCTCCGGGAAGTCGACGTTGCTCGCGTTGCTTGCGGGGCTGGACGTTCCCGACGAGGGAGAAGTCCTTCTGGGTGAGACCGTCATCTCGGCTATGACGCGGGCCGAGCGCGCGCGAGTTCGTCGGGAGAGCATTGCCGTGGTGGCGCAGGCCTCGGGGCTCTCGGGCTTTCTGTCAGCGCGGGAGAACGTCGAGCTCGCGCTCTCGCTGCGCAACGTGGAAGGAGAGGAAGCGCGCACGCGAGCCGCCGCTGCGCTGGCCGCTGTCGGTCTCGCCCCGCACGCCGACCGGCGGGTGAACGTGCTGTCTGCCGGCCAGCGCGAGCGGGTGGCTCTTGCGCGGGTCTTCGCCGCGCGGTCTGCCGTCGTGCTCGCCGACGAGCCGACCTCGCGACTGGACGCGACCACGACGGTCGAGATCGGCAGCCTGCTCGCGGAGCTTGCGCGCCGCACCGGCACCACCGTCATCTGTGCGACGCACGACCCGTTGCTCATCGAGCTCGCCGACCGCGAGGTGCGGTTGCGGCAAGCTGCGCGGGTAGCATCGCCCTGATGGCCACAGCGACTCTGCAGGTGAGCGGCGTGCGGTGCGAGCGCTGCATCGGACGGCTGGCCGGCGCGCTGCGCGGACACGAAGGCATCGAGTACGCGAACGCAAATCTCATGGGGGAGGTGTCGCTCGCGTGGGATGAGGACAAGACGTCGCGCGACGAGATCGTCGCGGCGCTCTCCCGGTCGGGCTTCCCTGAGGCAAGCCCGGAGCGGGAATAGCCCCAGGAATCACCTCGTTCCAGGCTCCTGTACAGAGCAGCGGTACGGTACGCCGGTGAGCGAGCCGGGTCCCGACACCGAAGCACGGCGCATCGCCACCGAGGCCCGCGACCGGGCCCGCTTCGAAGAGGACGCCCTCGCCCTCGCCGATCAGGTGTATCGGGTCGCGAGGCGTTTGGTCGGATCGCGTGAGGAGGCAGAAGATCTCGTTCAGGAGACATACGCACGTGCCTTCCGCAGCTGGAAGTCGTTCACGCCGGGGACGAACCTCCGCGCGTGGCTACTGCGCATCCTCACGAACCTCAACGTCGATCGCGGTCGCAAGGTGCAGCGCTCGCCTCAAACGCAGCCACTGGAAGAGGGCGACTACTACCTCGCGAACAAGATGGCCTCGGCCGCCGGCGAGGACGCGCTCGAGACGGACGACGTCGTCGAGCGGCTCTCCCAGGACTCGATCGTGAACGCCCTCGCCGACATCCCCCCGCAGTTTCGCGACGTCGTGGTGCTGGTCGACATCGGCGACTTCTCGTACGCTGATGCGGCACAGATCCTCGACGTCCCGATCGGAACCGTGATGTCCCGCCTCCACCGTGGTCGACGCGCGCTGAAGCAGCACCTGGCCGAAGGCGCGGTGTCATGACGCTCGATCCGTGTGACCGCTGCGAGGAGCTGCTCCAGGACTTCCTCGACCGGACGCTCACCGACTCGGAGTGGCAGGAGGCCGAAGGCCATCTCACCGGCTGTGACTACTGTCGCCGCCGGTACCGCTTCGAAGAGAGCCTGCGCCGCTACGTGCGAACGACGGCGTCCGAGCGCATGCCGCCGGGCCTCATGGACAAGCTCACCGAGCTCCGCGGGCTCGACGCGACGGCGTAAGCCCGGAGGCCACGCCCCTACAGCAGGTCGTCGGGCGTATCGATGTCGCCGGGCGAGCCCAGATCGTCGCACGGCACGAGCGTGACAGGGTGGGCGCGCAGCCCCTCGTCCGGGATGTCTTCCCAGTCCCCCGGACCGAGGACGAGTGGATGCCCGCGTGCGCCGTCGTACGACGCCGCGACGATCCCGCCGCGCTGGCGCCACGCGGCGACGAGTCGCTCCACCGACGTTGGCGGGAGGCGCGGCCCATCGGCCAGGATGACGACCGCCGCCTCGACGTCGCTGCCGAGTGCTCTCAGCCCGCAGCGCAACGACGCTCCAGGCCCGCGTGCCCACTCGTCGCAGCTCACGATGCGACCGGTGCCTTGTAACAACTTGTAACTTGCGTCTTCCAGGCGGTGCGCGCCCTCGACGACCACGACCTCGTCGACCGGCGCCTGGGCCAGGCGCTCGAGCACGCGCGGAAGCAAGAGGTTCTGCTTCGGGCTTCCGAACCGCGACGCCTCGCCCGCGGCGAGGACGACCGCGGCGATGCGACCCATCAGCTCGACGCGGCGGTGACGGTGTTCACGACGACCGGCTGCGCCGGGGGCCCGTCGCCGACACCGAGAGCGGCGATTCGGTCGACCGTCTCCATGCCCTCCGTGACCTCGCCGACGATCGCGTAGTCCGGCGGCAGCCCGATGTCGGCGCCGGTCACGACGAAGAACTGGCTGCCAGAGGTTCCCGCGCTCTCGGTGGGCGTCTTCGCCATCGCGACGACGCCTTTCGTGTACTTCGCATCGGTGGCAGGCGGGTCGATGGTCGAGTAGCCGGGACCGCCGCCTCCCGTCTGTGTCGGGTCGCCTCCCTGGATGACGAAATCGGGGACGACGCGGTGGAAGATCGTGTCGTCGAAGTACCCCGCCTCGGCGAGCGTGAACAGGGATGCCGACGTCTCGCGCGCGGAGTCGGTGTCGAGCGTGACCACGAACGTCCCACAGCTCGTGTCGAACGTGAGTGTGTGGGTGAGCGACTGGTCGAGCGTCTCGCCGGGCGGATCGTTCGAGCCCGGCTCCCGCGGCTCCGGCGCTTCGACCTCCTGGCACTCGGTGACCTCGGTCGTCGTCGTGGCCGTCGTTTCGCCCCCGGTCGCCTCGTCGTCGCCACCGCCGCAGCCGGCGAGTGCGAGCACGAGCACGAGCAGGGCGAGGACGGCGCGCATCGCGTGCGATCCTATCGGCCGATGCCAGGCGTGACGCGCTGCGAGTGGGCGGCTGGGAGCAGCGAGCTCATGGTCGCCCACCACGACCACGAGTGGGGGATTCCGTCCCATGACGACCACCATCTCTTCGAGATGCTCACGCTCGAGGGCGCGCAGGCCGGGCTCTCGTGGTCGACGATCTTGAACAAGCGGGAGGGTTACCGGCGCGCATTTGCCAGGTTCGACCCGGCGGTCGTCGCTCGCTTCACGGAAAAAGACATCGAACGCCTGCTGACCGACCCCGGGATCGTCCGCAGCCGCCTGAAGATCGAGTCCACCGTCAGCAACGCGGCTCGCGTGATCGGGGTGCAGGAGGCCGACGGCAGCTTCGACGCGTACCTGTGGGCGTTCGTCGACGGCCGGCCGATCGTGAACGAGTGGCGATCGCTGGCGGAGCTGCCCGCTGAGACGGAGCTCTCGAAAGCGATCTCGATCGATCTGAAGAAGCGCGGTTTCCGCTTCGTCGGGCCGACGCTGATCTACTCGTTCATGCAGTCGGTCGGCATGGTCGACGACCACACGGACGTATGCTTCCGTCGGTGCGGGACCGCACCGACCTCGTCAGGCGTGAGCTAGGCGCGCGTCGTGAGCGAGACCATGTCGGCGAGGTTGACGAGCTGGATCGCCGCGCGGAAGGTTGCCACGCGCTCCTCGTCCTCCTCGACGGCGGCACCTGCGCGCCAGAGCTCCTGCGCGGTTACGAGCAGTTCCTCTATGCGCTCGGACTCTTCCGGATGTCCGTTCGAGCGCTCTCGTGACGCGTTGACGGCGAGCCCGATCGCCCCGATCGCATCGCGCTGACGCATCCAGAGCATCGGGACGGCCATCGAGATGTACTGGTGGATGCGCGCGAAGGTGAGCGGCTGAACCAGCGAGGTCGGGCCCTTCGGCGCCGACAGCGGCTCGAGCCCCTCGCCGGCAACCATCCGGCGAGCGCTCCCGCCGAGCATGAGCCGGAGCTGCTTGTCGTCGAAGCCCGCGAGCTTCGCTGTTCGGGTAGCGACGAGCAGCGAGTTGGGCTGACGGCCGTACGGGTAGTCCGAGGCGTAGATCACCTGTTCCGGCGCGATCTGCCGGTAGAGATCCAGGAGGTCGAGTCCGCTCCAGACCGACGTATCGAAGAAGACGCCCTCGATGCCGCCGAGTCGGCCGGCGAGTCCCGCCATGTCCGCGATCCCGGCGTGGGCGACGATCAGCTGGACGCCCTCGTTGCGGCGGACGAGCGTCTCGAGATCCTCGGCGATCGGGGGCAGCCCGCGACCACCGTGGATGAGAATCGGCACCGAGCGCTCGCACGCGAGCTCGAACACGGGCTGCAGGCGCTCGTCACTCAGCGCGAACGCCTGCGCGCGCGGGTGCAGCTTGATGCCGCGCGCGCCAAGGTCGAGACAGCGCTTCGCCTCCTCGATCGGCTGGGCCGTGAGGTCGAGGCGGACGAACGGGATCAGCTGACCCGCCGACCGCTCGGCGTGCGCGAGGGTTCGGCCGTTCGGCACCGTGAACGCCGGCTCCCGGTCGTGCTCGTCGAGGCAGAACATGAATGCTCCCCCGAAGCCGTAGCGCGTGAGCACGCCGGTGAGCTCGTCGTAATCGCCGACCATCCCGTCGATGTCGTGGCCGAGGTGGGTGTGGGCGTCGAAGAGGTAGGCGTTCTCGGGAAGCTCGCGGCGGAGCTCCTCGTCCCAGGAGGAGACGACGGCGGAGGCGCGGTCGAGCGACGTCACGAGCGCAGAGCCTTCCAGACGCGCGGTGCCGTCAGCGGAAGCTCGTAGAGGCGTGTGCCGATCGCGGCGGCGACGGCGTTGGCGATGGCGGCGGGAGCGCCGACGACGGGAGCTTCGCCGATCCCCTTCGCGCCGAACGGCCCGTCCGGAGCCGGCACCTCGACGATCAGCGTCTCGATCTCGGGGACGCGCTCGGCCGTGGGGATCGCGTAGTCGAGGAACGAGCCGGTCTGCAGGCGACCGTCCTCGTCGTGGGTCAGCTCCTCGAAGAGCGCCCAGCCCATGCCCTGTACCGCGCCCCCGCGCATCTGCCCTTCGACGAGCGCGGGATTGAGCGCGCGGCCGACGTCCTGGGCGATGACATGCCGGAGAAGCGTGACCTCGCCGGTCTCACGGTCGACGCGAACGTGCGAGAGGTGCGCGGCCACGGACGGCGCGCCGCTCGTCTGTGCCGAGCCTCCGTGGCCTTCGATCGGCTCGTAGCGGCCGCCGAAGCGAAGTGCCTTCTTCGCGATCTCCTCGACGCTGATCGAGCGATCCGGCGAGCCGACGGCACGCACGACGCCGTCGACCACCTCGAGGTCGTCGGGCGCGATCTCGAGCTCCTGGGACGCAGCGTTCAGCACCTTCTCGCGGGCCGCCTCGGCCGCCCGCAACACCGCCGCGCCCACCGTGTACGTGACCTTCGAGCCACCGCTCGCCCCTGAGTACGGCCCGAAGGACGTGTCCGCGGTGACGACGCGCACCTTGTCCGGCGAGAGGCCGAACGCCGCCGCCGCGATCACCGCGAACCCCGAGTTGACGCCGCTCATGTCCGCCGCCGACGTGACGACCGTCATCGAGCCGTCGCTGTCCACGCGGCAGACGGCGGCCGCGGGCTCGGTCCCGCCCGGCCAGTGGCCTGCGGCCATGCCGACGGCCTCGTCGACGGGGAGCGCGTCGCGCTGTGCCCAGAGCGGGTGCTCGCGGATCCGCTCGAGGACCTCGACGGCGCCCATGGTCGGGAGCGGGTTGCCGCTCATGCCGGGATCTCCCTCGACGACGGCGTTGCGCAACCGCATCTCGATCGGGTCGAGCCCGAGCGCCGACGCCAGCTCGTCGAGGAGCGACTCGAGCGCGAAAGCGGCGGTCGGTGCGCCCGGAGCGCGATAGGCGCCGAAGGTGAACCGGTTCGTCTGGACGCCGTACGCGTGGATCTCGTACGCCTCCCAGCGGTATGGGCCGGTGACGAGTGAGGAGGAGATGCCCTCGGCGCCCCACCCGGCGTTCGTCCCGCGGTCGACGATCATCCGGCCCTCGATTGCCGTGAACGTGCCGTCTGCGCGAGCGCCCACCTTCAGGTGCGTCACTTGCGCCGACGCGGGGTTCGTCGCGGCGAAGTCCTCGCTTCGCGTGAGCGTCAGGCGCACGGGCCGCTTCAGCGCGAGCGCGGCTCCGCAGGCGAGCGGTTCGACGAGTGAGAGCTTCCCACCGAACGAACCGCCGATCGGCTCGGCGATGACACGGATCCGATCCAGAGGGAGGTCGTACACTCGCGCGAGCCCGTTCCGCGTGACGAACGAGCCCTGCGTGCTCGCCGAGACCACGAGTGTTCCGGAAGGCTCGAGCCAGGCGGTGCACACCTGTGGCTCGAGGTAGGCCTGATGCACCCACGGTGTGCGGAACGTCCCTTCGACCACGGAAGCGCTGGCCGCGAAGGCGGCTGCGAGATCCCCGCGCTCGCGCGTGATGCGGTCGAGTACGTTGCCCGACAACTCCTCCTGCGGATCGTCGGCCTGGCCATGGTCGACGCCTGCGTGGATCGACTCGAGATCACCTGCTTCGTCGTCGGACTCCTCAACGGTGCGGGCGAGGGCCGCGCCCGGCGCCATCGCTGCCTCGACGTCGACTACGGCGGGCAGCGCCTCGTAGTCCACGAGCACGAGCTCGGCTCCGTCCTGCGCGGCGGCCTCGGTCTCGGCGATGACGAGCGCCACCGGTTGCCCGGCGAAGACGACCTCCTCGCGCGCGAGCGGCTCGGACGTGCGATCCGTACCGGGCGAGGCGATGGGCAGGTCAGCGGCCGTCAGCACCGCGACGACGCCGGGGATGGCGAGCGCGGCCTGCGGGTCGATTTCGCGAATCCGTGCATGTGCCTCGGTCGCGAGCACTGGCCGGGCGTGGAGGAGGCCGTGGACGTAGCCGTCGGCCGCGAAGCGGGTCGAGCCGCTGACCTTGTCGGGGGCGTCCACGCGCGGGCGCGCCACGCCGATGAGCTCGCTCATCCTGCGCTCCTCGCGCGGGCGGATGCACGTGCACGCTCCACGACGACGCCGGCGAGCTCGCGTCGGTACTCGTCGGACGCGAAGCGGTCGCCGAAGATCTCGGTCGCTCCGAGCCCGCCGTCCGGGACGACGAACGGCGTTGCGCCCACGCCGGTGACGGCGATGCGCTCTCGGTCGGGCTCGACGAGCGCGGCGGCACCGGCCAGCGCGAATCCGGAGGCCGGGTGCTCGACGGAGACGTATGCCGAGCCCGACCCAGCCTGCGGAACGGGGACGATGATGTCGGTTACGAGCTCCTGCGTGCCCAGCGCCGTCGTGAAGGGGCCGACGAGAACGTCCTCCAGTGACGTCTCACGTTCTCCGTCGGACGAGCGCACCTGGAGTCGGGCTCCGAGTGCGAGCAGCACGGCGGGCATGTCCGAGGCGGGGTCGGCGTGGACGACGCTGCCGCCGATCGTCCCCAGGTTGCGCACCTGCACGTCGCCGATGCCGTGCGCGCACTCGGGAATCGCTTCGAGCCCAGGTGACAGCGAGGCTGCCGCGAGCTCCGCCCAGGTCGTGAGCGGACCGATGTGCAGCGTGCCTTCGCGCTCCTCGATGCCGTGCAGCTCCAGGCGCGAGATGTCGACGACGACCGAGGGCCGCGCGATCCGCAGCTTCATGACCGGGATCAGCGACTGACCGCCCGCGATCGCCTTCGCGTCGGGCTCGCCGAGGAGCTCGAGTGCCTGGTCGAGGCTCTGCGCGCGCGCATACCGCGTTGCCGCGGGGATCATGTTGCCACCCGGGTCGTTGCCGCCCGGATCGACTCGACGATGCCCTGGTAGCCGGTGCACCGGCAGAGATTCCCGCGGAGCGCGTGTCGGATCTCGCCGTCACTGGGCGAGGTGTTGCGCGAGAGCAGGTCTGCGGCCGTGAGGATGATCCCCGGCGTGCAGAACCCGCACTGCAATCCGTGGTGCTCGACGAACGCGCGCTGGAGCGGGTGCAGCTCGCCGCCCGCCGCGAGGCCCTCGATCGTCGTCACCTCGCGGCCCTCCGCCTGCCGGGCGAGCACCGTGCAGCTCTTCACCGCGTGCCCGTCGAGGAGCACCGTGCACGCCCCGCACTGGCTCGTGTCGCAGCCGACGTGAGTCCCGGTCAGCTCGAGCCCGTCTCGCAGCGCATGCACCAGGAGGGCCCGGCCTTCGACTGCGATCGATCGCTCCGAGCCGTTGACGGTCAGCGTGATCCCTTGCGCAGAACCGGAGTCCGCTCCGCCGGAGCTCGGCCGCGCGGACGCAAGGCCGGGGGTGTCAGACACCGGCGGGCTGTGCGGCGAGCTTCTCGCCGAGGTACGCGAGATAGGGCTGAGGGTCGATCGTCGGTGCGCCGGTCAGCCGCCCGATCGTCTCCTTCGGCGTGAGCTTGCGCCCGAGCGAGTAGAGGTTGTCGCGCAGCCACGCGGCGAGCCCGTGCAGCTCGCCGGCCTCCATCTGCGCGTCGAGGTCGGGGATCGCCTCCCGCACCGCCGCCCAGATCTGCAGCGAGATGACGTTGCCGAGCGCGTACGTCGGGAAATAGCCGATTCCACCCTGCGACCAGTGGATGTCCTGCAGCACACCATGCGTGTCATCGGGTACCTCGACGCCGAGCAGATCGGCCATCCCGGCGTTCCAGGCTTCGGGCAAATCCTTGGGCTCGAGCGAGCCCTCGATCAGCCGCTGTTCGAGTTCGAAGCGCAGGATGATGTGGAGGCTGTAGGTCGTCTCGTCGGCCTCGACCCGAATCAGCCCCGGCTCCGCGCGGTTCACGGCCGCGAGGAACGTCTCGAAGTCGACGTCGCCGAGCTGCGCGGAGAACGTCGACTGCAGCGGCTCGTACCAGTGGAGCCAGAAGGGCCTCGAGCGCCCGACGAGGTTCTCCCAGGTCCGGCTCTGCGACTCGTTCAGCCCCAGCGAAGGCGAGGTCGCGAGAGGCGTCCGCTCCAGAGAGGGTGAGATGCCGTGGGCGTAGTGGCCGTGACCCGCTTCGTGCAGCGTCGACCAGAGCCCGTCGAGGCCACTCTCGAAGCGCGTTGTCATTCGGACGTCGCGGCGCGAGAACGACGTGCAGAACGGATGCACCGTCGGGTCGAGGCGGTACGAGCCCTCCTCCAGGCCGAGAGTCGCGAGGATCCGCTCGTAGAAACGCTTCTGCGCATCGACCGGGTAGTCCTGGTGGAGGAACGACGCATCGATCTCCGGTGCCTCGCGAACGAGCTCGGCGAGAACCGGCCGGACGGTCCCGAACACCTCGGTGACCTCGGAGGTCTTCATGTGCGGCTCGAAGTCGTCGAGGAGAGGCGTGTACGGCGAGTCGTCCCATTCGAAGCACTCGACGTAGCGGCGCTTTAGCTCGAGGTTGCGCTCGAGCGCGGGGAGGAAGCTCGCGAAGTCGTTTGCCGCGCGCGCCTCGATCCACACCCGGTTTCCGAGCGCTGCCGCGCGCGTCAGCTCGACCCGGAGCTCCGTCGGGACGCGGCGCTGCTTCTCCCAGTCCCGGCGTGTGACGCGAATGAGCGACGCGTCGTCCGAGTCGTAGTCGAGTGACTCCTCCAGTGGGCGAAGGCGCTCGAGCAGCCTTCCCACCTCGTCGTCGGTGAACTTCTGATGCCCGATGCGGCTGATCGTCGCGAGCGCCTCGGCGCGGGCGGGATGGCCTCCAGGCGGCATCGTCACCTTCTGATCCCATGCGAGCACGCCCCCCGCCTTGGCGAGATCGGTGATCTCTGCAAGGCGTTCCTTGAGCGCGCGAAGGTCGGCGTCCACCGCGGAGGACTCTAGCTGCGACGTTAGGATCGGTGTCCGATGTCGGATCAGGCCATCGAGACCCTCTTCGACGAGCAGCGCCGCTATCCACCCTCGCCGGAGTTCGCCGCCCAGGCGAATGCGAAAGCCGACATCTACGACATTCCGTTCGAGGAGTTCTGGGAGCGGGAGGCGCGCGAGCGGGTCACCTGGTTCGAGCCGTTCCACACGTTGCTCGAGTGGGAGCTTCCGTACGCGAAGTGGTACGTCGGCGGGAAGATCAACGTCGCCTACAACTGCCTCGATCGGCACGTCGAAGCGGGGCTCGGCGATCGTGTCGCTTTCTACTACGAAGGCGAACCGGTCGGCGATGGCGAGGAGCGGGTCGCGATCACCTACGCGCAGCTCCTCGACGAGGTCGTGCGCGCCGCGAACGGGCTCAGGGCGATCGGCGTGCAGAAGGGGACACCGGTCGGGATCTACATGGGCATGGGGCCAGGGCTGCCCGTCGCGATGCTCGCGTGTGCGCGGATCGGCGCGCCGTTCACCGTCGTCTTCGGCGGATTCTCGGCCGAATCGCTCGCGGACCGGCTGAACGACATGCGCTGCGAGTTCCTCCTCACGCAGGACGAGAGCTACCGGCGCGGCTCGCTTGTCCCGCTGAAGCGCAACGCCGACGAGGCGCTCGCGTCGTGCCCGGGCGTGCGGAAGGTCGTCGTCGGTCAGCGCACACGCGGTTCTGTGCCGATGACCGCGGGCCGCGACCTCACGTGGACCGAGCTCGTCGACGGACAGCCGACCGACCCCGCGTCGTGCCGGTGCGAGCCCATGGACTCCGAGGATCTCCTCTACCTGCTGTATACGAGCGGCACGACTGCGAAGCCGAAGGGGATCGCGCACACCACAGCGGGCTATCTCGTCGGTGTCGCGACGACGCACCACTACATCTTCGATCTGAAACCGGAGCAGGATGTCTACTGGTGCGCCGCCGACATCGGCTGGGTCACCGGACACAGCTACATCGTGTTCGGGCCGCTCTGTAACGGGGCGACGAGCGTTCTCTACGAGGGAACGCCGGACTTCCCGGACAAGGATCGCTGGTGGGACATCGTCGAGCGGCTCCGCGTGACGACGCTCTACACGGCTCCGACGGCGATCCGCGCGCACATGAAGTGGGGGCACGAGCATGCGGCGAAGCACGACCTCTCGTCTCTCCGCCTCCTCGGGTCGGTCGGCGAGCCGATCAACCCCGAGGCGTGGATGTGGTACCGCGAGCACATCGGCGGCAACCGCACACCGATCGTCGACACCTGGTGGCAAACGGAGACGGGGATGATCCTCATCACGCCGCTGCCGGGCGTGACGACGACGAAGCCGGGCTCGGCGACCAAGGCGTTCCCCGGGATCGAGGCGGGGGTCGTGGACGACCTTGGCAACGACGTCGGGCCGGGCGGCGGCGGGTACCTGGTGCTCAAGAAGCCCTGGCCGGCGATGACGCGCGGGATCTTCGGTGACGACGCCCGCTTCCGCGCGACCTACTGGGAGCGCTTCCCGGGCATGTACTTCGCGGGTGACGGCGCGCGGGTCGACGAGGACGGCGACTTCTCGCTCCTCGGCAGGGTGGACGACGTCATGAACGTCTCGGGTCACCGCATCTCGACGATCGAGGTCGAGTCCGCGCTCGTCGACCACCAGAGCGTCGCCGAGGCGGCGGTCTGCGGCCGAGCCGACGGGCTCACCGGGCAGGCGATCGTCGCGTTCGTGACGCTGAAAGGTGCGGAGGAGGGCAGCGTCGAGCGGCTCGAGGAGCTGCGCAACCACGTCGCGGTGAAGATCGGGCCGATCGCGAAGCCGGCGAACATCGTCTTCACCCCGGAGCTCCCGAAGACGCGCTCGGGGAAGATCATGCGGAGGCTGCTGCGCGATGTCGCCGAGAACCGTGCCTTGGGAGACACCACGACGCTCGCCGATCCAGCGGTCGTCGCCGAGATCGCCGACCGCGCGGCCGGTCAGCCGACCGAGGACTAGGTCAGCCGGCCAGCGCCGCGCGAAGCATCGCGAGCGTCGCGACGGTGCGGTCGACGTCGTGGGGCGTCGTCGTCCAGGTCGAGAAGGCGACGCGCCGCGGACGCCGCCCCTCGCCGGACTTGAGGTCGTTCGAGGAGGGCCGGGACATGGCCTCAGTCGGCCTGCTGCGCCGCACGAAACGCAGCGAGCGTACGTTCGATGTCCCGCTCGGTGGTGCGCCAGTTCGATACGGAGAGCCGGATCGCTGCGCGGTCGCCCCACGTCGTTCCCGCCATCCACGCCTCGCCGCTCGCCTGCACCGCGGCGAGGAGCCTGGCCGTCGTCGCGTCGTCTGCGAAGCGGAAGAGCACCTGGTTGAGCACGACCTCGTTGAGCACCTCGCAGTCGTCGAACTCGACGATCCCCTC
>Ga0075344_1000065_pt1 | contig 13200 bp, 8 predicted proteins | sample RushOxbow_ThreeS_FD_120075 | JGI IMG/M metagenome (GOLD analysis project Ga0075344, IMG submission 120075) | Natural and restored wetland microbial communities from the San Francisco Bay, California, USA, that impact long-term carbon... | ecosystem: Environmental > Terrestrial > Soil > Wetlands ...
GAACGGCGATATTCGCACCAGTCGATGCACCCCCGACTCCGTCTTGAGCCAGCCATAGGCGTTCAGGCCCTTGACCAGGACCGTGGCCGATTTGATGCCGGCTTCCTCGCCGTAGTTCTCGCCGATTAGCTCCACCTTGTAGCCGCGGCCTTCCGCCCAGCGCATATACATGCGCTCCAGCATTTGCGCCCAGTCCTGGCTTTCGGTGCCGCCGGCGCCGGCGTGGATCTCCACGAAGGCGTCGTTCGGGTCCGCTTCGCCCGACAACAGCGCCTCGACCTCGCGGGTGTGCGCCTCTGCCCGCAGCTTGCGCAGCGCCTCGTCGGCCTCAGCGATAATGCTCTCGTCGCCCTCTTCCTCGCCAAGGGCGGCGAGCGTGCGATTGTCGTCGAGCTCGCGGGCGATGCGGTCGAAGGCGTTGAGCGCGGTTTCGAGCTGCTGGCGCTCGCGCATGAGGCCTTGCGCGCGCTGAGAGTCGTTCCAAAAGTCCGGCGCTTCCGCCTCGCGATCGAGCTCCGTCAGGCGCGCCTTTGCTTGATCGGGGTCAAAGATGCCTCCGTAGCAAAGACAGGGACTCCTTGATCTCGTTCACGAGCGTCTCGGTTTCGGCACGCATCTTGTTCCTCAGTGTTCTTGAGTCTTGTTGACGGGTTGGCTCGTCAATACACATGGCCCGGGCACGCCTGCGCCCGGGTCGCACGGCTGAAACGAAGGTCTAGTAGAGGCCGCCGGTGCCCGATGTCAAAGCCCGGTCGTTGCTGGGCGGCCCCTGGAAGCCTGACTGGCCGGGCGGCGGTGCCCGGTATTGCTGCGGCGGCGGAAACCCTTGCGGCGGACCGCCGGCCTGGGCGTTGTCAGGATATTCCGGAAAAGCCTCGCCCTGCTGCTGCTCGGCGCCTTCCGGCGCTTCGCCTTCGACGATCACCGCGCCGTCGGGGACGTGCCCCGGCTTGAAGGCTTCCATAATCACGCCGCTGTCCCCCCTGCGGGCGGGCAGGCCGGTTTTGTGATTGACGCGGACCAGCATGGCGCCGGGCGGCGCCCGGAACGGCACCGGCGGCACGTCTTTCAGCGCCTCCTCGAGGAAATCCTGCACGATCGGTGCGGCCAGACCGCCGCCCGTGGCGCTGCGGCCCATCGGCTTCGGCTGGTCGTATCCGACATACGCGCCGACGACGAGATCGGGCGTGTAGCCGATGAACCAGGCATCCTTGTAGTCGTTGGTGGTGCCGGTCTTGCCGGCCAAGGGCCGATTCAGCGCCGTCAAACGGCGTGCGGTGCCGTACTGCACGACACCTTCCATGATGCCGACCATCTGGAATGCGGAGATCGGGTCGACCACCTGCTCGCGGACATCGACGAGCTTCGGCTCGGACTGCCCATCCCATTCCCGCGCGTCGCAGTCGGCGCAATCGCGCTTGTCGTGCCGCCATACGGTGCGGCCATAGCGGTCCTGAATGCGGTCGATGAAGGTGGCCTCGATCTTCTTACCGCCATTGGCGATCATCCCATAGGCGTTGACCATGCGCAGCAGCGTGGTCTCGCCAGCGCCGAGCGACATGGACAGCGCAGGCATCAAGTTATCGTAGACACCGAAGCGCCGGGCATATTCGGCGATGACGGGCATGCCGATATCGCGCGACAAGCGGACCGTCATCAGGTTGCGCGACTTCTCGATGCCGTAGCGCAACGTCGAAGGTCCGGCGCCGCCGCCTGAATAATTCTTCGGACACCAAGGCGGCATGCCGCGGCCTTGGCTGACGCAAATATTTCCATCGACGATGATGCTCGACGGCGTGTAGCCATTGTCGATCGCCGTCAGATAGATGATGGGCTTGAACGAGGAGCCGGGCTGGCGCAGCGCCTGGGTGGCGCGGTCGAACTGGCTCTGGTGGAAGCTGAAGCCGCCGATGATGGCGAGCACGCGGCCCGTATGCGGGTCCATCGCCGTGATGGCGCCGCTGACCTTCGGGACCTGCTGGAGCGACCATTTCCCGGCGACGGTCTCTTCGGGTGCGGGATTGCCGTCCTTGTCGGTCTTCGGTTCGAGGGGAGCGACATAGACCACGTCACCGGGCTTGAGAGCCTGCGTGACCGTCTTGCGGGTCCATTTCACTTCCGCGGCTGGAATGACCCCTGTCTCGCGCTCGGCGACCAACTGACCTTCCTTGTCGCGGCCGGGACGGATGCCGATCTTGGCCTCGTCGTTCGAGACTTCGAGCACGACGGCGAGCTTCCATGGCTCGATATCGCTCCACACCGGAACGCCGGCAAGCGTCTTGCCCCAATCGCCGGCGGGGTCGATGGTCTTGTCGACGCCACGCCAGCCGGCATGGGTCCGGTCATAGTCGGCGAGCCCCTTGACCAGCGCCTTGCGGGCGATGGCCTGCATCCGAGGATCGAGCGTGGTGCGGACCGAGAGGCCGCCGCCATAGAGCTTATCCTCGCCGAAATCGTCGATGATCTTGCGACGCACTTCCTCGGCGAAATATTCCGAGGCATGGATCTTGGGACCATAGGTCCGCGCCAGGACGCCAAGCGGCTGAGCCTTGGCTTCCTCGCCCTCGTCATGTGTGGCGAAGCCGTTCTCGACGATACGGTCGATGACCCAGTTCCGCCGCGCGATGGCGCGCTCGGTGTGCTTGAAAGCGTCGTAGTTGCTCGGCGCCTTCGGCAGGGTGGCGAGATAGGCTGCCTCCGCCAAGGTCAGCTCGTTCAGAGCCTTGTTCCAATAGGTCTGCGCCGCGGCGGCCACGCCGTAGGCGCCCGCACCGAGATAAATCTCGTTCAGATAAAGCTCGAGGATCTGCTCCTTGGTGAAGGCGCGCTCGATGCGGATGGCGAGGATCGCTTCCTTCAACTTCCGCTCGATATTCTGATCGTTCGTGAGGAGGAAGTTCTTGGCCACCTGCTGGGTGATCGTCGAGGCACCGACCATGCGGCCGCCCGATTGGACCGCGCTCATATTGGTCACCACGGCGCGGATGATGCCCTGAATGTCGAGGCCGCCGTGCTGATAGAAATTCTTGTCCTCGGCCGAGATGAAGGCCTCGGTGACGCGCTTGGGGACAGCGGTGATCGGCACGTAAATGCGCCGCTGGCGCGCATACTCGGCGATGAGCCGGCCGTCATTGGCGTGGATGCGCGTCATCACCGGCGGCTCGTACTTGGCGAGCACCTCGTAGTCCGGCAGTTCCTGCGAAACCTTCCACAGCACAAAGGCGGCCGCGCCCGCCACGGCGATGACGAGAATCATGCTGGCGGCAAACATGAAGCCGAGAAAGCGCAGGAAGAAGCCGCCGCGTTTGCGGCGCCGCCGTTGCTCCGGCGGCTTGACCGGTGTCGTAATATCCATGGTTTTCTACCGTCCCGACCCCGCCTGTCAGCCTCGCGGGGCACCCGAACTCACCCTAACCAAGAATATGGCAACAAAACGCAAGAGTCGTCCGGAATCTAGGACTTCTTGGGGGGCCAGGTCCCCCTATCGTTAAAATCAGAAGGGAACGCGGGCGATGCGCCTGGTGAAGTAGCCGTCGATGGCCGCGGTCACCGAATCGGCCATGCGGTCCCGCCAGGCCTCGGAGGTCAGCTGCTTCTCGTCGTCGGGATTCGACAGGAAGCCGAGCTCGAGCAGCACCGAGGGGACGTCCGGAGCCTTCAAGACCCGAAAGCCGGCCGAGCGGAGGCGCTTGGTATGCAGCGTCCCCTTGGCGGCCAGCTCGCCCACGATCGACCGGGCGAACACCACCGAGCGGTTCTTGGTCTCGCGCTGGGCGAGATCGATGAGGATGTTGGTCACCACCTCGTCGGAATCCTCCGGCAGCTCCACGCCGGCGATCGCGTCGGAGAAGTTTTCCTTGGCGGCAAGCGCGCGCGCTTCGGAGTCACTCGCCTGCTCCGACAGCGTATAGACGGTGGCGCCGCGGGCGTCGTCGATCTTGGTCGGGAAGTAATCGGCGTGGATCGACAGGAACAGCCCGGCCCCCTTCTTCTGGGCGAAGGCGACGCGCTCCTTCAGCGGCAGGAAGGTGTCGTCGTCACGGGTCATGAAGACCTCGTATCGCCCTGTGGCGAGAAGCTTTTCCTTCAGCCGCTTGGAGAATTCGAGCACCACCACCTTCTCGTTCACGCCGTTGGCGCTGCTCGCACCCGGATCCACGCCACCATGACCGGGATCGAGCACCACGATCGGTTTCGCATCAACGGGATGTGCCGGGGCTTCGGGCAGCGGCCGCGGCGTGTTCTCCGCGCGCAGCTTCTTCTCCTCCTGCAGCTTCGCGAGGAAGGTCTTCTCGTCGGTGGGCACGAGATCGATGACGAGACGCGCCGGCTGATCGTCGCGCGGCTCCAGCACGAAGGAGCGGTCGATCAGAAAGGGACCGCTCACGTCGAGCACGATGCGCGATTTGCCGGGGCCGAACAGGCCATAGCGGAAGGCGGAAACGAGTCCGCGCTGCTCCTTGCCGATGCCTTGCGGCATCTGGAAGTTGACATCGGCCGCGTCGACGATGACCCGGTAGGGATTGCCGAGCGCGAAGACGTGCACGTCCACTTTCTTGGAAAGGTCGGCGATGAAGCGGGTGCGCTCGCGGTCGCCGGCAAGACGGGCGTCCTTGGCGACCGTGGCCTTCGGGCCCGCTTGCGCGGGCGCGGCAAAAAACGCGGACGCAACGAGGGCGAAGACCGCACACCAACATGGCGCGGCGGCAACCGAGGCACGCAGAACTCGCATCGTCCCCTACTCGCTTCGACTACAACGCAAAGTCTTCTTCTTCGGCACGTTACCAGGAGGTTTCTTAGCGTAACGATGCGCCAAATCGGGCCTGGCCTGGAGCCATTGTTAACCACGCTTGGTTAAGCGACCGTTGTGACCCTTTGGCGGCGACCCCTTGAGCACTTGCCAAATCTCCCGGCAAACCCGTAATAAGGGTCAGGCTCAAAATCTCTCTGAGTCTCCGGCCCTTGGACGCCAACGGCGAGACGGGCGGAATTTTGTTTTGGCGCGTCGGGCCCTTCGATTTTCGGCTCTGACGCATGAAGGCGGCGGCCCCGTATGACGGTCGCCCAGGTAGAAGTTAGGCCGCGGCTTTCATTCGCGGCAGTTTAGGAAATCGCGATGCAGAGTCAGGGCTATCAGCCAAGCCACGGAAATCTCCGGGCTTTCCTGATGCCTGTGGCTTGTCGGCCGCAGATGGCCGAGCCCAAGGACCCGGAATACGGGCCCGAATCGGGTCGTCGCACAGACTTATGGTCCAATAGTCATTGGCGCGCGCAGGCCCCAGGCTCACGCCCGGCGCGACGGCTTTTGCCGCCGCCCGCCCCGGCCTGCGCGCCGGAGAAAACACAAAATGGCAAGCAAAATGCTGATCGATGCGGCGCATCCGGAGGAGACCCGGGTTGTCGTCGTCAAAGGAAATCGTGTCGAGGAATTTGATTACGAGTCCGCGAATAAGAAGCAGCTCAGAGGCAATATCTACCTCGCCAAAGTCACCCGGGTCGAACCGTCGCTTCAGGCGGCATTTGTCGATTACGGCGGTAACCGGCACGGCTTCTTAGCTTTTACTGAAATCCACCCCGATTATTACCAGATCCCGGTCGCAGACCGGCAAGCGCTGCTCGAGGAAGAGGCCGCCGAGCACAGCCGCGCCTCGGCCGAGGAAGCTGCCGAAGACGACGAGGCGGCATCGGGCGGCGGACGCCGCCGGCGTCCCCGGCGTGGCCGTGGCCGCGGCCGCGGCGAACCCCGGCGCGAGGCCCAGCGAAACGACAGAGAGCCGGAGGCGCCCGAATCCGAGACCGGTGTCGACGCCCTGCCCATCGCGAAGTTCGAGTTCGACGAAGAGGACGAAATCGATACGACGCCCCGGGACGAGGATGACGACGATTCCCCGGACGTCGCGCTCCAGGCCGCAGACCTCGTCCACGAAGTCTCCGAACCTGCCGAGCCGCGCGACGACGAGGACGAGGGAGAGAGCGAGGCAGCCGAGTCATCCTCCGACGGTGACAACGAGGACGAGGACGACGACGCGGAAGACCGCCGCGAGACGGCGGCCAAATCCGACCGTCACGACGACGAGGACGAGGACGACGAAGACAACGGTGAAAACGGCGACAAGGCTTCCGCCAAGGCTGGCGGCGAGGACAGCGTCGAGTCGGTCGGTTCCGAGGATGCGCTTGAAGAAGTGCCCGAGCGGGCCCGGCGCCGGCGCGGCCGTCCCTACAAGATCCAAGAGGTGATCCGCCGCCGCCAGATCATCCTGGTGCAGGTCGTCAAAGAGGAACGCGGCAACAAGGGCGCGGCACTCACTACCTATCTTTCGCTCGCCGGTCGGTACACAGTTCTCATGCCGAACACCGCGCGCGGCGGCGGCATCTCTCGCAAGATCACCCAGCCCACCGACCGCAAGCGTCTACGAGAGATCGCGGGCGAGCTCGAAGTGCCGGAAGGCATGGGGCTGATCATCCGCACCGCCGGCGCCCAGCGCACCAAGACGGAGATCAAGCGCGACTACGACTATCTCCTCAGACTGTGGGAAACCGTGCGCGACCTCACGCTGCAATCGACGGCCCCTGCCCTCGTCTACGAGGAAGGGAGCCTAATCAAGCGCTCGATCCGCGACCTCTACAACAAGGACATCGACGAGGTGCTGGGCGCCGGCGACGATGCCTATCGCGAGGCCAAGGACTTCATGCGCATGCTCATGCCGAGCCACGCGAAAAACGTGAAGCCGTACAAGGAGCCGGAGCCGGTCTTCATCCGCTATCAGGTGGAGCGGCAACTCGCGGCGATGTTCTCGCCACAAGTGACGCTGAAATCCGGCGGCTACATCGTCATCAATCAGACCGAGGCGCTCGTCTCCGTCGACGTGAACTCGGGCAAGGCGACGCGCGAGCACAATATCGAGGACACGGCGCTCAAGACGAATCTCGAAGCGTCCGACGAGATCGCCAGACAGTTGCGCTTGCGCGACCTGGCCGGCCTCATCGTCATCGACTTCATCGATATGGACGAGCGGCGCAACAACCGGCACGTGGAGAAGCGGTTGAAGGAAGCGCTGCGCAACGACCGTGCGCGCATCCAGGTCGGGCGCATCAGCCATTTCGGCCTGATGGAAATGTCGCGGCAACGTCTGCGGACGGGCGTGCTGGAAGGCTCGACCCATGCCTGCGTCATGTGCCAGGGCACCGGCATCGTGCGCTCGGTCGAATCCGTGGCGCTCGATATCCTGCGCTCGATCGAGGACCGGCTGATCACCGACGGCGTGATGCCGCTGGCCGCCACCACGGCGGTCGAGGTCGCCCTTTACATCCTCAATCAGAAACGCGGACATCTGAAAGATATCGAAGCGCGCTATCAGGTGCCGGTCACGGTGACCGCCGACAAGGAACTGCATGTCTCGCAGTTCGTCATCGAGCGCGCCGCCGACGGCACCTACGTCAACGGCGAGAGCGCCGTGGTGCAGATGGATTGGGCGCATCATCGCGAGGAGGCTCCGGCCCCGGCGGCAGAGCCCGACCGCGAACAGGACAAGCGCCGTTCCAGACGCCGGCGCGGCCGCGGACGCGGACGTGGCGAGGGAGATGAGCGGCCGGCAGCAGCAGTCAATGACGCCGAGGACGGCGACGAGGACACTGCGGTCGGCGCAGCGCCGCAGGAGACCGACGCCGACGGCGAGACCCAACCGCGGAAGTCCCGCCGCAGAGGGCGCCGTGGCGGCCGGCGCGGGCGCGGACGCGGCGCACAGGCCGCGAGCGCCGAGCAGCAACGCGACACCGGCACCGAGGACAGCGAGGCGATGTCCGCCGCCGAAGAGGCGTCTTCGGACGACGATAGGCCCGCACCCCGGGAAGAGCGTCCGAACGGCAGTGGTAGGAGCAGGGATCCCGAGCCCTGGCCCCACGGCGAAGACGACTCCGCCGGCGAGGAGGACGCACCGTCCCGCCGCGAACCGGAGCCCGCGTTCAGCGTCGCGGCGGCACGCGAGGAGCGGGTTCCGCAGGCAGAGGCGCATGTCGAAAGCGAGGGGAACGACGAGCCCGCGCCACGCCGCAGAGGCTGGTGGTCGCGCGGCTAGAACGTTTCGCTTCGTGCTCAAAGCAATGGGAGGTGCACAGCACCTCCCATTTTTTTTGCCTCTATTGCAGCTTGAGCCACGCCGCGATGCGGCGCGCCGCTTCGCGCATGTCGTGCTCGGCCCCCGCATAGCAAAGGCGCAGATATGAATTGCCCCGGTCCGGATCGAAATCGATGCCGGGCGTGGCCGCCACGCCCGTTTCCCGGAGCATAGCCTTGGCGAAGGTGGCGCTGTCGCCCGTATAGCGGTTGATATCGGCATAAAGGTAGAAGGCGCCGTCGGCGGGCAGGATCGACTCCAATCCGGCCCGCGGCAGCTCTTCGAGCAGCATGGCGCGGTTGCGCGCATAACGGCTTTTGATCTCCTCTAGCTCGTCCAGCCCCTCGAAGGCGCCAAGCGCGGCGATCTGGGAGATGGCGGGCGGCGAAATGTAGAGGTTCTGCGCCAGGCGCTCGATGGTGCGCGTCAAGGCTTCCGGCACCACAAGCCAGCCGATGCGCCAGCCCGTCATGCTGAAATATTTCGAGAAGCTGTTGACCACGATGGCCGCGTCCGAGTGCTGCAACGCGGTCTCGGCCGGCGCGTCGTATTCGAGGCCGTGATAAATCTCATCGGAAATAAGCCATAGCTTGTGCCGCTCGCAGGCTTTCGCGAGCTCGGCCAGGCGGGGGCCGAGCGCCATGGTGCCCGTCGGGTTGTTCGGGCTCGCCAGCAATAGCCCCGCGGCGCCGTTCGCAGCGAGCCGTTCCACGTCCGCCGCAGTCGGCATCCAACGCCCCTGCCCCGAGGTTTCGATGAGATGCGGCCGCAAGCCGAGCGCCTTGAGGATCTGCCTGTAACAGGGATAGCCGGGCGACGGCAGGCCGAAGGCGTCACCGTGTTCGAGAAGGGCGAGGAAGGCCAGCACGAAGCCCGCGGAAGAGCCCGCGGTGACGACGATGCGTTCGGGGACGACGCGAACGCCGTAGCGCTCGGTCATGTAACGCGCGATGCGCTCGCGCAAAGCCGGCAGGCCCAGAGCCTCGGTGTAGCCAAGCCTCTCCTCGGCCAGCGCTTTTTGCGCGCGCTCGCGGGCGGCCCGTGGGGCGGGCGTCGCGGGCTGGCCCACCTCCATATGGATGATGTCTTGGCCGCCCATCTCGCGCCGGTTGGCCTCGCTCATCACGTCCATGACGATGAAGGGATCGATGGCGCGCGTCCGTGCGAGGCGCCGCGGCAACCCGTGCCTCTCAGACTTGTCACTCACCGGAGGCGTCCTCGCGCGTTGTTGATCGGCGGCCTGGGGCCTCTGTCACGTTGTCGCCGCAATCAAAAGTCAAGCACGTCGAGCTTGGCAATCGGCGGGGGCCGGCAGCGGCGTGCCAACCTAATGCCTTAAGAAGGCAAAAGAAAACAGGCGTCTTTGCCCGTTCTGCGCAAGCCTTATACGATCGCGTCCATGCCGTCCCTGGTTCACACTCGCTCCCGTTTCAGTCCGCCGACATTGCGCACGGCGCTTGTCGCCGGCTTGATCGCGAGCCTCACGTTTTCGAGCGCGGCCAACGCGGCCGGCCTTATCCGCGATGCGGAGACCGAAGCGCTCATCCGTGAGTACGCCAAACCGATTCTGCGCGCGGCCGGGCTTGGCGCTCAGAACGTCAAGATTCACATCGTCAACGACCGCAACTTTAATGCCTTCGTCGTGGACGGGCACAACATGTTCATGCATGCGGGCACACTGATGATCGCGGACACGCCCAACCAGGTCATCGGCGTCATTGCGCATGAGACCGGGCATATCACCGGCGGACATCTGGCCCGGCTACGCAATCAGGTCTCAAAGGCGCAGTCGACGGCGCTCATGCTCCAGCTTCTCGGTCTGGCGGCCATGGCGGGCGGCGCGATTGCCGGCGCGCCCGGCGCGGCGCAAGTCGGCATGGGCGCGGCCATGGGCGGCACGGACGCAACCATGCGGACCCTGCTCGCCTACCGGCAGACCGAAGAGTCCTCGGCCGACCAGGCCGCTATGAAGTTCTTGGACGCCACCAAGCAATCGGGCCTCGGCATGCTGGAGACGTTCGAGGTGCTGGCCAACAAGCTGCGCGGCATCCAGGGCATCAACCCATATCTGATGACCCATCCGCTGCCGCAGACTCGTATCTCACAGCTCCGGGCCCTGGTGGAGGCGAGTCCGTATTATGAGACCAAGGACCCGCCGGAGCTTCAGTTCCGCCACGATCTCATCCGGGCCAAGCTCTCCGGCTTCCTCGACAAGCCGGAGATCGCCTTCAATCGCTATCCGCAGAGCGACACGTCGCTGCCGAGCGTCTATGCCCGGGCGATCGCCACCTATCGGCAGTCGGGCGTGCAAGTTGCCATGCCGCTGCTCGACCAGCTCATCACCGCGCAGCCGGATTGGCCCTATTTCTACGAGCTTAAGGGTCAGTTCCTGTTCGAGAGCGGCCGCGGTGCGGAAGCCATTTCGCCGCTCCGCAAGGCAGTCGAACTCGCTCCCCACGAGGCGCTGATCCAGATCATGCTGGGGCAGGCCCTGCTCGGAACCCAGGACAACCGCTATCTCGACGAGGCCATTCGGAACCTGCGCAATGCGCTCGCGCGCGAAAACACCTCGGCCATGGGCTACCGCCAGCTCGCCTCGGCCTATGCGCGCAAGGCCGACCTGGCCAACGCCTCCGGCGCCAAGCGCAATTTCATGGCCCAAGCATCGCTTGCCTCAGCCGAAGCCTATTTCTATGAAGGGCGCCTGGCCTTGGCCAAGCAGCAGGCCAAGCGGGCCCAAGAGGGTTTGCCAAACGGCACGCCGAACTGGATCCGGGCCAACGATATTCTCGCCTTCGAACTGCCTGGGCGCAAATAGCGCCACGAAGACCTCTAACCTCCGGAGTTGAGCATGACCCCTAAGACTGGCCTCGCCACCGCCCTGGTGGCCGCCGTCGTTGCCGCCATCGTGAGCGCCGCGACCGTTCTCATCGTTTGGCGCGCCGCCCCCGGTGTCGTCGACGTTCCGGGTGCCGGGGTCAGTACCGGCGGCGCCATGGGGGAGAAGCAGGTCGTGGAGATCGTGCGCAACTATCTCACCGAGCATCCCGAGATTCTCGTCGAGATGACCACCGAGCTCGACAAGCGCCAGCAGGAAGAGCAGAGCGCGCAGCAGGAGAAGGCCATCAGCAGCAACGCCGACGCCCTCTTCCGCTCAGACAAGTCCTTCACCGCGGGCAACCCGGACGGCGACGTCACGGTGGTCGAGTTCTTCGACTACAATTGCGGCTTCTGCCGCCGCGCCGTCCCAGACGTGCTGAAGCTCATCGACAACGACGACAAGGTGAAAGTCGTGTTCAAGGAGCTGCCGATCTTCGGCGATGAATCCGAAGACGCCGCCAAGGGCGCGCTCGCCGCCAAGAAGCAGGGCAAATATTTCGAGATGCATCAAAAGCTGTTCGCCGACTCCGGCAAGGCCAACAAGGAGAAGGTGCTGCGCATCGCCAATGAGATCGGGCTCGACGTGCCGCAGTTGGAAGCGGACATGGAGAGCGAGGAGGTTCAGGCAGCGCTCGACGAGTCGCGGGATCTGGCCCAGGCGCTCGGCCTGCAGGGTACGCCCCTCTACCTGATCGGCGACCGCACCATCCCCGGCGCGCCGGACGACCTGTACGACCAGCTGGTGGAGAACGTGACGGCGATCCGGGAGCAGGGTTGCAAGACCAGTTGCTGACCCTCGCCTAACTGTAAGGGATAAAAGGCGCCTTTTGGCGCGGTGCGGCTTTTGCCGAATGCCGGAAAAGCTGGTAAAGGGGCCCGTTTCCCGCACCGCGGCTCCCAGCTTCGCCAGGTGAGCGCGCGGGTCCAAGAGAGGCGCCCAGCGACCCGCCATGGCCAACGCCATTTTCGTCCTAAACGGCCCAAATCTGAACCTGCTCGGCACGCGCGAGCCGGAGGTCTATGGCACCGAGACCTTGGAAGACCTGCACGCGCGCTGCGACCGGAAGGCGCACGAGCTTGGCTACGTCGTGGATTTCCGGCAAAGCAATGCCGAGGGCGAGCTGGTGAACTGGATTCAGGAGGCGCGCACGGACGCATCCGGGCTGATCGTCAACGCCGGCGCTTTCACCCACACCTCGATCGCCATGCTGGACGCGCTGCTCGCTTGTCCGGTACCCATTGTGGAAGTGCATCTGTCGAACATTTTCACCCGCGAGCCGTTCCGCCACCGGTCCTATATTTCACAGGCCGCCAGGGGCGTGATCTGCGGCTTCGGAGGCTTGGGCTACGAGCTTGCTATCGAGGCGCTGGCCGCCGCGATCTCGCGGGCCAAAGCAGGTTGATGGACAAGAAAGGACACCGATGACCAAAGACGGGCCGACCCTCGACAAAGACCTCATCAGAGAGCTCGCGGAGCTCCTTGAGGAGACCGGTCTGACCGAGATCGAGATCGAACTCGAGGGGCGCCGCTTCAGGGTGGCCCGTGGCGTCAATCTCACCACGACGCTGACCACGACCGGCAATGGCGGGGCCATGCCGGTCGAGCATCATGAGCATCGCGAGCCGAAGCGCGCCTCCCAATCCGAGGAGGCCGCCACGCATCCCGGGACCGTCTCCTCGCCGATGGTGGGCACCGCCTACCGTTCGCCGGAGCCGGGCGCGCCGCCGTTCATCGAGGCCGGCTCACGCGTGGTCGCGGGGCAAACCCTGCTCATCATCGAGGCCATGAAGACCATGAACCACATCCCCTCGCCCAAGGCCGGCAAGGTCATCGCCATCTTGATCGAGGACGGCCAGCCGGTCGAATACGGCGAGCCGCTCGTGGTGATTGAGCAGCAATAGCACTCGATGTTCGACAAGATCCTGATCGCCAACCGGGGAGAGATCGCCCTTCGCATCGAGCGGGCTTGCAAGGAGCTTGGCATTGCCACCGTGGCGGTGCACTCCACGGCCGATGCCGATGCCATGCATGTTAGGCTTGCCGACGAGAGCGTGTGCATCGGGGCGCCGCCGGCCAAGGACAGCTATCTCAACATTCCGCAGATCGTCGCGGCCTGCGAAATCACCGGGGCCGATGCCGTCCATCCCGGCTATGGCTTCCTCGCCGAGAATGCCCGCTTTGCCGAGATCCTCGGGGAGCATCAGC
>Ga0075344_1000066_pt1 | contig 13126 bp, 14 predicted proteins | sample RushOxbow_ThreeS_FD_120075 | JGI IMG/M metagenome (GOLD analysis project Ga0075344, IMG submission 120075) | Natural and restored wetland microbial communities from the San Francisco Bay, California, USA, that impact long-term carbon... | ecosystem: Environmental > Terrestrial > Soil > Wetlands ...
CGCGGCAGCGGCGCCCGGTCTCGCCGTCGTCCTGACGATCGCGGAAGTGGGGGACGACCCCGATGCCCTCACCAACGGCCAGGCGCTCGTGCTGGGCGTCGTGCAAGGGCTCACCGAGCTCCTTCCCATCTCATCCTCTGGCCACCTCATCCTCGTGCCCTGGGCCGCCGAGTGGACGTACCTCGAGCAGAACGACCGCTTCAACCAGACGTTCGACGTGGCGCTCCACTTGGGAACGCTGGTCGCCGTCGTCGCGTACTTCTGGGGCGACATCATCCGTCTGATCCGAGCGTTCTTCGGTTCCCTCAGGCGGCGAAAGATCGACTCTGCCGACGAGCGCATCGCGTGGTTCGTCCTCGTCGCGACTATTCCAGCGGGTGTCGTCGGCTTGCTCGGAGCGGACGTGATCGCCGACAACCTCGGCGAGCCATGGCAGATCCTCATCCTGCTGGCTGCCGGCGCGGTTCTTCTCTACTGGGCCGACCGCTCACCGCAGACGAAGTCGATGGGCGACCTCGGCCTCCGTGCGGCGATCGTCATGGGCGTCGCCCAGTCACTCGCGCTCGCGCCGGGCGTCTCGCGATCAGGGATCACGATCACCGCGGGGCGCTTCCTCAAGCTCGATCGCGACAGCGCCGCGCGCTTCTCGTTCCTGCTGCTGATCCCGACGGTGCTCGGAGCGGTGTTGCTCAAGGGCGTGCAGGACGTCCTTCTCGGTGAGCTTCCGAACGGCTGGGAGGGACCGTTCCTGGTCGGCACGCTCGCAGCCCTGGGCAGCGGGCTCCTTGCGATTCAGTGGCTCCTCGACTACGTCCGTGAGCGCACGTATGGCATCTTCGTCATCTACCGACTCGTCGCAGCAGCACTCATCTTGCTCGCGATCGTCGGCGGCGTGCGCGACGCGACCTTCTGACGCCGGAGATCGGCTTGGCGGCGGCTCGCCCTCCGGCCGGACGAGTACCTTCACGTAATGAGTCAGGGACGGTTCTCGCCGCCCCTCGCGCCAGAGGACGATTGGTTCGACGAACCCGAGTGGTTCGCCGAGCCGGACACGCCGTCGTCCGCCGGCGGCGAGGTGCCGCACGAGCCTCGAGCGAGTCACACGGACACCGTGGGTTCGCCCAAGCGACCTGCGGACAAACGACTCATCGCCGTCGCCGTCCTCCTCGTGCTAGCCCTTCTCGTTGGGGGCGTGCTGGCCGCGCGTGCACTCACAGGGCCGGACAGCGCGGGCGAGACCACCAGCACGACAACGCCGACCGCCACGACGGCGCCGACCGCCACGACGCCCACAACGCCTGAACCCGCCGCCCCGACGACCACCACCGACACGACCTCGCAACCCGAGAGCGCGTCCTTGCGCCCCGGAGATGAGGGCGAGCGGGTACGGCAGCTCCAGGAGGAACTCGTCGCGCTCGGATACTCGACAGGAGGCGTCGACGGCAAGTTCGGCCCTGCGACCGAGCAGGCCGTCCGGGACTTCCAGACTTCATCCGGCCTCGTCGTCGACGGCGTCGCGGGCGTCGCGACGCTCGCCGCGCTCTCGTCAGCCACCACGCCGTAGCGCTGGAACCGTCGCGGCGCACGAGAATCGGCGTTATGTCAAGTTGGTACGAGGACGGGCCTTTCAAGCAGCTCCCCGCCCCGCCGCGCTACTCTCCTGTCGAACGCTCGATTCGACCTGAGGGGGTGGGCCATGTTGGCCATGAGCGTGAGGGTCTTCCTGATCCTGATTGCCTGTCTCGCCGTCGCGACCGTCGCGTTTCTGATCGGGACGGCCTGACTCTGTCGGGGGAAATCTCGCCTGACCCCTAGACACGGGGCTCGAGACGCGAGAGATTGTCACCTACCGCACTCGCTCGTCCCCTGCCGCGTGACCCAACTCGACATCGACCACATCCTCCTCATCGAGGAGATCCGCCAGCTTCTCGAAGCCTCCGAGCAGCTCGGGAGCGTCAGCGTGTCCGATCTCGCCGAGATGGCGGAGACCTATGACCTGACCGAGCTCGAGCAGGATGCGCTCTTGCGCGAGCTCGACCGGCGGTCGATCGAGATCGTGGACGCCGCCCCCCACTCCGAGGCTGTCGTCGCGCTCACCGCTCCGGTCGAGACGACGACCGACGCCCTGCAGCTCTTCCTGCGCGAAGCCGGGCGCCACCAACTCTTGACCGCAGCCCAGGAGGTCGAGCTGGCGAAACGGATCGAGCGCGGCGACCTGGATGCCAAAGAGAGGATGATCCAGTCGAACCTGCGACTGGTGGTCTCCATCGCCAAGAACTACCGCAACCAGGGCCTCCTGTTCCTGGATCTCATTCAGGAGGGCACGCTCGGGCTGATTCGCGCCGTCGAGAAATTCGACTGGCGTCGCGGGTTCAAGTTCTCGACGTACGCGACGTGGTGGATCCGTCAGGCGGTCGCTCGCGCGCTCGCGGACAAGGCCCGCACGATTCGCATGCCGGTGCACATCGTCGAGCGCCTCCAGAAGATCAACCGGGCCGACCGGCAGCTGTGGACGCAGCTCGGACGCGAGCCGTCCCTCGAAGAGATCGCCGACGAAGCCTCACTCACCGTCCAGCAGGTTCTCGAGGTACGTGCGGCTGCACGTGCGTCCACGAGCCTCGACGCACCGGTGGGCGACGGTGACGACGCGGTCTTCGGCGACTTCGTCGCGGGGGACGAGCCGCTGCCGGAGGAGACCGTCGAGCTCCACCTGCGCAGCGAGGCGCTCCGACATGCGCTCGGGGCCCTACCCCAGCGCGAGCGCGAGGTGGTGGTCATGCGGTACGGCCTCACCGGCGCCGAACCACAGACACTCGAAGAGATCGGCAGACGACTCGGTCTTACCCGAGAGCGGGTGCGTCAGATCGAGCTCGAATCACTCCGCCGGCTTGCGTCGCTTCGCGAGATGCAAGCGGTCGACGTGACCTAGCTCGGCGCGAGCGAGACCCGGCGCCGTGCGCTACGTGCGCAGATAGAGCTCCAAGCCCGGAGCGATGGCGCGCAGCTCGCGGAGAGCACGTGCCTCCAGCTGCCTGACCCGCTCTCGCGTGATGCCGAGGTTGACCCCTACCTCTTCCAAGGTACGGGGGCGGACGCCGTCGAGGCCAAAGCGCTCGACCACGACGCGGCGCTGGCGCGGCTGAAGCTGTGCGAGGGCGTCGAGCAACTCGGAGGAGCGTGAGCGCTCCGCTGTCTCCACCTCAGGCTGCTGGGCGTTGATGTCCGGGATCAGATCGGCGACGCTCGAGTCCCCGTCGCCGATCGGCGTCTCGAGGCTGACCGGATCGACCACCAACTCCAGCAGCTCCTGGACGCGCTCGGGCGTGATCTCGATCTCGGCAGCGATCTCCTCCAGCGATGGATCGCGATTCAGCTTCTGGCCGAGGAGCCGCCGAGTCTTCGTGACCTTACGCACCTGATCGGCGACATGCACCGGCAGCCTGATCGTCCGTCCTTGCTCCGCGAGCGCCCGTGAGATCGCCTGCTTGATCCACCACGTGGCGTATGTCGAAAGCTTGAAGCCCATGCGGTAGTCGAACTTCTCGACCGCGCGGATGAGGCCCAGGTTGCCCTCCTGGATCAGGTCGAGCAGCGGCACCTCGGCGCGCGTGTAGTTGCGGGTGATCGACATGACGAGCCGCAGGTTCGACTCGATGAGCTTGCGCTTGGCCTCCTCGTCCCCCTCGTCCTTGCGACGCGCAAGCTCTCGCTCCTGGCCCGGCGTCAGAAGCCGCCCGTCGCCGATCTGGCGCACGTAGAGCTTGAGCGGGTCGTCGGCGGTAGGGCCTGCAAGGCCGGGAAGCTCGCGCGGAGTCGCGACCTCGTCGGCAGCGACAGCGGGCTCCTCGTCCGCAGGGTCGAAGAGATGTTCGGCAGCGTAGCCCTCCACGACGCATGTATCGGCCGCACAGTTGCCCCGCTTGAGGGATGACAGCTCCCGCGAGGGATCGGCGGGCCGGGATCGAAGCCGATGTGCGAACGGTTTCCTCACAAACTGGCCGATATCCGTTGCGTCTATGGAAGAGGCGTCGTCCGAGCACCGAAGGGAGAACGAGTCGTCGTCAGGTCACTCCTGACGCAGACGACAACACATGTGCGGCATCGCTGGTTTCAGCCTCGACCCTGACGCGAGCGTCGATCGGACGCTCGCCACGCAAGCGCTGCTCGCGGGAATCGCCGAGCGTGGTGCAGACGCGGTCGGCTACGCGCACCGTTGCGCCGCGAACACGATCGACGTCAGGAAGCTTCGCGGCGGAGCGAGTGGGCTTCTCGGCGAGTTGTCGGTCCCGCAAGACACACGGCAGGTCCTCATCCACGTTCGCGACTTCACGAAGGGCCACCCCGATATCGAGGTGAACAACCACCCGATCCGGCATGGCTCGGTGGTCGGCATCCACAACGGCATCGTCGTGAACGACGACGCGCTCTTCGCGCGCTACGGCCTCGTACGCGCTGCGCCGCAGATGACGGTCGACTCCGAGGCGATCTTCGCACTCGTGGAGCATCGGGGCCACGAACCTCGAGCCCTGTCGGAGCTTCGCGGCGCGCTGGCGGCGGCCTGGCTGGATGAGCGCGACGCCGGGACGATGTTCCTCGCCCGCGGCCGCCTGCGCCCACTCTGGCTCGGTCGCGGCGCGGGCACCTTGTTCTTCGCGTCGACTCGCCGCGCACTCGCCATCGCCTCCGCCGCGGTGGGTGTGCGGCTCGACCTCGCGCAGGTTCAAGAGGGTCGATTCGTCGAGGTCGTCAACGGACGGGTGGTACGCGAACGCCGCTTCCGCTGTGATCGTTCCTACCGCGAGGACGCGTATCTGCCGCCGGTCCGCGCGCCGCACGAAGCAGTGTCCTGTCTCGAGCGGTTCGCAGCGATCGCGTCAGTCGCCGCTGCGTAAGGAGCCGTCGGGGAGAACGTCCACACCGTCCTCACGCAACCGCTCGCGAACGAGGTACTGGAACGCGGTCCATGCGCCGCGCGGGACGTCGAGCATGCGGTACACCTGCCACTCCGAGAGAAGTGTCGTGTCCGCTTTTCTCGCGTCGGCCCAGTCCGCCATCTTTGGCAGCCGCCCGAGTCCGACCGCCAGTGCGGCGCCCTGCTCGACCGCCCGCTCCAGGCGCTCCTCGCCCCGCAGGACCTCGAACCCCGCCTCGCGGAGGGCATTGCCGAGCGAGCCGAACGTGTGCGCGTAGAGCGACGCCGACGGAAGCGACTTTCGCCGTGCCGCCAGATCGCGCGCAGTCGGCGTACGGCCCAGCTCTGCACCGAGGAGCCGGAGCTGCTCCAGCAGCTCCGCACGGGTGAGAAACCGGCGCGGGAAGAGGCCCGCCGCGCGCTTCGCTGCGTTCCAGGTTCCGAAGTGCTCGATCACGGTCTGGGGATGGACGCGTGCCTGCGGATCCTTCGCGAACTCGCGCATCGTGGGCGATCGCCCCAGCCGCTCGGCGGCGGCGCGCAGCTCCTCGAGGATCTCGTCGTCCGAGTAGCGCCGGCGTAGCCCGGCCCGAAACGCAGCGAGCTCCGCCTCGTCGATGCGCACGGACGTGCGCTTCGGTGAGCGTGATCGCGCCATCTCTGCAAAGAGCTTAGAGCGTTCTAGCGATTCTGCAAGTACTTCAGAGCAGAGTTCGACCTCTCCCCCGCTCGGTACGCTCGCGGCGTGAGCATGCGCCTCGAGCTCGAGACGTCCGCCGCGCGCATGCTCGGCGCGCTCTCGCGCGCGGCCGGGCGCGGTGGCGGTACGACGATCCCCGGGAAGCTGCTCTGGAAGCTCGATCCGGATGCGATCGACGCCCTCGCCGCACGACTGAGCGACGGTGCAGTCATGGTGTCGGCGACCAACGGCAAGACGACGACGACAGGCATGCTGGCCGAGATTCTCGGCGACCGCTCCTTGGCCTGGAACCGCGCCGGAGCGAACCTCATGTCCGGAGTCGCCTCCGCACTCGTCGCGGCCCGTGGCGCGAAGCTCGGCGTCTTCGAGGTGGACGAGGGCGCGCTCCCGGAGGCTCTCGACAGACTTCGTCCCCGCGCGATGCTGCTCGGCAACCTCTTTCGCGATCAGCTCGACCGCTACGGCGAGCTTGAGATCATCGCGGAGCGTTGGCGGTCGGCCGTCGCTGCACTGCCCCCCGCCACCACACTCGTCGTGAACGCCGACGACCCGATCGTCGCCGACCTCGCCGCCGAGCGCGAACTCGTCGTGCGCTTCGGTCTCGACGACCCTCGGCAGGCTCGGGCCGGCCTTCAGCATGCAGCCGACTCGAAGTACTGCGTGCGATGCGGCGCGCCGTACACATTCGCTTCCGCATACGTCGGACACCTGGGCGACTACCACTGCGACGCGTGTGGGCATCGTCGACCCGTGCTCGACGTCGCCGCGCGCCGGATCGAGCTCCGCGGACTGCTTGCGTCACGCTTCCACCTCGTCACCGCGGTAGGCAAAGCCGACATCGAGCTGGCCATGCCAGGCCTGTACAACGTCTACAACGCGACCGCCGCCGCGTCGCTCGCGCTCGCGATCGGCGCCTCGATCGAAGACGTCCGCACAGGCCTCGCCAGGTTCGGCGCCTCGTTCGGACGCTTCGAGCGCGTACCTGTGGGCGGCAGGTCGGTCGTCTTGCTCCTCGTCAAGAACCCCGCTGGCGCGAACGAGGTGGTACGGACACTCCAGACGGGCGTACCCCCCGTCCTCGTCGTGGCGCTGAACGACGCGATTGCGGACGGCCAGGACGTCTCGTGGATCTGGGATGTCGACTTCGAGCCGCTGCTCGAGCAGGTCGGGCTCGTCATCGCGTCGGGCGAGCGCGCGGCGGAACTCGGCCTCCGCATGCTCTACGGGGGTCTGTCCGAGGAGCGTCTCGAAGTCGTCCCCTCGCTCGAGCAGGCCCTCGACCGCGGTCTGTCCAAGGTGGAGGCAGGCACCGACCTCATCGTCCTGCCGACCTACACGGCAATGCTGGCTCTGCGCGCGATCCTCGCCAAGCGGGGTGCCGTCCGGCCGTACTGGGAGCCACAGCGGCGATGAGGATCCGAGTGGGACACCTCTACCCGGAGTACCTCAACATCTACGCCGATCGGGGCAACATCGCAGTCCTCACGCGGAGGGCGGCGCTTCGCGGCCACGAGCTCGTGGTGTCGCCGGTCGGCGTCGACGATCGACTCGAGCCTGGCGCACACGACCTCTTGTACATCGGCGGAGGCCAGGATCGTGAGCAAGCGCTCATCGCTCCGGACCTTGCAGAGAAGGGCGACGATCTACGAACCGCGCAGGCACGCGGTGTCGCGCTGCTCGCCGTGTGCGGTGGGTACCAGCTCCTGGGCCGCGGCTATCGCGGCCGCGACGGCTCGTTCATGCCGGGTGCCGGCCTCTTCGCGCACGAGACCGCAGCCGGCGACGTGCGGATGATCGGCGACGTCCTGCTCGAAACCGAACTCGAACCCGGCGGGCGTCGCACCATCGCCGGCTTCGAGAACCACGCCGGACGTACGCTGCTCGACCCGAGCGCGGAGCCGCTCGGGCGCGTCGTGCACGGGTTCGGCAACGACGGCACATCCGGGCACGAGGGCTGTCGTCTGGGCCGCGCGATCGGGACCTACCTCCACGGCCCGCTCCTTCCGCGCAATCCGTGGCTCGCCGACTGGCTCCTGGCGCAAGCGCTCGCTCATGCGACCGGGAGCGACCCACCGAGCCTCAGTCCGCTTCCCGACGAGCTCGAGTCGGAGGCGTTCCGCGTCGCAGCTGCCCGGGCGAGACGACGAGGCGGAAGACGCTAGAGACGGCTCTTCGGTGGGGCACCCCGGCCCACCACCCACTGCGAGCGTATCGTCGAACTCCGCTCAGAGGGCGCGCAGGAGTGTGCCGAGGGTGTGCCGATCGCTCCTCTCACGGCACCCACATCTCTCCGAGGTACGTCGCCGGATCACCAGGTTGCCAGCGCTGCAGGAACCGGTGGATGGGAGGATGGATCGTGATCGCCTCGAGCTCGCGGAGCAAGAACGCCCGATGCCCACGCACGGCATCGTCCTGCGACACGACACCCTCGAGAGATCCCGTGACATCAGCGGCGAAGATGACATGGACGACATGCTTGCGATACGCGTCTCCGGGCGGCGAGATGGACTCGACGATCGCGACCGGGCCGTCGAGTGGGACGTCGAGCCCCGCGGGGAAGAGCCCGGTCTCCTCCCACAGCTCGCGTTGAAGGGCCGAAATCAGACTCTCGCCGACGCGAACCCCACCGCCGGGCAGCAGCCATACATCGCGGTCGCCCTTCTCGTGGCGAAGAAGCAGAATGCGGCCTTCCCAGCGCAGGATCGCGGAGACGCGAATACGCGGTTCCATCGCAATCTCAGCTCGAGGACGAGCCGAACCCCCGTATCCCGCGGTCGCTCGAGACGAGCTCGTCGACTTCGACCAGCCGAACGGAGGCCACCGGCGCGACGACGAGCTGCGCGATCCGCATGCCGGGCTCGACCTCGAATGCCGTTCTGCTGTCGGTGTTGACGAGCACGACCGAGATCTCCCCCCGATAGCCGGAATCGATGAGACCGGGCGAATTGACGATGCCGATCCCGTGGTGCGCGGCGAGCCCGGAGCGTGGCTGCACGAATCCCGCGTAACCGGACGGAATCGCAACCGCGAGGCCGGTGGGGACGACGGCGCGCTCCCCCGGTTCGAGGGTCATGCGCTCGCAGGCGGCAAGATCGACGCCCGCATCACCGCTGTAGGCCTGCTCGGGAAGGACGGCGTCGGGACGGACCTTTCGCACAGGGATCTCGATCACGTCGCGGCGACCTCCCCGAACCCCGCTCCGCTCTCGTCGCCCACCAGATACCGGGCGAAGCGCGCCGCCTCGGCGCGTGGGAGCCGGGCGCGGATGCGGACTCCGTCCGGGGTGTCCCGACGCTCGGCAATCGGCGCACCCGACTCGTACAGCTCCGTCAGAGCCTTCCCATCGGAGTACGGCACCAACAGGCGCACATCTTCGAATCGGTCCGAGAAGAGGTCGGCGATCCTGCTTCTCAGCTCCTCGAGGCCCTCACCGGTGCGCGCCGACACGAGCAGGGCACGCGGGAACGCGTGTTCCACTCGCCGGCGGGCGAGTGGTTCGAGCGCGTCGATCTTGTTCAAGACGAGCTCCGACGGAATCTCGTCGGCTCCGATGTCCGCGAGGACCGAGGCGACGGCGCCGATCGTCTCCCGCAACCGATCCTCGGAAAGGGACGCGTCGGCGACGTGCAGGACGAGATCGGCAACGAGTGTCTCCTCGAGCGTTGCGGCGAACCCCTCGACGAGCTGGGTCGGCAGTCTGCGGATGAAGCCGACGGTGTCCGTGACGAGGTAGCGCTTGCCGTCGTGCACGTAGCCACGTGTGGTCGGATCGAGCGTCTCGAAGAGACGGTTGTCGGCGGACACGTCTGCGCCGGTCAGTGCGTTCAGCAGCGTCGACTTGCCGACGTTCGTGTACCCCGCGAGCGCCACGGTCGGACTGGCGGAGCGGACGCGCTCCTGGCGACGCGTCGAGCGTTGCGCACCCAGGCCGCGCAGACGCCGCTTGAGCAGCGACACGCGCGTCCGCGCGAGCCGCCGGTCGGTCTCCAGCTGGCTCTCGCCAGGCCCCCTCGTGCCGACACCGCCCCCGAGACGCTCGAGGTGCTTCCACATGCCGCGCATGCGCGGGAGGTTGTACTCGAGCTGCGCGAGCTCGACCTGCAGCTTTCCTTCAGCGCTACGGGCGTGCTGGGCGAAGATGTCGAGGATGAGCTGCGTTCGGTCGATCACACGCGTTCCGAGCTCGTCCTCGAGCACTCGCTGCTGAGTCGGCGTCAACTCCTCGTCGACGAGGAGAACCTCTGCACGGGTATCGCCGTAGGACTGCTTGAGCTCGGTGAGCTTGCCCTTGCCGACGAACGTCCGCGGATCCGGGCGCACGCGGTGCTGGACCACCTCGCCGACCGCGAGCGCCCCGGACGTTCGTGCCAGCTCGCGGAGCTCCTCGAGCTCTTCGCCCGGATCGGTTCCCTTCAGGTATACGCCGAGCAGGAGCGCGCGCTCCGGCTCCGCCCCTGGCGCGGGATCGGGCTGGCGCACGGTCACCGCGGGATTATGCCGCGGTAGGCTCCTCGGGTGACCGCGCTCGCCGACCGCCTCGCCGCGCGGACGCTCGAGCTCGTCGACATTCCCTCGCAGAGCGGGCACGAACAGGAGATTCGCAGGCACGTCCTCGGCCTTGTGCCTGCGACATGGACGCCCGAGTTTGCGGGCGACGAAGCCTTCCTGCTCGCCCCACCCCGACGCGCCGATCTGCCGCTCGTCCTGCTCGCTGCGCACTACGACACCGTGCCCGCGCAGGACAACCTCCCGGGCCACAGGAGCCCCGACGCAGTCCACGGCCTGGGTGCAAGTGACATGAAGGGCGGGCTTGCCGTTGCGCTCGAGCTTGCGCGTGACCAGCACGTGCCGTCCCCGACTTGCGATGTCGCGCTTCTGCTGTTCGGACGCGAGGAGCTACCGGCCGCACAGAACCCGCTCCCGGCGCTCTTTGCCGAGTCGGCGCTCATTCGCGAGACGACGCTCGCCGTCGTGCTGGAGCCGACCGACCTGACGATTCAGGCTGGTTGTCTCGGCAACGTCGTGGCTCGCCTCCGGTTTACCGGAACGAGCGGGCATGCAGCCCGGCCGTGGCTCGCGGACAGCGCGCTGGAGAAGGCCGTGCGCGGTCTCGGCCCCCTGTTCGACCACTCACCCCGCACGGCCGTCGTCGGCGGGCTCGACTTCATCGAGGTCCTCTCCGTGACCCGGCTCGAGGCCGGGATCGCCGACAACGTGATCCCCGGAGAGGCGGTCGCGACCCTGAACCTCCGCTACCCGCCCGACCGCAGCCCAGAGGAAGCGGAGAGACATCTGAGGAACCTCACGCCATCCGGTGCGACACTCGAGATCGAGAGCAACGCCACCCCCGCTCGCGTGGTCGACTCGCCCGCAGTCCGAGCGCTCCAACGAGCGGGTGACCTCGAGGTTCTGCCGAAGCAAGCCTGGACCAACGTCGCAGACTTCACGACCCGTGGCATCGACGCCGTCAACTTCGGCCCAGGTCACACGGCAATGGCCCATCACCGCGACGAGCACGTCTCCGTCGAGGCCCTCGTGACCGCGTATGAGGTGCTTCACCGGTTCCTGTCCTCGCCGATCGGCGAGGATGGGCCGTGATGGAGATCGCCGAACGCATCAACGAGCTCTGGGAATCCGACGTGCTCGACGCCGATGTGATCGAGGAGGCGATCGCTGCGCTCGACCGAGGCGACATCCGCGTCGCTCAGCGGGGCAGCGACGGCTGGACCGTGAACGAGTGGATCAAGAAGGCAATCCTCCTCTACTTTCGGCTTCGCAAGGTCGAGCCGATGGAGGTCGGCGGGCTGCGCTTCCTCGACAAGATCCCCGTGAAGCACGACTATGCCGAGCGTGGCGTCCGCGTCGTTCCACCCGGCGTCGCACGCTATGGCGCCTACCTGTCGGAAGGCGTCGTACTGATGCCCGGGTATGTGAACATCGGCGCATGGGTCGGTCCGCGCACGATGGTCGACACCTGGGCGACGGTCGGCTCCTGTGCACAGATCGGCGCCGATGTCCACCTGTCCGGTGGGGTCGGGATCGGTGGGGTTCTCGAGCCTCCGCAGGCACGCCCCGTCATCGTGGAGGACGGCGCGTTCATCGGCTCACGGGCGGTCGTGGTCGAAGGCGTGATCGTCGGCGAGCAGGCTGTGATCGCCCCGAACGTCGTCCTCTCGGCCTCCGTGCCCATCATCGACGTCACCGGATCGACTCCGGTCGAGCATCGGGGCTCCGTTCCACCGCGCGCCGTCGTGCTGCCGGGAAGCCGACCGAAGGACTTTCCCGCCGGCCGCTACGAGCTGCCGTGTGCGCTCATCGTCGGCACGCGGAGCGCTTCCACCGACCTCAAGACGTCACTCAACGAGGTCCTTCGCGAATTCGAGATCGCGACGTGACGAACCTCGGCGAGATAGCGCTGTTCACCGACGACGTCGACGATGTCGCGTCCTTCTACCAGCGGCTCTTGGGCAGTGATCCTGTGGCCCGCTGGCCGGGCGGTGCGCTCTTCGCCGTCGACGACTGCAAGCTGCTCGTGCACGAGCGAGCGGGTGCCCAGGCCGGTGGGCCGCCGAACGAGGATCACTTCGCGCTCAGCGTCGACGATCTGGCAGCGGCGTCCGCCGAGGCGCTCGCAGCTGGCCTCCTGCTCCTGGTCGAGCCCCGAGAGTACGCGTGGGGACGCTCTGCCTACCTGCGCGATCCGGATGGAAGGCTCGTGGAGCTCGTCGAGGCCTGACTCAGTCGACGCGTTCGGCAGTGCCGAACAGCGTCGCGCGACCATCCCGGAGCGAGACCCGAAGATCCCCCCCGGGAAAGTGCACGAGCATGGCACCCGACCCGGCAAGAGCCGCCGCAACGGCGACGGCGCTGGTTCCCGACGATGCCGTCTCCCCCACTCCACGCTCCCACACCCGCGCGGTCGCCTCACGGGGCGCTTCGAGTCGCGCGACCTGGACGTTCGTGCGCTCCGGAAAGTGCGGATGCCGCTCGAGCAGAGGACCGATGCGGACGATCTCGGCAGGATCGCCTGCGACCACGGCGTGCGGGTTACCGACCGACACCGGCGTGAACGTGATGCCGTCGACCGTCTCGGCCGGAGAGACGCCGAATGCTCCCAACTCCTGCCGGATGACCCCACCAGCTTCGATCGCCGACATCACCACGCGCTCGCCCACGACCACGCGAATCCCACGGGCACCCGTGCGCTCGGAGAGCCAAGCCGATGCGATGCGCGTGCCGTTCCCGGAGAGCTCGGCGCGCGAACCGTCGGGGTTCCAGATCGCGATCTCGACGGTCTCGTCCTGCACGCCGAGCACCTCGAGCACCCCGTCGGCGCCGAGGGCGAGCTCCTGCACGCGTCGCGCGTCGAGCACGACGCCGCCGGGTTCGACGACCGCGTAGGTGTTACCCGCCGCGCGCCACGTCGAGGATCGCATCTGCCACCCGGTCGGGGAGTTGGTCGGCATCGACGAGAGTGACGCCGGGGATGCGCCGCATCCACTTGCGCTGATACG
>Ga0075344_1000068_pt1 | contig 12884 bp, 8 predicted proteins | sample RushOxbow_ThreeS_FD_120075 | JGI IMG/M metagenome (GOLD analysis project Ga0075344, IMG submission 120075) | Natural and restored wetland microbial communities from the San Francisco Bay, California, USA, that impact long-term carbon... | ecosystem: Environmental > Terrestrial > Soil > Wetlands ...
AGGCGAACCTGGACACCGTCTTCGGCAATCGCCCAGTCGCGAATCGCGAGGCAGGCGCGAACCGCCCGCTCGGGATCGTCCTCGTGCGCTGTGGGTGCGCCGAAGAGAGCCATGACGGCGTCACCGATGAACTTCTCGACCGTACCGCCACGTCGCTCGAGCTCAGTGCGCAGCCGCTCGTGATATGGGCCGAGAAGTGCCTCCACGTCCTCGGGATCCATGGTCTCGGCCTGCGCGGTGAAGCCGACGAGGTCGCAGAAGACGACCGTGACGACCTTGCGCTCGCGGCGAGCTGTGACCATCCCGCCGACTCCGCCCGGCTCAGAAGAGCGTCGCAGCGCGTGACGTAGTACGTCGCGCCGACCGTTCGGTAGAACGCCAGCGCCTGCCGCGCCTGCACCTCGCCCTCCGCGCGCCGGCCGGTCTCGAAGAGTTCCTCGGCGGCCCGCAGCCGACACAGCGCGGCCCACGTCGTCATGCCGCCCTCCGCCCACCGGTCGGCGACGCGTACGAACTCGCGGTCGAGACAGGCGAGTGAGAGCTCTCTCCACGGGGGAAGAGGAGCGTCGTGGAGAACCTCGCGCAGCTCGCGCTCGAACTGGAATGCGGCGTCGGACAGGAGAAAGTCCAAGGGCAGGATCCACGCGGCCTCGTGCCGATGGTTGCGCGCGATCTCGACCACCTCCTCGGCGAGTCGGCCGACTTCGTCCTGCGCTCCATGCGTCTCGAATGCGAGGACAGCGGCCCCGAGGGCCGGGAGGAGCTCCTGTGGGTCGCCGGTGCTTCGTGCCAGTGCGAGGGCGCGGCGATACTCGGAGAGGGCGCCGCCGGGGTCGCCGCGCCCTTCTCTGATTCGCGCGCGCGCCACCCGAGTCGTCGCCTCCAGATAGTGAGGCGCCGCCTCGCACTCGGCGATGAACTCGTCGAGTCGGGTGAGTGCGTCGTCCCAGCTACCGATCCACATGGTCCACGCGGCAAGCTGACCACGGAGCCAGCGCACGCCGGACGCGTCACCGAAGCGCTCCGCGATCCGCAAACCGTCCTCCCAGAGCTCACCGGTCTTCGCGAGGTCGAAGTCGAGCCACGCGACCACTCCGACGTTGTTGGCGATCGCTCCGGCGATCGGGGAGTTGGCCGCAACGGCCAGCTCGAGCGCCCGCTCCTCGTCTCGTGCGCCGGTGGGATCGCCGAGGAATCTCTTCGCGATGCCGATCGTGGCCAGCGCGTGCGCGTAGAGTTCGTCGATTCCGAGCGCCTCGGCCTTCTCGAGTGCGGCCGATGCGAGACGGAGCCCCTGCTCCGGATCGCCTCCGATCGTTCGCGTCCTGGCGATGAAAGCGAGCACGCGGGCTGCGGCCGCGGTGGCCAGTCCTCCCACGAGCTCCTCCGCGCGCGTCTCGTGGCTCCGGGTTTCCTCGCCTTGCCCGCGGTGCCACCAGATCCGGGAAAGCGAGAGCTCTGCCTCCGCTGCTCTCTCCTCGTCGCCCACTCCGAGCAGCGCGTCTCGCGCTTCCTCGAGCGCACCCAGCGCGCGTTCGTCGTCCGCCAGGTAGAGCGCGTCGGCGTTCTGGTAGAGGAGCCGAGGGCGCTCCCGGTCGTCTTCCGGCCAGAGCGCGAGCGCTTCGTCGTAGTAGCGGGCCGCGGCGAGATACGCGTTGACGGAGTACGCGCGGTCGCCCGCCTCGCGAAAGGCCTGCCTAGCCGGACCGACGATCTCCGCGGTGTCACCTCCGGCCGCTTCGCCCAGCTCCAGCGCGGAGCGCCAGTGGTGGGCGAGGAGCTCGGAGTGGTCCTCGGGACGCCCGAGACCCTCGATCCACTCGGCAGCGCGGCGGTGCTTTTCACCTCGCTCGGCGCGGGGGATCTGCGAGTAGGCGACGTCGCGCAGGAGCATGTGCGAGAAGGACCATTCGCTCTCTCCCTCGAGCGAGGAGCGCCGCTGGCGGATGAGAAAGCCCTTGCGCTCGAGGGACCGTAGGCGCGGTTCGATCTCGTCTGGAGCTCCCTGGAGCGAAGCCGCCCAGAACACCTTGCCCATGACGGAGGCGTCCTGAAGCGCCCCTTTCTCCTCCCGCGAAAGGCCATCGAGCCGGGCGGCGACGATCCCTTGCAAGGTCTCCGGCAGCGCCAGCTCGTCGGTCGCGCCGCGCTCGGCGTAGAGCTCGGCGAACTGCTCGGCGTAGAGCGGGTTGCCCTCGGCCCGCTCGAGCAGAGCCCGCTGGGTCTCGGCAGGGAGCACCGACCGCTCGAGAACATGTGATATGAGCAGGGCAGTCTGCTCGGACGTGAGCGGCGAGAGCCCGATGGTCGAAGCGTTCAGCTTGCCGCCGCCCCAGCCGGGCCGGCGCTCGAGGAGCTCGGGCCTGGCGCTACAGACAACGAGGAGCGGGACGCCGCTCAGCCAGTCGACGAGCTCGTCGACGAAGTCGAGAAAGCCGTCGTCGGCCCAGTGCAGATCCTCGAAGACCAGCACGAGCGGCCGCTGCTCGGCGAGCGCCTCGAGGAAGCGCCTCCAGGCCGCGAATGCCTCGCCGCGGCGGTCGCCGCCGAGGCCGGTGTCGGCTTCGAGCCCGACGAGCGGGCGAAGGTGCGACTCGACCCAGCGGGCATCGGCGGCCTCGTCGATCGCGTCCGCAACCGCGGAGTGAACCTTCTCGGCGGCTTCCGCTTCCGTGTCGCGGTCCGCGATCCCGGCCTGCGCCTTCACGGCCTCGGCGAGCGCCCAGAACGCCACGCCGTCCCCGTAGGCGAGGCATCTGCCCTGGCGCCAGGTCACGAGCTGCTCGTCGGCGTCCACGATTCGCATGAGCTCGTGGACGAGCCGGCTCTTGCCCATACCGGGGACTGCGACGAGCGTGACGAGCTGCGGCGTCCGCGTCGCGCGGGAGCGGAGGAACGCGTCGCGTAGGAAGCCGAGCTCCTGCTCGCGCCCGACCAGCTCCGCGCGGGCATGGTGCGTCACGTCGACGCCGAAGCGCGAGTGAGCCGCCGTCGCCTCCCAGACCGCGATCGGCTCGGCCTTGCCCTTCGCGTCGACCGCCGGCGCCTCGACGAACTCGATCGCAGTCCGGGTGGCTCGGTACGTCATCTCGTCGGTCAGGATGCCGTTGACGGGCGCGGCGCTCTGAAGACGCGCCGCCGTGTTCACGACGTCGCCCGACGCCATTCCCTCTCCCTCGGACGCGCTTGCGCCGAGAGAGACGAGCGCCTCACCTGTGGTCACCCCGACGCGGAGTTCGAGCTCCTCCTCGACGGCGAAGTCGCGGATCGCCAACGCTGCTCGCACCGCGCGTTCCGGGTCGTCCTCGTGCGTCGTGGGAGCACCGAAGAGCGCCATCACGGCATCTCCGATGAACTTCTCGACCGTACCTCCGTGGCGCTCGAGCTCGGCACGGACGCGATCGTGGTAGGGACGGAGTACTGCGCGCACCTCCTCGGGATCGAGCTTCTCGGCTTTCGCCGTGAAGCCCACGAGGTCGCAGAAGAGCACGGTGACGACCTTCCGCTCCTCCCGCGTCGCCTCGGGCGTGACCGTGAGGGAGGCGCCACACATTCCGCAGAGGCGAAAGCCGGCGGGGTTCTCCTGGCTGCAGCTGGGGCAGATCTGCACGGTAAGAGCCTACGGCGTCGCTGCTGAGTAGTCTCAACCGATGGCGCGAATAAAGGACTCGTCGGTGCGCGACGTCGTCGCCGCGGCCGACATGGTAGAGGTCGTCTCGGGGCGGACGCAGCTTCGGAGGGCATCCGGGTCGCGTTTCACCGGCCGCTGTCCGTTCCACGAGGAGAAGACGCCGTCCTTCTCAGTCAACCCGGTCGAGAAGCTGTACTACTGCTTCGGCTGCGGCAAGGGCGGTGATGTCATCTCGTTCGTCCGCGAGACGGAGAATCTCGACTTCGTCGGTGCCATCGAGTGGCTCGCCGAGCGGTTCCGCGTCCCGATCGAGGTCGAGGACGCCTCGCCGCGAGTCGAACAGGAGCGGCGCCGGCGTGAGCGCCTCCACGCGGTGCTCGACCAGACCGCGGGCTACTACGAGCGGTTGCTGTGGGACGGCGACAGTGGCGCGCCGGTGCGTGAGTACCTCGCCGAGCGCGGGCTTGGAGAGGCGATCGCCAAAGAGTTCCGGCTCGGCCTCTCGCCGGGCAAGGGGCTGGCGGAAAAGGCGAAGGAGCGTGGGTTCACGCTCGACGAGCTGAAGTCGGCGGGGCTGGTCACCACGCGCGGCACGGACTACTTTCCGCAGCGCCTCATGTTCCCGCTGGCCGACGCGCGCGGCCGCGTGCTGGGGTTCCAGGCGCGGAAGCTGCGCGACGATGACCCGCTACGCGGCAAGTACGTGAACTCGCCGGAGGGCGACCTCTTCCACAAGGGCTCGATCCTCTACGGACTGCATCTCGCGAAGACGGCGATCGGCAAACAGGACTTTGCCGCGGTCGTCGAGGGGAACACGGACGTGATCGCGCTGCGGCAGGCTGGCTTCGAGCCGGTCGTGGCGTCGATGGGCACGGCGCTGACCGAGCGCCAGCTGCGCGAGCTGGGCCGGATGACGAAGAAGCTGGTCCTCTGCTTCGACGCTGACGCGGCGGGGCAAGAGGCGACGTTGCGTGGGATGGAGCTCGCGGTGGGTCAGGGCTTCGACGTCAAGGTCGTGACGCTGCCGCAGGGACAGGATCCCGCCGACGCGCCCGACGGGTTCGCAGAGCGGCTCCGCACTCCGGAGAGCTACCCCTCCTACCGGACGCGCCTCATCATCGAGCGCTCACAGGATCGTCAGTCGGCGTGGATTCAGGCCCAGGAGTTCCTCCGAGCGATTCCGGACTCACCCGAGCGGCAAGAGGCGGTACGTCTGCTCGCGGATCGCCTCGACCTTCCGCGGGAGACGCTTGCAGGGCTGGCCCCGGCGCGAGCAGGAGCACGCGCTCGATCGGATGCGCCCAGGCTCCTCGAGGCCGGCGACCGGCTCGAGCAACGGGTCCTCGCTTCGGTCGTGGCGCATCCCGCGCTCGTTCCGTATCTCGCTGAGCTCTCCGCTGATCACTTCGACTCCGAGGAGCACCGACGGCTCCGCGCGGTGCTGGTGAACGGTCGCGAGGACTCCGAGCTCACACCTCTTCGGGCCGAGCTGGACGCGCGCGCGGACGAGGAGGCGCTCGACGAGCGCACCGGCAAGGAGCTGCTCCTCCGGCTACGTGAACGCAAGCTCAGGCGCGACCTGGCCGGGGCGGACCTGGCCCGGACGACCGAGCTCCAGGCTCACCTGGCGAAGGTACGGCAGGCGATCGCGGAGCTCATCTGACGCTGGGGGCCGCGGCGGTTACGAGTAGCCGAGCTCGCTGAGGAGCGGGCCGGCCTCCGCCTCGACCTCACCAATCTGCTCCGCCGAGAGATCGGTGCGGTAGCGGCCGACGGACGAGCGGTGGACCCGCGACAGGGCGCTCGCCAACGGTCCGACCGGCGCCGCGAGTGCGGGGGCGAGCACGTCGGCCGCCGCAGCCGGGTCCGTGGCCAGCTCCTCGTAGCGCAGCTCGACGAGCGGCACTCCGGATGCGCGGGCGGCGGTGACGTAGCTCCGCCATACCCAGGCCGCCCGTGTCACGTCGCTGGCTGCCTCGAAGTCCGCTCGCCGCTCGGGCTCGACCCAGAACCGGGCATACGAGCCGTACGGCACACCGGCGTCGTCGGTTGCTGCCTGCGCGGTGCGGAGCCACGGCTTCTCGAGGAGCGAGCAGACGACGTCGCGGCCATCGCGGACGATGTGGACGATCCGGGCGTGCGGATACGCGAGCGGAATCGCACGGGCGGCGTGCGCCAGCTCCGGCGTCTGCTCCACCGGCCGCACGTTCCCCACTAGCCCCGCGCGCCGGGCGAGGGCGAGGATGCGACGCAGACGTCGCGCGGCTTCCTCGGGCTCCAGAGCCGCGAGTTCGGGTACGGCCGCCTTCACGGGGGCGACCTCGCCGAGATCCAGGAAGCCTGGCACCGAGCCGATCGCGCCGGCGAGGAACGTCGTGCCCGACCGGGGCGAGCCGAGGACGAACACGAAGCGGTCATCGAGACGTCCGAAGCGCTCGCCGAAAGAGCCCTTGCGGCGTGGGGCGAGCCGCTTCGCGACCCGGAGCTGGTTTGCAGCTGCGTCGATGACTCCGCCCATGGCGCGATTCTCGCAGCGACGCGGTCGCGGTTGACACGCGTCCGCTCTCTCGGCCAGAGTGGGATGCGGTGAACCGCGTGTGCGAGCTCGGAAGAGCGTCCTGAGACGACTCGCCCTCGGCGCCCTCGCGCTGGCGGTGCTCGTCGCGGCCGGCGCCGCCCTCGGCGCACGCGGTTATGCAGATCCGGCGGGAGATGCGAACAGCGCTCCGGACATCACGGCGCTGGAGATCTCCGAGGCAACACCCGGCGCGCTGTCGTTGCGCGTGGGTATCGGCAACTTCCAGGCGCTTCCACCGGGGAGCTGGGTCAACCTCTGGTTCGACACGGACTCGAACCAACAGACCGGCGACGCGGGCGATGAGGCCCTGGTCCGCTACTCGGCTGACGGGTCGATCGAGCTCTTCATGTGGGACGGGGCGCGGCTCGTCGAAGGCTCGGTCGAAGGAGTGACGGGCGTGTTCGGTGCCGGAACCCTTCAGCTGTCCGTTCCTCGCGGCGCGATCGCGGCGACCGCGGCGTTCGGCGTGCTGGCAGTGAGCTCGCGCGAGCAGGCGGGGAACGACGAAGTGGTCGTCGCGTCCGACTTCGCACCGGACCGTGGACGCACCGCATTCGCCGCCGCCGCCGTCGCGGTCACCGACCCCGTCGGTGATCAAGACGGCGCGCCAGACATCACGAACGTCCGCGTGAGCGACCTCAAGAGCGGCTGGGTGACGTTCGCGATCTCGACGCCGAACTACGCCGCGCTCCCCGCCGAAGCGGTTATCGCGCTCGTACTCGATGTCGACAACGACGTGCGAACAGGTCAGGGTGGCGCGGAGGTCCTGATTGCCGTCGGCGGCGGCGAGATCTCACTCGAGCGGTGGAAGGCAGGGTCGGGCTGGCTTCCCGACGACCTCCCGACCCGCGCGCGCGTGCGCCAGGGTCGAGGCGAGGTGCTGGTCGACGTCCATGTGAGCGAGCTCGGCAACACGGCGCGCCTGGGCTTCGCGCTCATCGGCCTCGATGTGAACAGAGCCGACGAGCAAGTACTCGGCGTCGACCTCGCGCCGGACGGTGGCGGTTACTGGCGCTACACGCTCGAGCACAAAGCTGCCGTGAAGCTCGTCTTCACGAAAGTCGTGACGAAGCCGGCCCGGCCGAGAGCAGGCAAGCCGTTCGCGGTCGGGTTCGCCGCTACGAGGTCGGATACCGGTCGAGGCCTCGCGTCGGGGACCGTCGGCTGCCGCGTCCTCGTCAAGGAGCGACGCGTGCCGGCAAAGGGGCGCATCGCGGGCGGCGCAGGTCTCTGCACGTTCCTCGTCCCGGCGGGTGCCGCCGGATCCGTGCTCCGCGGCACAGTCACCGTGCGAAGCGGTGGCACCTCGCTTGCTCGTACCTTCTCGTTCGTCGTCTCCTGAGCGGCCGGAGTCGTGACGAGAGGGCCGGAAGCGCGCTTCTCGCGCGCCTCCGTGATGGAGCTCCGGGGGTGGGACTCGAACCCACAACCCTCCGGTTAACAGCCGGATGCTCTGCCATTGAGCTACCCCGGACCGCGACCACAGACGTCGTCAGAGAGAAACAATCGCTCTCACGCTTCGACTTCGGCGTGGCAGCCGGCGCACAGTAGCACGCACTTTTTCGACTTCTCTCGACGGCGTTGCCCACGAAGGACGCAGCGCTTTGCCGGCGAACTCCGTCGACATGCGTCGCTTCGCCGTCGTCGGCGTCGCGGTGTTCATTGGCGTCCTCGTGTTCGCTCCCAGCGGGCTCGCGGCCAGTGCTCGCGTCGCCGCGCTCCAGGTCGCGCTCAAGGCGCACGGGTTCGACCCTGGTCCCGTAGACGGGGTGCGCGGACAGCTGACCGCGAACGCGGTGGTGCGCTTCCAGCGCGCCAACGGCATTCCGGCGACGGGGCTCGTCGGGCGCGAGACGCGACGTGCGCTCGGGCGCCGTGGCAGGCCCCTGCTCGGCCAGCGTGAGCTCGCGATCGGTGCCGTTGGCTGGGACGTGGCGGTGCTGGAGTTCCGGCTGCGCGGGTTCGGGCTCGGCGCTCAGGCGGTAGACGGGCTCTTCACCCGGCGCACGGCCGTCGCGCTCAGGCGGTACCAGAGCCGCCGCGGTCTCGCGGCCGACGGGATTGCGGGGCCGAGGACGTACCGCGCGCTCACAGGGCGGCGCTCGACTCCCGCCGCGACCAGGTGGCACGTCGTCAGCGCGGGGGAGAGCTTCTTCTCGATCGCCGCCCGGTATCACGTGAGCCCGTGGCGGCTTGCCCGGCACAACCGACTCTCGCTCATGACGGTGATCGTCCCGAGCCAGCGGCTCGCCCTCCCGCGTGGCGCGCGAACGACCGCGTCGCCGGCAGCCGGCCCGCCAGCGAGTCGCGATGCGGTGCGGGCCGCGATCGACTACTGGTCGCGCGTCTACGGCGTCGATCCGACCCTCGCGCGCGCCCTCGGGTGGATGGAGTCGGGCTTCCAGCAGGACGTCGTCTCGAGCGTCGGCGCGCTCGGTGTCATGCAGCTCCTTCCGGAGACGTGGGAGTTCGTGGACACCGTTCTGCTCGGGGTGCGCACACCGCGCACCTACCAGGGCAACGTCCGTGCCGGGGTGCGCTATCTGCGCTGGCAGCTGGACGAGTTCGACGGCGACGTCCGCCTGGCGCTCGCCGGCTGGTATCAGGGTGCGCGCGCCGTGCGGGAGCGCGGGCTGTACGGAGAGACGAAGGAGTTCGTTCGCATCGTGCTCGCGCTCTACGGCACCGTCTGAGAATCCTCTTCGAGGGTCATTGCGACGGCATCCCAGAAGTCGACGAGTCGCCCGCGTTCGCGTGCGGAGATGAACGCAGGCTGCCGGGCTGCGACGAGCTCAGGCGCCCGGTCCTGGGCGACCTCGTCCTCCACGCCGTTGTGCGCGGCGAACGCCTCACGCAGCACACGGCGGTGCTCGGCGAGCTCCTCCGCGTAGCGCTCCGGCCCGAGCGCGTGGAGCAGCCGCGTGGAGCCCTCGATGTCGGTGAACAGGAACGTGGCGGTGCCGGTCGGGAGTTCCGGCCTCATGTCGCGGTGTTATAGACGGGCGATGGCCGCATACGCTCGACGCGCCGCCTCGTCGATCGGCAACGACCAGAACCCCTCGGGCGTGGAGAAGATCTCGACGTCCAGGTAGCCGTCCCAGCCGGCTCGCTGGAGGGCATCGATGTGCTCGAACGCTCGCGTGCCGTCCTCTCCGGGCAACGCCCGATCGGTGCGGTTCGGATCGGAGGGCTCGTCGGCGACATGGAGCCCCGTTATCCGATCGGCCACCGCGGCGAGGTCGCCGGGAGGCTCGTTCCAGAGGTTGTATGTATCGGCCATGAGACCGACGTGGTCGAGGTCGGCCTCGGCGAGGAGCGCGAGGCTGTCGTCGATCCAGTTCACGAAGGAGACCGACTCGTGCTGCGAGGGGTGCGAGGGCTCGAGCCCGAGGCGGACGCCTGCTGCGGCTGCGGCCTCGGCGATCTCGTAAAGGCCTCTGATCACGATGGCACGGGAGTGCTCGTCGACGGCAGGGCCGGTGAGGACGAGGACCGACTCCGGCTCGTATGGCGCGAGTCGGTTCATGCTCGCGCGGAGCGCCGCGATTCTGTCCACCGGGTTGGGCGGCCCCTCCATCCCAGGGATCCGAAGCGGGAGGATCGACGGGATTGCGGGGACGCAGTTCGCTACCCCGAGGCCGCTCTCGCGGAGACGCGCGATGTTCGCGTCGTCGTCCGGCGGCAGCTTCATCTCCCAGATCCCGATGCCGTCGAAGCCCGCCTTCGTGTAGGCCGTGACGTCCTCCTCGAACGAGGCGTTCACGGTCGAGATCTCCGAGAGCGCGAGCTTCATCCGCGTGCCAAGGGGAGCCGCGAGAGAACACGTCGGGGCAGGGGCGGTTTGGTGAGCTCCTTGTAGACGAGGTAGCCCGAGCCCGCGCCGAGGCCCGGGCCGGGATGGGTCGACGCACCGACGTGCCACAGGGCGTCGACCGCGGTCTTGTGGCCGGGCGCCTGTGCGAAGGGGCGGAAGAAGAAGTTCTGGTCGAGAGCGCAGGAGCCGCCGTAGACGTCACCGCCGACGAGATTCGGGTTGAGCGCCGCGATGTCGGCCGGTGAGAGGACGACCCGCTTCAGAGTCGCGCGTTCGAGGTTCTGTATGTGGCGGCCCAGCCTGGCCGTGATCCGGTCGGCATACGCCTCGCGCAGCTCCTCCGTCCACGAGCCGTCGCCGACGTCGAGCTCGTCCGCCGCATCGCCCTTCACGCGGCCGGCTGGAAGCTCCTGCAGCTGAATCCAGACGATCCACGAGCCGTGGGGCGCGCGGGACGGGTCGACCGCCATCGGCTGACCGCACGCGATCGTGGCCTCGGCGGGGAGGAGGCCGCGCTCCGCCTCGTTCACCGCGCGCGACACGCCGTCGAGTCCGGGCGTCACGTGGACGATCGCCGTGCGCGCGAGCCGCTCGTCCCCGTACCAGTCGGGCGGCTCGCTCATCGCGATGTGGATCTGCATGGCGCCCCGGCCGTAGCGGAACCCATCCGCCGCGCGCGTGACGGGTGCGGGGACGTCTCCGGCCCCGAGGAGCGCGCCGTACAGCTGCGTCGGGGTGACGCCCGCGACGACCGCGCGCTCGGCGCGGATCGTCTCGCCGCCCGCGAGCCGCACGGCCGTTGCCTTCCCGCCCGATACGAGGATGCGCTCGACTTCCGCGCCGGTACGCACCTCACCGCCGGCGTCGCGGACGATCCCGGCGAGGCCGTCGACGAGAACGCCGCCCCCGCCCTTCGGAACGGGCATTCCGCCGAGCTGCAACGCGCACGCGATCACCTGCGTCATGAATCCCGACGTCGCCTGGTCAGGTCCGAGGCCGGTGTGCAGCACCCACGGTGCGAGGAGTCCGTGCGCGGCGTCCGACTCGAAGGTGTCGCCGAGCCAGTCGCGGCAGCTGACGAGCGCGTCGCCGACGAACTCGAGCATTCCGCGCCGGCCGAGACGGCGTACCGCTGTGCGCCCGAGCCCGAGCCCGGCCGGCGACCAGAGCTCCGTGCCGAGGACGCCGAAGGACAGGTCGGCATTCGTCATGAAGGCGTTGAACATCCGCTCCCACGCAGGGCCGTCCGCTACGGCGTGGCGCGCGAGCTCCGCGACGTTGTCCTCGAGCGAGGTCGTGAGGAAGGCGGCGGAGCCGTCGGCGAACGCGGTGCCCGTCGGGAGCTCCGTGTTCAGGTACTCGAGGCCGCGCCGGTCGAGCTCCGGCTTCAGCTCGGCGTAGGCCGCGGAGCCGGTGAACAGCGGATGCCACGACGCGAGCACTTCGTGCGTGAACCCCGGCTCGGTCAGGTCGGTGCTGGTGCGGATGCAACCGCCGAGCGCATCGTCGCGCTCGAGCACGCAGACTCGCCAGCCGGCGTTCGCGAGGAGCGCCGCCCCGGCGAGCGCGTTGATCCCCGAGCCGACGAAGACGGCGTCGAATCCGGCCACCCACGGAACCTAACCAATGCGGTACCCGCTTGACATGTCACAGCGTGGTGTGACTGAATCTCCGCATGCTCCTGCGCGAGGTCGAGTACGCACGCCCGGCCACGGTGGACGAGGCGGTCGCGACGCTCGCGGCGCATGACGGGGCGCGCGCGCTCGCGGGCGGGCAGACGCTCATCAACGTGATGAAGCAGCGCGCCGCTGCGCCGGAGGTGCTCGTCGACCTTGCGGATCTCGACGAGCTGCGCACGATTGGCTTCTCCTCCGACGGGATGCTCGAGATCGGCGCCATGGTCACCTGCGCGCAGCTCATAGGCTCGTCCGAGGTCGACGTGGCGCGGCCGATCATCGCCGAGGTCGCCGCGACGATCGCGGACGTCCAGGTGCGTAACCGCGGAACGATCGGCGGGAACGTCTGCGTCTCCGACCCGACGAACCACTTCCCAGTGCTGCTCGTCGCTCTCGATGCGACGTTCACGATCCTCGGCGCCGGCGGTGAGCGCACGGTTCCGGCCGACGAGTTCTTCCTCGGCGTCTACATGACTGCCGTCGGCGAGGGCGAGCTCCTGACGAAGATCAACGTGCCGGCATCGAGCGGCGCGGGTGACGGCTACGCCGGCCTCACGATCGGGACGCACGGCACGTACATCGTCAACGCGGCGGCGACGGTGTCCGGGGCTGCCGCGCAGGTAGCGATCGGATGTGTAGCGGCCTCTCCGGTGCGCGCGACTGCGATGGAGGAGCGTCTTGCAGGCGGGGACTACTCCGACGACGCGGTGCGCGCCGCGGCGGAAGGGCTGGGTGCGTCGCTCGACCCGCCGTCCGACGTCCATGGCTCGGCGGACTACAGACGTCATCTGGCGGAGGTGTCCGCCGTGCGCGCCGTGCTCCAGGCGGCGGGAAGGAGGAAGGAAAACCCGTGACCGCCCCGGTGAGCAGCCGAACGATCTCGGTGTCCGTGAACGGCGAGCAGATCGACTACGACGTCCCGGCTCGACGCCTACTCGTCCATTTCCTCCGCGACGACCTCGGCCTGACCGGAACGCACATCGGATGCGATACGGGCAACTGCGGTGCGTGCACCGTGCACCTGAACGGCGAGGCGGTGAAGAGCTGCATGCTGCTCGCCGTCCAGGCCGACGGTTCCGAGATCGCGACCGTAGAAGGCCTCGCCGGCGACGGCGAGCTTACGGCGCTCCAGCAAGCGTTCAACGAGCATCACGCGCTGCAGTGCGGGTACTGCACGCCCGGGAT
>Ga0075344_1000071_pt1 | contig 12674 bp, 9 predicted proteins | sample RushOxbow_ThreeS_FD_120075 | JGI IMG/M metagenome (GOLD analysis project Ga0075344, IMG submission 120075) | Natural and restored wetland microbial communities from the San Francisco Bay, California, USA, that impact long-term carbon... | ecosystem: Environmental > Terrestrial > Soil > Wetlands ...
CCTTCCAGCCCATGCGCGGCAGCTCGTCCACGAAGACGATCTCACGCGGAACCTGATGTTCGGGAAGCGTCTGGGCGACGTACTCGCGCAGCTCGGCCTCGTGCTGCTGGGACGCTGCATCTCGATTTCGAGCGACGACGAACGCGCGAACGAAATGACCGCCGCGCTGGAGGTCCCGCATGCCGACGACCGCGGCGGCTGCGATAGCCGGGTGGCCTTCGAGCACGCGTTCGACGTCGTACGGCCCGAACGTCCGGCCGCTCGACGTGATGAGGTCCTCGGCACGCGCGACGAAGGTGAAGAAGCCCTCCTCGTCGACATGGGCGACGTCGCCCGAGAGGTACCAGTCTCCGAGGAACGCAGACTTCGTCTCCTCCGGAAGCTCCCAGTACCCGGCGAAGAGAGTGGGCGGCCGCCCGCGGACGGCGAGGTCGCCTTCGGTGCCGGGGGGAAGCTCGTTGCCCTGGTCGTCGATGACCGCGACGTGATGGCCTGGAACCGCTCGGCCGAAGGAGCCGGGCTTGGCGGCGCCGTCGGCGAGGTTCGCCACGACGATGTTCGTCTCGGCCTGCGCATAGCCGTCCGCGATCGTCATTCCCCAGCGCTCCTCGAAGACGGCGACGACCTCCGGATCGAGGGCGTCCCCCGTCGAGACGAGCCGGCGGAGCCGCGGGGAGCGGAACCGCTCGAGCTTGGGGTGCTCGGCGAGCGCGCGGTACTCGGCGGCCGACTGGCAGAGGATGCTCGCGCCGAGCCGGAACACCAGATCGAGGCGCTCGTCGGCATCGAACTCGCCATGCTGGAGGGCGATCTCGGCCCCCCGTGACCACGGGCCGGTGACGGTGTTCCACATCGTCAGCGGCGAGGCTGCGTCGGCCGTGCACCAGACCGTGTCGCCGCGGCCGACATCGAGCCAGTGCTCTGCCTGCACGCGCCCGGCGAAGATCGAGCCGTGCGTGTGGGCGACATCCTTGCGCGCGCCTCCCACCCCGCTGGTCGAGACGACGAATGCCAGGTCGCGCGAAGCGGTCGAGTGGGTCGGCACGGCGGCGGGAAGGTCCTGCGCGTCGCGCTCGGCGCCGTCGTCGTAGAAGTGCACGTCGGGCGTGAAGCCCATGCGCGCGATGGTCGGCTCGAGCGAGCGCTCCGTCACGACGAGCGCCGCGTCGGTCGAGGACACGATCCGCTCGAGTTGCGAGGCCGTCGTCGCCGGCAGGCACGGAACGACGACGCCGCCGATCTTCCAGATGCCCAGCAGCGCTTCGAGCCAGTCGACGGTGGTTCCGGCCATGACGACCACGCGATCACCCGCGGCGACGTTCTGCTCGCGCAGCGTGACCGCCCACTGACTGGCGCCTTCGGAGATCTCCCGGAAGGTGCGTGGCTCGATGATTCCTTCGGTGCTGATAAACGTCAGCGCGCGTCGCTTCGGGTCCCGAGCCAGCGCTTCGACGACGTCCTGCGTGAAGTTGAAGCGGTCGGGGATCTGCCACCGGCCGTCGACGAGCGCGGGTCGAAGCGCGAGCTCGAGCGGCGACAGGGTCGCTTCGGAGTCGCGACCTCGGCGCCGTCCTATGCGCAGGCCTTTCACGACCCCTCCATTATCGACCCGATCAGCAAAATGCTGAATCGCCGCCTCCCACGCCTCGTCGATACCCGGTCTTACGGAGAACGGCTCGTCCACTGAGACCCGCTCCGGGAGCCGGAAACCGCCCGCTTTCTCGAGTGTCGCTATGCGCGTGCAGATCGGCGAATGGCTGTTGCACCGGCTCGTGAACGCGAGCGCGGAACCACGCGTCGGCCTAGAGCTCGAGCGCGCGCGCGAGCGCCCGCCCGCCGCCGGTCACCACGGGCCGACCGTGCGAGAGGAGAATCCTGCGCACGGGGAGGTCGAGGAGCGGCCGGAGTGACGCGGCGAGATCGCGATGCGTCACCTTTGCGGGCAGCCAGTCCGCGGGGCACATCTTCGCGCCGCCCTTCCCGTCCGCGATGAGAACGTCACCGGGGACGAGCGCCGAGTGCTCGGGCACCCAGAACACAACCTCGGCGGCGCGCGCCGTACGGCACGCCTCGATCCCGCCCGGCAGCTCGTCGCCGACGGCGAACGGATCGGTGACCGCGCCGGTTCGGCGAGCGATCGCCGCCTTCCCGGACTTCGCCGCCCAGATGCGAGCGTCGTAGCGCTCACGCATCTCCGCAGCGCTTCGCGCGTGCCAGAAGACCGTCACGAGGACGTGCACGCGACCCTTCATGCGCTTCACATCGCGATCGAGCGCCTTCCAGAACTTCGCCGTGTCGTCCTGCGGGACGAGCGGATCGATCAGGACGGCGCCGTCCTCGGTCTCGACGTACGTGCAGCCCACATCCTCGTTCCACTCCGGGTGGTGCGCCGTCCAGCGCCAGAGGCCCTTGTCGATCTCGAGCACGTCCACAGGCGAGACTCTAAAGAGAACGGATGGGCCGCATCCGGCGTATCGTCACGCGGGGCTCGCTGAACGGTCGTCGCGATCTCCGGCTACAGCCGGACGGCCGCTCCGGCGTCGGCGGAGCGGAAGAGCGCGTCGATCGTCCGCACCTGCCCGAGCGCATCCTCCCGGCCGAGGAGGAGCGGCGCGTCCCCGGTGATCGCGTCGGCGAGGTTCTCGAGCTCGAGCCGGTACGAGTCGACCGGTTCGAGCTCGATCAGCTCGACCCCGCCGTCGCGCCGCAACTCGATGACGGGTCGGTTGCAGTGCCACGGATCGTCGAGGAAGAGGGATCCCTCGCTCCCGATCGCCTCGAGCTCGTCGCGTTCGGGAAGGCACGTGCCGCAGTCGAAGAGCGCATGGACGTCGCCCGCGAATTTCAGCGCCCCGGTGAACATCCAGTCCGTCCCGCTCGGTCCGACGTACGCCTGGCCGTAGACAGTCTCCGGCTCGCCCCCGAGCAGGCGGGACCCGCTTACGCAGTAGCAGCCGACGTCCATGAGGCTGCCGCCGTCGACGTCCGTCCGCAGGCGGATGTTGTCGGCGTCGTACAGCGCGTAGCTGAACACCGAGCGCACGAGTCGCAGCTCGCCGATGGCGCCGCCGCGCACGAGCTCGGCGAGCCGCGCCGTTTGCGGGTTGTGCCGGTACATGAACGCCTCGGTGAGGTGGCGTCCGGTGCGCACGGCTGCGTCGAACGCGGCCTCGACGTCCTCGGGCCGTTTGCTGAACGGCTTCTCGCAGATGACGTGTTTGCCGGCTTCGAGGAAGCGGACCGACCACTCGCGGTGCATCGTGTTCGGCAGTGAGATGTAGACCGCGTCGACCTCCGCGTCCTCCAGCAGCGCCTCATACGAGCCGTACGCGCGCTCGATCTCCCACTGCCTCGCATACTCCTCCGCGCGTCGCTGGTCGCGGCTCGCCACGGCCACCAGCTCGATCTTCTCCGACGCGTGCGCGCCGGGGATGACCTTGCGGTTGATGTCGGCCGTGGAGACGATGCCGAGGCGCATGTGCGGCGTGCTCGCTACCCCCATGACTGCTCCGTCATCGGGCGCAGCGCGGTCTCGAGGATGCGATGGCTCCGTGGCCGCGTGATGCAGAAGAGCACGACCTCGGCGACCTCGTCGGCGGTCATCATCCCCTCGAGGACGTCGGTCGTCCGCCCGTAGCCGTCCTCGAGCGCGAAGTCGGTCGCGACGCCGCCGGGGCAGACGTTGCTGCAGCGCACGCCGTGCTCGCGGAGCTCGTGGTCGAGTGCTCGCGTGAGGCCGACCTGGCCGAACTTCGAGGCGCAGTAGACGGCCTCGCCCGGCAGCCCGCGCCGCCCGGCCTCGGAGGCGACCGTGACCAGATCGCCGGCGCCGCTCGCGACGAGGTGCGGGATCGCAGCGCGCGCGGCGTAGATCGTCCCCTTGAGGTTGACGTCGATCATCTCCTCGAGGTGCTCGAACGGCGTGTCGACGAGGGTGTGGTACGAGCCGACGCCGGCGTTCGCCACGCAGATGTCGAGGCGCCCGAATCGCTCGACCGTCCGAGCGACGGCGTCCTCGACCTGGTCGTTGTCGCGGACGTCACACACGAGCCCGAGGGCGTTCTCGAGCCGCAGGTCGTCACCGCGGCGCGACGCGAGCCCGACCGCGACGCCCTCGTTCGACAGCGCCCGCGCAACGGCGGCGCCGATGCCTCGGCTTGCCCCCGTGACGAACGCAACCTTGCCCTCGAGCTTCATGTCTCTCCCTCCGCTCCTCGGATGGCCGGGTACAGCGCGCGATAGCGAGCGTAACCCGCTCGATACGAGCGCGCCCAGGCTGCGTTCGGCTCCACGGTCTCCCGTACTCGCACGCAGGCCTCGACCGCGTCCTGCGCGCTCCCGAACGTCCCGTGGGCGACTCCCGCAAGAAGTGCCGCACCGTACGCCGAGCCCTCGTCCACGACGCAGCGCTCGAGTGGAAGCTCGAGCACCGACGAGACGATCTCGAGCCAGAGGCGACTTCGCGCGCCCCCGCCCGAGGCGCGACCCACCACCGGGCTCACTCCGAGCTCGCGGAGAAGCTCGAGCGAGTCCCGCAGGCCGTAGGCGACCCCCTCGAGCACTGCGCGCCCGAAGGCGCTCCTCCCGTGGCGAGCTGCGAGGCCGCTGAACGACGCGGTCGCCGCCGCGTCCGCGTGGGGTGTGCGCTCTCCCTGCAGGTAGGGAAGAAAGACGATGCCGTCTGCGCCCGCGTCGACGGTCGCCGCCTCTGCGGTGACGTCCTCGAACGACGCGCCGGGCATGAAGGCGTCACGGAACCACCGGAGGGCGCCTGCGGCGTTGAGCATGACGCCCATCGCCTCCCAGGTCTCCGGCAGCGCATGGCAGAAGGCATGGACCCGCGCCTGCTCGTCGTGGGCGTACTCCGGCAGCGCCGAGAGAACGACCCCGGACGTGCCGAGAACCACGGAGACAGTCCCCGGCTCGACGACTCCGACGCCCAGCGCCGCTGCCTGCTGGTCGCCGGCCCCTGCGATCTCGGTCGACTCGCTCACCGGCGGGAGCCATTCGCGAGGGATCTCGAGCGACGAGAGCACCTCGTCACACCACGAGCGGTTGGCGACGTCGAAGAGAAGCGTCCCGGATGCGTCGGCCGCGTCGATCGCCCACTCGCCCGTGAGCCGGTAGCGGACGTAGTCCTTCGGCAGCACGATCCGGCGGATCCGGGAGTACACGTCCGGCTCGTGCCGGCGGAGCCACAGGAGCTTCGGCGCGGTGAAGCCGGTGAGCGCCCGGTTGCCCGTGAGCGCGATCAGTCGGTCGAGCCCCACGCGCTCCTCGATCTCCGCGCATTCCTCGGTCGTCCGCTGATCGTTCCAGAGGATCGCCGGTCGAAGAACGTCTCCGCGCTCGTCGAGACAGACGAGCCCGTGCATCTGACCCGAGAGCCCTACCGGCGCGTCGTTTGCGTCGAGCTGCGCGAGAGCCGCCTGGCTTGCGCGCCACCAGTCGTCCGGATCCTGTTCCGACCAGCCGGGGTGCGGCGCCGAGAGGCCGTAGCCCTCCTCCGCGGACGCGATCACCTCCCCCTCCGGCGTGATCGCCAGGGCCTTGACGCCGGTCGTCCCGACGTCGAGGCCGACGAGCGTTCGAGTCACGCGCCGAGTGCGGCGTAGACGAGCTCGTACGCGCGCACGGCGTCCTTGTCGGCCTGTGCCTCGCGCAGTGCCGCGTCGTCGATCCGGGCTGCGACCGAGTCGATGAACCGCCACTGCAGCACGCTGCGACGGACGGCTGCGACAGCGTCCTCGGTATAGGGGTAGAGGTCGAAGCCCAGTCGCTCGCCGTTGTCACCGTATCCGGCGCGGCGGAGCTCCACGGCGAGCTCGAGCGTCTCCATGAACGCCGTGGCCCCCACCATGTTGTCGTCGTCGAACGTCCCCCAGCCGGAGTTCGCATGCTGGTGGCCGAGGAGGCCCTCGGCGGCGAGCAGCGCTGCGTACTCGGCGAGTGACTCGCCGTTCATCAGCAGGTGCTGCCAGTCCATGTTCACCTTCACGCTCGTGATGCCGCGTGCGCGCAGCGTATGGATCACGTGCAGCGTCATCCCGATGTTGCGCATGAAGATCTTCATCGCGGGCTCGGAGTTCTTGTGCTCCAGGAAGAGCGTGACCCCGCCTTCCTGGCAGCGCGCGGCCACCTCGCCGACGCCGTCCACGAACCGAGCCCACGCCTCGCGGTAGGGCGTCTGGAACGGGTAGTTGTAGCCCTCGACACCGGGCCACAGGATCATCTGCGCGCCGACGGATCCGGCGAAGTCGGCAACTCGCAGCGCTTCGGCGAGCGCCGCGTCGCGCACGGCGTCCTCCGGTGAGGAGAGCCCGCCCTTCCCGAAGAGCGGGTTCAGATGCGTCCCGGTGGCCACCGCATAGATGCCGTGCCCGTCGAGCGCGGCTCGGACTTCGTCGAGGTTCTCCTCGGAGAGCTCCTGCGGGTAGTGGAACTCGTAGTCGTCCATCAGGTCACCGAGGCCGTCGACGGCGCGGTGGACGCGCTCCGGCATCGTCTCCTTCGCCCATTGCGGCTGATAGCCACCTGGGACGAAGCGCGTCACCATGGAGCCGAGGGCCCAGATTCCAAGCGAGGTCTTCACGGTCGAGCCCTCCTTCGTCGTGGGGTCGTCGAGCGGCCTAGTATCTCGCACCGAATCGGGGTGACGACGAAGGAGGACGGGTGCCGGACGAGATTCGCGAGATCGGGGTCGGGATGCTCGGGTACGCATTCATGGGCAAGGCGCACTCGAACGGGTTCCGGAAGATCGAGTACATGACCTGGCCGCCGCCACTCCGGCCGCGACTCGTCGCGATTGCCGGACGGAACGAGCAGGCCGTCGGCGAAGCTGCAGGTCGGTACGGGTTCGAGCGCTGGACGACGGCCTGGGAGGACATCGTCGCCGATCCGGCCATCGGCCTGTTCGACAATCTCGGCCCCAACTCGCTGCACGCGGCGCCGACCATCGCGGCAGCCGAGGCCGGGAAGCACGTCGTCTGCGAGAAGCCGCTGGGGCGCACCGCGGAGGAGAGCTACGAGATCTGGCGGCGCGTCGCAGCGACCGGCGTCAAGCACCTGTGCGCGTTCAACTACCGCTTCGTGCCCGCTGTGCGGCTCGCGCGGGAGCTGATCGACGCCGGGGAGCTGGGCGACATTCGACACTTCCGCGGCCGTTACCTCCAGGACTGGGGCGACACGGACGCGCAGGTCTGGCGCTTCGACAGCGAGGAGGCCGGATCCGGCGCGCTCGGCGACCTGGCCGCGCACGTCGTCGACCTCGCGCGCTACCTCGTCGGTGACATCGACGAGGTCGGCGGCTTCGTGCACACGTTCATCCCGAATCGCGAGGTGGACGACGCAGTCGAGGCGACGGTGCGCTTCGCGAACGGCGCGGTGGGGACGCTCGAGGCGACGCGGTTGGCGCTCGGCCGCCGCAACGCGTTCCAGTGGGAGATCAACGGCACGAAGGGATCCCTCGCGTTCGACATGGAGCGCCTGAACGAGCTCCAGGTGTTCAAGGCCGGCGACGAGCGGACGCGCGGCTTCACGACCGTGCTCGTGTCGGAGGCGAGCCATCCCTTCTGGGAGCACTGGTGGCCGCCGGGCCACATCGTCGGCTGGGGCGACACCTTCGTGCACGAGCTCCACCACGTCCTGCGCGCGATCGCCGACGACACGGATGTCGCGCCACACGGCGCGACGTTCGAGGATGGCTACCGCGCGGCCGAGGTGTGCGACGCGATCGTCCGCTCCAGCGCCAGCGGTCGGCGCGAATCCCTCTCGTATCGGACGCTCGAGTCATAGTGATCGATTGACCCGGCCGCGATTCGTAATAGAGTCCTCCCGCAGGCACTAATCAAGCAAGGAGGGTGCAGTGAAGTCAGGTCCTAGGAGGCCATCGGCGCTTCTCGCCGGAGTAGCGGTGGCCGCCGTCGCCGTCGCTGTTGTGGCGAGTGGCGCGACCGCGCGCACGGCCCAGACGGGCTCGGTGTGCGTTCTCTTGCCGGACACGAAGTCGTCGGTCCGGTGGGAGCAGTTCGACAAGCCGGCGTTCGTCAACGGTTTCAAGAAGGCCGGCATCAAGGCCACCGTCGTGAACGCGCTGAACGACCCGCAGAAGCAGCTCTCGCAGGCCGAGCAGTGCATCTCGTCGGGTGCCAAGGTCGGCATCATCACGTCGATCGACACCGGTACGTCGATCGCGATCCAGAAGAAGTTCACGGCTGCCGGCGGCAAGACGATCGACTACGACCGCCAGATCGTCGGCGGAACGGGCTCGGTCTACGTCTCGTTCGACGGCAATCTCGTGGGTCGGCAGCAGGCCCGCGGCGTGGTCGCGGGGATGAAGGCCAAGAAGACGTACGGCCCGAACGGTGTCCTCGCCCAGCTTTGGGGCGGACCGACCGACGCGAACGCCTTCTGGTTCAAGAGTGGTAACGACGACATCCTGAACCCGCTCTTCAGAAACAAGAAAGTGAAGAAGGGCCCGGCGAAGTTCGTGCCCGAGTGGGACGCGAAGAACGCGCAGACGATCTTCGAGCAGATGCTCGTCCAGACCAACAACAACATCCAGGGCGTCGTCGGCGCGAACGACAACATCGCCGGCGCCGTGGTCGCCACGTTGAAGGCGAAGGGCCTCAAGCCCATCGCGCTCTCGGGGCAGGACGCGACCGTCCAGGGTGTCCAGAACATCATCTCGGGCTGGCAGACCAACACGGTCTACAAGTACGTGCCGGCCGAGGCGAACGCCGCTATTGCTGCTGCAGTCGCTCTGTACAAGGGCAAGAAGCCGCCGTCGAACTCGACGCGGCCGAACGGCAAGAAGAAGCAGCCGACATTCGTCATCCCGGTGATCTCGATCACCAAGGCGAACTACACCCGGCTGTTCAAGGACAAGTTCCTGAAGCGGAGCGAGGTCTGCTCCGGGGAGTACAAGCAGTACTGCAAGTAGTCGGATAGCACCAGGCGATGGAGGCGCGCTCGCGCGCCTCCATCGCTTCTCTAGGACCTCCACTCGTGAGCGACACACCACTCCTCGAGATCCGCGACCTTACGAAGACCTTCGGCTCGGTGCAGGCACTGACCGATGTCGACTTCGAGGTGCGCTCCGGCGAGGTCATGGCACTCGTCGGGGACAACGGTGCCGGCAAGTCGACGCTCATCAAGTGCATCGCCGGTATCCACGGCTACGACTCCGGCGAGATCATCTTCGACGGCAAGCCCGTCACCATCAACGGGCCAAAGGACGCGGTCAATCTCGGGATCGAGGTCGTCTATCAGGATCTCGCGCTGTGCGACAACCTCGACGTCGTCCAGAACATGTATCTCGGCCGCGAGGAACGGGACATCTTCTTCCGGCTCAAGGAGCCTGCGATGGAGCAGCGCACGTCGGAGACCCTGAAGGGTCTCAGGGTGACGACGATCCAATCCATCCGTCAGGCTGTCGCGACGCTCTCGGGGGGCCAACGCCAGTCCGTCGCCGTCGCGCGGGCGGTGATGTGGAACTCCAAGCTCGTCATCCTCGACGAGCCCACGGCCGCGCTCGGCGTCGCCCAGACCGAGCAGGTGCTGGAGCTCGTCAGGCGGCTGGCCGAGCAGGGACTCGCCGTCGTCCTCATCTCGCACAACCTGCACGACATCTTCGAGACGGCGACGCGGATCACGGTCCTCCGCCTCGGCCGCAACGTCGGTGTGTGGGAGCGGGCCGCGTGTACACAACAGGAGATCGTGCACGCGATCACCGCGGGAGTGCCGACGAAGGTGTCCGGTGTCGCGGAGGTCGTGGTGTGAGCACGCTCGAGGTCGCCGCCTCTGACCTCGGTTCGCCGGATCCCGAAGGGCGGGAGGGCATCTGGCAGCGAGCGATCGGAAACCTCAAGTCCGGGAATCTCGGTGTCCTGCCCGTCGTCATCGGCGAGATCATCATCATCGGGTTCTTCAGCTTCACCGCCACGAACTTCTTCACGGCGTCGAACTTCGTGAACGTCATCTTGCAGATGGCGGGCGTGACGATGATCGCGTTCGGTGTCGTCTTCGTGCTGCTGATCGCCGAGATCGATCTCTCCATCGGCTTTCTGAGCGGCATTGCCGCGCTGACCGCGGCCCAGCTGCAGCTCCCCGACGGATACAACCTCCCGGGCTGGCTCTGCATCCTCATCGCGCTCGGGGTCGTGGCGATCATCGGAGCGGCGCAGGGCACCTTCGTTGCGAAGGTGGGGGTTCCGGCGTTCGTCGTGACGCTGGCCGGGCTTCTGATCTGGCAGGGCGTGATCCTGAAGGTCCTCCAGGTGCGCGGCGTGATCATCATCGAGGAGGACTGGATCAACAAGACGGCGACGTACTACTTCTCCGCCACCGTGAGCTGGATCATCGCCGCGGCTGTCACCGGTTTCTACCTCCTCGTCGCGTTGAGCGGCGTTGTGAGCAAGAAACGTGCGGGCCTCAGAGTCAGTCCGCTTCCCCTGATCCTGAAGGTCGTCGGCGTTGCGATCCTCGCCTTCGGCGTCGTCGGCATCTGCACCCACGCGACGAAGCCGGCAGCGTGTCCCGAGGGCACGCCGTTGACGGTGAACTGCACGCAGCCTCTGGGACTGCCGCTCGCCGCGGTTCTCATGCTCGTGTTCCTCGTCGGGCTGACCTTCCTGGCGAAGCGGACGACCTTCGGGCGCCACGTCTACGCGGTCGGCGGCAACGCGGAGGCCGCGCGTCGAGCCGGCATCAACGTCGCACGCGTGCGGATCCTCGTCTTCATGATCTCCGGGATCATGGCCGGTGTCGGCGGCATCGTTCTCGCGGCGCGGCTGCAGTCTGTGAACCTGAACGTCGGAGGCGGAACCTTGCTGCTCGACTCGATCTCGGCCGCGGTCATCGGCGGCGTGAGCCTCTTCGGAGGCCGGGGGGAGGTGCGCGGCGCACTACTCGGCTCCCTCATCATCGCGACGATCGCGAACGGCTTGAACATCGGTGGCTACTCGACGGGGACGATCTACGTCGTGACGGGCGTCATCCTGCTCGCGGCGGTCACTCTCGACAGCGTCGTCCGACGCTTGCAGGACCGCTCGGGCCGCTGAGCCGCGCGCCGGCTCGCTACCGAGCCGGCCCGAGCTCGACGACCCGATCGACCGCGACGTTCCGTACTCGCGTCGTCGTGCCGTCGGGGAACCGAACGGTCAGCCGCTTCACGGTCGATGCGTTACCGAGTCCGAAGTGGATCCGCGGATCCTCCGAGGAGAGGTAGCTGCTCCCCGCCAGTACCGCTCGCACGAGCGTCCGCCCGTCCGGCAGGACGGCGGTGACGACGGCACCAGGAGCGAAGCGACGGAGACGGACTTCCAGCCAGTGTCCCCCCCTCGTCTTGTTCTCGAGCAGCACGACCCGCCCACCGATCGTGTTCACGGCGATGTCGAGGTCGCCGTCGTTGTCGAAGTCGGCCGTAGCGAGTCCGCGCCCGTTGACCGGGCGCACGCGCTGGAGGCCGGAGCCGGTGACGGACGTGAACCGCGTCGTCGTGCCGGACGAGACGTTCTCGAGGATCTGGATCCGCTGCGCATCCTTCGAGAGGTTCAGGATCGGGATCCCGCCGTTCGCCAAGGCAAGGTCGAGGTCGCCGTCGAGGTCGAAGTCCGCCCATGAGTCTCCCCAGGCGGTTGAGCGCGTTCCGACGACCGCCGCGATGTCAGGCCTCGCGTCGGCAAACGGAGCTCCGCTTGCCTCGGCGCCCCGATATGCGGCGTGGAGCTGTCCGCGCGAGTTCGTCACGAAGAGATCTATCCGCCCGTTGCGGTCGAAGTCTGCGGCTGCGATGCCCATGCCGGCGTTCGGGTCGTCGACGCGCATCCGCCTTGCGACGTCCTCGAAGCGGAAGCCGAGCGCATCCTGCCCTCCGCTTGCCGGGACATTGCGGTAGAGCTGATTCGGGTCGGTGTCGTTTGCGACATAGAGATCCAGCCGCCCGTCCAGGTCGACGTCGACGAGCACGGCGCCGAGGCCGTGTCCGACGACCTTGCGCTCGATGCCGGCGATCTTCGAGACCTCGCGGAACCGCGCGCGGCCCTCGCCGTCCGTGCCGACGTTGAGGTAGAGCAGGTCACGGAGCGCGAGGTGGTTCGACGGGAAGCCGCCGGGTGACTCGACACGGATGTTCGGGTCGGCATACGCCGTCACGAAGAGATCGGGCCGGCCGTTGCCGTCGACATCGCCGACCACGGCGGCCGAGTGCCAGCCCGGGGCGGTGATACCTGCCCGCTCGGCTCCTTCCGTGAAGGTGCCGTCACCGTTGTTCCAGAGCAATGCGTCGTACCCGTCGGTGGGCACGTTGTAGCCCGCGCTCGTGACGTAGAGGTCGGTGTTCCCGTCGAGGTTCAGATCCGCGGCCACGCAGCCGTTGCCGCGAAGCGGGAGGTCGGCGCCGCTGGACGCGCTGACGTCCTCGAATCGTCCGCCGACGTTTCGGAAGAGGGCGCTTCGAGGCAGCCCGCCGCGCTCCTCGGAGGGAGCGATGTCGACGTCCGCGTACGAGTTGACGACGAACAGGTCGAGCCACCCGTCGCTGTCGAAGTCGAGCCAGCACAGCCCGCCTCCCATCATCGCGGTCGAGTCCGTGGACATGCCGGAACGGAAGGCGCCGTGCCGGAAGGTCAGCCCGACCCGTGCAGCCACGTCGTCGAACTGCGTGCCGCCGAGCG
>Ga0075344_1000072_pt1 | contig 12573 bp, 10 predicted proteins | sample RushOxbow_ThreeS_FD_120075 | JGI IMG/M metagenome (GOLD analysis project Ga0075344, IMG submission 120075) | Natural and restored wetland microbial communities from the San Francisco Bay, California, USA, that impact long-term carbon... | ecosystem: Environmental > Terrestrial > Soil > Wetlands ...
ACCCTGCAAATCGGTCATTAGGGTTCGGCTACCCTCGCCGAGCCGTGTCCCGCCTCTCGTTCGCCGCCGCGCTCGCCGCTCTCGTCTGCGCGGGCCTGTGCGCCTCCCCGGCGTCCGCGCAGCAGAAGCAGCTCTTTCCGGGGACGACGTACGAGCGCAGCGTGCAGTTCACGCCGCATGGTCCCGTCTCCGTCCACGTCGTGCGCGGGCCGCGCCCCGTTGGGCTCTACCGCTTGAAGCCGGTTCTGTCGAACGAGTCGATAGTCGCCCGCGAGACCGTGTCTGCGATGCAGAAGCGACTCACGAGCCAGGCGACCTCGGTCGGAGTCAACGGTGACTACTTCGCTCCCGCCGACGGGCGACCGAGCGGGATCTTCCTGCGCGACGGAGTGCTGTCCACTCCACCGAACTCCGCCCGCTCGAGCGCGGGCGTCACGCTCGACGGACTTCTCGACGTGCGGCGCGTGAGCTTTCGCGGGACGTGGCGCGGCACTGGGCAGCGCAGAGCACTCAACTTCCTCAACAAGGTGCCGGGGACGAACGGCATCTCGCTGTTCACGACCGATTGGGGCACATCGACGCCACGTGTGCCGGACGCCTTCTTCGTGACCCTGGGGGCATTTCCGCCGGCGACTCCGAACACGGATCTCGCAGTCCCCGTCCTGGGGGCAGTCTCCGGAAGCTCGGTGCGGGTAGCACCGGGCACAGCGGTGCTGGTCGCCCGGGGGAACGCGGCAGCACGGCTTCAGGCCGAGGCCGCCGTCGGTACGACGTTGACGCTGCGTCTCATTCTCCAGCCGGACTGGGCCGTAGTGTCCGATGCAATCGGTGGCGGGCCGGTGCTGGTGAAGGACGGCGCGCCCGTGTATCGCTCCAACGAAGGGTTTACGACCTCTCAGCTCGCCCCGCGCGGTCCGCGCACGGCGGTCGGGCAGCGCGCAGACGGCGGAATCGTGCTCCTGACCACCGACGGACGCCAGCCCGGTTTCTCCGTCGGGATGACGAACTTCGAGCTCGCACAGGCGCTCGTGCGGTACGGAGCGGTGCGCGGGATGGGCCTCGACGGGGGCGGCTCCTCGACGATCGCCTTCGAGGGGAAGGTGCTGAACTCACCCTCGGACGGCCGCGAGCGCGCGGTCTCGACAGCGCTGATGCTCCAGTACTACGGCGTGTACGCCCCGCCCGCACTCGAGGAGGTCGTCTCGCCGAATGGCGACGGCGTCGCGGAGGAGCAGCGCCTCTCATACAAGGTCGTACGCCCGTCGACCGTGACGGCGTCGCTGACTGCTCCCGACGGCTCTGTCCCGTGGCAAGAGTCCGCGCCGCGGGAGCCGGGCACGTTCGAGGTCGCCTTTCCGCCGCTGCTCCCCCCGCCCGCCGAGGGCCAGGCACCCATACAGCCCGGCCCCGTGGCCGAAGGCCGCTGGACGCTCGCCGTCAGCGCGACAGACGATCAAGGCCTGTCGTCCACCGCGATCCGGCGCTTCTCCGTCAACACGACGCTTGCGGGTCTTCGCATCGCGCCAACCCGTGTCGTCGTCCGCAATTCCGGTGGCCGCGCGGAAGTTGGCTGGACGCTGGCCCGCGCGGCGCGCGTGAAGGTCACGGTGGAGACGTCCGAGGGGGTGCTCGTCAGGACCGTGGCGAATCGGTCGCTTCCGGTCGGTGAGCAGAGCGTTGTCTGGGACGGCCGCGGCGGCAATCGGAAGCCCGTCGGTGGAGGTCGGTACGTCGTGCGTGTGAGCGCGACGAACGAGCTCGGGACTGTGGCGCTGACGCAGCCCCTCACGGTTCGACGCGTCAAGCGCTAGCGCATCTCGTCAGTACAGTCCGCCCGTGCTCGTCGCCTCCATCCTCAGCGAGCTGACGGAGGCGATCACCTCCGCCGTCGGCGACTACGGCCTCTACGCCGTCTTTCTCCTCATGCTCGGGGACGCGGTCTTGCCGGCGAACGAAGCGGTGTTGCTCTACGGGGGTGCGCTGGCGTCGGGGGCCTTCGACGGATCGGTCGTGTTCTTCGGGCAGACGCTGGAGGAGGGCATGCCGGCGTATCTCGGGATCGCGCTGGCGGCGACGCTCGGGTCGACGCTCGGCGCGGTCGGAGGGTGGGCGATCGGCATGTATCTCGGGCGGCCGTTCATCGAGAAGCATGGACGCTGGCTGCGCGTCAGCCCCCGCGACCTCGAGCGGGCAGAGCGTTGGTTCGACCGGTGGGGACGGTGGGCCGTGTTCTTCAGCAGGCTCACGCCGGTCGTGCGGTCCGTTGCCCCGTTGGCGGCTGGCACGCTGCGGATGCCGTTCGTCCCCTACACGCTCATCACCCTGGCCGCGTCTGTGGTCTACAGCTTCGGCTACGTCGCGATCGGCTACGCGGTCGGCTCCGAGTGGGAGCGCATCTACGACCTCGTCGGCTTCGCAGAGTACGCCGTCATCGCGGCGATTCTCGTGGGCGCCGCATGGTTGGTGATCCGTCATGTGCGCCGTCGGCGGCGCCCCACCCAGGACTCGCCGGGCGTCTGACGAACCTAGAGCCGAGGCGCCCAGAGCTACACTCGCCCGCGTGACGACGCCGATTCCCCTCATCGACGTGAAAGCGCAGTACGCGCCGCTCATCCCTGAGCTCGAAGAGCGCTTTTCGGCCGTGTTGCAGTCCGGCCGCTTCATCTTCGGCCCGGAGGTCGAGGCCTTCGAGCAGGAGACCGCCGCTTTCCTCGGCGTGCCGCACGCCATCGGCGTGGCCAACGGCACCGATGCTCTCGTTCTCTCGCTGGAGGCGATGGGGATCGGACGGGACGACGAGGTCATCTGCCCGTCCTTCACGTTCTATGCGACCGCCGAGGCCATCGCTCGTGTCGGCGCTACACCCGTCTTCGCGGACATCGACTCGACCACGCTGAATCTCGACCCTCAGGACGTCGCGGCCCGCATCACCGGGCGGACGAAGGCGATCATGCCCGTGCATCTCTTCGGCAGGCCGGCGCCGATCGCCGAGCTCGCCGAGCTGGGACTTCCGCTGATCGAGGACTCGGCGCAGGCGTTCGGGGCGGACGGAGTTGCGCAGACCGGTGTGTGCTCGACGTTCAGCTTCTTCCCGACCAAGAACCTCTTCGCGCTCGGCGACGGTGGCCTTGTCACGTGTCTCGAGGACGAGGTCGCCGAACGCGTCCGCATGCTGCGTTTCCACGGCTCGCGCGACAAGACGACCTTCGAGCTGATCGGGACAAACTCACGGCTGGACGCCGTCCAGGCCGCAATGCTGCGCGTCTTCTTGCCGCGGCTCACGGGGTGGAACGACGCGCGCCGCGAGGCCGCGGCTCGCTACGCGGAGCTGGGATTGGGCGAGCACGTCGAGTTGCCCGCCGAGCAGCCCGGCCACGTCTACCACCTGTACGTGGTGCGCTCCGCGCGCCGAGCGGAGATCGCGGCCGCACTCGGCGAGGCGGGGATCGCCTGCGCGTCCTACTACGTGACGCCGCTCCATCTGCAGCCGGCGCTGCGCTACCTCGGGGTGGAGGAAGGCTCGCTGCCCGAGACGGAGCGCGCTGCAGCAGAGAATCTCGCGCTCCCGATGTGGGGTGGGATCACGCGGGAACAGCAAGAGCGCGTGGTCGAGGCCGTGCGCGCGGCCGCAGGCGTTCTCGCGTAGTGATGCGCTTCCTCGTCAACAGGCATCGCCTGTGGCAGGTCGCAGTAGACGGCGCCCTCGTGGCGCTCGCCTGGATCCTGGCCTGGTACATCCGCTTCGACGCTCGGCCGCGCTATTACGACCGCTACCTCGAGTGGGATGTCGTCGCCGGCGTCGTCGCGATCATGCTCGCGGTCTTCGTCGCGTTCGGCTTCTACAACCGCTGGTGGCGGTACGTGTCGACGAAGGACATGTGGGGTGTGCTGCGCGGTGTCAGCTTTGCCGTGGCCGTCACGTTCCTCGCGTTCGCGCTGCTCGACTTCCATCCCGCCGCAGTCCCGCGCGGGATCTGGATCGTCGATCTGCTCCTCGTGCTCGCGTTCGTCATGGGCGTGCGGCTCCTCGCGCGTACGCTCATCGAGCGCCCTGCGGCGCGGTCGATCGTCGCGCGCGGCAAGGAGGTGCTCATCGTGGGCGCCGGCGACGCAGCACAGCTCATCCTCCGCGAGATCCAGCGGAACCCATCCCTCGGGTACACGCCGATCGGGCTCGTCGACGACGACCCTCGCAAGAAGAACCTGCGCCTGCAGGGGATCCGCGTCGTGGGAACGACGGACGAGCTGCCGGAGCTGATCCGCGATCGCCGTCCCGACGAGCTCCTCATCGCGATTCCCTCGACTTCGGGTGACGTGCGCGAGCGGATCGTCGAGACCGCACGCGCGGCGGATGTTCCCGTCAAGACGTTGCCGGGGCTGCACGAGCTGATCACGGGCGACCTGAACCTCGCCGGGCAGATCCGCCCCGTCGAGGTGGAGGACCTCCTCGGCCGCGAACCGGTCGAAACGGACCTCGCCGCGATCGCCGGCTACCTCGCCGGCGAAGTCGTCCTGGTGACGGGTGCGGGAGGCTCGATCGGCTCGGAGCTGTGCCGCCAGATCGCGCGCATGGACCCGACCCGGCTCGTGCTCGTCGACAACTCCGAGCCGGGACTCTTCGAGATCGAGCGCGAGCTCGTCGACGAGCGCGAGTTCCATGCGACCGCAGCGGTGCTCGGGGACGCGGGTAACGCGGCGAAGATGCGACAGGTCTTCGAGAAGTACCGGCCGACCGTGGTCTTCCACGCGGCGGCGTACAAGCACGTCGCACTCGTCGAGGCGAATCCGATCGAGGCAGTGCGCAACAACACGCTCGTTACGCGCACGGTGGCCGACATCGCCGTGGAGTTCGGCGCGAAGCGCTTCGTGCTCATCTCGACCGACAAGGCAGTGCACGCGAAGGGCGTGATGGGCAGCACGAAGGCGATCTGCGAGTGGATCATGGAGTCATGGGGGCACCGGGAGGACACGACGACACGCTTCTGCGCCGTCCGGTTCGGGAACGTCCTCGGCTCGTCCGGCAGCGTCATCCCCATCTTTCGCAAGCAGATCGCGCGAGGTGGCCCCGTCACCGTCACGCATCCCGAGATGACCCGGTTCTTCATGACGATTCCCGAGGCGGTGCAGCTCGTCATCCAGGCGGGCGCGATCGGCGGTCGCGGGCAGGTGTACGTGCTCGACATGGGGGAGCCCGTGAAGATCACCGATCTCGCCGAGACGATGATCCGCCTCTCGGGCAAGGAGCCTGGCTCCGACGTCGCCATCGAGTTCGTCGGCGCGCGTCCCGGTGAGAAGCTGCACGAGGAGCTGTGGTCGGACTCGGAGACGGTCACGCCCTCCTCTCACGAGGCGATCATGCACGTGACCCGACCGCCGATCGACCAGCACTGGCTCGAGGACGAGCTCGACGAGCTCGCACGCCTCGTCGACGCCGGAGAGACGCTCGAGCTGATCGGTCGTCTCAACGCGATCTGCGCTGCGCCGCGGCGCAACGGTGAGCGCGTGGAGCTCGATACGGACGCCGCCGAAGCGGCGCCCGTATCGAAGCCCGTCTAGGCGCTAGGCGCCGGGGATCCTCAGCAGGGCGAGCTGTCCGCCGGCCCGCTTGTACGTGAAGTCGGGCTGACCGTCGCCGTTGTTGTCGTCGCCCGGAGCCTTCTCGACCCACAGAGTCGCGGCCTGGACGTCGATGAGGAATGCCCCCGGCCCGAACGCGGCGGACGCGTCGACGATGCCGCTCGTCTCCCAGGCACCGAGGTTGCCGGCTGGACGGCCGTCCACGTCGGTGGGGCCGCCGTCGGCCGACTGATCCACCTTGAGGACGACCTGCGGGGAGCCCGCGAAGGGCACCCACCAGAGACGGGCGGTCGTCGCGGCCGGGTCGGTCGAGCCGATCGGGAACTGCTGACTCGACCCGGGATCCTCGGTGAGCAGGATTCCGCCCGTCGTCGACTCGATGTTGTCCGGCTGGTGGACCTCGCCGACCGTCTTCACCGGACTGTCGTCACCTTCGACGAAGACGCTGAGCGACGTGACGGAGGTCGGGTCGTCCTCGTCGAACACCATCTTCCAGACGCGCCCGTTGGTCGACACGCCGGGGCCTGGAGTGCCGGCGGTGCCGCGTCCCGAGTCGACCACGTACACGGTGTTTTCCATACCCGGCCGCTTGTCGTAGGCGATGTCCTCGACCCGGACGAAGCTGAAGACGTTGTTCAGCTGGCTCCAGTACTCGAGCACCCACTGCGGACCGTCGAGTCCGGTCGGAGTCGTGGTCCGGTTGTCGCGTTGCCAGCTCCCGTTCGTGGGCGGAAGCGGGAAGCCGACGTCTGCGGCCTTCAGCTCCGAACCGTCGGTGTCCAGCCCGGTCGCGATGTTCCTCGGCACCTTGATGAAGTGGCCGCTCACGCTGAGGGCCGACCCGGGCGTGAAGTCGTAGTAGTCGTTGACCGCCGGGTCGTCCGAGACGAATGCCCACAGCTCGCCCTGGTCGGCGAGGATGGAGCTCGTGTTCGGTGCGACGTACGAGAAGAGCTGCGACTGCGCGGGTCGCGAGCCCGCTGCGATCGGGCCGCCGGCCGGGATCGTCAACGAGCCGCTCGTGAACGTGTCGTCACCCGACAGCACGACGAGGTCGTCGAAGCCCGGGATCGCCACGGCGTTCTCGTGGTTGTGCCTCCCCATGCCGGGAATCGCGGTGTGCTTGCCGGTCTGGACGTCCAGTGCGACCACGAGGCCGACCTGCTTCTCGTTCGGGTCGCCGATCGGTGGCGGCCATGAGTTCTGGCGACGGAAGACGTAGTCGATCGCCTCCTCGCTCGTGAACAGGATGTCGCGATCGAAGCCTTCCTTCGCGGTCGCCAGATAGTTGGAGCAGAAGCGCTGGTATCCGGCGCTCGACGGGATCACGAACGAGCCGTTCAGGATGCCCGCGGAGTGCTGGTTGAGAATCAGCCGGCTCACCTGCGCATTGTCGAAGTCGTTCTCTCCGTTGGCGGCCGTCGGGTTCGCGGAGTTGTACGGGAACGGCACCTTGCTCGTCTCGTGATTGACGAACAGGTCGACCCGTCCCTGGCCGCGCGTTCGCAGAGCGATCCCGTCCGGTATCGCCTCGAAGCGGAAGCCGCTCGGAAGAACATCGCCGACGGTGATGAGTGGCGTGACGTCGACACCGGCCATCACCGGCGTCAGCATCGACGGGTGCGCCGTCTTGAAGCCGCTCTCGTTGTCTTTGGCGGGGGCTGCTGCGGCCGTCAGCGCTACCAGCGCGACGGTTGCGGCGACCAGCACGCCGAGCTTGCGTCGAATCACTTTTCTCCCCTTCCCTCAGCTGACTGGAGGACCTTAACCAGACCGAGACATTTCGCCTAGCGCTCGAGCGCAGCGAGCATGGTGTCGAGGAGCACTGCAGGGTCACGGCCCGGCGAGCCTTCGTTCCTCTCACGGCGTTCGAGGACGAGTGCATCCGCCGAGCGCAGGACATGCAGCCTTCCGTCGGTCACCAGTGCTTCGTCTACCGCGCCCAACTCTCCGGCAAACGTGGTGTACGCAGGCACGCCGAGAGCGACGGCTTCGCGGTTCATCGTTCCTCCCGCCGACACGACGAGATCGGCGAGAGCAACGAGGCTCTGCGCGTCGACGGCGTGGTCGGGCACGACGAGTCGGCCCTCCGCCTCCAGCTCCGCGCGTTGCTCCGCGGTACGGGGCAGGACGACGGTCTGGACGGTCTCCTCCTGCGCGAGCCGGGTGAGGACGTCTGCGAACAGCGGGTTCCCGTGCCGGTGATACAGCGAGACATCGGGCGGCGTGCGGACGACTGCGAGGACTCCCTCACGGTTCACGCCGAGATCGGCGAGCACCGTCTCGTCGGGTTCGAATCCGTGGAGGTAGTACTCCTCCTTGAGGCCGGGGTAGCGGCGCACCTTCGAGACGCGCGCACCGAGCCGGTCGAGCCGTGCCTGCGGGATCGCATCGGGAACGACCACGCGCCGCGCAGCCCGACAGCCGAAGCCGTGCTGCACGCGCGCGTACTCGTAGTCGAAGGCGTATGCCGACGGGATCCCCAGCGAGCGGGCAACGAGCGGGAGCTCGTGCGATGCATGAGACAGCGCGACGTCGAACTCACGCGAACCCGCGTATGCGCGGAGAGCGCGGAGCCTCCCGGCCATCGCTCGCGCCTTGCCGGTGGCGCTCGCGCCGCCGTGGCGCGGGCCGACCACGTCGAACGGGATGCGCTGGAGCGTCAGGAGCTCGGTCGTCTGCGCGAACTCGCGCGTCGTGACGGCCACCTCATGTCCGCGCTTCTCGAGAAGCGCGATGAGCGGGCGGAAGAACGGAACCTGCGGCGAGTTCGAGACGTCGATCCAGACGCGCACGGCCTTGACCCTAGCCGTCGGCGGATAAGGTTCGCTTATGGACACGCGTCAGCTGGCCGCGTTCTGCACCGTCGTCGAGAGACGGAGCTTCTCCCAGGCAGCGGATCGGCTCGGAGTCACCCAGCCGGCGGTCTCGCTGCAGGTTCGGTCGCTCGAGAAGCGGCTCGGCACGCAGCTGCTCGATCGCTCCGGCCGTCGCGTCGAGCCGACCGAGGCCGGCTGGCAGCTCTACCGCGGCGCGCAACGCATGCTCGCGCTCGAGGATCAGCTCCTTGCCGATGTCGCGTCGTCGAGCGAGGGCGCGATCGCCGGGGATCTCGTCCTCGGCGCGTCCACCGGTCCGGCCGCGGTCGCCGTTCCGGTGGTGCTCGGGGAATTCCAGCGCCAGAACCCCGAGACGCGCGTGTTCCTCACCGTCTCGGACACGCACTCGATCGTCGAGCGAGTCGCAGCTCGCGATCTCGAGCTCGGCATCGTCGGGGCGGCGCGCCGACATCGCGGTGTGCGGTTCGAGCCCTTCTTCTCGGACGAGGTGATCCTCGTGTGCCCACCCGGCCACCGGTTTGCGGGCCGTTCGGTGACGCTCGCCGAGCTGCGAGCCGAACAGCTCATCCTCATGCAGGATGGCGCAGGCGTTCGCCAGATCGTCGAGGACGCGCTCCGCCGCCAGGGCGTGAAGCTTCGCGACCTCGACGTACGGCTCGAGCTCGGGCTGCAGGAATCGGTGCGCAGAGCGGTCGAGGCCGGGTACGGCGTCACCTTCATCTCCCGGACTGCGGTCGAGGCGGAGCTGGACGCCGGACGGCTTGCAGAAGCGCGGGTCGAGGGTCTCGAGGCGACACGCGAGATCTCGCTCGCCTCCGCGACGGGACGGGCGCGAACCCGCGTCGCCGAGGGGTTCGTCGAGTTCGCGCGCGAGCGGCTCAGCTCATGATCGTGCGCTGGGGGCTCGACGGGCTCGGTCCGCTGTTGGAGGAGCTCGAAGTCGAGCGCGCTCTCCTGGTGACGAGCAGTCGCTTCGCCGCACTCGAGGTTCCCGTAGCCGATCGGTTCACCGCCGTCCGCACGCACGCGCCGATCGACGTGGTCGAGGCAGCGACCGAGGCTGCCGCTGACGCCGACGGCCTGGTCGGGCTCGGCGGCGGCAGTGCGATCGACACCGCGAAAGCCGTCTCCGCCGCTTCCGGACTCCCACTCGTGGCCGTCCCGACGACATACGCCGGTTCCGAGTGGACGAGCTACTTCGGCATGCGGGACGAGGCGCGGCGTGCGAAGACCGGTGGCTCGGGTGCGCGCACCGTTGCGGTCGTGTACGAGCCGGAGCTGACGCTCGGGCTGCCGCGGGAGGAGTCGGTCGGGACGGCGCTGAACGCGCTGGCGCACTGTGCCGAGGCCCTCTACGCCGGTCCACTCGAGGCGGCGAGCGTCGGCGCCCGCCTCATCTCGACGCAGCTGCCGCTCGTCGTGGCCGACGGTCGAGCACTGGCGGCGCGTACTCGGCTGCTGGAGGGTGCGATGCACGCGGGGATGGCACTCGCCGAGCGCGGCCTCTTTCTCGCCCACGCGATGGCGCAGGCGCTTGGCGGCCGCTACGGGGTGTCCCACGGGGCGATGAATGCGATCTGCCTCGCGCCCGCGCTTCGGTTCAACGCGGCCGTCGTCCCGGACGCCGTAGCGGCGTTCGCCGAGGCGCTCGCAGTCGAAGACGCCGCGGCGGAAGTCGAGGCACTCGCGCGACTCGGCGGTTTCTCGCGACTTCGCGACTTCGGCGTTCCCGAGGAGGATCTCTCCGACCTCGCCGACGTGACGGCCGCGCGCCCTGCCGCCCGAGCGAACCCACGTGCTGCGTCGCCGGGCGACATCGAGGCGCTCCTCCGCTCCGTCTGGTGACATTGACGAAACGGCTCTCCGGGCGGACGATGTGCCCGTGGTCGTCGAGTACGCAGGGATCCTCGCCGCGGTCACGCTCATGGCCGCAACGCTGACCGGGGCGTACGGGCAGAACGTCGCCGCGGTCTTCGCGTCGAGCAGCGTCGGATTGGCGGCGGCCGGCAAGGCGGCGAAGGCGCAGAAGGTGTCACCGGCCGGTGCGAAGGCCGCGTACAAGCGCGCTCCGTACTCGAAGAACGCGCTCAGGTACCTCTATGCCCTCGGCTGGATCGGTGGGACGAAGAACCCCGGCCAGTGTGGGCTCACTCTCCTCGGTCAAGGCGCTGCGCGCGAACAGGCCGCCCGGGACATCCGCTCGAGCGCGAAGCTCATGGCGCAGCTCCGCAAGCGCGCAGTGAGTGCCGCGGCGGCGGCCGGAGCCGTCACCAGAGGCGTCGTCTCGGCCTGCGCGTAGCGGCGCGGGTCAGTCTGCCGTCGGGCGACGGCCGCCCATGATCCGACGGAGGCTCACGATCCCGAGGATCGTGTCGCCGTCGACGACGGGGAGATGGCGGAAGCCCTTGTCGAGCATGATCGCCTGCGCCTCGTCGAAGGTCATGTCCGGAGGGGCCGTGATCGGATCCTCGGTCATCCACTGCCGCACACGGGCGTCACTCGTGTGCACGCGAGCAGCCATCGCCCGAAGCATGTCGCGCTCCGTCAAGACGCCGATCAGTCGGCCGAAGTCCCGCACGACGACCGCCCCGACGTTCCGGGCACTCATCCGCTCCGCCACCTCGCCGAGCGTGTCCTCGGGCGCGACGGTGATGAACGTCGGTGCGCAGATCTCGCCCAGGGTTGCCATCAGGCGGCTCCCGGACGATGGCGCGGCGTGGGGAATCGCGAGGTTCTTCGCGCCCGCGATTGACTCAGGCTTCTCATGAGCGGGGGAGTCTAACGCGTCCCGGTCGGCGGGCTTGTGTCGATCCGGTATCCGCAGATAACGCTGGCTAATGACAGGAATAAGATGTTGCGCTACGATCGGCTCGTGCGCAACGGCGCTTCCTTCGACGTGCTCGTGGTCGGCTCCGGCGCGGCGGGGCTCGCTGCCGCGGTTTCCGCGGAGCGCGCAGGCGCGCGGGTCGCTCTCGCGACGAAGACGACAGTGCAGGCGTGCAACTCCGCGAAGGCGCAGGGTGGCATCCAGGCGGCGTTCGGTGACGACGACTCGCCCGATATTCACGCCGAGGACGTCATGCGCTCATCACACGACACCGCCGACCCGGCGCTCGTCGAGGTGCTCACGGGAGACGCGCGGTCGGCGATTCAGTGGCTCGAGGAGCTCGGCGTGGCATTCACGAGGCAGAACGGCGGGTATCGCCTCGCTCGCTGCGGCGGGGCGACGCGGCAGCGCCTCCTGCAAGTCGGCGATCGGACGGGACATGCGATCACCAAGGCGCTGCGCGACACCTACGAGGCCGGCGACGGAGCCGAGCTCCCGCACCATGTGCTTCGGACGCTCACGCCGAGCGACGGCGGCTGGCGTACCTCCTTCGAGACGAAAGACGGTGCGGCGGACATCGAGGCTGGCACCGTCGTGCTCGCAGCGGGCGGCCGGTGCTTCGCCGAGGCGGAGACGCGCGGCGTGCTCTCGACGAATCATCCGAACGCGACCGGCGAGGTGACGCAGATCGCTCTCGCTGCCGGTGCGGAGAGTCGCGACCTCGACGCGCTGCAGTACCACCCGAACGGCGGGGCGTGGCCGTCGACGATGCAGGGCTACTCGATCCCCGAGACCACGCGCGCGTACGGCGCAGTGCTGCTCAACGCCGCCGGCGAGGAGTTCACGGACTCGCTCGGCGCTCGCGACACCGTATCGCAGGCGATCTTCGACGAGGTCGACGCCGGCCGCGGCGTCGTGACCGAGGACGGGCGCCCGGCGGTCTGGCTCGACACGACGCGGATCACGCCCGGGGACGCCGAGATCTCGCTTCCGTACATGCTTCGCCGCTATCGCAGCGCCGGGATCGACCCTCTCTCCGAGCCGATCTACACCTACCCCGTCCTCCACTACCAGAACGGTGGACTCGTGATCGACGAGCAGGCCGGGACGTCGCTCGAGGGCGTCTACGCCTGCGGCGAGATCACGGGTGGCACCCACGGAAGGAACCGCATGATGGGCAACTCGCTGCTCGAGTGTGTCGTCTTCGGGCGACGTGCCGGAAGAGCTGCGGCCGAGGCGGCGCGCGGATGAGCGTCGTCGCGACGGATCTCGATAGCGCCGTCTCCGACGCCGCCGCGCATCTCTACGTCTGGGCGCTGAAGGACATCC
>Ga0075344_1000084_pt1 | contig 11811 bp, 10 predicted proteins | sample RushOxbow_ThreeS_FD_120075 | JGI IMG/M metagenome (GOLD analysis project Ga0075344, IMG submission 120075) | Natural and restored wetland microbial communities from the San Francisco Bay, California, USA, that impact long-term carbon... | ecosystem: Environmental > Terrestrial > Soil > Wetlands ...
AGCCGTGGGACGAGCGTGAGCGCTCCCAGCAGGAGATCGGCCGGTCGATTGCGCCGGAGGTATCCGCCGTCACGGGCGTCGTCGCCTTCCCCGGCAATTCCCCGCCGCTCGGCCAGAGTTCGCGGTCGAAGCCGATCAATTTCGTTATCCAGACCTCGCAGCCCTATAGCGAGCTGCAGAAGATGGTCGATTCGCTGCTCGAAAGGATTCAAGATTATCCTGGTCTGGTCGACATCGAGAGCGACCTAAAGCTCAACTCGCCGCAGCTCGATATCTCCGTCGATCGCGAGAAAGCGGCATCCATGGGCATCGAGATCGAGACGCTCGGCCGCACGCTTGAGACCATGCTCGGTGGCCGGCAGGTCACGCGGTTCAAGAAAGAGGGTCAGCAATATGATGTCGTGGTGAAGGTGGCGGATATTGACCGGGAGAACCCGGACGACATGCGGCGCATTTATGTGCGCGGCACGGACGGCGCCATGACCCCGCTGTCGAACCTCATAAACATCAGGGAGACGGTCGCGCCGAAAGAGCTCAACCACTTCAATCAGCTTCGCGCCGCGACCATCACTGGCCAGATCGCGCCGGGCTATTCGTTGAGCGACGGCCTGGCGTTTCTGGAAGAGGCGGCGGAGGAGGTTCTGCCGGCGACCGCGCAGATCGAGTACGCGGGCGAGTCGCGGGAGTTCCGCGAGGCGAGCGCCAACATGTATCTCACCTTCCTGCTCGCGCTCGCTTTTATCTATCTCGTGCTCGCGGCCCAGTTCGAGAGCTTCACCGATCCCTTCATCATCATGCTGACCGTGCCCTATCGGTGACCGGCGCCTTGCTCGCGCTGTGGTGGAGCGGCGGTACGCTCAACATCTATAGCCAGGTCGGTCTCGTCACCTTGATCGGGCTCATCACCAAGCACGGCATTCTCATCGTGGAGTTTTCCAATCAGCTCCGCGGCAAGGGGCAGCGATGGGAGAGGCGGTGATCGAGGCCGCCACCTTGCGGCTGCGGCCGATCCTCATGACCACGGGCGCCATGGTGCTTGGCGCCGTTCCTCTTGCCCTCGCCGCCGGAGCCGGCGCCGAGAGCCGCCAGGATATCGGCTGGGTCATCGTCGGCGGTCTTCTGGTGGGCACCCTGTTCACGCTGTTCGTGATCCCGGTGGTCTACACCTACTTGTCCAGACGCGCGTTCATCGAGTCCGATGAAACGGTGCCCGGCCCGGAAGGTGGCCACGGCAAAGAGGGCGGTGCCGCTTCGCACCCGGTCCCGGCGGCGGAGTAGTATTTGCGCCGCGATAAACGCGGAAAGGCGGGCACAATGTGCATTATTTGCGCGTATTCGACGGGCAGGATGTTGAAACTTTAGGCATTCAAGAGCCGAGCGCTGTTTCGCAAGATTTCGTGCGCGAAAACCTGCCGATTGCCCGGGCGACACAGCCTTTTTTGCGTACCCCCTAATAGTTACTCCCTCAAGAGGATTGTCTCCGAAGGGCATAAATCCCGAAACTCCTAGGTGAATTCGTATTCTCAGCCATGCGGCGTGGCTGTGAAATGGTGGTGTGGACGTTACTTGAAGCAAGGACGCCATGAGCAACAGGTCTGAGCCTTCTACCGCCTTGCCCGCTGCAACCGCCGCAATCCCGTTCGTAGGCAAATGAGTGTCAGGCCGGTCGCCCGTCTCCACGGTCGTCCCGCCCTTCGACGTGGAGGGACCACATGACAAAGTTTCAGATCAATCGCCGCGATTTCCTTTCGACCACCGCCGCCGCCACGGTCATGGCCGGCGTTTCCATGCCAAAACTCGCCTTCGCGGCCGACAAGGTCGTGAAGATCGGCTTCCTCGCGCCGCTTACCGGCGCGGTCGCCGCGTGGGGCAAACCCGGCCTCGACGGCTGCAAGATCTGGGCTGACTGGGTCAATGCCGACGGCGGCATCAAGATCGGCGACGATGTCTACAAGGTCGAATTCGTCGCCTATGACGACGAGTACGATCCCAGCATCGCGCGCACCGGCGCGGTCAAGCTTATCAAGGAGGATGACGTCAAGTTCATCATGATGCTTGGCGGCGACCCTTGGCCGGGCGCGGCTCCGGTGGCGGAAAAAGAGAACATGCTGGTTTCCACGCTCCTGCCGAGCGACCTGTCGCCCGAGACGAAAATGCTGGTCGCACCATGCGAGGTGCACCCGATCTATAATGTCACCGGTGTCGAGTGGTTGGCCGAGAACAAGCCCGACCTGAAGACCGCGGTCATCTGCGCTCAGGACGACTCGCTCGGCAAGCCGTCGGTCGCGACCTATCTGGCCGCGTTCGAGGCGGCGGGCATCGAGGTTCTGGGCGATCCGATCTTCTTCGATCCGGCAACCACCGACTTCGCCCCGATCATGTCGAAGATGTTGGCGCTCAAGCCGGACATCATCTGCCTCGACACCTGCTACGCCGATTACGTGCACCCGCTCACGGAGCAGGCCTTCCAGCAGGGCTTCAAGGGACAGATGATCTCCTGCACGGCCGACTTCTATCAGAAGATGGTCGAGAAGACTTCGAAGGAGTTCATGGAAGGCTTCATCTTCCAGTTCCCGGACTTCGACGATCCCAAGCTCAACGAGCCTCACGTCAACTTCAACAAGCCGAACGAGTTCTACGCTGAATACGTGAAGCGCTTCGGCGAGGGCGAGTGGGGCGCCGTGTCGTGGGAATATGCCTCGATCATGGATCTCTGGTCCGACGCCGCACAACGCGCCGACAGCACGGACCCGGAGAAAGTGCTGGAGGCCATGAAGGTGGGCGGCACTGGCAAGCAGGCCTTCGGCGAGGCCGACTGGTGGGGCAAGGAGCTCTTCGGCATCGATAATGCGCTCGTCGGCCTCTGGCCCGTGGTCGTCATCAAGGACGGCAAGGCCAAGATCCAGGATTTCAAATCCATCCCGGCGTGGTGGGACAAGCACAAGGATCTTCTGATCAAGCACATGGAAGCGCTCGATCAGATGTACTATCAGCGCAGCTGAGCACGTCCTGCTGGGTGCAAGGTCTGGTCTAGCGTCCGAGACGGGATTTCCTGCGCTCCGCCACTGGCGGAGGGGCTGTTCATGCCCCTCGCGCTAACCGGTATAATGCGTCCGGCACCGAGCCCAAACCTGGCGCATCACGGAGCCTTGTGATGACCGTTGAGTTGTTACTTCAAACCGTCGTCAATGCGACCTACGCGGCGAGCTACATGGCGCTCATCGCCGTCGGCTTCGTGCTGATCTTTGGTGTGATGGGCGTGGTCAACTTTGCCCATGGCGAGCTCTATATGGCGGGCGCCTACGTGGTTGTTGCACTCTATGCCGATCAAGCCCTCCCATTTTTTGTTGCCGTCGCCGCCGGCCTGGTCTTTGTCGGGCTGCTCGGACTTCTCATGGAGTTCGCTCTGTTCCGACCATTGCGGGATAATCCACTGGGAGGGCTGATCGCCTCGATCGGCTTCCTTCTGATTCTCCAGACGATTGCTGTGCTCGGCTTCGGCGTTCGCATGGAGAACGTCCCGCCTTCGACTCAGGACAAGATCGTGTTCCTGGACGGTGCGGTGCTGACCTATCAGCGGCTCTACGTGATCCTGGCCGCGGTTGGGTTGCTGACGGCGCTTTGGCTGTTCCTACGCAAGAGCAAGTTCGGCTGGGCGTTGCGGGCTTGCGCGCAAGATCGTGAGGCCGCCGTCCTGCAAGGCATGTCGATCAACCAGACCGCACGGCTTGCGATGTTCATCGGCGCGGCCCTCGCCGGGGTAGCCGGTGCGCTGACCGCGCCGCTTGTCTCGCCCACGCCGTTCATGGGGCACTCGGTCATCGTCACGGCCTTCATCATTATCATTGTCGGCGGCTTGGGCTCCCTCGAAGGCGCGGTGCTCGTCGCCATCCTCTATGCCTTCGTCCACACCTTCGTGACCACGCTCTACGACGGGACGCTGGCCAATATCGTCGGCCTGCTGTTGATGCTTGCCGTCCTGATCGTCAAGCCGACGGGTCTGTTTGGAGCGAAAGAACGTGCCTAAGTCCGAGCCCAGTTCGACGATTGCCTGGATACTCGGCTTCGGCCTGCTCGCGGTCGTTCTAATCGTGCTCCCGCACCTGCTCTCGTTCTCGCAGCAGGAGATCCTGGTCTTCCTGGTCATCAACGTGCTGCTGGTCTGCAGCTACCGCCTGCTGACGCTGACCGGCGAATGGTCTTTGGCGCACGCGGTCATCATGGGCGTCGGCGCCTACACATCGGCGCTGGTGGCCAAGGAGCTTGAGGTTCCTGTGCCTGTTGCCATGCTCCTCGGGGCGTCCATGGCGGGTTTTCTCGCCTTCCTGCTGAGCTTTCCGCTGTTCCGGATGAAAGGCTTTTACTTTCTGATCGGCTCGTTCGCCGCGGGCGAGGTGATCCGGCTCATGTGGAAGTGGAGCGATCTCACCTTCTTGTTCGGCGGACCGAAGGGCATCAAGCGCATCCCGTCAATGCCGGACATCTTCTCGATCGATTTCTACGAGCCGGTGAACTACTACTATCTCTGCCTCGTCGTTGTGGCGGTGTCCCTTCTCATTCTCTATCGCGTCGAACGCTCGCGGATTGGCCTGACCTTCCACGCCATTCATTGGCAGGACAAGCTTGCCGAGTCCGTCGGCGTCAATACGTTCCGCTATCGCATGCTGGCCTTTGTGATCTCGGCCTTCTTCGCCGGTCTCGCCGGCGCGCTTTATGCGCACTATGTGGGTGCGGTCGCCCCGAACAGGTTCGGGGTGGAGGAGATGGTCTACATTTTGATCTGGGCCATCGTCGGTGGAACCGCCACCTTCTACGGGCCGATCATCGGCGTGGTGGCGCTCACCATCCTCAACGAGGTGATTCTGCGCTCGCTCGACGTAGACGAGATGCGGCCGATGTTTTACGGCGCGATCCTCATCATCTCCATCTTGTTCCTGCCGAACGGATTGGAAAGCCTGCTGCCGAAGATCAAAGGGTGGTTCGCCGGCCGCAAGGAGAGGCGCGACGCCCTGGCGGAGCAGCCGGCCGAATAGGGCGGCGTCTCTCAGAGGTCCGATACCGGCGGTGCCAGGAGCAGGAGCGCCGCCGCCATCAGCTTCCGCGTATCGTTGAGCATGGCGGGACGCTCGCGCCGCCAGACGGTGAGCGTATCGCCGGCCGGGGCCGCAACAGTCGCATCCGGAGCGTTCAAGGCCTCGAGGCGCTTGACCGTTTCGGCGGCCATTTCCCGCCAGCGCTGCTGCCACAGGCCGCGATAGGTGTCCCGGTGGCGCGCCTCCATGCGCAAATGGAACATCGAGCTGCGCGCAACCCGCGGAGCGTCCATGCGGGCGATCCAGGGACCGGAGCCTTTCCAAGCCTCCAGGGCCTTGGCGAACAGCGAGGCCTTGGCTTGGTCGTCTCCCGCGAGGCTCAAGCACACGCCGTAGTTCGCGAGGCTCGTGCCGAGGCGTGGATCGATCGGCTCGAAATTCGCGCGAGCCAGCTGGAGCGCTTGTCCGGCTTCCTCCTTGGCGCGAAGGTAATCGTTCTGCACGGCCGCGTCAGCCGTGGACTCGGCCGCCGTCTCCCAGGCGAGATCGGTCTCGCTCCAGCCGGCGTTCACGAGTTCTTTGAGGTCCCAGGTCTCAGGCACCGAGATACGCGCGCCTCACATGCTCGTTGTCGTGCAACTCGGGGGCAGGGCCTTCGAGGGCGATCTTGCCCGTCTCCAGTACATAAGCATAGCGCGCTAGCCTGAGCGCAAGTTCGGCATTCTGCTCGACAAGCACCACGGGCACGCCCCGCTCCACGATATCGCGGATGATCCGCGCCATCTCCTGGACCATGACCGGCGACAAGCCCATCGAGGGCTCGTCCATGATCAGCATCTTCGGCCGGGACATGAGCGCCCTGCCGATGGCCAGCATTTGCTGCTCTCCGCCGGAAAGCGACCGGGCCCATTGTCCGCGGCGCTGTTTCAGGCGCGGGAAGCGCTTGAAGACGTCTTCGAGATCGGATTCGATGGCCGGCCTATCGGAGCGCAGAAAGGCGCCTGTGCGGAGATTCTCCTCGACCGTGAGGTCCGGGAATACGCGCCGGCCTTCGGGAACATGAGCGATCCCGAGCGCCACGATCTTTTCCGGTGCGAGCGTGTCGATGCGCTTGCCCGCGAAGATGATCTCGCCTTGGCTGAGGCGCGCGAGCCCTGAGATGGCCCGCAAGGTCGTGCTCTTTCCTGCGCCGTTGGCGCCGATGATGGTGACGATGCCGTCGGCGGAGACAGCCATGTTGACGCCTTTGAGGGCCGCGACCTTGTGGTAGTGAACCGTGACGTCGTTGATCTCAAGCAGCATCGCTCGCGCTCCCGAGATAGGCTTCGATCACGGCGGGATTGTTGCGCACTTGCTCGGGCGTTCCTTCGGCGAGGAGCGTGCCGAAATTCATGACCGTGATCGCGTCGCACAGGCCCATCACGGCCTGCATGTCGTGCTCGATCAGCATGATGGTCACGCCTTGCTCTTCTCGCACGAGCTTGACGAGCTCGATCATCCGTCTCGTTTCTTCCGGGTTCATGCCGGTGAAGGGCTCATCGAGCAGCATCAGTTTCGGATCCGCGGCCAGCGCGATGGCCAGGCCGAGGGCGCGCTGATGGCCGTGGGACAGATTGGCGGTGAGCTCGTCGGCAAGTTTCTCCAGTCCTAGAAATTCGAGGATGCTGTGGGCCTTCTGCTCCGCGGCCTCTTCGGAGGCCCGGTCGGTGCCGAGGATGCGCTTGACGAGACCGGCCTTGGCGCTGCGGTGACAGCCAAGACAGACATTGTCGTGTACGCTCAGCTCGTGAAACAGGGTCGTGCCCTGAAACGTCCGGATCAGCCCGAGCTCGGCCAATGCGCTGGTCGCGCGCCCCGAGATGTCCTCTCCGAGATAGACGACCTTGCCCCGGGAGGGTGCATAGAAACCGCTGATGACGTTGAACGTGGTTGTCTTGCCGGCGCCGTTGGGTCCGATCAGGCCATGGATCGAGCCGGCTTGAACATCGAGATTGAAATCGTTCACGGCGACGATGCCGCCGAAAGTCCGAGCCAGGCCATGGACCTGAAGAATGGATTGCTCGGCGGTTGTCATCGGCGCGGTCGGCCCCTTTGAGCAGGCAGATCGAGGTGATTACCACACCTCACCCGGCCCATGCATTCTTCCAAGATCGTACCTCCTTGGGGTTAGGAGCAAGGGGATGCGATCGGCAATTCCGCCTCAAGGCCGGACGGACCCGGACAGACCTTTGTCAGCCCCCGATAAAGGGGAACCAGTCAGTGTCCAAGCGCTCGGGACAGAAGACAATTACTCTCCAAGAGGTAGGCCGCTTGTCAGCCAAGGCCAAAGGCCGATCCGAAGCCAAAAACGGGGCTTTCGCCTAACCCTTTTGGGGTAACTAACCGAGGGAATTGTGAAGAAAGCTTCGCCGCGAGCAAGATCGAAAAGCGACAAGAAGGGGAGATGCAGTCGATGGCGAATGACTCGAAAGATGCGCGGCCGATCAAGGATCAGCGCGTATGCATCATTGGGGCGGGCCCCAGCGGCACAGCCCAGCTTCGTGCTTTCGAGGCGGCTAAGAAAAACGGAGCAGAGATTCCCGAACTCGTCTGTTTCGAGAAGCAAGCGAACTGGGGCGGCCTGTGGAACTACACGTGGCGCACGGGACTCGACGAATATGGCGAGCCGGTCCATTGCTCGATGTATCGGTATCTCTGGTCGAATGGACCCAAGGAGTGTCTGGAATTTGCCGACTACTCATTCGAGCAGCATTTCGGCCGCGCCATCCCGTCTTACCCGCCGCGCGAAGTGCTTCACGACTACATCATGGGTCGGGCCGAGAACAGCGGCGCCAAGAAATTCGTCCGTCTCCAGACGGCCGTACGCTGGGTTCAGTATTCACCGGAGACAAAGAAGTTCACGGTCACCGTGAAGAACCTTCCCGAGGACCGCATCTATTCGGAAGAGTTCGACTATGTCGTCGTGGCGAACGGTCACTTCTCGACGCCCAACATGCCGGAGTTCGAAGGGCTCAGCATGTTCCCGGGCCGTGTCCTTCACGCACACGATTTTCGCGATGCGCTCGAATTCAAGGGCAAAGACGTGCTGTTGGTCGGGTCCTCATATTCTGCCGAGGACATTGGCACGCAGTGCCATAAATACGGCGCCAACTCGATCACCTTCAGCTATCGCACCAAGCCGATGGGCTTCGACTGGCCCGAGGGTTTCGAGGAGAAGCCGCTCCTGAAGAAGACCGTCGGCAACGTCGCCCATTTCTCGGACGGCTCGACCAAGAAGGTGGATGCCATCGTGCTGTGCACGGGCTATCTGCATCACTTCCCCTTCCTGCCCGACGACCTTCGTCTGAAGACGCACAACAGGTTGTATCCGCCGGACATCTATAAGGGCGTCGTCTGGATCAACAATCCAAAATTGATGTATCTCGGCATGCAGGACCAGTATTACACCTTCAACATGTTCGACGCGCAGGCCTGGTATGCGCGCGACGTGATCCTAGACCGGATCAAATTGCCGGACCGGGCCGCCATGAAAGCCGACAGCGAGGCATGGGTGAAGCGGGAAGAGGCCTGCAAGACCGAAGAGGAGAAGATCGACTTTCAAACGGAGTATGTCCGTGATCTCCTCCAGGCGACCGATTATCCGCCTCTGGATGTCGATCATGTCGGTGAGCTGTTCAAGGAGTGGGAGCACCACAAGGAGGAAGGTATCCTGACCTATCGGGACAGGTGCTATCCTTCGACGCTCACGGGCACGATGTCGCCGCAGCACCACACGCTTTGGATGGACGCATTGGACGATAGTCTTGGTGCGTTTTTGAAAGCGCCTGAAGCCGCCGAGTGAACGACGCGCGATGGCGACGAGAAGCGGCTCTGCACGAGAGATCAGCCGGGCGCGCCTAAGGAGATAGCCATGAGCCTCGTAGGGAGGGAGGTCCTGCCTGCCTCCTCCGTCAAGACGACCACACGCGTCCGCCGCATGCGCGTCGCGGGCGGCGGCGTGGTCGCCGTCGGTGTGCGTGCGGGCGACAAGCTCAGGATCGTCGACCCCGAAGGCCTCCAGCCGGGCCTGCTCTACGCCATCTCCGAGAAGGAAGGCGGCCAGGCGGTGATCCCGGCCTTGAGCCGGCTCGACGCACCAACACTCGATCAGGCGCTGGCGGCGGCAAAGGACGGCAAAGCCGCCGCGGCCAACGCCGTGGTGACCCGCGGCGTCGCGGCCGAAGACGTGCGTGGCGCCAATGTCTTCGGCGAGGAGACGGCGCCGGGCACGCAAGTGCGGTTTGACATCGAGGCGGATGGCACGTTGCTCGTCTTTGCGCCCGGCGAGGCCATGACGCCGGACGCGCAGAATCCGCCGACCGAGCTCCTCGTGGAGATCACCCACGACCACGATGCGGAGCTCGACCCGCCGCCGCCGCTCGCCGAGCCGAAGCTCGACCTCAGGGTCGATGCGGCAACGGCCTCGGCCTACCGGGTAAAGGCGGGCGACTACATCCAGATCGTCGACGTCGAGGGCCGCCAATGCTCGGACTTCCTCGCCTTCGACGCGGCGGCGCTGGAGAGCGGCACGGAGAACGGTCTCGACGCCACCACGACACACTCATTGATGGGCACGGCGGCGCCGGGCCCAGGCCTCCATTCGAAATATTTCGACCAGACGCAGAAGCCTCTGGTGGAGGTCGTCCAAGACACCGTGGGCCGGCACGATACGTTCATGCTCGCCTGCAACGCCAAATATTACGAGGACATGGGCTATCCGGGGCATTCCAACTGCACCGATAATTTCAACAACGCCCTGTCGTCCTATGGGATCGCGCCGCGCAAGGGATGGCCGGCGATCAACTTCTTCTACAACACCTTCGTCGACGATAATGACGGCATCGGCCTGGATGAGCCGTGGTCGCGGCCCGGAGATTACGTGCTGCTTCGGGCGCTGACTGATCTGGTCTGCGCCTCCTCGTCCTGCGCCGACGATGTCGATCCCGCCAATGGCTGGCTGCCCACCGACATCCAGGTTCGGGTCTACGATAAGGACAACTCTTTTCCCAAGGGGAAGGCTCACCGCATGACGCCCGACGCCCAGCCGCGCATGACACGCGAAAGCGGGTTCTACCCGCGCTTCGCAGAGCTCACGCGCAAGTTCGAAGATTATCGTGGCTTCTGGCTGCCCTCCTGCTTCTCCGACGTGGAGCCGATCGAGGAATATTGGGCTTGCCGGGAGAAGGCGGTGATCATGGATCTCAGCGCTCTCCGCAAGTTCGAGGTGACAGGTCCGGACGCCGAGACCCTGTTGCAGCTCGCCGCTACCCGCAACATCCGCAAGCTCAGTCAGGGCCAGGTGGTTTACACGGCGTTCTGCTACGAGCATGGCGGCATGATCGACGACGGGACCATCTTCCGGCTATGCCAGAACAATTTCCGGGTTGTTTGCGGCGACGAATATCTGGGTGTCTGGCTGCGCCAGCTTGCCGAGGATCGCGGCTTGAAGGTGTGGGTCCGCTCATCGACCGATCAGTTGCACAACGTTGCGCTGCAGGGCCCGAATTCTCGAAACATCCTCAAAGAGATCGTGTGGACGCCGCCGCACCAGCCGACCATGGCGGAGCTGAAATGGTTCCGCTTCACCATCGGGCGCATCGCCGAGCAGCCGGTCGTGATCTCACGGACCGGCTATACGGGCGAGTTGGGTTTCGAGATCTGGTGTCATCCGGATGCCGCGACCAAAGTGTTCGACGCGATCTGGGAAGCCGGTCAGCCTTTCGGGCTCCGCCCCTTCGGCCTTCTGGCGTTGGATATGGTCCGCATCGAGGCCGGGCTGGTGTTTTTCGGCTACGAGTTCTGCGATCAGACCGATCCCTTCGAGGCCGGCATCGGCTTCACCATCCGAAAGGACATGGAAGACGAGCCGTTCATCGGCTCCGAGGCGCTGATCCGCCGCAGGGCCAATCCTCAAAGAAAGTTGGTCGGTCTCGATATCGATAGCAATGAAAGTATCCATCACGGCGACCCCGTCTACAAAGGGCGGGCGCAGGTGGGCGTGGTGACCAGCTCCACGCGCTCCCCGATCCTGAAAAAGAACATCGCGCTCGCACGACTGGACATTTCGGAGTCTGAGCTGGGCACCAGCGTCGAGATCGGCAAGCTGGACGGCCATCAGAAGCGCATCCCGGCCAAGGTCGTCGGCTTTCCGCATTACGATCCGCAAAAGACCCGGGTGCGAGCGTAAGTCGCTCTGCGCGCGGGGTCTGCCCAGAAGAGATCAATCGGCGGAAGAGCTTAGCCGCTCGCGCGTACGCTTCGCACCGGCTTCGAGAGTGACTCGATCTCGACCGTCTCGATGCGGCCCACACCCACATTCCTGGCCCGCGCGGCTGCCGTCGAGGCCAAGGAAACGAGCTCATCGTGGGATTCATTGCCCGTCGGCTTCGTGACGACCCCGATGCTGGCGGTCAGGAACATTTCGTTGTTGCCGTCCACGACCGGCCGGCGCAGCGCCTGTTGGATTTCTACAGCGACGGCGCCGGAGTCTTCATTCGCCTCCGCACTTTCTTGCAGGATCGCAAACTCGCTGTCGGTCCAAAGACAAAGCGAATCGATGGGGCTGAGCATCGTTTCGATGCGCTTGCCGACATCTAGGAGCGCGCGTTCTCTAAACTCGGTTCCCAGACTCTCGCGCCACTTGGCGAACTGGTCGAGATGGACCACGAGCAACACGAAGGAATCGTGCGGGCGGGACTTTCTCCGGCGCAAGGCCATCTCGGGCCGAACCAAGAACAGG
>Ga0075344_1000086_pt1 | contig 11719 bp, 10 predicted proteins | sample RushOxbow_ThreeS_FD_120075 | JGI IMG/M metagenome (GOLD analysis project Ga0075344, IMG submission 120075) | Natural and restored wetland microbial communities from the San Francisco Bay, California, USA, that impact long-term carbon... | ecosystem: Environmental > Terrestrial > Soil > Wetlands ...
CCGCGTCCCAGATCGCGTCCCATACCGCGGGCGCGTCCGAGGGGTGGCACCAGACCTCGTAGCCGAGCTCCCCCGTGTAGCCGGTGCGTGAGACGACGATGGGGATCCCGTCGTGCGTCCCGATCCGTCCGACGAGGAAGCGAAACCACTTCAGGTCCTCGAACGAGGTCTGCGTCGGGGGCGTCCACACGATCTTCTTCAGCAGCTCACGGCTGGACGGCCCCTGGACGGCGACGTTGTGCAGCTGGTCGGTCGACGGCTTCACCTGGACGTTGAGCGCGTCGCGCTCGGCGAGCTCCCGCAGCCAGACACCGTCGTACTCGTCGCCGCCGACGACGCGGAAGTTGTCGGCCCCGAGCCGGTAGACGGTCGCGTCGTCGATCATCCCGCCGGTCTCGTTGCAGAGAGCGGTGTAGGTCACCTGGCCGACGGCGAGCCGGCGCGCGTCCCGCGTGATCGCCTTCTGGATCAGCGTCTCCGCGTCCGGGCCGAGCACCTCCCATTTGCGCAGCGGGGAGAGGTCCATGATCGCGACCTTCTCGCGGCATGCCCAGTACTGCGCGACCGCGCCGTCGTTGTCGTAGCACTGCGGAAGCCAGTAGCCCCGGTACTCGACGAAGCTCTTCGTCAGCTCGCCCGTGCGCGGGCGAAAGCCGGTGTCCCGAGTCAGCACCGGATCCGCGTCGGGTGTAACGCGGTGCGCGATCGCGACCGAGAACGTGTTGTCGGGCGCATACACCCGCACGTGCACCGGGGTGATCTGCCAGCCGTTCGCCGCGTCGATGTCGTCGGGGCAGGCCGACGACGCGCAGACGAGGTCGTTCATCGCCCGCAGGAGCACGTAGTCGCCCGGCCGCGACCACGGCTCGTCCATGACGAAGACGTTGTTCGCGTCGAAACCCGTGTTGTAGAAGAAGTTGAGCGCCTCCCAGCCCTTGCGCTCCGCGATCCCGAACGGCGCGACTTCGCGGTTGAAGTTCTCCGAGCAGCTCACGTGGCCCGGGTAGCCCATGTCCTCGTAGTACTTCGCCGTGCAGGCGAGCCCGAACGTGTCGTGGCGGCCGACGGTGTCGCGGACGACCTCGATCAGCGGATCCTGGTCGACGTCGTAGAACTTCCCGTGCAAGCCCGGCATCGGATACGCATGGCCCATGAGCGAGCGGGTCGTCGTCGCGTCGAGCCCGCGCTCGAGCCCGCGCTCGAGCTTGCCGTGGTGGAACGCGAGGAAGTCGGAGCACTGCTTGCCCTCGACGTCGATCACCTGGATGTACTCCCCTGCACGAACCTCGTAGGCGAGCGCACTCGCCGCGTCGACGCGGAAGTCGAGGCGCGGCTCGGCGAGTGGGGGCGGGAGCTCCTGCTGCTCGTACGTCCGCGGCGTGACGCGGCGCACCTCCACGAGGAGCTCGGAGGGGGGTGGCGCTCCGTCGACGATGCGGCCTGCCGGCGCGGCGACGATGACCGTCACTGCACGGTCGGCGCGGAAGCTCTGCGCCGCCCCGGCCGGCGACCAGTCGCCGAACAGGCGGATCGCCACGGCCTCGGTGGGGTCGAAGGCCGACCCGCCGCCTGCACCAGTCTCCTGCAAGCGGATCTGGTGCACGAGGAGGCTCGTCTCGCCGTCGCGCGACGCGGCTCGGATGACCGTCGCGGGAGCATCGGCCTTCGCCTCGAGCGCCGCCGCGTCGTCGCGGCCGTCCGCGCCGAGCACCGTGACCTCCGCCGGCTGGCTGCCACGCGTGTCCACCACGGTCATCCGCTCCTCCGGCCCGAGGGCGAACACCACCGAACCTCCCGGCCGGACGAGGTACGTCTCGACGAACGGATCCTCCGGGAAGAGGCCCCGGACGAGATCCGGTGTTCCGAGGATGCTCACCTCACGCGCTGGCAGGCGCCTTCGCCTCCAGCTCGGCGGCCTCCGCCATGAGCTTCTCGGCGAGCTCGCGCTTGCCGTCGGCGTCGAGCTTCTTCACCTCGTTTTCGACTGCACGTCGGTTGTACGACTGGTTCCAGTAGTCGAGTGCCTCGAAGCCGAGGAGCACGGCCTTGCCGACGAACTGGCGGAGCACCTCGTTGGTCGGGCCCATGACCCAGCCCGCCTTCGCGTCGCGCAGATAGCGCTCGAGCTCCATGTCGCGCTTGTACCCGGAGCCGCCGCACGCGTGCAGCATCTTGTCCACCACCTTGGCGGTGTTCTGCGCCGCGACGAACTTGATCTGCCACGCCCAGTGCAGGAAGTTGCCGCGCGCGAGGGTTCCCGGCTCGAGCACGAGTGTGTTGTTGTCGGTCGCGCCGTCGAAGGCCTGCGCGACGGAGTAGACGAACATGCGCGCCGCATTCGTCTCCATGACGGCCTGGCCGACATAGTCCTGGATGGTCGGGTAGTCCGCCACCCGCATCCCGACGTCGACGTGCCGCTTGCGGGTGGTGTGACGCTTCGCGATGTCGATCGCGCCGAAGGCCAGGCCGTTCCACACCGACGACGAGCCGATGAGGAACCAGGGGTCGACCGCCTCGTCGTTCGAGGTCGCGCCGTCTCCCTCGGGCCCGACGATCTGCGTGCCGGGGATCTCGACGTCCGTGAAGGAGATGGCTCCGGACTGGTTGCCGCGGAGCCCGAGCGCGTCCCAGAGCGAGGGCTGCGCCTCGCAGTGCTCCTTGTCGACGACGAAGACGGACAGGTCGTCGTAGCCCTTGAAGTCCGGGCTCGTGGTCTGCAGGACGTAGAAGTCGGCGAACCCGCCGGAGGTCGTCCACGAGGCCTTCTTGTTGATTCGGTACCCGCCGTTGACCCGCTCCGCTTTCGAGCTCACCGGGTACCAGAAGTGCGAGCCCGTCTCCGGGTCGGAGTACGAGAGCGTCCCGATGTGCCCCGAGTTGAGCGGCCGGATGTACTTGTCGATGATCTCCGGCGTCGGACGCAGCATGAGCGCGGCGACCGCGCCGATGTGCATGACGTAACACATCGCCGTGGACGCGCAGCCGTAGCGCGCGATCGTCTCGCACGTCATCGCGAAGCCGACGTGATTCTCGCCGAGGCCGCCGTACTCCTCGGGGACGATGAGGCCGAGGAATCCGTGCTCGCCGAGGAGCTCGAGGTTGCGGCGCGGGAAGAGGAGCTCGTCGTCGGAGCGCTTCGCGTTCGCCCGCATCTCCTTCTCGCAGAGCTCGATGAGCGTCGCGCGGAGCTCCTGCTGGCGGTCGGTCAGGACCCAGTCGGGATCCCAGTCGTAGCCGAGCCCCCAGAACGGCTCGTCACCCCACATCTTCTCGGACATTCCGGCCTCCAGGTCGATGGCGTTCTCGTGCGCCATCGTAGGCGGCTCCCGCATTGCGGGGCAAGCGCCTACGACGCGAGGACGCTCAGCAGGTCGTCGCCGTAGCGCTCGACCTTCACCGGGCCGAACCCTTTCACGTCCGCGAGCTCGTCGAGCGTCTGCGGCTTCGTCGCCGCGAGCTCGCGAAGGGTCGCGTCGTGGAGGACGACATACGCGGGCACGGCGTCCTGCTGCGAGCGGGCGGCACGCCAGGAGCGCAGCCGCGCCACCAGGTCCTCGTCGACGTCGGCGTTCGTCGTGGTCGGGATGCGCGGCGCCGGTACTCCTGCAGCGACGTGGAGCACGCGGAACCCGTCCGGCGTCGTGACCTCGTGGAGGGCGCCGGAGCGCTCCACCGTCTGCACCCATCTTCGGACGTCGGACTCGCTCGCGGCGGCCAGGAGCCGGTACGCGGCCGACCGTCGCGCCGATGGCGGCGCCTTGAGCGAGCCGCGCAGCGTTGCGATCAGGCTCCGGCGCCCGAGCGGCCAGGTGAGGGACGCGACTGCGTCGACGATCGCCTCGCCGACGTCGTCGGGCAGCGGCGGTGGCGGGCTCGAGATCGAGGCGGAGCCTCGAGTCTGCGGCGCACAGACGTCACAGTGGCCACATGGCGGCGCGAACGTCTCCCCGAAGTGAGCGGCGACCTGCTCATGGCGGCAGCTGCGCGTCTCGGCGAAGCCGACGACGCGGTCGGCCCGCGACTCGGCAACGAGCGCGGCGCGGTCGAGCAGGGCCGCGACTCGCTCGCGTGCATCGTCAGGCGCCGCTGTGAGCTCGACGCGCATGAGCCGTCCCTCGTCGAAGTCGCGCCGGGCCAGGTCTGCCTGCTCGAGCATTCCGACGAGGACCCGCGCGTCGCGCTCGGGCGCAACGGCGGCGAGCTCGTCAGGATCGACGAGGCCCGAAGCCTCCCGGAGCGCGCGGTAGACGGCACGCAGCTCGCCTGGGGTCGGAACGTCGGACACCGCGAACCGCCTGAGCGCTGACGCATCGCTCGGGCTCGCGAGGAGCAGGGTCTCGCTCGGCTCGCCATCCCGGCCGGCGCGCCCGACCATCTGGACGTAGCCCTCGAGCGAATCGGGGTAGTTGACGAGGCAGACAAGCCGCACGTCCGGCTTGTCGATGCCCATGCCGAACGCTGTGGTCGCGACGACGACCTGAACGCGGTCGGCGACGAAGTCGTCCTGGACGCGCGTTCGCTCCTCGGCCTCGAGACCTGCGTGATAGTGCTCGGCCCTCACGCCGTGTCCGCACAGCACCCGCGCGAGCTCCTCGGTCGAGCGGCGTGAGCGCGCGTAGACGATCGCCGAGCCACCCCGTAGAGCCTGCAGTCGCTCGACGAGGATCTCGATTCGATCCTCGGCATTCGCGACCTCCTGGACGTCGTAACGCAGGTTGGGTCGAACCACACTCGTGTGCACGACCTCGAGCTCGCGTCCCAGCGACTCGCCGATGTCGCGTGCCGTGTCCGGTGTCGCCGTCGCCGTCATGCCCAGCACCACGGGGTGCCCGAGTGCCTCGAGCCCGCGCCGGATGAAGAGGTAGTCGGGGCGGAAGTCGTGCCCCCACATGCTCACGCAGTGGACTTCGTCGACCACGACGAGCCCGATCCCGACATCGGCGAGGAGCTCGCTGAAGCGTGCCTGGCGGAGACGTTCCGGTGCGGCGTAGAGAAGTCGCGTCTCGCCCGACGCCACGCCGGCGAGGCGCTCGGCGGTCTCCTCCGGCGAGAGCGACGAGTTGACGAACGTTGCCGTGGTCGCGATCTCGGGTGGCAGCTTGTCGACCTGATCCTTCATCAGCGCGATGAGCGGCGAGAGGACGAGGGTCGGCTCGGGCCGGAGCATGGCAGCGAGCTGATACGTCAGCGACTTCCCCGAGCCGGTCGGCATGAGCGCCAGCGTGTCGCGACCTTCGATCGCCGCGCGCACGACGTCCTCCTGTCCGGGCCGGAAGGCGTCGAAGCCGAAGAGCTCGCGCAGCGGTGAGACGAGATCGGTCAGGCGCGCGAGTATAGGAACGCACTCGGGCGGCAACTGTGCCGAGTCTGCGCCGACGTCAGCTCCAGCGCGGCGTGTACGACGAGTCCGGGTCGCGCACGACGCCGTCCTCGGGCAGCGCGTCCCAGTCGGGAGCCTGGTGCGTGTAGATGTGCGCGGTCTGCCGGAGCCCGGTGGGGGGGTCGAGCGTGCCGGCGGCGATGCCGGTCCGCTCCGCGCCTGCGGCTCGCCAGAACATGCTCGACCCGCACGCCGAGCAGAACGCTCTCTGCGCGTGGCGACTCGAGTCCGGGCTGTCGACCCAGCGCAGCGTGTCTCCGCGTGCGACGAGGTGCTCGTTGGACGTGGCCGCGAATGCGCCGGCGTTCCCGCTCCAGCGCAGGCACTCGACGCAGTGGCAGAGCACGACGTCGCGGAGCGGCCCGCGCACCTCGTACGTCACGGCGCCACAGAGGCAGCGACCTGTCGCGCGCGGCTCGGTCATTCGCGACACTCTAGAATCGCCCGATGCCGCCTGTCGCGGAGCACATGACGCGAAGCCTTCTCACCGTCTCGGCGGATGCGACGCTCGGCGAGGCGTCGTCGGCTATGGCGGAGCGGGGCGTGGGCGCGGTCGTCGTCCTCGATGGCGACTCGATCGCCGCGATCCTCACCGAGCGTGATGTCATGAAGGCGGTCGCGGCCGGCCAGGACGGAACCGCCCCCGTGACCGACTGGATGACGCGGCATCCGGACACGATCGAGCCCGACGACACGACCGATCATGCTGCGTCGCTGATGATCCACGGTGGCTTTCGCCACCTCCCGGTCGTCGAGGACGGCAAGGTCGTCGGGATCGTCTCGATCCGCGACCTCATGAAGGTCGCGCTCGACGACCGCTCGCCGCGCGGGGTCTAGGTCGTCCCCGGCTCGCACGTCGACCTGGGTCGTCTCTACGGCGCGCACGATCTCGACGAGCTGCGGGCTGAGTACGAGCGGATCGCGTCCGTCTACGACCACGAGCTCGCCGGCCCCGCTGACTACGTCTCGCCCGTCGCGACAGCCGCGGTCTGCGCACGCCTCGTCGAGCCGGACGCGCGCATACTCGATGCTGGCGCGGGTACGGGCTTGCTCGGCGCGGCGCTCGTCGACCGAGGCTTCACCGATCTCGATGCTCTCGACCTCTCGCCTGCGATGCTCGCTGAAGCCGAGCGCAAGAGCGTGTACGGAACGCTGACCGAAGCGAAGCTCGGCGATCCGCTGCCCTTCGCGAGCGGTGCCTACGACGCCGTCATTGCGTGCGGCGTCCTGACGACCGGACACGCGCCCGCCTCGTGTCTGGACGAGCTCGTGCGGATCACGAAGACCGGCGGCCACGTCATCTTCACGCTGCGCTCCGACCTGACGCCGCCTGGATACGACGACCAGATCGCGCGACTGCTCGAGACCGAGCGCTGGGAGCTCGTCGAGCGCGGAGCGGAGCTCCAGGCGATGCCGACGTCGGAGCCGGAAGTGCTCGTCCGAGTCTGGGCCTTCGGCGTCACGTAGCGACGCGGTCGAGCCAGCGCTCGAAGAGCGCGCGCCCCTCGTATCTCATCGCCTCGGCGTTTGCCTCGATCGCCGCAAGAAATGCCGGCGCAGCTTCCGCTCCCAGCGTGCGCTCGAGCGACGTGACGTACTCGGGCACCTCGGCCCACTCGCGAGCCATCTCCGGCGACAGCTCGAGGTGGAACTGCACGCCGTAGGCACGCTCGAAGCGGAACGCCTGGTTCGGATATGCGGGCGAGCTCGCGAGCCGAACCGCGCCGTCCGGGAGGTCGAAGGTGTCCCCGTGCCACTGGAGCGTCACGAGCTCATGCGGAGCGTCCCCGAAGACGGGATCCGAACGAGCTTCTCCGGTCATGCTCACCGGGAGCAGCCCGACCTCAGGCGTCGGGCCGGGGTACACCTCCGCCCCGAGTGATGCCGCAAGGAGCTGGACGCCGAGGCACACGCCCCAGTACGGCGTTCCCGCGCGCACCGCTTCGCCGATCGCCCGCTTCTCGGTCGTGAGCCAGGGCAGCTTCGCGTCGTCGTTTGCCGACATCGGCCCGCCCATCGCGATGATCGCGTCGAAGTCACGCCAGTCCGGAAGCGGTTCGCCCTCGTCGAGCTCGACCCGGCGCAGGTTCGCGCCGCGCTCGCGCAGTACGTCCTCGAACACGCCCGGCGGCTCGCACGCGATGTGCTGCAGCACGAGCGTGCGCAACGACACTAGTGCCCGGCGGGCTTCTCCCAGCCCTCGAGGACAGGCGGCGTGTAGTCCGTGCCGACGGTCTTCGAGCCGGCGACCCACGGGCCGAGCTCGGGCTGGGGGAACTTCGTGTGGTCGGCTTTGAGCTGGATGCCATACGAGTTGCCGCTCGTCAGGTGTTTCACGAGCACCTTGCGTGCGATCTCGTCCTCGTGTCCGGGAGGGATCGGGAAGTAGATCTTCAGGAAGGCGTTCGAGTAGCGATCGAAGACCGCCGGAACGCCGTCCTCCTCCAGCAGCGCGATGTCCTCGAGCCAGTTGAGATCCTCGCCGGGCGTCGCGGCCATGAGATCGACGTCGTCGAGGAGCGAGATGTCCTCCTGGTACGGGAAGCGGTGGCCGGCGAGGAACTCGGCGTCGATCGACTGGATCTTCTCCGGCTCGGAGTACGCGAGGTCGTGGGAGCTCATGCGTCCACCGAATGTAGGTCCGTGACCTGCGCGGTCGGGTTGGCGATCAGCTCGTCCTCCGCTTTGATCGCGAGAAGCCGCTGCACCTCTGCGAGGATCTCCCGCTCGGTCTGGCCGACGGTGTACGTCGTCCCTGCGAGCGGCACCTTCGCCATCGCAGAGGCTTCGACCGTGAGGGCCGCAAGATCCTCGGGCTCGAGCGAGTGCACGTTCGTCTTGCCGCACGCCCGCGCGAGCATCTGGAGCTCCATGGTCATCGCGGTCAGGAAGTTGTAGACCCGCTCGGAGGCGTCCTCGACGACGAGGCGCTTGCGGAGCTCCGGATCCTGGGTCGCGACGCCGACCGGACAGCGGCCCGTGTGGCAGTGGTAGCACTGCCCCGCCGGGACGCCGACCGTGCCCTCGTAGTCGGTGACGCCGGGGATCTCCTTGTTGCAGTTGAGCGCCATGAGCGCGGAGTGGCCGATCGCGACCGCCTTCGCGCCGAGCGCGATCGCCTTCGCCACGTCGGCGCCGTTGCGGATGCCACCGGCCACGACGAGGTCGATCTCGTCCGCAAGTCCGACGTCCTCGAGCGCGCGCCGGGCCTCGGGGATCGCCGCCATGAGCGGGATGCCGGTCTCCTCGGTCGCGATGTGCGGCCCTGCGCCGGTGCCGCCTTCTGCGCCGTCGAGGTAGATGATGTCCGGCCCGCACTTCGCCGCCATGCGCACGTCGTCGTAGACGCGCGAGGCGCCGAGCTTCAGCTGGATCGGAATGCGGTAGTCCGTCGCCTCGCGAATCTCCTGCACCTTCAGCGACAGGTCGTCGGGGCCGAGCCAGTCCGGATGCCGCGCAGGAGAGCGCTGGTCGATCCCGGCCGGAAGCGAGCGCATCTCGGCGACCTGCTCGGTGACCTTCTGCCCCATGAGGTGTCCGCCGAGCCCGACCTTGCAGCCCTGCCCGATGAAGAACTCGCACGCGTCGGCGAGCATCAGATGGTGCGGGTTGAACCCGTACCGCGACTGGATGCACTGGTAGTACCACTTCGTCGAGTAGTCGCGCTCCGGCGGGATCATCCCGCCCTCGCCCGAGCACGTCGCCGTGCCGGCCATGGACGCGCCCTTCGCGAGCGCCATCTTCGCCTCGAGCGAGAGCGCGCCGAACGACATGCCGGTGATGTAGATCGGGATGTCGAGCTCGAGCGGGTTCTTCGCGAAGCGCGCGCCGAGCACCGTCGTCGTGTCGCACTTCTCGCGGTAGCCCTCGATTACGAAGCGGGTGAGCGTCCCCGGCAGGAACACGAGCTCGTCCCAGTGCGGGATCGGCTTGAAGATCGAGAAGCCGCGCATGCGGTAGCGGCCGAGCTCGGCCTTGATGTGGATGTCGTTGACCACCTCGGGCGTGAAGATGCGGCTGCGGCCGAGGACGTCCTTCTGGGATGGTGCGCCGTTTCCGTCGGCCATCAGATCACCAGCTTCTTCTCGGAGGGCTCGAGTGAGTCGTAGTTGTAGAGGACCTTCCCGCAGACGAACTTCTGGAACTCGGGGGGCGAGCCGAGGCCGTAGATCCGGAACTTCCGCTCGACCAGCTCCGTGTCCGCGTCGGTCCACTCTCCCGGGACGCAGTCGATGCCGAGCGACTTGACCTTGCCGGCGACGTAGATCGTCCCGTCGTACATCGAGTCGCCGAGGCCGGCTCCGGCGTCGCCGCAGATGATCTGGCGGCCGCGCTGCATCATGAACCCGGTCATCGAGCCGACGGAGCCTCCGATGATGATCGTGCCGCCCTTCTGGTCGATGCCCGTGCGCGCGCCGACGCGGCCCTTGACGACGAGGTCGCCACCGCGCATGGCGGCGCCGGTGAGCGAGCCGCCGTTTCCGTCCACGACGACGACCCCCGACATCATGTTCTCGCAGGCCGACCAGCCGACCCGCCCGGTGATGTGGATCTCGGGTCCGTCGATGATCCCGCAGGCGAAGTAGCCGAGCGAGCCCTCGAAGCGGATCTTGCAGCGGCGCAGGATGCCGACGCCGAGCGAGTGGCGACCCTGCGGGTTCTGGACGACGACCTCGTCGACGCCTTCTTCGTACAGGAGGCGGCGCAGCTCGAGGTTGATCGTCCGCGTCGTGAGGTCGCGTGCGTCGAAGGTCGCGACGCCGTCCGCGTCGACGACTGCGGTGCGCGGTGCCTCGGCGACGGGCTCCGCGAGCCCGCGCGCGTCGTATGAGATCTGCCGTTCGCCTACCGCTGCCACACCAGAACCTCCCTCTCGTACGGGTCGTACGTGTCGATCTCGTGGTCGACGAGCTGGCGGATTGCGATCTCCTCGGAGGCGAGGGCGACCAGGTCGTCCGATTCGTAGAGGACGAGCGGCTTCGCGGCGAGCTCGTCCTTCGCGACTCCGAGCTCGTCCTTCGTCACTGCGATGTACGTGAAGACGCCGTCGAGCTCGTCGAGCGACTTGTGCATCGACTCCTCGAGCGTTGCGCCCTTCGACATCTCCTCCGCGAGGTAGACGGCGATGATCTCCGAGTCGCACTCGGACATGAAGCGGCGACCGGCGCGCTCGAGGCGGCGGCGCCACATGAAGTAGTTCGTGAGCTGCCCGTTGTGCACGACGGCGACGTCGGAGTAGGGGTACGCCCAGTAGGGGTGGGCGCCGGCGATGTCCACCTCGGACTCGGTCGCCATGCGGACGTGACCGATGGCGTGCGTGCCGGAGAACTTCCCGAGCTCGTACTGCTCGTGCACGGACTCCGCGTCGCCGAGGTCCTTGATGATCTCGAGCGTCCGTCCCAGCGAGAGCACCTCGGCCTCTGGGATGTCCTCGACGAAGTCGGCGAGTCGCTTGAGATCTCCGTCGAACTCGAACGAGATGCGGAAGGCGTACGGCGTCTCCTCTTCGGACTCGTGGATGCGCGCGCCGAGTGCGGCGAGCCGCGCTTCGACCTCGGTGCGATGGCGCCGGAGTCGATCCTCGAAGTCGAAGTCGCGCGGCGTGTTCGCGTCGGCGAGCTTGTACCGCATGACGAGGTTGCCGTTCTCAGGGCTGCCGTAGAGCGCGTACCCCGTCGAGTCAGGCCCGCGGTGCTTCATCGATTGGAGCATACGCGTCATCTCGTCGCCGATGGCGTGCTCCGAGCCGTCCCGGTAGATGATCCCGGCGATCCCACACATTCCCGTGCGCCCTCCTCGCTACGGCAGAACGTCGAGGTACTCCGTCACGTCCCAGTCCGTGACGGTTGCACAGTACCTCTCCCATTCGTCCCGCTTGTAGTGCATGAAGACGGTGTACATCTCGCCCGGTAGAGCGCTCTTGACGACCTCGTCGGCCTCGAGCGCGTCGAGAGCGTCGCCGAAGGTCATCGGGATCTTCTTGACCTCCTTGCCGGCCTCCATCGCCTCGTAGATGTTGCGCTCCTCGGGCTCGCCCGGATCGAGCTTGCGCTCGATGCCGTCACGCATCGCTGCGATGAGCGCGGACATCGAGAGGTAGGGGTTCACGGCCGAATCGACCGAGCGGTACTCGAACCGTCCGGGTGCCGAGACCCTGAGGGCGGTCGTGCGATTCTGGAAACCCCAGTCAGCGAAGACCGGTGCCCAGAAGCCGGTGTCCCAGAGCCGGCGGTACGAGTTCACCGTCGACGCCGTCACGGCGGTCAGCGCGCCGAGGTGCTCGAGGATCCCGCCGATTGCATAGAGGCCCACCTGGCTCGGCTTCTGCAGATCGTCGCC
>Ga0075344_1000094_pt1 | contig 11534 bp, 11 predicted proteins | sample RushOxbow_ThreeS_FD_120075 | JGI IMG/M metagenome (GOLD analysis project Ga0075344, IMG submission 120075) | Natural and restored wetland microbial communities from the San Francisco Bay, California, USA, that impact long-term carbon... | ecosystem: Environmental > Terrestrial > Soil > Wetlands ...
ACGCGGCGAGCCGTGCGAGTCCGTGATCTCGGCCCAGCCGACGAGGCCGTCGTCGGTCGTCGCCTTGAGGAAGATCCACGGTCGCCAGCCGGCGTCGCAGTACAGGGTCTCAAGAGAAGCGATTCTCACGTCGCGTGAGGATACGGAGCGCGTCCGACCTCGGTGAGAGTCGCGTCGCCCGAGGCGACCAGCCGTTCGGCGTGAGCCCAGTCCTCCTCGTCGTCCACGTTGAAGCCCTCGAGGGCAGACGTGAGGAACGGCGCCAGGACGTCGCCCTCGCGCGTGTTCGTGTCCGAGACGACCCGCGTCCACGCGATCTCGAGAGCGCTGTTCTGGACGTACACCGCGGGCAGCGCCTGGTACTGACCCGCGTGCCACGCTACGTCGAGATCGGACTGGTCGAGGAGCGGCGCCATCGTGCGACCGGAGTCCTCGAGGATCCACATCTTCCCCGGGTGCTGCTTGACGAGCTCGACGGCGCGGATGGAATCGGCCTCCGGCGTCGCGAGCAGCTGGTCGAGGCCGCGGCGCACGACATCAGGACCGCGGAACGGATTCGTCGCTCGGATCAGCGCAAACAGGTCGAAACGTTCGTCGAGCTGCTCGAGGGTGTAGGCGAGCCACTCGATGTCGGGGGAGGTGGACGTCGCGTACGCGGGCGGGCGCAGGAAGGGAACCTCCGCTCCGTACCAGCGGGCGACCTCCGCGATCTCCTCGGAGTCGGTCGAGACGACCACGCGCTCGAAGACGCCGCTCTGCCGCGCCGTCTCGATCGCGTACGCGAGGAGCGGGTGTCCGGCGAGCTGGCGGACGTTCTTTCCGGGGACGCGCTCCGAGCCCGAGCGTGCGGGGACGAAGGCGACCGCCCGATAGGAGCTCACCGGAGCCCAGCCGCGGCGGCCAGCTCGTTCAGCGCCGGCGTCGGCACGTCCAGGTGCTCCGCCGCTCGCAGCACGCTGCCGAGAATGGCGTCCAGCTCGGATCGCCGGCCCGCCGCGACGTCACGCGCGGCCGAGGTTGTGGTCTCGTCGGCCATCTCGTCGATGATCGCCCACTGTGCGGCCGGGCGCAGAGACACACCGTCCGCCTCGGCGACCGCACAGGCCTCGGCAATCGCGGCGTCGAGGCGCGGCCGCCACTCGGGATCGGCACGCAGGTCGCCGACCGTCCTTCCGGACGCCGAGGTGGCGGCCGCGAGCGCGGCGATGCGCGCGAGCTTCTGCCAGAGGACGCGCTTCTCGTCCTGACCGACGCGAACGTCGATCCGCGCCTCCCGCAGGAGATCGGCCGCGGCCTCGACCTCGCCGCGCGGCAGCGTCTCCGAGGCGATCGTGATGACCGGCGAGGGTGTGGCCTCGACGATCTGAACGCGCCCTGCCCGGTAGGCCTGGAAGTGGGAGATGCTGCCGGTGACGACGCGGTCGCCGAAGCGCGCGCGAAGCGTCTCCATGTGCTCGAGCCCGTTCAACAGCGGGATGACCACGCCGGTCGCCACAGCCTCGGGCTCCACGCGCGCCACGGCGTCGTCGAGAGCCGGCGCCTTGACGGTCACGAGCAGCAGATCGACCGGTTTCGCGAGGTGCTCGACGACCTCCGGTCTCGCGGTGAGCGTTCCCTCGGGGGACTCGAGCACGAGACCGGCGAGAGCGATGAGCCCTGCCGCCTCGGGGTGCGCGACGCAGATCACGTGCATACCGACGTTCGCGAGCCGCACGCCCAGGGATCCACCAACGGCGCCCGGGCCGAGGACGGCGACGGTGCGACTCACGCCAGCTCCGGATCCACGACGAGATTCACGACTTTCAGATCGGAATACACGTCGAGCGCCTCGATCCCTGCCTCCCGCCAGCCCGTCCCCGAGTCCTTGATTCCACCGAAGCCCATGTGCGGCTCGGAGCCGTGCGTGCCGGCGTTCACGACGACCACGCCCGCCTGCGCCTTCTCGGCGAACTGCATCGCCCGATGGACGCTCGCGGTGTGGATCGCAGCGGTCAGCCCGTACGGCGAGTCGTTGACGAGCGCGATCGCCTCGTCGAGGCCGGCGACCCGATAGAGGATCGTCACCGGACCGAAGAGCTCGACGCCTGAGATCTCGTCGCCGCTCGCTGCGCCCTCGACGACCGTGGGCGCGATGTGCCATCCGCGCCGCTCGAGCCGGCCGCCGCCCACGAGCACGGAGGCGCCCGACTCGCGCGAGCGAGCGACGGCTCCCAGGATCCGCTCCATGCTCTCGAGGCTTATGACCGGCTGCGAGTCGAGTGCGGCCATGGCCTCGAGGAGTCGGTCGCGGAACGTCTCGTAAACGGCGTCGAACACGACGATCCGGCTCGCCGAGGCGCAGCGCTGCCCGGCGTTGGAGAAGGCCGAAGCGATCGTCCACGTCACCGCGCGGGAGAGATCGGCGTCGTCGCACACGACGAGCGCGTTCTTCCCGCCGAGCTCGAGACACGTCTTCGCGAGGCGGCGAGCCGCGGACTCGTTGATCGCACGGCCCGTTGCGGCCGAACCGGTGAAGCTCACGAGATCGACGTCGGGATGGGCCACGAGCGGCGCCCCGGCCTCGTCGCCGAGGCCGTGCACGACGTTGAGGACACCCGGCGGCACACCTGCTTCCAGCGCGAGTCGCGCGAAGAACACGGCCGACGCGGGGGTGTGCTCCGAAGGCTTCACCACCGACGCGTTGCCGCAGAACATCGAGGGAAACGCCTTCCAGGCGATGTTCGGGAGGGGTGTGTTGAAGCTCGTGATCAGCGCCGCGACGCCGAGCGGCTGCCGCAGCGTCAACACGGTTCGATGAGGCATCGAGGCTGTCGTGGTGCGCCCGTACGAGCGGCGCCCCTCTCCCGCGACGAAGAGCCCCATCTCGACGGCGGCGTCGGTCTCGCCGAGCGCGAGCTCCTCTGGCTTGCCCGTCTCCTCGACCACGAGCGCCGCTGCCTCCTCGCGACGCTCGCGCAGGAGAAGCGCGAGCTCACGCACGACGTCGCCACGCGCGACCGCTGTCCCCTCTGCCCAGGCCGGCTGGGCCTCGCGCGCCGCCAGAACGGCCTCGTCCACGTCCGTCGACCCGGAGCGGGCGACACGACACATGACCGTCTCGTCTGCCGGTCGCTGCTTCTCGAGCCACGAGCCCGAGTGGGCCGGTACCTCCTTCCCGCCGATGAGGTTCGGGACGTCGGCCCGAGCTACCACGCCGACCAGCCGCCGTCCACGACGACGTTCGAGCCGGTGACGTACGACGCGGCGTCGGAGGCGAGGAAGACGACGGCCCCGAGCGCCTCGCGCGCATCGAGCATCCGGCCCATGGGCGAGCGCTCGGCGAACGCGTCGAGGAACTCCTGCTGCTGCTCATTCCAGACGCCGGCGAGCGTCAGCGTGTTCACGCGTAGGCCGGCCTTCGCCCAGTACGGCGCGAGGTAGTGGGTGAGATTGAGCACCGCCGACTTCGAGACCGAGTAGGCGACCGGCTTGTAGAACGTCTCGCCCCGCTCGCGACGAAACGCGTAGAGGTCCTGAATCGGGGACAGCAGCCCGTACACCGAGGAGACGTTCACGATCGAGCCTCGGCCCTCGCGTGCCATCGCGCCGCCGACGGTCTGGCAACAGAGGAGCGTGCCCTTCACGTTCACGTCCATGACGTCGTCGAACGAGCTCTCCGGGTAGTCCTCGAACGGGCCGACCTCCTCGGCCGGAGCATCCGGCGGGGAGTCGAGTGCGGCGTTGTTCACGAGGACGTGCGGAACGCCCCACTCGGCGACGACGGAGACGAGTGCAGCCTCGATCGAAGCACGATCGGTGACGTCGACCTCGAACGCGAGGACGCCGTCCGGCACCTTCCCCGCGGCGACGTCGAAGCACGCGACACGCATTCCTCGCTCGGCGAGCCCTGCGAGGTAGACCTGCCCGAGCTGGCCGAGCCCTCCCGTCACGACGGCGATGCGGCCCTCGAGGTCGAAGAGAGGATCGTTCATGCGGGCGTCCGCTTTGCCTTCCAGACGGCGTCGCAGAACTCGCGGACACAGCCGTGGCCCCCGGATCGCGTCAGCACCAGCTTTGCGAGCGGCAGCACCTCCGCCCACGCGTCGGCCGGGACGACCGGGAGGCCGACCTCGGCCAGACACTCGGCGTCGTTGATGTCGTTGCCGACGTAGGCCGTCTGCTCCCACGGGATGCCGCGACGCGCGAGCTCCTCGCGCAGCACCGGGAGCTTGTCCTCGATCCCGCGAACGCACTCGCAGCGAATCTTCCGGGCACGCGCCGGCACGGCGTCGTTCGTCTCGGAGGTGAGGATGAAGTAGTCGACGCCGACCTCGTCGAGGCGGCGAAGCCCTGCCGAGTCTCCTCGAAAGCAGGCGACGCTCTCCTCACCGCGGTCGTTCGTCCAGACGCGGTTGTCCGAGAACACGCCGTCGAAGTCGAAGACGACGAGACGAACGTCGGCGAGCTCGGTCACGCTTCGCGCGCGGCGACGGGTTCCGCTGCAGGGGCCACGTCCGCGGCTGCGACGGCCTGGTCGGCAGCGAGTGCGCGGGCGAGCGGCCGTCCCAGCAACGCGTCGAGCTCGTACGGCGGCAGACCTTCGTCCGCAGGTGACTTCGCGACGAGGTCGCCCGGTGCCAGCACGTGGCCGACGGGAAGGTCACGAGCCGCGACGAGCTTCTTGCCCATCTTCTCGAGCGGCCTCTGCTCGCTCGGCAGCTTGCGCTTGACGCCGTCGCCGAGGGCGACGGGGACACGTCGGAGGTCGCGGACGAACCGCCGCATGCCGTCGGGCATCAGCGAGTACGCGTGATCGGTGCCCTTCCACGCGTGGTTGAGCGTGAAGTGCTTCTCGAAGACACGCGCACCGAGCATGAACGCGACCGGAGCCATCGCGATGCCGTTGTGGTGATCCGAGAGCCCGATGACGAGGTTCGGGTACCGCTCGCGCATCGCCGTGATCACCGAGAGGTTGAGATCCTCGATCTCGGCGGGGTAGGCGGCAGTGCAGTGGAGCACCGCGAGCTGCTCGTTGCGGGCGAGGATCGCATCGACGGCACGGTCGATGTCCTCGAGCGTCCCTCCGCCGGTCGAGAGGAACATCGGCTTGCCCTTCGCGGCGACGTAGCGGAGGAACGGGACGTTGAGGAGATCGCCGGAGGCGAACTTGAAGGCGTCCACGTCGAGATCGGCCATGAGATCGGCGCTGGGCTCATCGAAGGCCGCCGAGACGAACGCGACGCCCTCTTCCCGTGCGTAACGGCTCAACTCGAACCAGTCGCTCTTCGGGAGCTCGAGGAATTCGCGGTGCTCCCCGTACGTGTGGCCGTAGCTCTGCTCGTTGTCGTACGGCGCGTCGTAGTACATCCGGGTGTAGAGGACGCGGTTGTCGCGCTTCTGGAACTTGACCGCGTCGACCCCGCACTCGCGCGCGGTGCGGACGAGCACCTTCGCCTTTTCGACGTCGCCCTGGTGGTTGTTGCCGATCTCCGCGATGACATACGCAGGGCCGTCCCGCGTTATCGCCCTGCCGTCGACGACCAGCTCGCGCACGGGGCGATGGTACTAACGCCGCCGGTGGAGTCCGGTCTAGGTGCCCGCAGCCGCCTGCTCGAGGGTGACGACGAGCCCGACCCCGCGAGCCTCTTCCGCCAACTCGTGACCGACCTCGAGTGTCGGAATCCCACCGACCGCGACGCGGACACGGCCGCATCCGTTCCACGACATCTCCGTCCCGATGAAACCGACCTCGAGCGCGCGATCGCGCAGGACGGCGGCTTCGCGCTCGGAGTCGAAGTAGCCGAAGACCGCGTCGATGTCACCGTCGGCCGTCGCCGGCCGGGCGCACTCGTCCCTGTCGGGGAAGTCAGGTACGCCGTCGCTCACGAGCACGACCGCCGGGTACGCGAGACCGATCGCAACGACAGCGATCAGCGGCGCCAAGCGTCTCACGAGCGGTCCTCCGCTGGCCCGTCCGAGCCGTGCCATGCGGCGTCGAGCAGCAACGGCACGAGGGCGGCGGAGGCGACGACAAGCGACCCCGAGAGGCGGACGATCGGGTTGACCCCTTCGTCCTGGACGAACGGAAGCTCGAGCTCGGTGAACGCCCAGAGCGCCCAGGTGATACCCGCCGTCGTGAGTGCATAGAGCGCGAGGGCGAATGTCGGGATCACCCTCGCGCCCCCGACGTAGGCGAGGAGCACCGCGACCACGACTAGAGGCAGAATGACGAGCCAGAGGTCGTAGTCGAAGAGCGCGGTGAGCGCCGAGTCCAGCGCCGGCCAGGCCCGGTCGAGGTGGTCGAAGAGCGCGAGCGCCCCGGCTGCCGGCAGCTCTCCTGTGAGGTCGCGAGACGAGAACCAGATCCGCCACGGAATCGCTGCCGCAAGCGCGACCGCGGCTGCGAGACCGAGCCGCGGCCACGCGTACCGCCGGTGGCGCCAGGAACCGACGAACGCGGCGGCGACGAGACAGGCGACGAGCATCAACCCCTCTCGCTTCGTCAGGAGCGCGGCAGCCATGAGCAGGCATGCGCTCGCGAGCAGCCACGGTTCCCGCTCGACGAGCCAGAGCGCGACGAGGAGCGCAGCCAGGGCGAAGAAGTAGTCGAGGAGGAAGTCGGCCTGGGGATCGAGGTTGCGTCCTGCGACTCGCGGTGCGACGAGTACGAGGAGGAGGAACGGCCACAGGAGAAACGGAGAGACGCGCGGAGCGAGCAGGCCGGCGACCGCCGCCGCGAAGCCACATGCGAAGAACCAGAACTGGAGGTGGAGCGTGACGACGTCGGCTGAGCCCATGAAGTGGAACGCGCCCGCTTCCAACGCCGGAAGGAGAGGCGGATAGGTCGGATTGGCAAGCTCCCGGAAGAACTGCTCGTCGAGGCCACCGAAGAAGTAGATGGCCTTCGCCTTCGGCACCCAGAACGCCCATGCGTCCCATGCGCTGAGTCCGGCGAGTCTGCCCGCCCGGAAGAGCGCCTCGAGGCAGACGACGACGAGCAACCCGAACGCGAGCGTCACGAAGCCGAGTCCGCCCGGGCGATCTGGCGGCAGTGACGGTCGGCAGCGTGCAAGCGGCGCACGAAGCGTCAAGGCGACGACCACGAGCCCGGCGCCGGTCAGCAAGAGCGTCGCCATCGAGAACGGCACACCGACGACCAGCTCGAGCGTGAGCGCGACTCCGACCAGGCCGACTCCGAGGAGGTACGCGAGCCCAGCACAGCGCGCAAGATCGCTCCACGAGCGCCAGCCGCGAAGTGCGGCGAGGACGGCGATGCCGACGGCGAGGAGGAACGCGTTGTACGCGACCAACCCGAGAAGCGCGCGCACGCTCAGTCGGACGCCTCCAGGATCGAGATGCCCGCGCCGTTGTCCCACACGACCGTCGCCGGGCGCTCGAGGCCGGCCGGGTCGCAGCCGTAGCAAATGATCCACTCGGCATCGGGAGCGGGTCGACGCGGCATGAGGAAGTACCGTGCGTACTGGTCGATGTATTGCTCGGTCAACTCGGTGGCGCCCTCGACTCGCGGTCCCGGGACGAGCCGGTAGTCGCCGTCCTCGGGGATCACCGCCCTGGCCTCGTACAGCGCCCGCTTGTCCACGACGAGCGAGTTGCCGCCCGCGAACTCACGGTCGTCGTAATTCTCGGAGGCATGCGTCTCGGCGTCGTCGCCGAGCTCGTCGACGGTTCGAACGAAATACACGAGCCCGAAAGCGGTCGCGAGCGCGACGCAGGATGCGACTCCTGCACGTGCCAACCGACGCATGGGCCCGAGGATAGAGGCGCGCTCAGCCGGTCACGGCCCGCCGGTACGCCTCGACCGTCGCTGCCGTCGCGACGTGCCAGGCGAAGCGCTCTCGAGCCACCTCTCGGGCGGCGGCTCCGAGACGTCGGCGGAGCGCCGCATCGCCGAGCAACCGCTCGATGCCGGCGCGCAGCGCAGCAGGGTCGCGCGGAGGGACGCGGCTGCCGGTGACGTCATCGTCGACTGCGTCCAGAAGTCCTCCGACCGCCGACGCCACGACCGGCCGACCGTAGGCCATCGCCTCGCGGGCGACGACGCCGTACCCCTCGCGCCGCGACGGGCAGACGACGACGGAGGCGCGCTCGTAGTACGGGCCGAGCTGGGAAGGAGGCACGAAGCCGACGGCATCGGAAACACGATCGCGAAGAGGCCCGTCGCCGACGACCACTCTCGGTACTCCCTCCGTCGCCTCGAGCAGCTCGAGGACGCCCTTCTCCTCGGACAGCCGTCCGACGTACAGGACGTGCGGCGGGTCGTCCGGCTCGCCCACCTCGTCCGGGATCCGGATGCCGCTGGGAACCACCCGCACGTCCCGTGCACCGAGGCCCCTCGCACTTGCGGCCAGCGCTTCGGACGGACAGATCACGATCCGGGCGCGCCGAACGAGCTGGCGGGCCACGGGCGCAGCGCGAGCAGCGACCGCCACGTCCGTGCCCCAGAGCTGGAGGACGAGCGGCTTGCCGGTCGTCAGGGCGGGAAGCGCGGAGGGCAGCCAGTGCGCGTGTATGAGATCTGCATCCCGTGCGGCACGGCGGGCGGCGAGGGCATACGACGCGAGAAATGCGGGCACGAGAAACGCCATCCATGGCCGGCGACGCAGATTCCCGACGATCCCGTATCCGTACGCGAGCCCGAAGTGCCTGAAGCTCGCGGGCGAGACGACGGTCACGTCCAGCCCGGCTGCGCGCAGGTGCTCGACCGCGTCGCGCACGAAGACACCGGCGACGTCGTCCGGCCCGCGCGGGTACGACGTCGTGAGGACGCAGACCTTCATTCGCGCCGCGGCTGCGCAGCCACTACTGCAAGCGCGGCCGCGAGCGTCGCGAACACGTAGAAGTAGTAGAAGGTCATCGTGAGGTAGAAGACGTTCGCGACGAGCGTCGCGACGAGAGCGGCCGTCATTCCCCAGGCGACCGGCCGGATGCGAGCGGCCAATGGGTTGCCGGCTTCCGAGAGCATCCGACCGATGCGCCGCGCCGCGCCCAGGCGGCGAAAGAGCCATACGACGAAGACGGCGAAGAGCGTCGCGCCGACGAGCCCCGTCTCGACGACAGTCGCGACGTAGAACGAATGGGGCCCGAAGTCGGGCCGCCCGGTCACGAACTCGTAGTAGACCGCGAAGTTGTTCAGCCCGAGCCCGAGGAACGGGTCGGTAGAGAGGACGTCGGGGATGAACGAGTAGACCTCGAAGTGCGGCGACGCGGACCCGCGACTCGTGTTGGTCCTCGCGCGCAGCACGGTGAGGAAGAAGTCGAGTCGAGCGACGACGATCGCAGCGACAACGAGCCCCACGGCGGCGAGCGGTACGAGGAAGGCCGGACGGCGAAGGTGGCGGCGATACGGAAGCGCCAGGACGAGCGCCCCACAGCCGAGACCGAGAAGCGCGCTACGCGAGAGCGTCGCCAGCTCGACGAGGAGCAGAAAGCCGAGCGAGATCGCGAGGGGCGTCTTCAGCCGGTGCCCCGCTTCGAGGCGGAGGTAGAGCGGCGTGAGCACGAGGAGCGGGATGACGAGCTCGATCCCGAGGTGATTCGGGTCGCCCGTGAGCGCGTTCGGCCGGAAGACCTCCTGTGTACCTCCGACCGCTCCGAAGACGTTGATCCCCGTCTGGCGCGACGTGATCGGTTCGATGAGGAGCTCGTCGAGGTTGACGCCTGTCTCGGCGAGGACGAGCTGGACGACGCCGTAGACGGCGTTCAGGCCGATCCCCCCGAGGAACGCCGCGAGCGCCACCCAGTAGAAGCGCAGCCCGCGGCGCGCGAGCAGCGCGACCCCCGCGACGAGGAACCCGAAGTGGAGGACGAACTTCACCATCCCCTTGGCCCACTGGGCGAGCGCCTGACCCGTGTCCAGGCTGTAGAAGCCCGCGAGGTAGACGAGCGCGAAGACGACGAAGAACGCCAGTGCGACCCACGCGGTGCGCGTCAGCCGACCGTCGTCACGCTCGAAGCGGTCCCACGCGAAGAGAACGAGGAAGACGGACGTGAGGACATCCGAGAGGGTCAGCGACCCGGCCAGCTCCCACTGCAGCTTGTGGAAGGTGACGGTGAGGATGGTGACGAGGAAGAGCCCGTCCAGGACGGGCTGCTCGAGCAGGCGAGCGCGCGCCCGACCTTGCGCGAGTGCGACGGCGTGACTCGTCACCCGAGCTCCTCGACCAGAGCGGCCAGCTCCTCGACCCGCGCGCGGCGCGAGAGGCGCTCCTCGTCGCGCTTCGCGAGCTCGACCCCCGGCAGGCCACCGTTCGTGAACCGCTCGTGCAGCGCGACGAGCGCATCGCGGATTCCGGCGATGTCGTCGGGGGCCACCACGACGCCGGCGGCGGTCTCGCGGATCAGCTCCGCGGCTGCCCCGTCCGGCGGCACGAGCGCGAGAATCGGGCGCTCCGCGGCGAGGTACTCGAAGACCTTCCCCGAGAGAACTCCGCGTCCGCGTCCGCCCGCTTCGGGGATGAGCAGCAGCAACGCCTCCGAGTCGCGCTGGATGCGCAATGCCTCCGAGCGAGGCAAGTAGTCGACGAGCTCGAGGCGGTCGCCGAGATCGAGACCCTCGGCCCATTCGCGGTCGGTCGAGCGGAAGTCGCCGACGAACCGCGCGACGGCGTCGAGGTCGGCGTCGGCGAAGGCCTGCAGGAACGGCTTCGGATCGCGCTGTCCGAAGAAGCTGCCGGTGTGCGTGATGCGGAAGCGCTTGGCGGGCGTGTACTCGAGCCCGGCGAAGTCGTCGAAGTCGGCACCGTTCGCGATCACGCGCACGGCGCCGCGCGCGCTGAGACCGCGCACCTCGTCCGCGATCGCCTCTGAGACGCACGTGACGGCATCGGCCTGCGAGGCCACCAGCCGCGCGACCTGCTCGACCGCTTTCTGCCGCGCGCGTGCAGCGGTCGTGTCGTCGCGGCGATGCTGGTTCGCGACGAGCGGGTCACGGAGATCCGCGATCCATTTCGCGCCAGTCGCCTTCTGGACCGCAGCGCCGACGAAGTGGACGGACGGCGGCGGCGAGGTCGTGATCACAGCGTCGATTCCCTCGCGGCGGGCGATGCGAATCGCAGCCGGGATCGCAGTCAGGTTCCAGGTGACGCTCGCGTCGGGCAAGAGCAGGCGGCGAGCGGTGATTTGCGCGTGCACGAGCGCGCGTTCGAACCCGGCCGCCGCGCGCAACTCCTCGGCAGGTTTTCGTGCACGTGGCCCGAGGTAGCGGGCGCGGTGGATCCACGCCTGCGTTGGAGCTCGGAGCTCGGGATCGCGATGCACCCACTTCGGATCGTCGGGCGCGAGCACGTGCGTCTCGATACCGAGCGCGGGGAGGTACTGAGCGAGCTTGAGCGAGCGCTGCACACCACCCCCACCCGCGGGCGGGAAGTACATCGTCACGAGGAGCACCTTCACGGCAGCGAAGGGTAGAGCGGCGCCGCGCCGGGCGGGCCGCTGTACGTGGCCCCAATGGCCATGTCGAGGGGTCAGACCCTCAGGGTCAGACCCCGGACAGCGCTTCTCGCGCCGCTTCGATCGTCGCGTCGATCTCCGCGTCG
>Ga0075344_1000097_pt1 | contig 11389 bp, 14 predicted proteins | sample RushOxbow_ThreeS_FD_120075 | JGI IMG/M metagenome (GOLD analysis project Ga0075344, IMG submission 120075) | Natural and restored wetland microbial communities from the San Francisco Bay, California, USA, that impact long-term carbon... | ecosystem: Environmental > Terrestrial > Soil > Wetlands ...
CTGATCATCCTGTTCGTATTCTAGTCTGAGCGTTCGCTCTCAGGACACGACCCATGCCGCAACTCAACCCGCTCGATTGGGGACCTCAGCTCGTTTGGCTGGTTCTCACCTTCGGCATTCTCTACCTGCTGATGCTGTGGGTTGCGCTGCCGCGCATCGGTAGCGTGATCGAGAAGCGTGCGGCGCATATCTCCGGCGATCTCGCCACGGCCGAGAAGTTCCGGCGCGAGACCGAGGAAGCCATCGCGGCCTACGAGCAGGCGCTGGCCGAAGCCAAGCAGAGAGCCCACACCATCGTCGAGGAGGGCCGCGCTCGGCTGAAGGCGGAGAGCGACGCCGAGCGCGCCAAGCTGGAAAAAGAGCTGGCGGTCAAAAGCGCGGAAGCCGAGGCGCGGATCGAAAAGGCCAAAGCGGCGGCCATGACCGAGGTCAACACCGTGGCCATGGATGTCGCCGCCGATATCGTCAAGCAACTGATCGGCACGGCACCGCCGAAGGGCGACCTCGAGAAAGCCGTGATCGCGGCGCGGAAGGCTTAAGAGCCATGGATATCCTCGCCACGCCGGAGTTCTGGGTCGCCGTCTCCTTCTTCCTGTTCCTTGGGCTCGTCTTCTATTTCGGCATGCACAAGAAGATCGCCGTGGCGCTCGACGCCCGCTCGGCGGCCATTGCCAAGGAGATCGAAGAGGCGAAGGCGCTCCGCGAGGAAGCCGAAGCGGTCCTGGCCGACTATCGCCAGAAGCAGATCAACGCGGCCCAGGAAGCGCAGGCAATCGTCGATCGCGCCGGCAAAGAGGCAGAGGCCTTCGCGGCCGAGACCTCGCGCAACATGAAAGAGCAATTCGAGCGGCGCATGAAGCTGGCCGAGGACAAGATCGGCCGCGCCGAGGACGAGGCGGTGCGCGATGTCCGCGCCGCGGCGGCCGACGCGGCAATCGCGGCGGCGCAAATGGTGATCGCCGACAGGCTGACGCCCCAGACGGCCGACAAGCTCGTCAAGCAGGGCATCGACGCGCTGAAATCCAAACTGAACTAGCGCCTTCCCGACAATAAAGTTCCCGCCGACCGTGTGCAGTGGAACCGTCTCGCCTTCCCGCTTTTGGCAATCGCCAGAATCGATGCGATAGTGAGGCATGGTTCAAGTTGTCGAGCCGCGCCACGCCGTCACGCTCTCCGATTACGAGAGCATCGCCGATCTGAGCGGTACCGTGCGAAGCCTGCGCCAGGAGGCCGAGAGCCGCCTGGCGGGGCTCGACGGACGGCGCGTCGTGATGGTCAACAGCACCGCGCAAGGCGGCGGCGTGGCGGAGATGCTGCCGCCGCTGCTGTCGATCATGCGCGAACTCGGCATCGACGCCCATTGGCTCGTGATCGAAACAAAGGACCAAGACTTCTTCCGGCTGACCAAGACGCTGCACAATCTCATTCATGGCGCGGGCGACCCCAATCTCGCCGCGACCGACCGTGACGTCTACGACCGCGTGAGTGCAGAGAACGCGGCGGCGATGGAGGAGCACTTGAGGCCCGGCGACGTGCTCGTGATCCACGACCCGCAGCCGATGGGCGCCGGCGCGATCTTGCGCCGGAAAATGGATATCGCGGCAATCTGGCGCTGCCATATCGGTCTCGACAAAGAGACGCCGGAAACCCGCGCGGCGTGGGACTTCCTCGATCCTTATCTCGAGCCTTACGACCACGCCGTCTTCACCGCGCCCGAATATATTCCGAGCGCGCTTGCCGGGCGCTCGACGATCATCCACCCGGCCATCGATCCGCTGAGCCACAAGAACAGGCACTTACAGGTCCACGAGATCGTCGGCATCCTCGCCAACGCCGCGCTGATCAAGCCGTGGGGCCCGGTCCTCACCCCTTCCTTCGCCGAACCCGCCAAACGGCTGCAAGCCGACGGCAGCTGGGCGCCGGCCACGGAGCCCGAAGATTTCGGACTGCTGTTCCGGCCCATCGTGACGCAGGTGTCGCGCTGGGACCGCCTCAAGGGCTTCCTGCCGCTGATGCAGGGATTCGTCGCGCTCAAGCGTGATCTCGAGGCGCGCACCGACCTCGAAGAACACCATCGCCGCGCGCTGCAACTCGTCCGCCTCGTTCTGGCCGGACCCGATCCGGCATCGGTGGACGACGACCCGGAAGGCAAGGAAGTTCTGGCCGAGCTGTGCGCGGCTTATATGGGTCTGCCCCCGCACCTCCAGGCCGATATCGCCATGATCTCGCTGCCGATGTCCTCGAAGAAGAACAACGCGCTGATCGTCAACGCGCTGCAGTGCTGCTCGGACGTGGTGGCGCAGAACTCGATTCAGGAAGGATTCGGGCTCACGGTGACCGAGCCCATGTGGAAGCGCGCGGCGCTGATGGGCTCGTGCGCCGTGGGCATAAGGCAGCAGATCCGCCCCGGCCTCGACGGCGTCTTGGTCCGGCATCCGGAGTCTTCGGAGGAGATCGCCGAGACCCTGGATGCGCTGTTGGCCGACCAGGCGAAGCGCGAAGTGCTCGGCCGCAGCGCGCGGCAGCGCGTCCACGACAATTTCTTGGTGTTCACGCAGGTCAAGAGCTGGCTCGAGCTCCTGACCAACACGATCGCGGACCGCTGGCCCAAAAATTGACCGAACGCCTCAAGGACGCGCTTCGGAGAGCATCGGACAGCTCAGCGTATCGCGGAATGCGGAGACCAGTTCTTCCTGCGACTCCGCGGTGACGTAGAGGCCGTTATTGGCGTCCGCCAAGCATTTGATGCCGAGCACGCTCTGCGCGCCCGTCCAGCTGAAATACGATGTCCGGTAGGCGATGACGTGGACGGTGAGATCGGCGGCCGCGTCATGGAGCCGCTTGCCGAGATCGCAGGGCGAGCCGCCGCACGTCTCCTCGCCATCGGTGAGGACAACGACGACGCCGGGCTTTTGGCGGTAGTCCAAGACGTCGGCGGCTTGCTCCACCGCCGCAGTGAGCGGCGTCTTGCCGGCAGGCGTCAGCGCCTCGACCTCTTGCATGATGCGCTCGGCCGCATTCGGCTCAGGCCGCAAGTTCAGCGCAACATTGCACTGATTGTACGGTCCGGGGCCGTAGGTGATGAGCCCGACCCGGCGATGCCGCGCCGCGGCCGGCAGCACCTTGCCGAGCGCCGAGCGGACCTCGTCGATGCGCGTGAGCGTGGTGGCGATGCCGAGCTTCACATTGCCCGACATGGAGCCCGAGGCGTCGAACACGATCATGGCATCGTCGATGCAGGATTCGCGATTTGCACCTTGCGCTTCGGCGAAGCTCAAGGCCAGCAGGCTCAGCAACGACGCCGCGGCAAGCCCGAGCGGATCCCGCAGTCTCACGCCAGCGCCTCGCGCAGTTCCTTGAACGTGATGACTCGCTTTGCCGCGGGGTCTGTCTTCCAAGAACCGCCGCCCGCCAAGATCAGATTAAGCCCCTCACGGTTCGCGACCTCGGCCAGCGGGCTCTGATAGCGCGCCACCGAGCCGGGCGGACTCGCCGCCGACGCGGAGACCAGCAGGGCATGCGGGGCGAACTTCGCGACCAGCAGACCGAGCTCATCCGCAGGGGGCCCCTCGCCGATCCATAACGGCCGCCAGCCGGCCTCCGCCATGACCAGTTCGGCCAAAGCGAGACCAAGGGTGTGGCGCTCATTCTCGATAGTGAAGAGCGCGGCGCGGGGCGCGTTGTCCGCATGGCGCATCTCGCCGGCGCAGGAAGCCGCGGCCCGGCGCAGAGCTTCGGTCGCCGCGTGCTCCTCGAAGACCTGACAGGCGCCGGCCTCCCACCGCCTACCGATTTCCGCAATCGCCGAGGCGACCTCGTCCGCCGTCTCGGCCCAGTTTCCGGTCTGCCGACGCGAGGCGATGAGCGCGGCCTTTACCCTTTCGGAGTCGCCGGTCATCAGCACGTCGAACCAGGCCGCCAAGGGACCGCTCAATTCCGCCGGCCGGCTCGCGGCGATCAGACGGCGCAGCTCCGTCACATAGATACGGCGGTGACCGCCCGGCGTCCGCTCGGCATGCAACACACCGCTATCCACCCAGCGCTGGATCGTGGCGGGCGCAACGCCGAGCCGCCTTGCCGCCTCTCCCGCAGAAACCATCATCCCGCCCATCTCAGTCCTCCGCGGCGGCGCGCTCGATATTGCCCGCACGTTCCTTGCCGGTGGGGTAGTAGGCGCCGGTCTGACGGTCGCCGAATTCAAACATATGCACCCGCCCGCTCTCGATTGCATCCGGCTCCTTCGTGAGCTTCAGCATACGCACGGCGCAAGCGTCGGCGTCGAGTTCCATGTTCTTGAGCAGGGGCCGCAAATAATAGAAGGGCTGCACGCCCAGCCCGCCCAGAGGCCGCTGCGTAAGCCGCGTGTGTCCCAGGGTGTGGTGACAACATTCATGCGCCATCAGGAAATGCGCGTAAGGCCGGTCTGACTTGAGCGTGGAGGCATCGATCACGATCACCGAGCGATCATCCTTGGTGGTCGAAGACGCCTGCTCCGGAAGATCCGGCAGGACGTAGGTGCGGATGTCGCAATAGGGATTGTCGACGGTCGAAAGCCTCCGGCGGAACTCGAAACCGACGCCGGTGCGGCGCGCGGGCTCGGCGGTCTGATCGGCGCCGGGCACCACCAGCGGCTCGGCCCATGCGCGTTCGGCCGTCTCCGCGCCGCCCAGCACAACCAGCGCCGAGACCATTGCCAAGACGAGCACCCGAGTGCCTTTGGGGCGCCTGCGCTTTTTGTTCAAGGGCGCCATTTTCTCTCTCCTGATCAATTTCTGTTGAATGATATGAGCGATTTTTCTGCTTGTAAATCGCTTATTTCGATTGCACCCTGCCGGTCATTGACCTTCCACCGCGCCCGAAAAACAGGCCCTCCCCAGCCTTGGCGCGGAACCAAGAGGCTTCCGGAGCTTCCCCCCGGCTCCGGGGCCTTCTCGGCCCTCAACAGGGTGGGCGGTCGAGACGGGGGTATCCGTCAAACGGTTGAAAAGGAGCAGTATCCAATGTTGAAGATCAGAACGCTCATGGTTGCCGCAGTCGCCCTTATGGCGCTCAGCATCGGCGGCATGCAGGCCCGTGCGGCCGAGAAGGACATCGTCGACACGGCGGTGGCCGCCGGCCAGTTCAAGACGCTTGCCAGCGCGATTCAGGCGGCGGGCCTCGTCGACACGCTAAAGGGCGATGGTCCCTTCACGGTGTTCGCGCCCACCGACGAAGCCTTCGCCAAGCTGCCGGCCGGCACGGTCGAGAACCTGCTGAAGCCCGAGAACAAGGATCAGCTCGTGGCGATCCTCACCTATCACGTGGTTCCGGGGAAGGTTGAGGCCGCAGAGGTCGTGACGATGGACGAAGCCAAGACCGTGAACGGCGAGATGGTGGACATCAAGGTCAAAGGCGACACGGCCATGGTGAACGACGCCAAGGTCACCAAGACCGACATCGCCGCGTCGAACGGCGTCATCCATGTCATCGACACGGTGATCATGCCGCCGAAGAGCTAACGACTAAGTCCAACTCACGCGCGCGGGCTCCGACGAGCCTTGCGCGCGTTCGAGGACTTCAAAGGCGGCGAAGCGTCCGCTTTGCGCGGGCACTCGCCCCTGAAGGCAAGGCCCCGCTGCGATCGCCTTCCCCAACTGCGGCGGGGTCTTCGCCTTCCTCGCTATTCCACGACGGCGATAATGGGGCCGTAACCGCCGTGAGACGGCGGATCGTTGCGGCCAAGCTCCGGCGCATAGAGCCCCGGCGCCGTACCGCCATCCAGGAACAAGGCGTTCCCGGTGCCGAGACCATCGCGAAAGAAGCGGGCAAACTCGTAGAAGCTCACGCTGCCGCGGGTCATGGCGAAATAGACCTTGCCGTCGCTCGACACGCCGACGCCATTGCGCGGCTTGAAGTCCGTCGAGTTGACGATGAAGGCCGGGTGGATGGCGCCGTCGATCACCAGCATCGGGCCGGACTGGGTAGCGAACCGCGCCTTGGGCTTCTCAGCCAGGAACCGGTCCGTCTCGATCACGCCCGCGGTCCCCTCCCCTAGATAGAACACGCCGTTCGGCTTCTTGTAGAAATTCGGAATCTGGCTCGGCCTGCCGGTGACCGTCTCGGTATTGGCCTCGACGAGCGCCCGGCCGTTCTCGATATGCAGACCGACGGGGCTCAGGTCGTGCTCATACATGCCGCCGTTCATAGCGAAGACAAGCGACTCGCCCCGGTCGTCCAAGGCCTGCGCGAGCGCCTTGAACGTGCGCAACGGATTGCCGTCGGGCCCGCGCCAGTAAAGCCGCATATCGTCTTTGGCGGGATCGAAGCTGCAGACGATGTAGCGGGCTTTGCCGAAGCTCTCGTCGCGGCAGGCTTCCGCTCGCGCGGCGCTGCCAGCGCCGGCAACCACGACCAAGGCGACGACAAACCGAAGGAGCCTCATTGTCATGCGCGTGGCCGGGCCTATTTCAGCGCCACGAAGACCTTGTAGTCCTCGAGCCGCGTGCCGACCTGGATGGGGAAGGAAATCTCACGCACCATGGAGAAATAGCCGGCCGTCTGGCCCGCAGGCACCGTGACCGGTACCGACATCTTGTCTTGCGCGAGCGTGGATTTGTAGGCGTCAGCCGCGCGGACCGAGACCGGCAGAGTGACAGTCCCCGGACTCCCCTTCGGACCTAAGAGGACACGGCCGGCGAAGCCATATTTGACGACAACGCGACCGCCGTAAAACCTGCATTCACGCGATAATTTGGTGATCTCGCCGCGGTTGACGACGAACATCTGGTCGCCGTCGTGGCCGGATTGGTAGGCGGTGCGCAGGCGCTCGTTGGGCCAGGCGACGACTTGGGGACAATTGAGCGCCTTGCCGTCGACGGCAGTGGCTGTCGGCGCGGCGGCCGTCTGCATCTGGGAGTCGGCCAGGGGCAGGCTGTCGGGCAGCCGTTCGCTCGCATAGCCGGTGGCGGTTTCGCTGCTGCCGAGGGAGCTCGATCCGCCGCCGCAACCGGGGACGCCGATCAGGCTCACGAGCAGCGCGCAGAGCCCGCAGCCACGCAGCCAGGAAAGACCGTCAATCCGCTTCAACTCACCCCGTCCTTGGCTTGACACGCCAGGCATCCCTGCCTGATATGCCCGGGCGCGCCGCGAAAAGTGCTTGAAACGGCGCGAGCTTCCGGGCCCTCGCTGGCGCCAAACTATCTGCCCGGGTTAGGCCCGACAAGGCCAGACTTAAGGCCATTTTGGGCCCGAAAGAGCCGCTTCTGGAGCGCCGATGACCGGCACTGATCACACCAATGGGCGACATAATGGGCGACATGGCGACCGTCCTGCGTTGACCGTCTATCTCGCCTGCCCACGCGGCTTCTGCGCCGGCGTGGACCGGGCTATCCAGATCGTGGAGCTTGCGCTCGAGAAATACGGCGCCCCTGTCTATGTGCGCCACGCCATCGTCCATAACCGCTACGTGGTCGACACGCTGAAAGCGAAGGGCGCCATCTTCGTCGAGGAATTGGACGAAATCCCGGATACCGACGCGCCGATCGTGTTCTCAGCCCATGGCGTGCCCAAGGCCGTGCCCGAGGCCGCCAGGCACCGTCGCATGTTCGTGCTCGACGCCACCTGCCCGCTCGTCTCCAAGGTGCATATCGAGGCGGAGCGGCTGCACGACCAAGGCGCCGAGATCCTGCTGATCGGGCACGCCGGCCACCCCGAAGTCGTCGGCACCACGGGGCAGCTGCCCGAGGGCGCGGTGCACCTGATCGAGACCATCGAGGACGCCCAGGCCTTTACGCCGAGGGACGCGGGGAAGCTGGCCGTGATCACCCAGACCACGCTGTCGGTGGACGATACGCGCGAGATCATGGAGGCGCTGAAGGCGCGCTTCCCCGCGATCGCCGTGCCGCGCAAGGACGATATCTGCTACGCGACCACGAACCGGCAAGACGCAGTGAAGCGAATCGCGCCAAACTGCGACCGCATGATCGTGGTCGGCTCGCCCAACAGCTCCAATTCGCTGCGCCTCGTGGAGGTCGCCGAGCGGGCCGGTTGCCCGCGCGCCATGCTGGTGGAGCGCGCCAGCGAGATCGACTGGGGCCTGTTCGAAGACATCCGCCATCTCGGCGTCACCGCAGGCGCATCGGCGCCGCAGGTTCTGGTGGACGACATCATCGACGCCTTCGCAAAGAGGTTCGACGTGACCGTCGAGACCGTGACCACGGCGGAGGAGAACATCGCTTTCAAGCTTCCCCGTCCGCTACGAGACATGCCGGCGGCGTAGATGGCTGTCTATACGGACGTCTCCGACGAGGAGCTGGAAACCTTCATCGACAGCTACGACATCGGCGCCCTGACCTCGTTCAAGGGCATCGCCGAAGGCGTCGAGAATTCCAACTACCTGGTCCACACGGCGCGCGGCCCCTTCATCCTCACGCTTTACGAAAAGCGCGTGCGGCCGGAGGACCTGCCCTATTTTCTCGGCTTGATGGAGCATTTGGCAGCGGCCGGCATCTCATGTCCGCTGCCCGTGCGCGACCGCGAGGGGCGCATCCTGCGAGAGCTCGCAGGCCGGCCCGCGGTGCTGATCAGCTTCCTGGAAGGCTTGTGGGTGCGGCGTCCGAGCATCGAGCATTGCGCGGGGCTCGGCCGGGCACTCGCAAGATTTCACCTCGCCGGCGTCGATTTTTCCATGACTCGGGAGAACGATTTGTCTCTGCCCGGCTGGCGGGCGCTGTTCGACGCGATAGGCGCGTCCGCCGACGGCGTGATTCCAGGGCTTAAGGACACAATCGCGCGCGAGCTCGATTATCTCGGGGCGAACTGGGCCTCGGGCCTGCCGGTGGGCGTGATCCACGCGGATCTCTTTCCGGACAACGTGTTCTTTCTCGACGACAAGGTCTCCGGCCTGATCGATTTCTATTTCGCCTGCAACGACATGCTGGCCTATGACGTGGCCGTATGCCTCAACGCCTGGTGCTTCGAGCCAGACACCTCGTTCAACATCACCAAGGCGCGGGCCCTGTTGCAGGCCTATGAACGCGAGCGGACGCTGACCGAGCCGGAGCTCGATGCGCTGCCGCTGCTGGCGCGCGGCGCCGCGCTGCGCTTCCTGCTCACGCGCACCTACGATCTCCTGAATACGGACGCGGGCGCGCTGGTGAAGACCAAAGACCCGAGCGAGTATTTGCGGAAGCTGCGCTTCCATCAAAGGGTGCGGTCCTTCCGCGATTACGGTCTCGGGGCGCATTGAGATGGCCGAGCGTCCCAAGGTGGTCATCCATACGGACGGTGCGTGCTCGGGAAATCCCGGGCCAGGCGGCTGGGGGGCGATTTTGGAGTCGGGCTCACACCGCAAGGAGATCAAAGGCGGCGAGGCGCTCACGACCAACAACCGCATGGAGCTGACTGCGGCAATCGAGGCGCTGGAGGCGCTCGAGGTCGCGTCGGACGTCGACCTCTACACGGACTCGAACTATCTGCGCGGCGGCATCACCAGCTGGATCAAAGGCTGGAAGCGCAACGGCTGGCGGACCGCCGACAAGAAGCCGGTGAAGAACATGGAGCTGTGGCAGCGGCTCGAACAGGCCGAAGCGCGCCACACGGTCAGCTGGCACTGGGTCAAGGGCCATGTGGGCCACGACGACAACGAGCGCGCCGACGAGCTGGCCCGGGAAGGCATGGCGCCGTTTCTCGGCGGACGCCGAAAGGCCTAGAGCTCCTTGAGGATCGCCTCGGCGGTCGAGACCTCGGCCACGCCGGGGGACTCTTCGGTGTGAAGCACCTGGACCACGCCATCATCAACGACCATGGCGTAGCGCTTGGAGCGCGTGCCGAGGCCGATCCCGCCGCCGTCGAAGTCCATGCCGATCTTCTTGGTGAACTCGGCATTGCCGTCGGAGAGGATCTTGACCTTTCCCTTGGCGCCCGAGGTCTCGCCCCAAGCGTCCAGCACGAAGGGATCGTTAACGGCGACGCAGATCACCTCGTCCGCGCCCTTCTCCTTGAACTTGGCGGCGTTCTCGACGAAGCCGGGCAGATGCTTCAAATGACAGGTCGGCGTGAACGCGCCGGGGACGGCGAACAGCACGACCTTCTTGCCGCCGAATACGTCCTTGGTGCTCATGCTGTCGATGCCGTCCGGACCGACGGCCCGGAACGTGGCGTCGGGGAGGCTATCTCCTTTGGCGATGGTCATGCGGGTTACTCCTAGAATGAGGGGGCGAATTTGGCGGCACCATACCGGCTCGAACGCGCCTGGCCAAGGCGCCCCAGTCCATCGACCCCCCTTCCCTTTGGGCGGAGGAAGCTTCGCACCTCTTGGGGGAGGAGAGTTACTCCGCCGTCCAGGTGGTCTCGGCAGAGCCTTTGTCCGAGACAAGCGTGAGGGTGAGAGTCTTGCCCCTGATGGCTTCGGCCTCGGCAGGCGTCATGAAGGACGCGGAGAAGCGCTGCTTGCCGTTTTCGAGCGGTCCGAGCGCTTTGGGCACCGGCAACAGCAAGTGCGGATTGTCGAAGAACACATCCGTACCCTTGGCCCCTTCGGGGAACAGCGCCTCGATCTCCAGTCCCGGCGCTTCGCCGGCGAACGTACCGACGATATTCGCGATCCGGGGCAGCGTCTCGGCATCGGCCTCCCGCGGCACTCGGGACAGCGCCGTCTCAAGGAGCCGCGCATCGCCCTTGCCGAGATCGGGCGGCAACACCGCCACAAGCTCGACCGTGTTCGGGATGCAAAGGTCCTTGCAGAGACCATAGTCGAAGGTCAGCGACAATGTGACGGGCTCGCCTTCGCGCTCGGGCGTGATCTTGACCGGGAACACCACCTCGTCGTCGTAGCCGATCGCCGTGCCATTCGCGTCGGCGAAGCGATGGGGCGCAGGATAGAGGACCTCGGCGCTCTTGAGGTTCTTGGAGCCGGACCAATCGAAGCTGGGCGGCACGCCGGAGTCTCCCGGGTTGCGCCAATAGGTCTTCCAACCCGGGTCCATGCGAAGCTGAACACCCGCATAGAGCGCAGATGCGCCGTTGCGGGCGACCGTGCCGCTGACAAGACGCGCCTTGGAGCTTGTCTGCTCGGTCCAGGCCGATTGCCCCTTGGAGGCGGCAAGGCCAGCGGACCCAAAGCCAATGCCGCAAATCGCGCCAAATGCCAACGCGGCGAGCAGCACACGCGCGCGGCGTGCAGCGAAAAGAGTTTCCGCCTGAGGGTGCCGGTTCTTGGGGTGCTGGTTCATGAATTGGCTGAGCATTGGGCGCAAATCTAGCCGCGCCGAGGGCACGGCGCGAGGCTGTGCAGGATCAACAAGCGTCACGGTTTTGTGAGGCCCTGCGGCGAGAATGGCACGGCCTGCCTTAATTCGCCGTTGCCTCTTCCCTCGCATCGGAACTGCTGTAGCATAGATGCATGCAAACA
>Ga0075344_1000098_pt1 | contig 11368 bp, 12 predicted proteins | sample RushOxbow_ThreeS_FD_120075 | JGI IMG/M metagenome (GOLD analysis project Ga0075344, IMG submission 120075) | Natural and restored wetland microbial communities from the San Francisco Bay, California, USA, that impact long-term carbon... | ecosystem: Environmental > Terrestrial > Soil > Wetlands ...
CACGAGCTGTCGGAGCTCGACTGGGACGACGAGGGCGCCGAGAAGGCCGGTTTCGAGACGTTCATGCTCAAGGAGATCTACGAGCAGCCCGAAGCGGTCGCCGAGACGATCGGTGATCGAGTCCGCCATGGAACCCTCGTTCTCGAGGGGCTCAACATGTCCGGCCAGGACGTCAAGGAGCTCCGCCGAATCGTCCTCCTCGCAGCCGGCACGGCGTACCACGCGTGCGTCGTCGGCCGCTATGTGATCGAGGAGTGGGCGCGCGTCCCCGTCGAGTTCGACATCGCGAGCGAGTGGATCTACCGGAATCCGGTCATCAACGAGCACGACCTCGTGATCGGGATCACGCAGTCGGGCGAGACGCGCGACACGATCGAGGCGCTGAAGCTCGCGCGGGAGGCCGGAGCGCGCACGGTGGCGATCACGAACATGATGGGCTCGCAGGTGACGCGCGAGGTCGACTCCGTTCTCTACACGCGCGCCGGCATCGAGATGGGCGTCGCGGCGTCGAAGACGTTCACGGCGCAGGTCGCGCTCCTCTATCTCGTCGCGCTGAAGCTCGCGCAGATCCGCGAGACGCTCCCGCCGGGCGAGATCGAGTTCATCCTCGACTTCGTCTACAAGCTCCCGAACAAGATCCAGCAGTTCCTCGATGGCGACCACCCGATCGACGAGATCGCGCAGCGCTACCACGACGCGCACTTCTTCCTCTATCTCGGCCGCCACATCGGGCTGCCCGTAGCGCTCGAAGGTGCGCTCAAGCTGAAGGAGATCTCGTACATCCCGACCGAGGCCTACTCGGCGGGCGAGATGAAACACGGGCCGATCGCGCTCCTCGACGATGCGACGCCCGTCGTCGTCGTCGCGACCAACATCCACGTCTACGACAAGATCGTCTCGAACATCCAGGAGGTCCGGGCTCGCGGTGCGCATGTCATTGCGATCGCGACCGACGGCAACGAGGACATCCAGCACCACGCCGACGACGTGATCTACGTCCCGAAGACGCCGGCCTTCCTCCAGGTTCCACTCGCGATCCTTCCGCTGCAGCTGCTCGCCTACCGCATTGCACGTCTCCGCGGTCTCAACGTCGACCAGCCGCGGAACCTCGCGAAGACCGTCACGGTCGAGTAGTCCCTCCGCTTACAGGCTCGTCATGCCCCGACGCTACGGTCGTCGTCTCACCGCCCGACGACCACCGGAGGTAACCGATGAGGATTCCCGCGCGCCGTCCTTCGCCTGCGCTCGTGATCGCCTGTCTCGCCCTTGCCGTCGCGCTCGGCGGGACGAGCTACGCGACCGTGCTGCAGGTACCCCGCAACAGCGTCGGCCCGGCGCAGCTCAAGCGCAGTGCCGTCACGAACCCGAAGATCGCCAACAACTCCGTCACGACGGCGAAGGTCAGGAACGGGACGCTCGTCCGTGCCGACTTCCGAGGGGGCACGTTCCCCGCCGGGCCGGCCGGCCCGGCCGGCCCGGCAGGCCCCGCGGGGGCGCCTGGTCTCAGCGCCGTCGAGCGAGTCGAGGTGACGTCGCTTCTCAACACGGCCAGCCCGAAGACCGCCCAGATCCCGTGCCCGACCGGGAAACGCCTGATCGGAGGCGGCGCACGGTTGAATGGTCCCGGCGCCACGCCGCCCGTGAACGTTGCGATCCAGGCCGCTTTCCCGGACAACGACAACATCTACCGGGCGCTCGGGCGCGAAGTCGTCGCCACGAACGCGACCTGGTCGCTCACGGCCTTCGCTATCTGCGCGAACGCGGGCTAACGGGCAACCGGCCACCAGAACGCGCCGAACGTGTCGGGGCCCGTGTGGGCCCCGACGCTCGGTAGGACGCGGTAGCGCTCGACCGTCCCGCCAGGCGCTCGCAGCAGATCGTGGGCGAGCCAGTCCGCGTGCGCCTCGACCTCGCGGGCCGCGTGCCCGACTGCGATGAGCGCAGGCGCATGGAAGCGGATCGTGCGGGCCATCGCCTCGGCAGCCTCTTCGGCGGTCTCGTGCGTCGAGACCGGCTGCGCTCCCGCCGAGTCGAAGCGCTGAACCGCCCACTCCGGGGCGGATGAGACGACACGGCCTCCGGGCGCCGACCGCGCGGCGAACACGTTGCCGAGTGTGTCGGCCACCCGCGTCGCCTCCGCGACCGTCTCTCTCGGGCTCGCGCCCCCCGCGAGCGCGGCGCGTGCCGCGCGTACGCACACGGCGACGCCGAAGCTCACGGTGGGAAGCGAGGCGACGAGCACCGGGATCGGCGCCTCGCTCGCCGCGATCTGCGCCGAGAGGGCGACGCCTGAGATCCTGCGGTCGAGGTGGACGGAGAGCACGCTGGTGGCGCCCGACGCGGCGGCACGTTCGAACGCGTCGAGGAACGCGCCGGGGCTGGGCTGTGAGGTCGTCGTTACGACCCCGTCTCGCATCCGCTCGTAGAACCGGTCGATCGTCCCGTCGAACGGCCGTCCCCCGAGCGTGACCGGGACGTCGACCACGTCGACGCCGAGCTCCGCGGCGGCAGAGGGCGTGAGGAGCGAGCTGGAGTCGGTGCACAGCGCGACGGTCATGACGGCGATTCCAGCTCGTCGGGGTCGCCGCGGCGGTGGGCGACGACGAATCGCGAGGCGACGATCGCGCTCGTCGCGACGGTGCTGAGGAAGAGCCCCGCTGACGGCTGCGACCCCCAGGAGTTGGGTAGCCGCCGCCGCCACCAGACGAAGCCCATGAGCATCCAGGCGCTCGACGCAGCAGCCGTCGACACGAGCCCCGGTCGCTTCAGACCCGGGATCCGCGCGACGCCTACCGCAAGCCCGAGGTCGACGGGCGCGGCGGCCGGGAACGTGTAGAGGCACTGACCGAAGCTCGTGGCCAGCCCCTTGCCCCCGTCGAAGTCCTTCCAGACGGGATAGCAGTGCCCGAGAACCGAGGCGACGCCGCCGACATGCGCGCCGGCCGCGCCGGCGAGGAGGCGACCACCGGCGCAGCCGGCGAAGCCCTTGGCGACGTCGGCGGTCATCACGACCCGGCCCGGCATTTGTCCGAGTACGCGGGCCGCGTTGACCGCGCCGGGGTTACGGCTGCCGCTGCGCCGCAGGTCGACTCGCCCGCCAGTGGTCGCGCGCGACACGATGTCGGCCGACTGTACGGTGCCGAGTAGGTAGCCGAGACCGGCTGCGGCGAGGAGGCGGACGACGCGCATGAGGGTCGAATCATGAGGATCCGCACGCTCGTGTGTGCAGCAGGCGTCGGCGCGCTCGGGTGGGCACTCGTCGTGCGGGGCTCGCTCAGCCCTGATCTCGGAGTCGGGCGGCGGTTTCGGCGGCTCGGTCCACAGACCCATCGCATCGCCGCGCCGCGGGGAACCGTCTTCGACGTCGTCGCAGCTCCCTATCTCGACCGCACCCCGCGCGGGCTCCGCTCGAAGCTCGAGGTGCTCGAACGAGGCAAGGACATCGTGCTCGGCGCACTACACGCCCGCCTACGGTCTGACGGCGACGACGGTGGAGACCGTGCGCTTCGAGCGGCCCGAGCGCGTGCACTTTCGTCTCGTCCGCGGTCCAGTTCCGTACGTCGTCGAGACGTTCGAGCTCCACGAGGTCGAGGGCGGCACGGAGCTTGTGTACTCGGGCGAACTGGGAACGGATCTCTGGTTCGCGGGACAGCTCTGGGGTGCGGCCGTCGCGCGAACGTGGGAGGCGACCGTGAGGTCGTCGCTGGCCGGGATCCGCGAAGAGGCCGAGCGGAGGGCGGAGCCGCACTGAAAGTACGCTTGCCCGAGTGACCGGTGAGCACCTGCAGGCGCCTGCGTACTCGACTCGGCGAGTCGGCACGCTCCGGCTTCCGGGTGGGGAGCGCGAGGACGATCTCGTCGCGGTCGAGGAGCCGCTCGAGATCCGAATCGGCGGTGAGCCGGTCGCGGTGACCATGCGGACGCCGGGGCATGACGAGGAGCTGGCCCTGGGGTTCTGCCTGACGGAGGGGCTCGCGCCCGTCGCGGCGCGCGTCCCGGACGATCTCGCGGCCAACACGGTCGACGTCGACGCAGCGGGGTTCGATCCCGAGCGGCTCCGGCGGCACTTCTACACCTCGTCGTCGTGCGGCGTGTGCGGGAAGGGAGCGATCGAGGCGGTGCGGGTGGCTGCGAAGCCCGTCGAGAGCGGTCTCGAGGTGGCCCGCGACCTGATCGCCTCGCTGCCGGCTCGCCTGCGCGAGTCGCAACGTGCGTTCGAGGCGACCGGAGGGCTGCACGCGACGGGGCTCTTCGATTCGGCCGGTGAGCTGCTCTGCCTGCGCGAGGACGTCGGCCGGCACAACGCGCTGGACAAGGTCGTCGGCTGGGCGCTCGGGGAGCGGTTGCTGCCGCTTTCCTCGCACGTCCTCTGCGTCAGCGGGCGTCTCTCATTCGAGCTCGTGCAGAAGGCGGCCGTCGCGGGTTGTCCGGTGCTGGTGGCGGTAGGCGCGCCGTCGTCCCTCGCGGTCGAGCTCGCGGAGGATCGCGCCGTGACCCTCTGCGGATGGGTGCGCGACGGGCGGCTGACCGTCTACACGGAGCCGTGGCGGATCGTCTGACGGCCACCGGCGTACTGCTCGTCGGCGGTGCGTCCGAGCGCTTCGGCTCGCCGAAGGCTCTCGCTTCCTTCCGCGGCGAGACGCTGGCCGAGCGTGGCTGGCGGACGCTGGGCGCGCTTTGCGACGAGGTCGTCGCAGTGGGGAAGGTCGGTGACGGGCTCGGTCTGCCTTTCCCGATGCTCGACGACGGCGCGGACGAGCGCGCACCGATCTTCGGCGTCATCGCGGGTCTCCGCGCAGCGGCTCATGAGGCGTGCGTCGTCCTACCGGTCGACTGCCCGCTCGTCGGTACCGAGCTCCTGCGCCGCCTCGCAGAGGCGGTGGCGGTGCCGCAGACCGGCCCGCTGCCCGGCGTGTACACCAAGACCATGCTCTCCGAGCTCGAAGCACGCGTCGAGCGGGACGCGCTGTCGTTGCGTGGCGTCAACCCGAACGTCGTGGAGGTCGACGACACGCAGCTGCTGAACGTGAACACGCCGACCGATCTCGTGGTCGCACTGGCCGCGGCGCTCGAGAGCCCGGACGACCAGCGTCCTGTCGCGTCGCCCGACGAGGCAGCCCTGCTCGACCTCGAGACCGACTTCTGGGCGACGGCGCTCTGGGCCGGACGCAAGCTGCGCAAGGGAGAGGTGTTCCTCGCGGTCGACGCGGTCAACGGCTCCCTGAAGCGCTCGCTCGTGACGCTGATGAGCTGGCACGCGCTCGCCGTCGATCCCAGAACGGAAGTGCGGGACGGTGGCAAGTGGATCGACCGCTGGGCCGATCCGGGTGCGCTCACGGCGCTCGAGAGCGCGTATGCGCGGTACGACCTGCGTGATGCCGCGCGAGCTCTCTGGGCGACCGTCGACACGTTTCAGGGGCTCGCGGAAGAGACGAGCCGGCGCTTCATGTTCGACGCGGCGCTCGACCGCCCCGAGCTCAGAGGGCAGCTCGCCCGCGTAGTCCGAGATCCCCGGCAACGGGGCTAGGCTGGGGCCGTGACAAGGCTCGTGCTCGCTCTCCTCGTCGTCGCGGTCGCTGCCGGCTGTGGCGGGGATGAAGCGCCGACGGCGTTTCAGGAGGCGAGCGTGTACTACCTCCTCGACGAACAGGTCTGGCCGGCATTCCGCGACATTCCGGAGGGTGATGCCGCCGCGGAGGGGGTCGTCTCGGCCCTGGCCGAAGGCCCGTCGTTGGACGAAGCCGAGATGGGCCTGACGAGCGGGTTTCCCGAGAGTGTCGACATCTCCGTCGCCGACGGAGTCGCGACCGCCGACTCGGACGACGAGCTCTCCGTCGAGCAGCTTGCGCAGCTCGTGTACTCGCTCACCCAGCCGGCGGTCGGGGCGACCTCGGTGGAGATCTCAGGCGAGAGCTATACGCGTGCCGACTTCGAGGAGCAGACGCCAGCGGTGCTCGTGGAGTCGCCGCTGCCGTTTCAAGGGGTGACTGCGCCGATCACCGCCACGGGCACGGCCAACACCTTCGAGGCGACATTCCACTACGAGCTCGTCGACGCCGCCGGCAGCGTGCTCGACGAGAACTTCGTCACCGCGACCTCCGGTACGGGCATGCGTGGCACCTTCGAGTTCACCACGGCCGACGTCTCGGATGTCTTCGCTCTCGTCGTCTTCGAGCGCTCGGCCGAGGACGGTACGCGCATCCGAGAGGTGCGGATCCCGCTCACGCAGGCTTCGTAGCGTCCGGGGCGTACTCTCTCGGCGTGGCCGACGCACCCTGGCGCTGCTCGCAATGCGGCACGGTCAACGAGCCGGTCGCGAACGCCTGCCGGACCTGTGGCCGCTGGCCGAGCCTGTTCGACCTCGAGCGCAGCACCATCCCGGCAGACGAGCCGATCACGTACGACGAGGCGGACGAGTACGCCGCGCAGTCGGTCGACGTCGAGGTCGCCGAGCAAGAGGTGTACGAGGCCGAGCCGGACTACGAGGAGCCGCCCGACGTCGAGTCGCCGCTGGACGAGGAGGCCGGGCCGCCGAAGCCGCTGTGGCAGCGTCTCGCGTCCTTCATCGTCCCGATCGGGTTCGTGCTCTACATCGTGATCAGCATGCTCGCGAACAGAGACGCCGGCTAACGCTCGAACAGCACCTCGCCGGACTCGACCACGCGGGTCTCGCCGTGGCCGTTGCCTGTCCACACCTCGAGCCGGCCATCCGGACGGATCATCGAGGCCACCGCTCCGTCGCCGTCGACGGTCACCGTGCGGCCGCGCAGGAAGTCGCGCGCGCCGAGATCGGGATAGACCGCCGGCAGCCCGCCCGCCAACCAGGCGTCGTACCGCTCTTCGAGCCGGAGCAGCAGTGAGCCGAGGAGCGCGGCGCGGTCGTACGTCGTTCCCGTGAGCGTCCGGAGCGAGCCCGGCTCGGTCGGTGCGTCGAGCGGGAGTTCCTCGCGCTGCTGGTTCACGTTGATCCCGATCCCGCAGACGACGACCCCGTCGGAGAGCTCGCACAGGATTCCCGCGACCTTGCGGCGATTGAGCATGACGTCGTTCGGCCACTTGATCTGCAGTGAGAGGCCGGTCGCCGCCTCGATCGCCTCGGCCGTCGCGAGCGCGGCGACGAGCGAGAGCTCCGGGAGATCGCGCTCCGGGGGCGGCCGAAGCAACACGGAGACGAGCAGGGACGTGCCGGCCGGCGCCACCCACTGCCGGCCGTGTCGCCCCTTGCCGCCGGTCTGGTGGTCGGAGACGGCGACGGCGCCTTCCGGGAGCTCCGATCCGAGCAAGAGGAGCTGCGTCGACTCGCACTCGGCTTCGTAGAGGTACGGCTCGCCGAAACGGCCTCGACGCTCGAGAACGGCGAGCGAGCCCGTCACGCCGCTTCGACGCGCACGGCCGAGATCTTGAACTCGGGCGTCCCGATCAGCGGGTCGCCGACGTCGTGCGTGAGCCAGTTCACCTTCTGCTCGGCGAAGTGGAGTGCCATCCAGACGAGGCCGGGGAACACGCGATCCGAGATCTGCGCCTTTGCCTGGAGCTCACCGCGGCGCGACACGAGCCGCGCCCAGTCTCCCTCGGCGAGCCCGAGCGCAGTCGCGTCGTCGGCGTGGATCTCGAAGAACGGCTCCTCCTGCTTCTCCGTGATCCCCGACTCGCGCATCGTCATCGTCGCCGAGTTGTAGTGGTAGAGCGTGCGCCCGGTCGAGAGCACCAGCGGGTACTCGGAGTCAGGCTCCTCGATCGGCCGCTGGTACTCGACGGGGAAGAATTTCCCGCGCCCGGGTGGGCGCGCGGGCGCGGGAGCGTGAAGGTACTGCGTTCCGGGGTGACCCAGCTCCGGAACGGGCCACTGCAGGCCGTTCTCCTCGATGCGGTCGTAGCGCAGGCCGTACCAGTTCGGCGCCAGGTCGGCGAGCTCGTTCCACACCGACTCTGCGTTCGGGTAGTCGGGCCAGTCGCAGCCGAGCGCCTTCGCCATGGAGAGGACGATCTCGCGGTCGCCTCTCGCGTCGCCGGGCAGCGGGGCCGCTTCGCGCACGCGGCTCACGCGGCGCTCCGTGTTCGTGAACGTGCCCTCCTTCTCGGCGAAGCTCGACGCCGGGAGGATCACGTCGGCGTGCTTCGCGGACATGTCGTTCATGAAGATGTCCTGCGAGATGAGGAAGTCGAGCTTGGCGAGCCCCTCCTCGACGTGGTGCGCGTTCGGCTCGGTCTGCGCCGGGTTCTCGCCGATCAGGTAGAGCGCCTTCATGCGGCCGTCGTGGAGGCCGCTCATCATCTGGTCGAGGCGGTAGCCGGTGGTCGTCGGGATCTGCGCGCCCCAGCGCTCCTCGAAACGTGCACGGATCTCGGGGTCGTCGACGGGCTGGTAGCCGGGGAGGTACATCGGGTTCGCGCCGGAGTCGTTCAGGCCCTGGACGTTGTTCTGGCCGCGCAGCGCGTTGAGCCCGGTCGCCTCGTAGCCGAGGTGCCCCGTCATGAGTACGAGATTCGAGAGCGACCAGATGTTGTCGACACCGCATGCGTGCTCGGTGATGCCGAGGGTGTAGAAGATCGCCGCGTGCCGCTCGGTCGCGTACTCGCGGGCGGTGGCGCGGATGTCCTCGGCCGGGACGCCGGTCATCTTCTCGGCCTCCTCGGGCGAGTAGCGCATGACCACCTCGCGGACGGCGTCGAAGTCGTCCGTGTAGTCGCGGATGTACTCCTCGTTCTGAAGACCCTCGCTGAGGATCGTGTTCATCATCGCGTTGAGCAGCCACACGTCCGTGCCCGGGCGCAGCTGGAGGTGGCGCTTCGCGAGCTTGGTCAGCCAGATCTTGCGCGGGTCGGCGACGACGAGGGTGCCGCCGTCACGGACCGCCTTCTTGATGCGCAGGGCGAGCACCGGGTGCGCCTCGGTCGTGTTCGACCCGATGACGAAGACGAACCGCGCCTTCTCGATCTCCGGGATGGAATTGCTGCTCGCTCCTCTGCCCAACGACCTGACCAGGCCGTAAAGAGTCGGAGCGTGTCAGGTGGACTCGCACGAGTGGACCGAGTTGGTGCCGACCCCCGTGCGGGCGAGCTTCTGGATGAGGTAGTTCTCCTCGTTCGTCAGCCGGGCCGAGGAGAGGAAGCCGATCGACTGCGGCCCATGCTCGGCGCTGACGCGCTTGAGGCCGGTCGCCGCCGTCTCGATCGCGTGCTCCCAGGTGGTCGCGTGCAGCTCGCCGTCCTCTCCGCGCACCATCGGCTGCGTGAGCCGATCTGGGTGGTGGACGAAGTTGAACGCGAAGCGGCCCTTCACGCAGAGGTTGCCTTCGTTCGGCAGGTACTCGTCCTTCGAGGTGACCTTCACGATGTGCTTCGTCTGCGGGTCGAGGTTCAGGTCGACCTGGCAGCCGACGCCGCAGTACGTGCACGTCGTGCGTACCTGCTCGAGTGCGCGCTCCGGCCGCTCCGTGCCCTCCTCGAACTTCTCGTAGATCGCGCCCGTCGGGCAGACGGAGAGGCAGCCGCCGCACAGCTCGCACTCCGTGTCGAGCCACGAGAGCTCCCACGTCGGGACGATGCGGGCTTCGCCGCCGCGGCCCTCGAGGCTGAGCGCCGAGCACTGCATGACCTCCTGCGTGTAGCGCACGCAGCGTGCGCACAGGATGCACGCGTCGGGGTCGTAGCCCATGAGGCCGTTGCGGTCGTCGTACTCGGCTCGCTTGGCGTCGGGAAGCGTGAGCGGTGCGTCGGCGCCGAGCTCGTTCGCGAGATCGAGGAGCTCGTTCGGCCTGCCGCCGGGCGACGCGTTCAGATGCTCCGAGAGGAGCATCTCCGTCAGCGTCCGTTGGAAGTCCGTGATCGGGCCGTTCGTCGAGACGACCATGCCCTCGCTGACCTTCGTCGCGCACGCAGGCAGCGGTCGCGGCGCGCCCTCGACGTCGACGACGCACATGCGACACCCGCCGTACGGGTCGAGCTTCGAGTCGTGGCACAGCGTGGGAATGAACGTGCCGTTGCGCGCGGCTGCATGCACGAGGAGCTCGTCCTCGCCGGCGGAGACGGTGCGCCCGTCGAGCGTGAACTCGACCACGTGGCGATGCTACCCGGCGGACTCGCCGGGCTCGGCGGCCTCCGCCGCCGGGTAGTCGACGCGATCCTGCTCGCCGATCTCGCGTAGGACTTGGGCCGGGACGCCGGCCGCGACCACTCCGGCCGGGAGATCTCTCGTGACGACCGCGCCTGCGCCGACCACCGTGTCGTCTCCGATCGTCACGCCCGGGCAGACGACGGCGGCGCTACCGAGCCAGACGTTGTCCCCGAGCGTGATCGGCTCGGCCGACTCCCAGCCGAGGCGTCGTGGCTCGGGGTCGATGGGATGCGTCGCCGTGACGACGTGGACCCCGGTCGCGATCTGGCAGTGCTCCCCGATCCGGATCGGGGCGACGTCGAGCATGACGCAGCCGAAGTTCACGAACGTCGCCGCGCCGATCGAGATGTGAGACCCGTAGTCGCAATAGAACGGCGGGCGGACGATCACGTCGTCTGCGACGTCGCCCAGCAACTCGCGCAGGAGAAGCCCACGGACGTCGCGCTCGGCGGGCCCGGTCGCGTTGTATCGGTCGAGCAGCTCCGCGCAGCGCGTCTGGTCGCGCGAGATCTCCTCGCCGACCGAGCGATACAGCTCGCCGCGGAGCATCCGTGCCTTCATCTCTGCGGCGGAGATCGAGTCGCGGGTCACGTGCCGAGCGGCGCGAACAGCTCGGGCCACTCGGCCATCGCGTTGCGCACAGGGTAGGGCGACGCCTGGCCGAGGCCGCAGATCGAGGTCTTCTCCATCGCAAGCAGCCACTCGTCGACCTTCTCGCGCGACATCGCCGCCCGTCCGTGCTCGAGCTCCTCGGCGAGGTGGTGCAGCGCGCGGTTCCCGATCCGGCACGGCGTGCACTTCTGGCACGACTCCTCGGCGAAGAAGCGCATCGTCTCGGCGAGCAGGCGGAGCGGCGAGTAGGCCGAGGGAAAGACCTGCACCGCAGCGGAGCCGGGGCCGGCGTTCCAGTCGCGCAGGCCGTCCCGGGTGAGTGGCGCGTCGAGCGCCCCCAGCGGAAGGATCCCGCTCGCCGCACCACCGGGTACGACGCAGCCCACGTCGCCCGAGAACCCACCAGCGTGCTCTTCGACGAGCTCGCGGGTCGTGATCCCGTTCGGCGCCTCGTAGCATCCCGGCTGCGCGACCGCCCCACTCACCGACCAGAGGCGCGTGCCGGCCGCCCCACGCGTCCCCAACGCAGACCACCAGGCGCCTCCGTTCCGGAGGATCGCCGGGATGTGCGCAAGCGTCTCGACGTTCTGGATCAGCGTCGGTCGCCCGAGGTAGCCGACCTGGCTCGGGAACGGAGGC
>Ga0075344_1000101_pt1 | contig 11214 bp, 10 predicted proteins | sample RushOxbow_ThreeS_FD_120075 | JGI IMG/M metagenome (GOLD analysis project Ga0075344, IMG submission 120075) | Natural and restored wetland microbial communities from the San Francisco Bay, California, USA, that impact long-term carbon... | ecosystem: Environmental > Terrestrial > Soil > Wetlands ...
ATATCGACACGTTCGGCGAACGATCTCCTCGCGCGCTTCGCCGGGTGGCAGCGACGCCAGCTCGTCGAGCCCGAGTGCCTGGCGGGCGGTCTTCGAGATCGAGTTGACGAGCGCGCGGCGGGCCTCGTCCGCGGCACCCCGAGCGAGCATCTCGTCGGTGCGGACGCGAATGCGCCGCTCGAGCACTGCCGGAGCGATGTCCAGACCGATCACGAGCGTCGGGCGTCGGGTGAGGCTGGACCAGAGCCGATCTCGGTCAGGCGTCAGCGAGGCGCCTGCCTCCGCCAGCTCGAGAGCACGCACGACACGGCGTCGGTCGTTCCTGTGCACCGCCGCCGCAGCAGCAGGGTCGAGTTCGGCGAGCCTGGCGAACGCGCCTCGAGGATCGGCATCGTACGCCTCCTCCCACTCCTGACGGTTTCCGGGGTCGACAGCCGGCGGAATGGCGAGGTCCGCCAGCGCAGCGCGCAGGTACAGGCCAGTTCCGCCGGCGACGACGGCCGATCCGTGCTCGACAACGAGCTCGTCGATCGCCGCATGCGCGAGCCCGGCGAACTCGCCGACCGTCATCGTCTCCGTGAGATCGCGGATGGCGACAAGCCGGGTCGGCTCGGCAGGTTGGTTCGTCAGGATCGGCAATCCGCGATAGACCTGAAGCGCGTCCGCTGACACAACCTCGGTGCGAAGTCGCTGAGCCACGATCCGAGCAGCGGCTGACTTGCCGGAGGCGGTCGGACCGAAGATGGCGATCACCTCGGCGCGCAAACTGCGGCTTTCCGATGGGGCACCCCGGCCCACCACCCGCTGCGAGCGTAGCGCCCGCGAGCGCGCAGGTGTGTCACACACAGTCACAAGAGCGTGTCAACCGCTTCTCAGGCGGCCACGAGCGTCACCGAGCGGCCCCGGAGTGTCGTCGACGTCGATCCTTCGATGAGGACGTCTACGAGAGCGCCGGCCGCGGCGGTACCCGCGAAGTTCACCGTGGTGTTGCGTCGCGTGCGCCCGCGCCACAGCGCTGGGTCCGTTCGGCTCGGTCCTTCCACGAGTACCTCCTCGACGGCGCCTTGACGCGCTGCGTTCTTGGCTGCCGCGATCGCTTGCACGGCCTGGACGAGTCTCTCGAGTCGCTCGTGCTTGACATCGTCCGGCACCTGTCCCGGCAACGACGCTGCCTCCGTCTCCGCCCGCGGTGAGTAGATGAAGGTGAATGCGCTGTCGAACTGCACCTCCTCGACGAGCGAGAGCGTCTCCTCGAAGTCCGACTCCGTCTCACCCGGGAAGCCGACGATCAGATCGGTCCCCAGCGCCAGATCCGGGATGGCCACGCGTAGATCGTCCACGAGTCGGAGATATCGCGCGCGGTCGTAGGTGCGCCGCATCGCCTTCAGGATCCGGGATGAGCCCGACTGGGCGGGGAGATGAACCTGCTCGCAAACGCTTCGGCAGCTCGCCATAGCCTCGATGACGGGCACCCTGAAGTCCTTCGGATGTGGGCTCGTGAAGCGGATCCGCTCGATGCCGGGAACCGCATCGCACGCGCGCAGAAGTTCTCCGAAGTGCGTCTGCACCGCTGGCACGAGGTCGCGACCCCAGGAGTTGACGTTCTGGCCGAGGAGCGTGACCTCGAGAACACCCGCTTCCGCCAGGCGCTCGACCTCGGCGACGATGTCGCCCGGCCGGCGGCTCTGCTCGCGACCCCGCACGCGCGGCACGATGCAGTACGCGCACGCAGAGTTGCAGCCCATCGAGACTTGCACCCATGCCTGGTGCCGCCGCTCGGCGAACATCGGCAGATCGGCGGCGAAGTGCTCGTGCGAGCCGAACCGTCCCCGCTCAACCGCGAAGCCGCCTGCACTGATCCACTGGCCGAGGTGCGGGATCGAGCCGGGGCCGAACGCGACATCCACAAACGGGTACTGCTCGAAGATTCGCTCCCGCTGCGCCTCCGCATAACAACCACCCACGGCGATCACCGTGTCTGGCCGTTCACGCTTGCGAGCACCGGCATTGCCGAGATGCGCGGCGAGGCGGGTGTCGGGCTTCTCTCTGATCGTGCACGTGTTGAAGACGATGACGTCCGCCTCGTCCGGTGCTGTCGCTTCGCCGAGGCCGAGTGACTCGAGCATGCCCTTGATTCGCTCCGAGTCGTGCGAGTTCATCTGACAGCCGAAGGTCGTGACGTGGTAACGGCGCATAGGCGAGGATTGTAGGGACGTGCGCGCAGCGTCAGGCGCGCGGCGCCCAGTCGGGGAGCTCCCGTAGGCCATCCACGGACGCCCAGGCGTCGCGCTGCTCGACGACACGTCCGCGCATGTCGAAGCGAAGCAGCGAGGTGCCGGCCAAGGACTGCTCAGCACCGTCGTGGCCCGTCACGACGGCCCACCAGTCGACAGCGGCACGTTGGGCGTCTACGACCGGCTCGCCGAACCGACAGTCGGCGGCCGCGTGCTCGGCGAGGGCCTAGCGTACGTACACGTCTGGCGCTTGGTGCTGCCGAAATGGATGCGAGAGGAACACCGCATCCTTCGCGTACAGCGCCACGATCGCATCGGCGTCAGCGGCCGGCCAGGCGGTCTCCCACACGCGTGCCCAGTGCATCGCCGCCGAGCGGATATCTACTTCGCCACCTCGATCGCGCGACTCTCCCGGATGACGATGACCTTCACCTGGCCCGGGTACTCGAGCTGATCCTCGATCTCCCTCGCGATCTCGTGCGAGAGGAGCACAGCTGCATCGTCATCGATCTCGGACGGTTCCACGATGACTCGAATCTCGCGCCCGGCCTGGAGTGCATACGCCTTCGCGACGCCGGGCTTCGCGGTCGCGATCTCCTCGAGTGCGACGAGTCGCCGGATGTAGTTCTCCAGACTCTCGCCGCGCGCGCCCGGTCGCGACGCAGACACTGCATCCGCGGCGATCACCAGCACGGCCTCCACGGTCTGCGGCTGCACCTCGTAGTGGTGCGCTTCGATGGCATGCACGACACCATCCGACTCGCCACAGCGGCGCGCGAGCTGCGCGGAGATGACCGCGTGCGAGCCGTCCACCTCGTGGCTCACGGCCTTCCCAATGTCGTGGAGGAGCGCGGCGCGCTTCGTCGTCTTCACGCCGGCCTTGAGCTCGGAGGCCATGATCCCGCTCAGGTGTACGACCTCGAGCGTGTGCTTGAGAACGTTCTGCCCGTAACTCGTGCGATAGCGCAGCCGACCGAGCATCCGGACGAGCTCCTCGTGAAACTCACCGCAGTTCGCCTCGAAGACGGCCTGTTCTCCCGCTTGCAGGACGTGCTCCTCGAGCTCCGCCTTCGCCTGGTAGTACATCTCCTCGATTCGTGCCGGATGGATTCGCCCGTCCTCGATGAGCTTGTCGAGGGTGAGCCGCGCAACTTCACGGCGAAGCGGATCAAAGGACGAGAGGACGACTGCGTGAGGTGTGTCGTCGATGATGAAGTCGACCCCCGTGAGGTGCTCGAGTGAGCGGATGTTCCGTCCCTCCCGGCCGATGATTCGACCCTTGAGGTCGTCGGACGCGAGCTCGACCACGGAGACGGTCGCTTCGGCCGTGTGGCTCGCTGCGACACGCTGCAGCGCGTCGGCGACGAGAGCCCGCGCGCGGCGCCGCGCGTCCCCTCGCGCCTCCTCCTCCATCTGACGAACTTCGCGTGCGAGCTCGTGCCGGACGAGGTCCTTCGATCGCTCGATGAGCTGTTGCCGAGCCTCGTGCACGGTGAGTCCGGAGATCTTCTCGAGTGCGGCCAGCGCGTCCCGCTGCGCGTCGCGAAGGTCTTCCTGCAACGCCTTGACGTGAACTTCGCGATCACCGAGTCCCTGCTCCCTGCGCTCGAGCTCCGTCAGGCGACCGTCGACCTCGAGCTCCTTCTGCACCAGCCGTTCTTCGATCTTCGCCATGTCGACGCGGCGATCCTGAAGCTCGCCTTCCACCTCGCTCCGCAGCGCAACGGCCTGTTCGCGGGCTTCGACCTGCGCCTCTCTCCTGATGGCCTCGGCTTCACGCTCGGCATCGGCGACGAGACGCTCCCGCTCCCCCCGGGCGACGGTGACCTGCGATCGCGACCAGGTGACAAGGGCAACGGTGGCGATCGCCGCTCCGACGAGGATTCCGATGAGCGCTGCGCCGACCGAGAGCATCAGGCCTCCGCTGGAGGTTGTCGATTGACCGCGGGTCGACCCGCGGTGCCCTCACTCGGCGATCGACCTGCACGGTCGTGTGCCGGACGTGTCCGGACCTATCGGTTGGTGGTCGCGCCCCTTTGGCGGCGAGCCGGAAGGATTGAGAAGTCGGGATTTGTCATGGATTCAGAAAGCGCGTGCGTGCAGGAAAAAGGTCAAATGAAAGCTCGGTCATCCTAGCCTCTCGTCGTCTGAGTGCGCAACGGCGGTGCGCACAACGTCCTCCGAGTAGCCCTTTCCCACGAGATAGCGCGCGGTCTTGGGGCTTGCACCCCGTCGCGCGACGACCATCCGGGCGCGCTCCGACTCGGGCTCGAGACCTCCGACAGCCGCCTCGATCAGCTCTCGCGCAATGCCGGCGCCCGCGAGGTCGTGCTCGATGAACCTGTCCCCTGCCCCACGCGCAGCAAGCGAGCGAGCACGGTCGGTCGCGAATCGGCAGTCGTCGAGCACGCCCGTCCGCGTGAGTGTTGCGATCGCCGTCGCGCGGTCAGCCTCGTCGAAGCCGCGGTCGGCCAGGCGCCGGTCGAGATCCGCGGCGGCGAAGTCGCGGTGGCGGAGGAGCCGCGTCGCCGACTCGAAAGCTGCCTCCGCCACGTAGTCAGGCGTCAGCTCTCGACGCCGACGATCTCCTCGAGGTTCACTTCGATCGTCGCCTCGTTGGGTGCCTTCCCCGGGAGGAGCCGGGCCGAGATGACCTGCTCGTCGGGCGCCTCTGCCTGGATCTGGGCGAGGATCTGCTGGACGAGATCGGGGTTCTCGATGAGGAAGTTCGTCGCATTCTGGCGCCCTTGGCCGAGGCGATCGTCACCGAAGCTGAAGTACGAGCCGGCCTTCTGCACGACCTTCTTCTCGAGGCCGACATCGAGCACCGTGCCTTCCCAGGGGATCCCGGAGCCGTAGATGATGTCGAACTCCGCCTGCTTGAACGGCGGTGCGACCTTGTTCTTCGCGACCTTCACGCGCACGCGGTTCCCGTAGGCCTCGGCACCGTCCTTGAGCGTCTCGATCCGGCGGATGTCGAGCCGCACCGACGCATAGAACTTGAGCGCACGACCGCCCGGCGTCGTCTCGGGGTTGCCGAACATGACGCCGATCTTCTCGCGGAGCTGGTTCGTGAAGATGCAGATCGTGTCCGTGCGGTTGAGCGTACCGGCGAGCTTCCGCAGAGCCTGGCTCATGAGCCGGGCCTGGAGGCCGACATGGGAGTCGCCCATCTCGCCCTCGATCTCGGCTTTGGGCACGAGCGCGGCCACCGAGTCGACCGCAACGATGTCGAGCGCGCCGGAACGGATGAGCAGCTCCGTGATCTCGAGCGCCTGCTCGCCCGTGTCGGGCTGCGAGACGAGAAGGCCGTCGATGTCGACGCCGATGCGTCCGGCGTACGACGGATCCATCGCATGCTCGGCGTCGATGAAAGCGCAGATGCCGCCGCGGCGCTGCGCCTCGGCGATGACGTGGTACACGAGCGTGGTCTTGCCCGAGGCCTCCGGGCCGAAGATCTCGACGATGCGTCCACGCGGCAGCCCGCCGATGCCGAGCGCCATGTCGAGCGCGAGCGAGCCGGTCGATATCGCACCCACCGCGACCTGCGGGCGATCGCTCATCCGCATGACCGAGCCTTTCCCGAACTGCCGCTCGATCTGGCCAAGTGCGACGTCGAGCGCTTCCTCACGTTTCATCGTCTCATCCTCTCTTCAGCGGCCTAACGAACACGACTCGAGTACTTCGTACCGTGCACCGGTCGGGTGCAGGCGTGAAAGGAAAGCAGCGGCTCCGGACGGAACGAACGTTCCCGTCTGCGGCAGCGGTGGAGACAGGCGCGGACGCTCGCGAAAGCGCGCCACGGTGATGTGCGGTAGCCACGCACGAGCCTCCCGCTCGTACACCCCGATCTCCTCGAGCCCCGCCTGCACCCGCTCCGCAAGCGACCTCGCACGCCGAGAAACATCGTCGAGGATGAGCATGCCGACGCTTCGCGTCTCGCGGTAACGACAGACAGCGAGTGGGAACGGCTCGGTCGCGGCGGACTCGCGGCGCAGCACGCCGACGATGGCTCCGACTTCCGCCCTCGGCCGCGCGCCGAGAAACGCGAGCGTGACGTGAAAGGTCCCCGTCGCCCGGCCTGTCGACACATGCTCCTTCGACCAGCGCCGCAGCACGCGGACCGTCTGGTCGGGGAGCTCGAGAGCGAGAAAGAGCCTGAGGCGGTCATCGCTTCCGACGCTAGCCGCTCCGCTCACGCGTGACTGTGCCGATTCTCCAACAATCGTCGAACGAGATGGAGGGAGGCTGCCGTCGCCCGCCCGCGGATCATCTCGCGATCGCCCGGGAGCTCTGTCCGCACGGCGTCCTCTCCCTCGGGGCCGACGGCGTGCGCGAAGACGAGACCCACCGGCTTCTCCGGGGAGCCGCCGCCCGGTCCTGCGACACCCGTCACTGCGACCGCCACGTCGACGCCGAGCCGCTCGCGCGCGCCGGTGGCCATCGCAGCAGCGACCTCCGGCGAGACGGCCCCGTGGGTCTGGATCAGGTCGGCGGGTACTCCGAGGCTCTTCTGCTTCACCGGGTCGGCGTAGGCGACGACCGAGCCCACGTAGACCTCGCTCGATCCGGGAATCGCCGTCAGCCGCGACGCCACCAGCCCCCCGGTGCAGGACTCGGCGGTCGCGAGAGAGAGGCCGCGCTGACGGCAGAGGTCGAGGACGATCTCGCCGATCGGCCGCTCGTCCTCGCTGAAGAGGTAGCGCCCGAGTGACGCCCGCAGGCTCGTCGCCAGCGCTTGCCCTCGATCGGTCGCCGATGCCTCCGCATACAGGTCGACGTGGATCTCGAACTCGCGGGCGCAGATAGTGACGTCGACCCCCCCGCCCTCGCCCCCCGCTCGAGCCAGCGCCTCGGCAACGGCGGACTCCGGCGTCCCGAAGAAGCGCAGTATTCGGTGCTCGCGATCCGGCGCGCGCGCGAGCACGCGTCGGACGGCCTCGGTCTCGAGTGCGCGCGGCCAGAGTCGCTGCAGTTCCCGCGGCGGGCCTGGCAGGACGACGACCACGGTGTCGGCCAGGTCGAGGACGAGCCCAGGGGCAGTTCCGGCGAGCCCGAGCGAGATCGAGCCGTCAGGACGGGTCGCCTGCTTTCTGACACCGCCCGTGAACTCGGAGTACGGACGGCCGAGACGGTCGGCGATCCTCCGGGAGACACCGCCGATCTTCTCTTCGAGCGCTTCGTCCACCACGAGCTCGCGTCCCGCGACCCGGGCGACGAGCTCCACCGTCCGGTCGTCGTGGGTCGGGCCGAGGCCGCCGGAAACGAGAACGAGGTCCGACTCGAACGCTCTGCGGAACGCGCCCTCGAGATCATCCACACCGTCCCCCACGATCTCGATCCGCGCCGGGTCGAGCCCGTGGCGTACAAGCTCACCCGCCAGATAGGGGCCGTTCCGATCCGCGCGCTCTCCGCGGACGAGCTCCGAGCCTGTCGCAACGATCGCCGCGCGAGGGCGGCTCAAGACGTGGCCCGGGTGATCCTCTGCGCGGTGACGACGAAGGTCGTGCCCGCGGGCAGCTCGGTACGCCTGCCGTTCACGCGGACCACGACATTGTCCGGTTCGGCGAGAGCGAGCTGCAGTGCGCGTCCCTGGAACGACTTCCGCTGACCCTGCTCGAGCGTCCCGCTGTAGAGCAGCTTCCCGGCCGGGGTCGCTGCCCGAACCTCCATCCACGAGCCGCCGGCGGTCGCTCGGACGACGAGCTTCGCCGTACCGCGCGCCTCCGACGCGCCAACGGATACAGCCGACGTCCCGGCGAGTCCGGGCACGGGCTCATCCGCCGGGCCTCCAAACTTCCAGGCCGCGATGACGAGCGCCGTAGCGACGGCGATCGCTGCGAGCGCCAGCACGGCCATACGTGATTCGCGCGGTCCGCGATTGCGACGCTGGGCGGGCACGCGACGGGCGCGGAGCGGGGCATCCTCCTCGCCAACCGTGAAGCGCGAGCTGTACTCGTCGACGAACGGCTGGCCGTCGAGGCCCAGGGCCTCGGCGTAGGAGCGGAGGAATCCGCGAACGTACGTGGGCGCCGGGAGTAGGTCGAAGCGCTCGTCCTCGAGGGCGCGGAGGTACTTCGGACGGATCTTCGTGCGCTCCTCGAGCTCAGGGAAGTCGAGGTCCTGGCGGAGACGCGCCTCTCGCAGGCTGGAGCCGATGTCGAACATGAACGCCAGATAGTAGTCGGTCGGGTCAGACCCTACGAAACCAGACACAAACCTCGACGAGGCAGGATCACTCGCGGGATCCCACGTACTCGAGGAGCCCGTAGACGCCGAGCGCGACGATCCCGGCCGCGGCCATGCACAGACCCGTGATGCCGAGCACACGGCCGAGGACGGCCATCCGCGGTGCCCGCACGCTCTGAACGAGGACAACGCCCCGGCGAGAAGCCCGCCGGGCGAGGGCGAGCGCAAGGATGCCGAGACCCACGCCAACCGGAATGGTGAACCCTGCGTGGAGCAGTTCGTAGGAGTCGCTGAAGCGCGTGAGGAAGATCGCGACCGGGAGGATGGCAACCGAGCCGACACCGGCAGCGACCGACCCCCACGCGGCGTTGCTCGTCCCGCGATCCACGCTACTGCTTGATGTACGGGCGCCCGACGGCAGCGGGCGGAATCGACCGGCCGATGAGGCCGGCGACGGCGATGAGCGTCAGAACGTAGGGGACGGTCGAGATGAGGTTCTCCGAGATGCCCGCCTCGCGCTGCAGCGGGATCGCCAGTGCGAACCCGAATCCGAACAGGAGCGTCGCCGCGAACGCCCACCCCGGTCGCCACTTCCCGAAGATCACGGCGGCGAGCGCGATGAAGCCGCGGCCGCTGGTCATGTTCTCCGCGAAGTTCCCGACGAAGCCGAGCGAGAGGAACGCTCCGCCGAGCGCCGCCAGAACGCCGGACGTGATCACCGCCGCGTACCGGACCCCGTATACCGAGATGCCTACCGTGTCGGCTGCACGGGGATGCTCGCCGCAGGCGCGGATGCGGAGCCCGATCGGTGTGCGGAACAGAACGACGTAGGTGAGGACGACCGTCGCCAACATTGCCCACACGAGCAGGTTGAGACTGCCGAAGACGCCGTACAGGAAGTCCCCGACGAGCGGGATGTCGTCCAGGAACGCAAGCTCGACGTTCGGCACGCGCGAGACTCCGCGCGGGATGCCCGAAGGGTAGAGCTGCCTGAAGAGGAACCCGGTCACGCCGAGCGCGAGGAGGTTGACGGCGAACCCGCTCACGATCTGGTCCGCGCGCAGATGGATGCAGAAGAACCCGTGGATGAGCGCCAACAGCCCGCCGAACAGCATGCCCATCCCCAGCCCGACCACCCAGGATCCGCTCCAGAGTGCACCCCAGATTGCGAAGAAGGCACCGACGAGCATCATCCCCTCGAGCCCGATGTTCACAACCCCCGAGCGCTCGGAGAAGATGCCGCCCATCGCGGCGAACGCGAGCGGCGTCGCGAAGCGGAGCGTCGCAGCGATGAGCCCGGCCGTGAAGATGCCTTCGAGCGTGGCCTGCTCGACGCCCTGGATCCAAAGCCCTGCGGCCGCCCCGAGGGCCCCGGCGACGACGGCCCACCACCCGAGCTTGCGCTCGCCCCGCGCAAGAGCGGCGATCGCGAGCGCGAGTGCGATGAACCCGAGCACCAGTGGTACGCCGATGCTCCGGGCAGTGATCGGTGGAAGCGTCACGACGAATGCGAGCAGGCCGAGACCGATGCCGGCGACGGCGGCTCCCTGCCCCGGGTCGAGCCGCCTGGCCGCGTCGCGCGCCGATGCAGCGTGGGCGCTCATCGTGCCGGCTCCTGCGCGCGCGAGCGGAACGGGATGAGCTTCCCGCGCGCTCCCCAGATGGTCAGGATGAGCAGTTCCGCGCCGACGAAGAAGATGACGAGGGCCTGGATCATGGTCGCGAGGTTCTCGGCGAGATCGGGGTCGAAGACATCCGGATCCAGCTGGCGCGACGACGTGCCGACCTGCAAGGAGGCGAAGAGCAGCGCGGCGAGGAGGATTCCGATCGGCTTGTTGCGGCCAAGGAGGGCGACGGCGATCCCCGTGAATCCGACCGTGCTCGCCGGGAGGTTGCTGATGTCGACCGCGTACTTCACGCCGAGGACGTCCACGGCGCCCGCAGCGCCGGCGAACCCGCCCGAGATGGCGAGCGCGAGGAAGTAGCTCCGCCGCACCGGGATCCCGCTGTAGCGGGCGGCCTCCGGGTTGAACCCGACGGCGCGCACCTCGAATCCGACGGTCGTGCGGTTGAGGAGCACCCAGTAGACGAGGAGGCCGAGGAACGCAACGAAGACTCCGGCGTGGAGAGCCTGGATGTTGCCCCAGATCGTCCAGATGCGTGCCCATTCGGGTACCACCTCGGAGCGCGGAAGCGTCGGAACCGAGCCCTGCAAGGGGCCGCCGAGCTCGAACAGATAGCGCCCGCCGAAGATGGCGATCCAGTTGAGCATGATCGTCGTGATCACTTCGTGCGCGCCGACGGTCGCGCGCAAGAGTCCCGCGATACCGCCCCAGAGCGCACCTCCCACGACGCCGGCAAGGATCCCGAGTGGCACGAAGAGAACGGTCGGGATCTCTCCGAGAGTCGTCGCGAGCCAGATCGCGAAGATGAAGCCCACCCAGTACTGACCCTGTCCGCCGATGTTGAAGAGACCACAGCGAAACGCGAACGCGACGGCGAGCCCGGTGAGCACGAGCGGCGTCGCGAGCACGAGGGTCTGCTGGAGGTTCCGTGCGGCGCGGGCGCGGTCGACGTCGTCGAGCCAGGGGAAGACGTAGTTGAACCCCGTGCCTTCGAAGATCGCGCGGTAGGCGGTGAGCGGGTTCCCGCCGGTGACGGTGACCACGAGACCGCCGATCAGGAACGCGAGGAGCGTGGCGGCAACCGGTACGGCTGCGCCACCCAGCCGCTCGGTGATACCTGCGAACGTCGAACCCGTCTCCCCGTGTGGAGACGAGGGCTGCTCCGG
>Ga0075344_1000102_pt1 | contig 11157 bp, 15 predicted proteins | sample RushOxbow_ThreeS_FD_120075 | JGI IMG/M metagenome (GOLD analysis project Ga0075344, IMG submission 120075) | Natural and restored wetland microbial communities from the San Francisco Bay, California, USA, that impact long-term carbon... | ecosystem: Environmental > Terrestrial > Soil > Wetlands ...
CGTTTCGCGCGTTCGGCGCGGGTTTCTTTCCCGCCGCCAGCTGTGCTTCGTTGAAGCGCGAGAAGCCCGCGAGTGGGAAGAAGATCTCGCCGCGCACCTCTACCCGAGCAGGCGGCGCGTCACCGAGCATGCGCAGTGGGATCGCCTCGATCGTCCGGAGGTTGGCGGTGACGTCCTCCCCACGCTCGCCGTCGCCGCGCGTCGCGCCGCGGGCGAGCACGCCGTTTTCGTACACGAGCGAGACGGCCGAGCCGTCGACCTTCGGTTCCAGCACGTACGCGACCGGCTCGTCCGTGCCGAGCCGCTTGCGGACGTCGTCAGCCCACTTCTCGAGCGCCTCGCGAGTCGTCACTTTCTCGAGCGAGCCCATCGCCGAGAGATGAGCGACCTTCGTGAAGCCCGCGGCTGGAGCGGCGCCCACACGCTGCGTCGGGGAGTCCGCGGTCACGAGCTCGGAGTGCTCCTCCTCGAGCGAGCGCAGCTCGTCGAAGAGGATGTCGTAGGCGGAGTCGTCGATCTCGGGATCGTCGAGGACGTGGTAGCGGTAGTTGTGGTGCTCGATGAGGCGGCGCAGCTCTGCTGCGCGCTCTGCCGGCGCAGCGGTTCTAGATGACATCGAGGAGGTCCTCGGGCGTGCGGACGAATGCGTCGGGCTCTTCTGCGAGCAGCCGCTCGTCGGGATGGATCCCACCCCAACCGACCGCGACCGAGAAGACGCCTGCCGCCTTCGCCGCGCCGATGTCGAACGGCGAGTCGCCGATGTAGACGGCCTCGGCAGTCGTCGCGCCGAGCTTCTCGACGGCGAGCAGCACCGGCTCGGGCTCGGGCTTGTGCCGGTCGGTGTCTTCGAACGCAACGACGACGTCGAAGGCAGCCTCGAGAGCCGGGAAGCGGTGGAGCGCGAGGCCGACGGTGCGGTGGCGCTTCGCGGTGACGATGCCGAGCTTCCGGCCTTCGGCTTTCAGCGCCGGAAGGACGGCGAGAAGCTCGTCGAACGCCTCCAGCGTCTCGTGTAGCCCGTCGTTGTGCTCCTTGTACGCCTCGAGTAGCGCATCAGCGTGCTCCGCGTCGAGCGCCGTCATCTGGGCGACGATGCCCTGGCCGCCGATGTGCATGCCAAGCTCCTCGGGCGGGATCTCGCGGCCAAGTACCGTGCGGACCGCGTGCTGCATCGACGCGAGGATGATCGGCCCCGAGTCGATGAGCGTGCCGTCGAGGTCGAAGAGGACTATCCGGAAGCGCACGCGGGCGATCGTAGCCAGCGCGCATCCGTCGATCGGCTGACCGCCGCCGGCGCGAGAGCGCACCGGCTAGGAATACTCCACGCACTCGAGGTAGAGACCCCACGGGGGAGCGGTCAACCCGGCGTCCGATCTGGGAGCGCCGGCGAGGAGCCGCTCCAGCCGCTGCGGGGCGTCAGCGTCGGCCTCGAGCATCGTGCCGACGAGAGTGCGCACCATGTGGCGCAGGAAGCTGTCAGCCGTGATGGTGAAGTCGAGACGGTCGCCGTCGGCCGCCCACACGGCCGCGAGGAGGTTCCGCGTGAAGACCTCGTGCCGCGTTTCGGTCGGGGTGAAGGCTCGGAAGTCGTGCTCGCCGGGGAGAAGCGCGGCCGCAGCGCAGAGCGCGTCGACATCGACGGGTCTCGGCCACCAGAGCGCGCGCCGCGCATCCAACGCAGAACGCGTCGCGCCGACCCGAACGCGATAGCGATACGACCGCGAGCGTGCCGAGAAGCGGGCGTGGAAGCCCTCGGCCACGGGCTCGGCCGTGAGCACTGCGACATCGTGCGGAAGAGCGGCGTTCAACGCCTCGGCGGCCCGATCGACTGGCGGACCGCCCTCGACCTCCACGCTCGCGACCTGACCGAGGGCATGAACGCCGGTATCCGTCCGGCCGGCGACGGCGAGCCCGGCCCAACGCGGAAAGACCGCGTCGAGCGCGTCCCTCACGACTCCTTCCACGGTTCGTAGGCCTGGCTGGCGCGCCCAGCCGCGGAACGCAGTTCCGTCATACTCCAAGTTCAGCCTGAGGTTCACGAGCTGACATGATTGCTGCCGCGTGTCGGCCGACCAGCGCTACGACCTGTACAGCCACGACTTCCGGCTGACGACACACGAGACGTACGCTCGGATGCGCGAGGAGAGCCCGGTGCACGTGCAGCCGGGCCTCGACGGCGAGACGCCGATCTGGTTCGTGACGCGCTACGACGACGTCGTCGAGCTGCTCACCGACAACGAGCGCTTCGTCGTCGACCCGAAGCTCGCGCTGACTCCCGCCGAGCTGGAAGCGCACCTCGCTGACCTCGAAGCAGACGAGCGCGCAAGTGAGAATCTCCTCGCCAAGGACGGCGACGACCACCGCCGCTTGCGGCGGCTCGTGACCAAGGCCTTCACACCGCGCATCGTCGAGCAGCTGCGTCCACGAATCCAGCAGATCGCCGACGACCTGATCGACGAGGTCGAGGCACGCGGGAACATGGAGCTCGTCGACGACTTCGCGTTCCCGCTTCCGATCACCGTCATCGCGGAGCTCCTCGGCGTCCCGGTCGAGGACCGAGAGCGCTTCCGCGTCTGGTCGAGCAACGTCGTGATGCCCGCCCTCACGCCGGAGGACCGGGAGCTCGCCCGGCGTCGCGGGGACGAGTTCATCGCGTACCTCGACGACCTCTTCGCGCAGCGCCGAGCAGCTCCGACGGACGACCTCGTCAGCGCGCTCGTCCAGGCCGAGGACGGAGGCGACACGCTCTCAGAGAACGAGCTCTCCAGCATGGTCATCCTCCTGATCGTGGCCGGCCACGAGACGACGGTGAGCCTGATCACGAATGCGGTCCACGCGTTGCTTTCGCATCCCGACCAGCTCGCCGAGCTGCGCGCCGACCCGGCGCTCATGCCGTCGGCCGTCGACGAGCTGCTGCGCTTCGACAGCCCGGTCGAGCGGACGATCACGCGCTTGGTCGCGCGGGACACGGAGCTCGGCGGTCGGAGGCTCGAGCGCGGCGCGTTCGTGATCGCGGTCATCGGCTCGGCGAATCGCGACGCCTCGCAGTTCCCCGATCCCGAGAAGCTCGATCTCGGGCGCGCCGAGAACAGGCACGTTGGCTTCGGGCGCGGACCGCACTACTGCCTCGGCGCGCCGCTCGCACGGCTGGAGGCCGAGATCGCGCTCGGGACCCTCCTCCGCAGACTTCCGGGCCTGCGCCTCGCGATCACCGAGGACGACCTCTACTGGCGCCCGATCCCGCTCTTCCGTAGCCTCGCCGAGCTGCCGGTGACCTGGGGCGTGCCCTAGGGGACTCGGAGCGCTTCGTTCGCCGAGCTGACGGTCAGTCCCGGCTCGGGCCCACCGCCGATCACGTAGACACGTCCGCCCAGAGCGGCCACGCCGACGCCGTGCCTCGGCGTCGGCAGGTCGGCGAGCCTGATCCAGCGCCGGCTTGCGATCCGATAGGCGAGCACCTCGGCGATCGTGCCGCCAGGCTCCTCGCCTCCCACCGAGACGATGTGACCGGCGAGCGCCGTGGCGCCGGTTCCTCCTCGCGCATCGGGAACCGGCTGCAGGCGCGTCCAACCGCGGTCCCCCCGCCGATACGACTCGAAGTGCAGCGTGTTCGTGTCCAAGCCGGACGTACGCCCGGCGACGGCATAGACGGTGCCGGCGAGCGCCGTGACGCCGAGGTGCTCGCGCGGGGTCGGGCCGGGAATGAGCGACCAGCGCCGCGTTCGGAGGTCGAACGACAGCGCATTGCGTGCGAGCCGACGTGCGCCGACCGTGACGCCACCCGCGACGACGATCCGACGACCTGCGACGGCGCCCCCTGCCGCGGCGCGCGCGTACGGCATGCGCGGGAGCGCTCGCCAGGCGCCGCCGTCGAGGACGTGGATCGTCCGAAGAGGTGTGCCGGTGGAGTCGTAGCCACCGATCACGTAGGGCTTTCCGCCGGCGCCGACGAGCATCGCATGGTGAACGCCGACGGGCAGGTCGGGGAGTCGCCGCCACGTATTGCCCGCAGGCGTGTACGCGTCGGCACGGCGCGACGCACCCCCATCGGCCGTGAACCCGCCCACCACGACGATCTCGGCTCCCACCGTGGCCGCCGCCACCTCCGTGCGCGGAATCGGGAGCGCGGCACGGGTCTCCCACTGCTGTGTCGCCGCTCCTGCGCCGGCGGTGACGAGAGCTGCAACGACGAGTGCGAGCGCGGTGCGCCTCAAGCCGGCTCCACCTCGAGCGTCAGCGCGTCGATGGCGCGAACGACGACGGCGGTGCCGACATCGCAACCTCCCGCACACCGCGCCTTCCAGATCTCGCCGGAGATCTTCACTTGTCCTTCGGGCCACAGATCGCTGACCGCTACGCCGCGTTTCCCGACCATCGAGTCGACACCCACCCTCGCGCGCATCCGTTTCGACCACCAGATGAAGAGCCCCGTCTCGGCGATCTCGAGCGTCGCCCCGACCGCGACGGCGACGAGCCCCCACGGCGAAGGGAGCACGAAGAGGGCGAGCAGGATCGCGATCGCGAGGAGCACCCTTCGAGGGTACTTCGCCGGAGCGCGTTACGACTCGTCGGCTGCGGTGTCTTCGCTGCGTGCGCGAGAGATGGCGAACGGCGTGGCGGCAGGCTCGTGGTCGACGAGCTCGAGGTACACCATGTGGGCCGCATCGCCCTGGCGCGGGCCGAGCCGCACGATGCGCGTGTAGCCGCCGGGTCGATCCGCAAAGCGCGGCGCGATCTCGGCGAAGAGCCGATGGACGACGCTGTTCGAGCGAAGCGCGGCGAGCGCCTGCCGCCTGGCATGGAGGTCGCCGCGCTTGCCCAGCGTGATCATCTTCTCGGCGAAGGGCTTGACCGCCTTCGCCTTTGCCTCGGTCGTCTGGATCCGGCCATGCTGGATGAGGGCGCCTGCGAGATTCGAGTAGAGCGCCTTGCGGTGGGCGGAGTCCCGCCCGAGCTTCTTGCCGGATCGCTGGTGTCGCATCGTGCTAGACGAGCTCCTCGCCCTTGAGCGTGAGACCGTGCGCGCCGAGCGCGGAGCGGACCTCCTCGATCGACTTGCGACCGAAGTTGGGAATCGCGACGAGCTCGTTCTCGGACTTCGAGGTGAGGTCGCCGATCGTCTCGATGCCGACACGCTTGAGGCAGTTGTAGGAGCGGACGCCCAGCTCGAGCTCCTCGATCGGGAAGTTCTCCATCCCGTGCATGACCGGAGCCTCCTGCACCGTCTCGGCCGGAGCCTCGCCGAAGCCCTCGATCGCATCGAGGTCGGTGAAGATGGCGAGCTGGCGGATGAGGATCTCGGCAGCCTGCCCGATCGCGTCCCGCGGGTCGAGCGAGCCGTCGGTCGTGACGTCGAGGACGAGCTTGTCGTAGTCCGTGCGCTGACCGACACGCGCGGCCTCGACTTCGTACGCGACGCGACGAACAGGCGAGAAGATCGAGTCGATCGGGATGACGCCGATCGTCGTCTCCGGCCCGCGATTCAGCTCGGCGGGCACATAGCCGCGGCCGCGGCCGATGGTGAGCGTCATCTCGAGCTTGCCCTTGTCGGAGACGTGCGCGATCTCGAGGTCCGGGTTGAGGATCTCGAGGTCGGCAGGCGCCTCGATATCGGCGGCCGTCACGACGCCCGGGCCCTTCTTCGCGATGTAGACCTCGATCTCGGGCGACGCGCCGTGCAGGAGCACGATGAGGTTCTTGAGGTTGAGGATGAGGTCCGTTACGTCCTCGCGAACGCCCGGAAGCGTCGTGAACTCATGTGCGACGCCCTCGATCTTCACGGCAGTCACGGCGGCGCCTTCGAGCGACGACAGGAGCACGCGACGAAGCGAGTTCCCGAACGTGTGGCCGAAACCGCGGTCGAGCGGCTCGATCGCGAAGACGCCGCGATGCGCGTCGGCGTCCTCGTGGACGATCTTCGGGACCTGGAAGTCCATCAGGCTGGTACGTGTGGCCAAGGGGGATCCTTTCGGTCAGAGCAGGGCGAGGTGCGCTCGCCCCTACAGCGTTACTTCGAGTAGAGCTCCACGATGAGCGATTCCTGGACGGGCGCGTCGATCTCCTCGCGCTCCGGCCACTTGAGCACCGTTCCGGTCAAGCCGTCGTGGTCGGCCTGGAGCCAGGGAGCCACGGACGCGGTGAGGTCGGTCGCGTCGCGGACGAGTTGCTCCACGGGGCTGCCTTGCTTGACCGCGACCACGTCGCCGGGGCGCACGCCGTAGCTTGGGATGTTCACTCGCCGGCCGTTCACCTGGAAATGACCGTGCCGGACGAGCTGGCGGGCCTGGGCACGCGAGCCGGCGAATCCAAGGCGGTACACGACGTTGTCGAGTCGCGTCTCGAGCATGCGCAGGAGGTTCTCGCCCGGGGCGCCGAGACCGCGGGTCGCCTTCTCGTACGTCGAGCGGAACTGCTTCTCCAGCAGACCGTAGTAGCGGCGCGCCTTCTGCTTCTCGCGGAGCTGAAGGAGGTACTGGCTCTGCTTGATGCGCCCGCGCCCGTGCTCGCCCGGCGGATAGCTACGGCGCTCGACGGCGCACTTTTCCGTGAGGCAGCGCTCGCCCTTCAGGAAGAGCTTCACGCCCTCGCGGCGGCAGATGCGGCACTTCGGGCCGAGATCGCGCGCCATTAGACGCGCCTCCGCTTGCGCTGGCGCACGCCGTTGTGGGCCTGCGGGGTCACGTCCTTGACGCCGAGGATCTCGAGACCGGCGGCCTGGAGCGAGCGGATCGCCGTCTCGCGGCCGGAGCCGGGACCTTTCACGAAGACCTCGACCTTCTGCAGGCCGTGCTCCATGCCCTTGCGGGCCGCGTTGTCGGCGGTCACCTGCGCGGCGAACGGCGTCGACTTGCGCGAGCCCTTGAACCCGGCCGAGCCGGCGGACTCCCACACGATGACGTTCCCCTCGGCGTCCGTGAGCGTGACGATCGTGTTGTTGAACGACGTCTTGATGTGCGCCTGGCCGATGGCGATGTTCTTGCGGACCTTGCGACGTGTGCGGCCGCGGGCCGCGGATCTGCGGGGAGGGGCCATGGCTACTTCGCCTTCTTGCCGCGGCTGACGGTCTTCTTCGGGCCCTTGCGCGTGCGACCGTTCGTCTTCGTGCGCTGCCCGTTCACCGGGAGTCCGCGGCGATGGCGGATCCCGCGGTACGCGCCGATCTCCTGGAGGCGCTTGATCGCCTGGCCGCGCTCGCGCCGGAGGTCTCCCTCCACTTCGAGCTCGGAGTCGATATAGGTACGAAGCTTCGTCACCTCGTCGTCGGTGAGGTCACGGACCTTCTGATCCGGATCGAGCTCGAGCGTCGTGCAGATCTTCTGCGCCGTCGACTGGCCGATCCCATAGATGTAGGTCAGCCCGATCTCGAGGCGCTTCTGAGTCGGAAGGTTGACGCCGGCGATACGTGCCACGTGGCTAGCCCTGCCTTTGCTTGTGCCGAGGATTGGTGCAGATGACGATCGTGCGGCCGTGCCGCTTGATCACGCGACAGCGCTCACACATGGGCTTGACGGATGGGCGTACTTTCATCTGATTCGTTACTTCATCCGGAAGGTGATTCGGCCGCGGGTGAGGTCATAGGGAGAGAGCTCGACCTTGACCCGATCGCCGGGAAGAATGCGGATGTAGTGCTTGCGCATCTTTCCGGAGATGCGAGCGAGAACGCTGTGACCATTGTCGAGCTGCACCCTGAACATCGTTGAGGGAAGCGCTTCGACGACCTCGCCCTCGATCTCGATCTTCTCTTCCTTACTTGCCACTTCGCGCGCGAATAGACCTTTCGGTTGGAGATTTCCTGTGAGAACAGCAGCACCGGACGACGTCCGCGCCGCGGCAGGGCATCGTAGCAGACTCCCCTCGCCGATCAGACCCTGACACCGCCGGGGATTCCGACGCGTGGGGTGAGGATCCGGGGCCCGTGCGCGGTGATCGCGACCGTGTGCTCGAAGTGGGCCGACATCGAGCCGTCTTCCGTCCGGATCGTCCAGCCGTCGTCCATGACGAGGACGTCGGAGGAGCCGGCCGTGATCATCGGCTCGATGGCGATCGTCATTCCTTCGGAGAGCTTGGGCCCGCGCCCCGGCTCGCCGAAGTTCGGGATGTGCGGGTCCTCGTGGTAGTGGCGACCGACACCGTGCCCCACCAGACTGCGGATGACAGAGAAGCCGGCCGCTTCGACGACGTCCTGGATGGCATGGGAGACGTCACCCACACGGTTGTCGACGACTGCCTCGGCGATACCCGCGGCGAGGGCCTCCTGGCCAACAGCCATGAGGCGTTGGTCCTCCGGATCGACCTCCCCCACGCCGAACGTGTACGCGCTGTCGGCGATGTAGCCGTCGAGCGTGACCCCGACGTCGATCGTCACGAGGTCGCCCTCGCTGACGACGAAAGCGTCGGGGATGCCGTGCACGACGACGTCGTTGGGAGAGATGCAGATCGCCTTCGGGTAGCCCTTGTAGCCCTCGGAGGTCGGGATGCCACCGTGCTCGCGGATGAAGGCGCCCGCCGCGTCGTCGAGCTCCTCGGTGGTGGTCCCCGGGCGCAGCAGCCCGCCGACGTGAGCGATCGTCTCGGCGACGAGCCCTCCCGCCGCTGCAATCTTGTCGATCTCCCGCTCCGACTTGCGGATGATCATCGGCCGGCTACCACGCCCTCCAGCGCGTCCTGGACGGAGGCGAACACGTCGTCCATCGACTGCTCGCCATCGACGATGACTTCGATGCCCGCGAGCTGGTAGCGATCGACGACGAGCTCCGTGAGCTCGTGGTAGAGGCGGAGCCGATTCGAGATGACCTCCGAAGTGTCGTCGGAGCGTCCCTCCTCGACTGCGCGTCGATGCAGGCGTTCGGTCGCGACCTCGTCCGAGACGCGCAGGAGGATCACCGCGTCGAGCGGCTTGCCGATCTCGTCGAGCATCGCGTCGAGTGCCTCTGCCTGCGCGACCGTGCGCGGGAAGCCGTCGAGCACGAAGGTGTCCTCGTCGGCGAGGCGCTCGCGGATGAGCTCGATCATGAGGTCGTCGGGCACGAGGTCACCGCGCTCGAGGATCGGCCGAACCTGCTTGCCGAACTCTGAGCCGTTGGAGACTGCCGCGCGCAGGATGTCCCCGGTCGCCACGTGGGGCGCCCCGTACGCGGCCGCAATGCGCTTCGCCTGAGTGCCCTTGCCCGACCCCTGCGGGCCGAGGATCAAGATCCGCACGGATGTCCCTCCGTTATTTGAGGAAACCTTCGTAAGAGCGCATCATCATCTGCGACTCCATCTGCCGCATGGTGTCGAGCGCGACGCCTACCGCGATGAGGACTGTCGTGCCGCCGAGGGCGCCGGCGCTCGCCTGCGAGAACCCGCCGTACGAGATGAACAGGCTCGGCAAGACCGCGACGAGTGCAAGGAAGAGGGCTCCGGGCAGCGTCAGGCGCGAGAGGACGCGGTCGAGGTACATGGCCGTCGGGGGGCCAGGGCGGATGCCCGGGATGTACCCGCCGTACTTGCGCAGGTTGTCGGCCTGGTCGACCGGGTTGAACTGAACCGCGGTGTAGAAGTAGGTGAAGACGACGATCATGAAGCCCTCGATCAGCAGGTAGATCCAGTCGCCGGGCTGGAAGTACTCGTTGACGAACTCGCGAGTCGCCGGGAAGTACTGCGCCATCGTGGGCGGAAACGCGAGGATCGCGGCGGCGAAGATGATCGGGATGACGCCGGCCATGTTCACGCGCAGCGGCAGGTAGGTCGAGCCGCCGGCGGTCATCTTGCGGCCGACCATCCGCTTCGCGTACTGGATCGGGATCCGGCGCTGCCCCTCCTGGACGAAAACGACCGCCGCGGTGATGCCAACCGCGATGAGCGGGAAGAAGAGCTTCTCCATCGGTCCGCCGTTCCACCAGGCGGCGATGCCGATCGGAGCGCCGACGAGGATCGAGGCGAAGATGAGGATCGAGATGCCGTTCCCGATCCCGCGCTTCGTGATGAGCTCGCCCATCCACATCAGGAGCACGGTGCCGGCGGTCAGCGAGACGACGATGAGCACGAGCTCACCCGAGCCGGCGTCGAGGGCGCCCTGTGAGCGAAAGAGGAACGCGTAGCCCGTCGCCTGCGAGGCCGCGAGCACGACCGTGAGGTAGCGCGTGTACTGCGTGATCTTCGCGTAGCCGGCCTCGCCCTCCCGCTGAAGCTCACCGAGCCTCGGGATGACGACCGTCATCAGCTGGATGATGATCGAGGCCGTGACGTACGGCATGATCCCGAGCGCGAACAGGGAGAACTGCGAGAGCGCGCCTCCGGAGAAAAGGTTGAGGAACGAGAGGATCGTGCCTCCCTGACCGGAGAAGAAGTCCTCGATCGTCTGCGAGTCGACGCCTGGGGCCGGGATCCAGGAGCCAAGGCGGTAGACCGCGAGGATTCCCGCCGTGAAGAGGACGCGGCGCCGGAGCTCCGGAACCCGCCAGGCGTTCGCGAGCCAGCTGAACATGCGTTATTCCGCCTCGTCGGTCTCGGGCGTCTCGGGCTCGGCGGCCTCGGGCTCTTCGGCGTCGACGACCTCGGCCTCGGGCTCCTCCACGACGGGAGCGGACGCCTTGTGCTTCTTGCGCTTACGCTCGACCGGCTCGCGGAGGCGCGTGATCGTTCCGCCCGCAGCCTCGATCTTCTCGACAGCCGACTTGGAGAACGAATGCGCCGTCACGGAGAGCTTCTTCGTCAGCTCGCCCTCACCGAGGATCTTCACGTCGACCGAGAGCTTCGAGATGAGGCCTGCGGCCTTGAGCGCCTCGAGTGTCACGTCCGCGCCCGCGTCGAAGCGCTCGTCGAGCGAGCCGACGTTCACGGGCTGCGAGTACGTGCGGAACGGGCCGATCGGCATCGCGTCCGCGGACGTATTGCCGCGGAGCTTGCCGACGCGCATGTCGATGGGCATCTGACCGCCTTCGAAGCCGGCGGGCATGTAGTGCGACCCCGCACGCGACTTCTGGCCCTTGATCCCGCGGCCGGAGTAGCGCCCCTTGCCGGAGCCCAGGCCGCGGCCGACGCGCTTGCGATCCTTGCGCGGCTGTGCAGGCTGCAGGTTCGAGAGATTCAGCTCGTCGCTCACGGTCTAGCACTCCTCCACGGTCACGAGGTGACGGATCTGCCGCAGCTGGCCCTGCAGCTGCGGCGAGTCGC
>Ga0075344_1000104_pt1 | contig 11135 bp, 10 predicted proteins | sample RushOxbow_ThreeS_FD_120075 | JGI IMG/M metagenome (GOLD analysis project Ga0075344, IMG submission 120075) | Natural and restored wetland microbial communities from the San Francisco Bay, California, USA, that impact long-term carbon... | ecosystem: Environmental > Terrestrial > Soil > Wetlands ...
AGGAGGCCGCGTACTGCACCTCGACCCGCGCCTCGGCGAGTGGCTTGCCCTGCTCGAGCACCATGAGCCGGGCGAGCTCCTCCTCGTGCTCGAGCATGAGATCCGACCAGCGACGCAGGACTGCCGCGCGCGACTTCGCCGTCCGCGAGCGCCACTCCGGCAGCGCACGCTCGGCTGCGGCGAGCGCGCGGCGCGTCTCCGCTGCGCCCATCCGCGGCACCTCGGCGAGCGTCTCGCCGGTGGCCGGATTCACGACAGGGAACATCCCGCCGGAATCGGCGTCGCTCCACTTTCCGTCCACGTACGCGCGCCGGTGAAGAAGCGGAAGCTCGACTGCGGTCACGAGTCAACGATAGTCGCGTGCGCGCGGCATGCCGCGAGCTGCCATCCGCCGGACGCACTCATGACCGGACTCCCGGTTCGGGGTCGAGTGCGAGCACCGCTACGCGGACTGCCGCCGCAGGTCAGCGAGCAACGCCTCCGCCTCGGCGACGAACCGGGTCGCGCGGACGCCGCGGTAGAAGGACAGCGCTCGCTCCACCTGTGCACGGCCCTCCTCCGCGCGCCCTTCGGCAAGCAGCTGCTCCCCGACTCGCAGGCGAAGGTATGCCTCGTCGTTCACCTTCCCGAGCTCTACGAGCGCATCCAGCGCGCCGAGGAGATCGCCTTCGAGCAGGGCAGCGGTGGCACGCTTTCGCGGCGTGTCGGCGACGTCGACGAGCGGTAGTCCGAGCTCGCCGGGATCCAGCCCCAGGAGCGCCCTCAGGAGCGCCGCCTCGTAGTGGACGAGCTCGAGCCCGATCTCGCTCGCTCGCGCCGTGTCGAGTGTCGACTCGAGCAACTCCCGCGCACCGGCGCGGTCGCCAGACCAGAGCCGGAGATATGCGGCGTATACGGTGACGGGACCTTTCACCTGGGGATCGGTCGCCGCGTCGGCGAGAGCGAGTGAACGCTGGATCTCGGGCTCCAGCTGGCCTACGTCTCCGCGCGCGAACCTGATGCCGGCGCGAGAGAGGCGGCAACCGGACTCCGCGTAGAGCGGGTGGCCGGCCTCCACGTAGGCGAAGACGACTTCGGCGTGCTCGAGCGCCTCGTCCCACCGGCCGGACTCGAACGCAGTGTCGACGAGCTGGGTGCGCGCCCACCACGCCTGCCGGACGTGACCGTAGCGCTGTGCGGCGTCGAACTGCTGCTGCGAAAGCTCGTGAGACCGCTGGAGGTCTAACCCCGCGTTGAGCCAGCCGAGGTTGTTGAGGGCACGGAACAGCGCCTGCGGCGCGTTGGCCGCGTGGGCCAGCTCGATCGCCGTCTCGAGGTCGGCTTGGGCTCCCGTATCTCCGAGATCGGCATGTGATGTCCCGACGGTGACCAGCGCGTCGGCGCGGATGGCGTCGAGCCCGAGCGCCGCCGCCATCCGCTCCGCCTCCCGGCCCGACTCGATGGCGTCACTCCACATCCCGCCCAGCATCTGGAACCGGGCGGCCTGAGAGAGAGCTTGCGCATGCGCCGCGGAAGGGGGGCGTCCGCGCACGAGCTCGACCGCGCGCTCGACGTGCCTCGTCACGCCGGGCGCGTCACCGGTGTCGAACGCCATCTGAGCGAGGACGCACTCGGCTTCGGCGGCGGTCTCCGGATCCCCCGCCTGCACCAGCAGCTCCGACGCTTCCGCGAGACGGTCTGCCGCCGCGGGGTCGACCAGCGCGGACAGCGCGCTGCCCAGGCCGAACAGCAACCGGCCGCGTTCCTGGTCGGGCACGAACTCGAGCGCACGACGGTAGAAGCCCGTAGCAGCCGGAAAGGCGTTGAGCGCCAGTGCCCGGTCACCTGCCTCGCGGAGCGCGCGGGCGGCCCGCGCGGCGAGCGTCTCGTCCGGCTCCGAGTAGTCGAGCACGGCGATGTAGTGGTGCGCGAGCAGCTCCGCGAGATCCTCCGAGCGGCCGAGGGTCTCCAGCCAATCGGCGGCGCGGCGGTGCTTGTCTCCCCGCTGGGCCCGCGGGATCTGCTCGTAGGCGACTTCGCGGACGAGAGCGTGTCGGAATGCGTACTCGGTCTCGTTCGCGACGGAGCTTCGACGCTCTCGCTGGACGAACTCGCGGCGCTCGAGGCGATGGAGGGCCGCCTCGGCCTCGTGACGCTCGCGCCCCAGGCCGCCCACCCAGAACACCCGTCCGAGGACAGCCGCGTCCTGAAGCAGCTCCTTCTCGTCGCGCTCGAGCACGTCGAGACGGGCCGCGATGATTCCCTGCACCGTCTCCGGGAGCGAGGCGCCATCCGAGCGCTCGTCGAGCAGGCGAACGAACTCCTCCGCGTAGAGCGGGTTGCCGCCGGCTCGCTCGAGCAGCGTCGCCTGCAGGTCCGCGGGGATCGCGGCGCGGTCGAGGAGCGCGTGGACGAGCTCGGCCGTCTCGTTGCCCGAGAGTGGCGCGAGGGAGAGCGTGAGCGCGTTCGTCTTGCCGCCTCCCCAGCCAGAGCGCCGCGAGAGCAGCTCCGGGCGGGCGGTGGCGACCACGAGTAGCGGCACCTGCGTCGCCCAGTCGACGAGGTGATCCACGAAGTCGAGTAGGCCGTCGTCCGCCCAGTGGAGATCCTCGAAGACGAGGACGAGCGGCCGCTGGTCGGCGACTCCCTCGAGAAAGCCACGCCAGGCGGTGAATGCCTCGTCCTGGTTGTCGCTTCGGCCGCCGGTGTCCTCGATGCCTGCCAAGGGGCGGAGGTGCGCGACGGTCCACTCGACGTCGTCGGCAGGAACGGTCGCCACGACCGTCGCGCGGAGCTTCCGGTCGGCCTCCTCCTCGCTGTCGGTCTCGAGGATGCCGGCGTGCGCCTTGACCATCTCTCCGAGCGCCCAGAAGCTGATGCCGTCGCCGTACGGCAGCGACCGGCCCTGCCGCCAGAAGACGAGTTCGGGGTGGCGCTCGACCGCTCCGAACAGCTCGTACACGAGCCGACTCTTGCCGATTCCCGGCTCGCCGACGAGGGTGACGAGCTGGACGGAGCGTGCGCTCCAAGCTCGCTCGAACGCGTCCAGCAGCGAGTCGAGCTCTCGCCGGCGGCCGACGAGCGGCGTCCGCACGCGCGTCGAGATGTCGACGCCCACACGGCCGCGCGCCTCGAGGGCCTCCCAGGCCTCGACCGGCTCCGCCTTTCCCTTGGCCGCGATCGCCTCGGCTGGTCGATAGTCGATCGCGTCGCGCGTCGAGCGCCAGGTCGTCTCGCCCACGAGGATGCCGTTGACCGGCGCGTTCGACTGCAGCCGCGCCGCCGTGTTGACCACGTCGCCGGCGACCATGCCCTCGCCCTCCGCCGGCCGTGCGCCGAGTGAGACGAGTGCCTGGCCGGTGTTGACGCCGATCCGGAGCTGGAGCTCGACCTGCTCGTCGAGGATCCAGTCGCGGATGGCGAGCGCCGCCCGCACGGCACGCTCGGCGTCGTCCTCGTGCGCCACCGGAGCGCCGAACACGGCCATCACGGCGTCGCCGATGAACTTCTCGACCGTGCCCCCGAAGCGCTCGAGCTCGTCGCGCAGGCGCGCGTGGTACGGCCGGAGGAGCGAGCGCACCTCCTCGGGATCCATGCGCTCCGCACGAGACGTGAAGCCGACGAGGTCGGCGAACAGCACGGTGACGACCTTGCGCTCCTCGAGTCGCGCCTCCTCCGCCTCGCTGCCGAGCGGCCCGGCGCAGGCGTTGCAGAAGCGCGCGCCGGCGGGATTCTCCTGGCCGCAGCGGGGGCAGGCGAGCATCACCACGAACCCTACGGTGAACGAACCGTGGCTACCAGGCCGGCAGGCGGCGACGCCCGGCGAGCCCACAGCCGACCGCGGCGCACCCTCCTGCGGCAGCCGGCTCCGAGGAGGGTGGCCGTTGGCCGCAGACCACGGCCACCCTCCCCCGCGCCGTTACACGCCGGCGGGGACGCCGGCGAGCGCCTCCTTGACGGCCGCGAAGGTCGTCACGGTCGAGACGTTCTGCAGCGCGTAGTTGATCGAGGCGTCGTGCCACTCGGCATTCATCGTCGAGCAGCCGTCCTCGGGGACGACCATGAAGAAGCCCTTGTCGGCACCCGTTCGCGACGTGTGCTCGATGGACATGTTCGTCCACGCGCCGGTGATGATGATCGTGTCGCGGTCGAAGCCCGCGAGCAGGTTCTCGAGCTTCGTGCCCTGCCAGGCGCTCATCCGCATCTTCTCGATGACGAAATCGCCGTCCTGCGGCTCGAGGCCCTCGACCGGTGCGGCGCCCCACGTCCCCCGGACGAGCGCGCCCGTGTCCTTGACGCCCTGGAAGAGCGGGGCGTTCAGCTTCAGACCGGGTGCCCCCTCTTCGACGATGTAGTGGACGTGGATCACGGGGATGCCCTTGCTGCGGCAGACCTCGGCGAGCGAGCGCACGTTGGCCACGATGTTCTGCGCCTTCGCATGTTCCGGGGCACCCGTCTCGGCGAACGCGCCGCCGTCCATCATCACGTCGTTCTGCAGGTCCTGGATGATCAGCACGCAGCGGTCCGGATCCAGAGTCAGTCCTTCTTCGTTCATGCAGCCTCCTTTAGCCCATGTACGGCTCGCGCCGCGGTCCGACGATCGTCCTGATCGCGTACAGGGACGTCGAGCTCGGGATGTAGAGCGTGTGCCAGTCGTCGCCGCCCCACGTCATGTTCCCGGTGTTCTCGGGGACGAGGATCGTCCCGAGATGCTCTCCCTCGGGCGAGATGACCCACACACCGCCCGGGCCTGTGACCCAGACGTTCCCGCGCTCGTCGCACTTCATCCCGTCGGGGATGCCCTCCTCGATGACCCCTGAGCCGACGCCCTCGAAGAACATGCGGCCGTTCGAGATGTTGCCGTCTGCATCTGCGTCGTAGACCTTGATGAAGGCTCCGGGCGTGTCGTTGATGTAGAAGAGCGTCTCGTCCGGGTTGAAGCAGATCCCGTTCGGCATCTCGAACTCGTCGCGGCCCGTGATCAGCTGCGGGTCCCCGCCGCCCGGTGCGATCCGGTAGACACCCTGGAAGCCGAGCCGCCGCTCACGCGGATGGCCGAAGCCCGGCATACGGCCGTACCAGGGGTCGGAGAAGTAGATCGCGCCCGACGAGTGGACGCACACGTCGTTCGGGCTGTTGAGCTCCTCGCCCTCGAACTCCTGCGCGACGAACTCGCGAGTCCCGTCGACGTTCTCGCGGACGAGTGAGCTCGTCACGTGCTCGCAGACGAGCAGGTTCAGGTCGGCGTCGTACGTCATCCCGTTGCACTTGTTCGAGAAGTTCCTCATCTCGACGACGCTGCCGTCGGCCGGCGTGTACTTGCGACGCACGTCCCCCGGCATGTCGGAGAACAGGAGGTACTTGTCCTTCGGGTTCCAGATCGGCCCTTCTGTGAACGTGAAGCCCGTCGCGACGCGCTCGACCTTCGATCCTTCTTCGACGAGCTCGTAGATCGCGTCCGACTTCGCCTCGATCCCGAGGCCTGCTTCGGTGCTCGTCACCGTGCCCCCTTTCGTGGCGGAATGGTCGACGCGACTCTAATACGCGTCCGGCGTGCGCGAGAGGACAGCGCGGCGTGTCGTCACGGGAATCGGATGAGGAGCCGGCACGCGGCGGCTCCGTGGTGCATGCACTCGAGCTCCTCCACCTCGAGCGTCTCGTCGTAGACACGCCCCGTGCCCTCGACGAGGCCGCGCAGCATCGCGCAGATGCGCCGCGGCGAGGTGTAGACGATCTCGAGGCCGTTCTCCCCGAGATCCGTCAGCGCGAGTTGGGGCGGCCGCGCATCGGGCAGTGCGACGCGGATCACGTCGTGGATCGGCGTCTCGACGGTCAGCAAGAAGTCGCGTGCCGTCGGCGAGGCCTTGAAGAGCACCGCGTACAGGCGGGCGAACGTCGTGGCGGCCGTGAACACCCCGAACTCGAACAGCAGCTCGTCGCTGGACAGAGAGGTCCGCACGAGGGCGCGTTCGAGCAAGGCGAGAAACTGCTCGTCCGGGTAGGCCTCGCCCAGCGAGTACAGCGGCTCTCCGGCCAGGACGTCGCTCGCGGCGTCCTCCCCGTGCTCGCTCACCAGGTAGTCCCGAAACGAGGCGAAGATGAGACCGTGCACGCTCGGGCATCGTACGGCCAGTCGCCGCGTGACGTTCTCAGCGCATGAGCACGCCGCCGTTGAGGTCGAGCGTCGCGCCCGTGAGGTAGCTCGCGTCGTCGGAGACCACGAAAGCGACGAGCGCGGCGACCTCCTCGGGCCGACCGAGACGGCCGACCGGGATGTCCACGAGCTTCTCCTCGAGCCGATCTCGCAGGACGTCGCGCGCGAGCGGCCCGTCGATCGCCGCCGGCGCGATCGCGTTCACGGTGACGCCGTGCGGCGCGAGCTCGGTGGCAGCGCGGCGCGTGACGGCGACGACGCCTGCCTTCGCGGCCGCGTAGTGCGCTCCCGAGCCTCCGCTTGCCGCGAATGCAGCGTCGCTCGCGAGGTTCACGATGCGCCCGGCGCCACGTTCGCGCAAGTGCGCGCCGATGACGCGGCAGCCGAGGTACGTCCCGCGGAGGTTCGTCGCGACGACGTCGTCCCACTCGTCGAGGTCGATCTCGAAGAACGAGCGGAACTCCGTGCGAGCGGCGTTGTTCACGAGAACGTGGACGTCGTCGAGCTGCGCCAGGAGCGCTGTCCACGACGTCAGCTCGCGGACATCGTGCTCGAATGCACGCGCGTCGATCTCCGCCGCGACACGCTCGGCTCCCTCGACGTCGATGTCGGTTACTGCGACCTCGTACCCATCAGCGTGAAGCCGCCTCGCGATCGCCTCGCCGATCCCGCGGGCGGCGCCCGTGACGACGGCGGTCGCCACTACGCGAGCTCGACGGCGTCGCCCACCGCCACCCGCCCGGGCCCGACGACCTCGCACCACACGCCGAACGGCAAGGGCTCGGTCGTAGGGATGTGTGCGCGGTACTCGGCGATTGCGCCGAGCGTGTCCAGATCGCGAGCCCCCGTGTCGGGATCGCGCGTCGTAACGGAGCAACGCCCGACGTGCTCGCGCACGAGCACGACCGCTTGCCCGACTCGGACGCGAGAGCCGATCCAGCCGTCCTCCGCATGCGGTGCTGCGCCGTCGACGCCGACCGTCATCCGGAAGCGCCGCCCGTCGACCGGCCGCTCGGCGCCGGCCGCCGCGCGCAGCGCTTCGAGGGACGCGGCGGCGACGAGCGACGCCCCCGCGCTTCGGCCGCGGTCGTAGCCGTCACCTTCGCGCTCGGTTCGTGCAAGACGCACGGCCCTTCCGGCGAGCTCGGACAGCGCCGCCGCCCACGGACCTTCGACGATCCGGCCCGCGACGGGCCTGCCGTAGAAGCTCGTCTCCACCGACTGCGCGGAGTCGCGCACCTCGCCGTCGACCGTCGAACCGTCCGGGAAGCGAAGGCTCAGGCGCCCGTTCTCGGCCGCGGGCTGCACGGAGAGCAGCGCAGGCAGCCGCTTCGCGTTGACGAGCGCCCCCTCGTCGTCGACGAGATAGAAGCGCCGGTCACCACGGATCCCCGCCGACTCGAGCTCGATCGCGTCCACCGACTGGAGCCGCATGGACTTGACCGGCGTCATGGAGAGCCAGGCGACCCGCACGCGACTATTCGACCTCGACGTGGATGCGCTTCTTGGCGTGCTTGAGGAACCCACCTTCGCGCTCGCCGCGCACGGCGAGGATCTCCGCGAGGATCGAGAGCGCGGTCTCCTCCTGCGTGTCCGCGCCGATGTCGAGGCCGCACGGGCCCATGATCCGCTCGAGCGCCGCCTCCTCCACGCCGGCCTCGAGCAACCGCTCGCGCCGTCGCTCCTGGTTGCGCCGCGAGCCGAGCGCGCCGATGTAGAAGGCCTCGGTGTCGAGCGCGCCGATCAGGGCGGGCTCGTCGAACTTGTCGTCGTGCGTGAGGACGACGATCGCGGTCTGGTGGTCCGGCTCCACCTGGGCGAACGCCTCCTGCGGCCACTCGACGATGAGCTCGTCGGCCGACGGGATTCGCTCGCGGGTCGCGAACTTCGCGCGCGCGTCGGCGACGATCGACGTCCAGCCGAGGAGCTTCGCCCCGCGACACATCGCCTCGGCGGTGTCCACCGCGCCGTACACGAACAGTCGCGGCGGCGGCCCGTACCACTCTGCGAATACCTTCGAGCCGTCGTCGAGCACGAGCAGCTTGTTGCGGCCGCGCCGGATGAGCTCGTCGAACTGCGCGACCGCGTCCTCGAGGCCGTCGCCGACCTGCTCGCCGGACTCGAGAACGAGGACCTTCGTCCCCGCCTCGTCGCCCTCGATCGCGGTGAAGAGGATCCCGCGCTCCTCGGACTCGCGGAGCTCCGCGAGTCGGTGGATCAACCCCATCTACTCGACCCGCTCGAGGAACACGTCGATCTCGCCGCCGCATGGGAGGCCGACGCTCCACGCGAGGTCGTCCTCGATCCCGTACGACAGGAGCTTCGGCTCGCCGGTCGCGAGCACCTCCTGGGCGTTCTCGAAGACGTCGCTCTCGACGCAGCCGCCGGAGACGGAGCCGCACATCTTCCCCGACTCGGCGATCGCGAGACTCGCGCCGATGGGCCGCGGCGCCGAGCGGCGGGTCGCGACGACGGTGGCGACGACGACCTTCTCGCCGTCGGCTTTCCAGGCATCGATCTCGGGAAGGATCTCTTTCACGCTGCGTGCCTCCTTTCGATCCCGGCCAGTATTGCGCCGAGCTCTTCGAGACTGCGGAGATTATGGCCGGGCAGGAAACGGTCAACGAACGGGAGCGCCGCGCGCATTCCGCCCGCGAGCGGCTGGTACTCGGGATTTCCCTTCAACGGGTTGACCCAGACGACGGCAAACGCCGCGCGGGCGAGCTTCGCCATCTCACGCCCGACGAGGTCGGGGTCGTCGCGCTCCCAGCCGTCCGAGACGATCACGACCACCGCGCCACGCGAGAGGGCACGCCGCCCGTAGACCGCGTTGAACTCGGCGAGCGACGCGCCGATCCGGGTGCCGCTCCCCCAGTCCACGGCGATCTCGTTCGCGCGGGCCAGTGCTGCCTCGGGGTCACGGGTCGCGAGGTCCGGCGTGAGGCGCGTGAGCCGCGTGCCGAACGCGAACGCCTCCACTCCTGCCCCCGAGCCGACGATCGCGTGGAGGTAGAAGAGGAGCGCCCGCGCGTACGCGTCCATCGAGCCCGAGATGTCGCAGAGGACGACGAGCTTGCGCGGAACCGACTTGCGCGCCCTCCACGTCTGCTCGATCGGCTCGCCGCCCGTGCGCAGCGACCTGCGGCACAGCCGCCGCATGTCGAGAACATCGCCGCGCGGGTCTGCGGAGCGGCGGCGCGAGGTGCGCCGCGGCCGCGTCCGTGCGATCGCCGCCATGAGCTTGCGCACGCGGTCGAACTCCTCCGGTGTCATCTCGGCGAAGTCCTTCTCGCGGATGAGCTCGTGCCCGGAGGCGCCGAGCTCGTGCGGCGTGTCGGAGGGATCGGCCTCGTCGTCCTCGCCGCCCGCCTCGAGTGTGTCCCGGGCGATGCGATCCGCCCAGCGCCGAGTCTGCTTCTGCCGAACGAGGGGAGCCACCGGCCCGCGCAGGAACCAGGCGACGAACGCGCGATCGAAGAGCTCGAGCTCGTCGTGTCGCGAGACGAGCGTCTGGCGGAGGGTGAAGTAGACATCGTCCTGGCGCGTCAGATCGACCGAGCCGAGTCCACGCACCGCGTCCTCGACTCGTCCCGGCCCGACCTCGATCCCGACCTCGCGCAGGATGCGCCCGAACGTCACGACGTGCCTGACGATCGCCGCGCCCTGCATCCGCCGCTAACGACTTGCGGTGGCGCGCGCTTCGTCGATGAGGCCGACGAGCGTCTCGTCGCGAACGGTCTCGATGTCCTCGCGGTACTTGAGCACCGAGCCGAGCGTCTGTTCGACGACCTCGGCGTCGATCTCCTCGCGCCCGAGAGCGGCGAGCGCCTGCGCCCAGTCGATCGTCTCCGCCACACCCGGGGGCTTGGCGAGGTCGAGGGCGCGCAACCCGCGCACGAACGCGGCGGCCTCCTTCGCGAGCCGCTCGGGGATCCCCGGCACGCGCAGCATCACGATCTCGACCTCGCGTTCGATCGACGGATGCCCGATCCAGTGGAAGAGCGCGCGGCGCTTCAGCGCGTCGTGCAGCTCCCGCGTGCGGTTCGAGGTGAGGATCACCGCCGGCCGGCGCCGCGCACGGATCGTCCCGAGCTCGGGGATCGTGATCTGGAAGTCCGAGAGGACCTCGAGCAGGAATGCCTCGAACTCCTCGTCGGCGCGATCGATCTCGTCGATGAGGAGCACGACCGGCTCGTCGGAGTCGATCGCCTCGAGCAACGGGCGGCGGATGAGGTACTCCGGCCCGAAGAGCTCCTCCTCGGACACCGTGCCCTCCTGCGCAGCGCGGATGTGCAGGAGCTGTCGCGGGTAGTTCCACTCGTAGACCGCGTGCGAGACGTCGAGCCCTTCGTAGCACTGCAGCCGAATGAGCCGCGCGGAGAGCGCAGTCGCGAGCGCCTTTGCCGCTTCCGTCTTCCCGACGCCGGCCTCGCCCTCGAGCAGCACCGGCTTCTCCAGCGCGAGCGCGAGGAAGAGCGCCGTCGCGAGCCCGCGATCGGGCAGGTAGTCCGCCTCACGAAGGGCCGCTTCGAGCTCGTCGATCGTGCGAAAGCTCATCCTGCCGCAGCGTAGTCGAGGCGGCGTTTCACGGAGTCCGCCGGCGGAGCGTGGCCGCGCCGAGCATCAGCGAGAGCACGATCGCACCGGCGAGCACTGCAGCATCGAGAAGAAGCCGGGCATCGAGCTCGTCGGCGGTCGCGCGGGCGAGCGCGTCGTAGGCGTACGTCATCGGAAGCAGATACGACACCCAGTACAAGAGCGTGGCCATCTGATCCGTGGGCACGAGCAGGCCGCACAGGAGGAGCTGCGGCAGCACGAACGCGGGCATGAACTGCACCGCCTGGAACTCCGTCTCAGCGAAAGCGCTGAGGCAGAGACCGAGCGCCATGCCGAGTACGGCGTTTGCGACCGCGAGCAGCACGATCAGCCACACCGGCCCGGCGCTGTCGAGACCCAGCGGCCCGAAGGCGACGAGCGCGGTCAGCGTCGCCTGCGCCACTGC
>Ga0075344_1000106_pt1 | contig 11097 bp, 11 predicted proteins | sample RushOxbow_ThreeS_FD_120075 | JGI IMG/M metagenome (GOLD analysis project Ga0075344, IMG submission 120075) | Natural and restored wetland microbial communities from the San Francisco Bay, California, USA, that impact long-term carbon... | ecosystem: Environmental > Terrestrial > Soil > Wetlands ...
CGAGACCGGCGCCGCGAGGTCGATGTGACCCATGCGCTCGCGGCGGACCTTCTGCCGCGTCACCTCGACGCCACAGCGCTCGCAGATGATGCCCTTGTAGCGGACGCGCTTGTACTTGCCGCAATAGCACTCCCAGTCCTTCGTCGGACCGAAGATGCGCTCGCAGAAGAGACCGTCACGCTCAGGCTTGAGCGTGCGGTAGTTGATCGTCTCCGGCTTCGTGACCTCGCCGGACGACCAGTCGCGAATCTGCTTCGACGACGCGAGGCCGATCCGGATCGAGTCGAAGTCGTTGATGTCGGGACCGCGTCTACCAGTTTCCATCTAGCGCCTCGAACCTCTCTCTCTACTGTCCGTGAACTGGTTCATGACTCGTCAGTCGCCTCGACGTCCGCGAGGCCTGCCTCGAGAGGCGCCTCTTCGACAGAGTCGAGCTCCTCGTCGGCCGCGAGCACGAGCTCGCCGCCCTCGTCGGCAGCCTCCTCGCCCGCCTCGACCTCCTCGGCCGTCGGCTGGCGTGCTGCAGCCCGAAGCGACCCGGGCGAGAGGTCGATGCCGAGCTCCTCGGCCGCACGGAGGAGCTCGTCGTCCTCCTCGCGGACCTCGACCTCACGGCCCTCGTCCGAGAGCACCTGCACGTCGAGCGCGAGGGACTGCATCTCCTTCAGCAGGACCTTGAACGACTCGGGGATGGACGGCTCGGCAATGTTCTCGCCCTTGACGATCGCCTCGTAGGCCTTGACGCGCCCGATCGTGTCGTCGGACTTGATCGTGAGCATCTCCTGCAGCGTGTACGCCGCCCCGTACGCCTCGAGCGCCCACACCTCCATCTCGCCGAACCGCTGACCGCCGAACTGCGCCTTGCCCCCCAGCGGCTGCTGGGTGACGAGCGAGTACGGGCCGGTCGAGCGCGCGTGGATCTTGTCGTCCACGAGGTGGAGCAGCTTCAGGATGTACATGAAGCCGACCGTCACCTCCTGCTGGAACGGCGCGCCGGACTTGCCGTCGTAGAGCTGCACCTTGCCGGTGCACCGGCTGCCGCGCGTGGCCGACTCGTCGACCGTCATTCCGCCGCCCGAGCCGTTGACGAGCTTCGCGAGCTCGACGAGAGCGTCGTCGACATCGCCTTCGGTCGCCCCGTCGAAGACGGGCGTTGCGACCGAGCGCGGATCGGGAGCGTTGATCGGAGCGCGCGGGTTGACCGGATCGCCGTCGGCGAAGACACCGTGCGCGGCGGCCCAGCCGAGATGCGTCTCGAGGATCTGGCCGATATTCATCCGGCTCGGGACGCCGAGCGGGTTCAGGACGACGTCCACCGCGCGACCGTCCTCCAGGAACGGCATGTCCTCCTCGGGGACGATCTTCGAGATGACGCCCTTGTTGCCGTGGCGCCCGGCGAGCTTGTCGCCCTCGGCGATCTTGCGCTTCTTCGCGACGTACACGCGAACGAGCTCGTTGACTCCCGGCGGAAGGTCGTCCCCGTTGTCGCGAGAGAACGTCTTGACGCCGATGACCTTGCCGCCCTCGCCGTGCGGAACCTTGAGCGACGTGTCGCGGACCTCGCGCGCCTTCTCCTTGAAGATTGCGCGTATGAGCTTCTCCTCCGCGGTCAGCTCGGTCTCGCCCTTCGGCGTGACCTTGCCGACGAGGAGGTCGCCCGAGGTGACCTCGGCACCGATGCGCACGACGCCGCGCTCGTCGAGGTTCGCGAGCGACTCCTCCGAGCGGTTGGGGATGTCGCGCGTGATCTCCTCGTCGCCGAGCTTGGTCGAGCGGGCGTCGATCTCGTACTCGTGAATGTGGATCGAGCTGAGCACGTCGTCACGGACGAGGCGCTCCGAGATGACGATCGCGTCCTCGAAGTTGAAGCCCTCCCACGGCATGAACGCCACGAGCAGGTTTGCGCCGAGCGCGAGCTCGCCGCCGTCCGTCGAAGAGCCGTCGGCGATGACCTCACCCCGGCGCACCTTGTCGCCGAGAGTGACCGCCGGCTTCTGGTGGATGAGCGTGCCCTGGTTCGACCGCATGAACTTCGTCAGCGGATACTCGTCGCGCGTCCCGCGACCCTCGACGACGATCTTCTCGGCGTCGACGTCGATGACCGTGCCGTCGTTGTGCGCGAGCACGACGTCGCCGGTGTCGACCGCGGCCCGGAACTCGAGGCCCGTGCCGACGATCGGCGCCTGCGGGATCATGAGCGGAACTGCCTGCTTCTGCATGTTCGCGCCCATGAGCGCGCGGTTCGCGTCGTTGTGCTCGAGGAACGGGATGAGCGCGGTTGCGACCGAGACGATCTGCGCCGGCGAGACGTCCATGTACTCGACGTCCTTCGGCTGGGCGGCGACAGCCTCACCCTCGCGTGAGCGGCAGAGCACCTGCTCGTTGAGGAAGCGGCCCGTCTTCGGGTCGATCTGCTCGGAGGCCTGCGCGATGGTGAACAGCTTCTCTTCAGCGGCGTCGAGATAGATGATCTCGTCCGTCACCTTGCCGGCCTTGACGACGCGGTACGGAGTCTGGATGAAGCCGAACTCCGACACCGTCGCGAACGACGCGAGCGAGCCGATGAGGCCGATGTTCGGGCCTTCCGGCGTCTCGATCGGGCACATGCGCCCGTAGTGCGTCGGGTGCACGTCGCGCACCTCGATCGGTGCGCGCTCGCGGGTCAGGCCCCCAGCCCCGAGCGCCGACAGACGACGCCGGTGCGTGAGCCCCGACAGCGTGTTCGTCTGATCCATGAACTGCGAGAGCTGCGAGGAGCCGAAGAACTCCTTGAGCGCCGCGACGACCGGGCGGATGTTGATGATCGTCTGCGGCGTGATCGTGTCGACGTCCTCCGTGGTCATGCGCTCGCGGACGACGCGCTCCATGCGGTAGAGACCCACGCGGAACGCCTCCTGGATCAGCTCGCCCGTGGTGCGGAGCCGGCGGTTGCCGAAGTCCTCGTACTCGTCGAGCTCGCCGCGAACCGGATCGCGCGAGAGCTGCGCAGCCTCGGCCGCGTAGTCCTTCGCATCCTCGGGAACTCCGAGCAGGGTCGGCATGTCGACGAGACGGCGGACGAGCGCGACGATGTCCTCGGTCGTGAGGACACGTGTGTCCTCGGGAACCTGGACGCCGAGGCGCTGGTTCAGCTTGTAGCGGCCGACCTTGGTGAGGTCGTAGCGCTTCGGGTCGAAGAAGAGCGAGCGCAGGAGGTTCCGCGCGTTGTCGAGCGTGGGCGGCTCCCCCGGACGCTGCTTCTTGAACACCTCGATCAGCGCCTCTTCCTCGCGCGTCGTCGGGTCCTTCTCGAGTGTGTTGGCGATGTACACCGAACCACCGAAGAGCTCGAGGATCTTCTCGTTCGTGCTCATGTCCAGCTGGAAGCCGGTCGACGGGTCCTCGGCGGGCAACGCTCGGAGGAGCGTGGTGATCGGGAGCTTGCGCTTCCGGTCGATGCGCGCGAAGACGAGGCCCTTCTTGTCGATCTCGACCTCGAGCCACGAGCCTCGAGACGGCATGAGGTTCGCCATGAAGACCTGCTTCGTGGCGTCCTTCGGCTCCATCAGGTACGCGCCGGGGCTGCGGACGAGCTGCGTGACGATGACGCGCTCGGTTCCGTTGATGATGAAGGTCCCCCAGGGGGTCATCATCGGGAAGTCGCCCATGAAGACCCGCTGCTCGCGGATCTCGCCGGTGTCCTTGTTGACGAACCGCACCGTGATCGAGAGCGGGACCTGATACGTCAGGTCCTTCTCACGGCACTCCTGGATTGTGAACTGCGGCTCGCCGAACTCATACTCGGCGAACTCGACTGCAAGCGTCCCCGTGTAGTCCTCGATCGGCGAGATGTCATCGATCGTCTCGCGAAGGCCACCTTCCAGGAACCAGTGGAAGGACGCCTTCTGAATGTCGATCAGGTCGGGGAGGTCAAGGACGTGCTTCAGGCGCGAAAAGCTCTTGCGCGCGCGCGGCGCGACAGCAACGCTGCTCAAGTGTGACAGCCTCCCTTAGAAGCGTGCAGGGCGTGAAATGGATAGAGCGTGAACGGGCAGGGTTGGACGAACGGCCTCGGCGGAACTGCGGATAGTAGCGCACAGCGGCACCCCTCCGCAAACCGCAATTCCGGGGCGGCGAGGTGACTCGGAGAGGATAGCGGAGACCGCAACCCAGAGTGTCCGGTCGTGCCCGACACCCTGGGTTGCAGACCCGTGACTCACCGGTCAGCCGGGCTTTGCCCGGCGCGCCACGTCCCTACTTCAGCTCGACGCTGGCGCCGGCCTCCTCGAGCTGCGCCTTGATCGAATCGGCCTCGTCCTTCGCGGCACCTTCCTTGACCGCGTTCGGCGCGCCGTCGACGAGGTCCTTCGCCTCCTTGAGACCCAGGCCGGTCACCGCGCGGACGACCTTGATCACCTGGATCTTCTTGTCGCCTGCACCGGTCAGCACGACGTCGAACGAGTCCTTCTCCTCCGCGGCGGCACCGTCACCGGCGCCCGCTGCGGGTGCGGCGGCGACTGCGACGGGAGCGGCTGCAGTGACGCCCCACTCCTCCTCGATCGCGTTCTTGAGCTCCACGAGCTCGAGCACGGTCATGCCACCAAGCGTGTCGAGCACGCCTTTCACATCAGTTGCCATCGTCCTACTCCTCCTCTTTCCGACTCTCGTGGTCATCGTCTTCGCCGGCCTCGTCGGAGGCGTCGGCTTCCGCTGAAGCGGAGTCCGACGGTGTCTCGGCCTGCACGACAAGCCCAACGTTCTCGGGGCCTTCAGCCGCCGGCTCTCCGGTAACCGGCTCTTCGGTCTGCGTCTCGGCTGCTGCTTCGGCGACCGGGTCGACGACCTCTCCCTGCTCTTCGAGTTGTTTGATACGAGCATCGACGAGGCCGTGCAGGTCACGCAGCGGAGCGGACACGAGTGCAAGGAGCTGAGTGAGCGGCGCGACGATCGCGCCGACCAGCTGGCCGCGCAGCACCTCGGTCGACGGCAGCGTGGCGAGTCGATCGACCTCCTCACCCGACAGCGCCTTCCCTTCGAGCAGGCCGCCGCGAAGCGTGAGGACATTCGTGGCTTTCGCCGTTGCGGCGAGCGCCTTCGCGACGGCCGCCGGGTCACCGGACGACTCGATGAAGGCGATCGCGGTCGGACCTTCGAGCAGCGTGAGCAGGCTCTCTGCCCCGACCTGCTCCGCCGCGCGCCGTGTGAGCGTGTTCTTCACGATCCGGAAACGAGCTCCATGCGGTATCAGCTCGTCGCGCAGCGCCTCGAGCTGCTTGTTCGTCAAACCGCGGTAGTCGGCGACGATGAGCGTCTCGACGGAGCCGAGGTCGGCGGCGAGCTCGTGGACGATCCTTTCCTTGTCTGTCTTCAGCACGTCATGTCCTCCTGAAAGTGCCCTTCCGAACGATGAAACCCGCGCGGAGGCGGGCTCGGTCGAAGCGCAGGACGCGCTGACGGAACCTACCTCGGTCGGACCTACGCTCCGTCCCTCATGGGAAGGGCAGCCGACGGTCTTCGGCGGGATTCGCTCTTGGCTAGGCCGAGACTGTAGCTGCCTCCAGCTGCTCGGCAATGTCGCGGGTGACGGTCGGATCCACGTGAATCCCAGGACCCATCGTCGAGGTGAGGGTGATCTGCCTGATGTAGCGGCCCTTTGCGGCGGACGGCTTCGCGCGCACGATCTCCTCGACCAGAGCGGCGTAATTCTCGAGCAGCGCGCGCTCGTCGAAGCTCCGCTTGCCGATCGGGACGTGCACGTTCCCGCCACGATCGGTTCGATATTCGAGCTTGCCGGCCTTGGCGTCGGACACGGCCTTGCCGACGTCCATGGTCACCGTGCCCGTCTTCGGATTCGGCATGAGGCCGCGGGGACCGAGGACGCGCCCCAGTTTTCCGACCACGCTCATCTGATCAGGGGTCGCGATCGCGACGTCGAAGTCGAGGAAGCCAGCTTCGATCTTCGTCGCGAGATCACCCGAGCCCACGACATCGGCACCTGCCTCCTCGGCCTCGCGCGCCTTGTCGCCTTCGGCGAACACCGCGACACGGACGTCCTTGCCGATTCCGTGCGGCAGCATGATCGTGCCTCGCAGCTGCTCGTCCGCGTGCCGAACGTTCAACCCGAGGCGAAAGTGCACCTCGACGGTCTCGTCGAACTTCGCGGCCGGCGTCTCCAGCAGGAGACGTACTGCCTCGAGCGGCGCGTACGCCTGCTCGCGGTCGATCGCCTCGCGCGCCTCGCGGTAGCGCTTGCCGTGCGCGCTCATACCGTGTCCACCCCCATCGATCTCGCCGTGCCGGCGATCACCTTCATCGCCTCGTCGACGTCGCGCGCGTTCAGGTCGGGCATCTTCGCCTCGGCGATCGAGCGAAGCTGCGCGTCGGTCAGCCGGCCGATCTTCTGTCGATTCGGCTCACCCGACCCGGATTCCACCCCCAGGGCCTCCTTGATGAGAACCGCGGCGGGCGGTGTCTTCGTGATGAACGTGAACGACCGATCCTCGAACACCGTGATCTCCACGGGGATGATGCGGCCGTTCTCGTGTGCCGTCTGCGCGTTGTAGGCTTTGCAGAACTCCATGATGTTGACGCCGTGCTGGCCCAGCGCAGGGCCGACGGGCGGCGCCGGGTTGGCCTGGCCACCCGGGATCTGGAGCTTGATGATCGTGAGGACTTTCTTTGCCATCGCTTCTCTTTTCCGAGGCCGTGCGGCCTAGTCGATCTTCTTCACCTGGTCGAAGCTGAGCTCCACCGGCACCTGGCGCTCGAAGATGTCGACGAGCACCTTGAGCTTCTGCTGGTCGGCGTTCACGTCGACGATCTCGCCGTCGAAGTCGGAGAGTGGACCCGAGGTCACCTTCACCGACTCGCCGAGCGTGAACTCCACCTGGGACTTCGGCGCCTGGCCGGGCCCGGCCGGTGCACCGTGATGGAGGATGCGGTCGACCTCGGGCTGGGAGAGCGGCACGGGCTTCGCGCCTGCGCCGACGAACCCGGTCACGCCCGGCGTGCCCTTCACGACCGTCCATGCCTCGTCGGACATGTTCATGTTCACGAGGACGTAGCCGGGGAGCACGCGCTTCTCGGTCTGCACCTTCTGACCGTCCTTCGTCTCGATGATCTGCTCGGTCGGGACGACGACACGGCGAAACGCAGGCTGTTGGTTGAGGGAGACGATTCGGTGCTCGAGATTGGTCTTCACCTTGTTCTCGTGCCCGGAGTACGTATTGATCACAAACCACTGAAACATCGGTGACTCCTAGAGGAGGACGCGGTCGACGAGAGGACGGATGACCTGGTCGAGGCCCCAGAGATATGCCCCCACGATGACACAGGCGATGATCACGACGACGACGCCCTGAAATGTCTGGTTGCGCGTCGGCCAGTCGACCTTGCGCAGCTCGGCGTAGGACTCGCGCACGAACTGACCCCGCTGTTTGTCGGTCTTGCGACCGGTCTGCTGCTTGACGGGCTGCTGGGACGGCCTGACCTGCTGCGCGCGGGCGCGGCGCGAGGTCGCGGCTCCCTCACCGGCGGCCGCGCGTGCGGCACGCCGCTGCTTGCGGGTCTCACGAGCCACCTAGCGGGTCTCCCGGTGCGGCGTATGCCGGCCACACCAGCGGCAGTACTTCTTGAACTCCACGCGGTCGGGTGAGTTTCGCTTGGACTTCTGCGTCTGATAGTTGCGCCGCTTGCACTCGGTGCAAGCAAGCGTGATCGCGACTCGTACTCCAGTTGCCATTGGTATCTACCTGTTCGTCGGACGTTCGAGAGATGGGCGGGCGCGTCAGTAGCGGCGGGTGGACTTGAACCACCGACCTCCGGGTTATGAGTCCGGCGCTCTAACCAGCTGAGCTACGCCGCCGCGCGCGCGAGAGTGTAGCAGGGCTTCCGAGCACGTCCTTCGTCGTGCGGTGCCCGCCGACACCCTGATTAGGATCGCCGCCGTGATTCGGATCCCCCCGCAGCGAGGTGGCTGGGTCGAGGTGATCTGCGGTCCGATGTTCTCCGGCAAGAGCGAGGAGATGATCCGTCGACTCCGGCGCGCGGAGATCGCCGGGCAGCGAGTCGTCATCCTCAAACCGCGTATCGACGATCGGTACGACGCAACCGATGTCGTCAGTCACGCCGGCGCGCGGATGCGCGCGGTGCCCGTCGCCTCCGCGAGCGAGGTCGTCGAGCGGGCGCGCGGTTTCGACGTCGTCGGGATCGACGAGGTGCAGTTCCTCGACGAGGCGGTCGTCGATCACGCCCTCGCGCTGGCCGATGGCGGAGTCCGAGTCGTCGTGGCCGGGCTCGACCAGGACTTCCGCCGGCTGCCGTTCGGCCCGATGCCGGAACTGCTCGCCCACGCCGAGTTCGTCGACAAGCTGCAGGCCGTGTGCCACCGCTGCGGCGGACCGGCAACCACGACGCAACGGCTCGTCGACGGGCAGCCGGCGCCCTACTCGGGCGACACGGTCATCGTCGGGGCGGCAGAGCAGTACGAGGCGCGCTGCCGAGGGTGCCACGAAGCCGGAGTCGGCGCCGCCAGTCTCGTCGCTGCCTGAGGCGGTCAGGGGGAGCGTCAGGCGCGGCGAAGGCTCCCGACGAGCGTTGCAACGAGCACGGCTGCAGCGGCCACGAGCACGATCGTGCCGCCCGGAGGCAGGTCGCCGTAGTACGAGGCGGTGAGCCCGGCGAAGACCGAGCCGAGCCCGATGACGATCGAGAGCAGGAACGTCGACGCGAGGCTCCACCCGAGCCGCGTCGCAGCGCTGACCGGGAGGACCATGAGCGCCGCGATGAGGAGGATCCCGACGATCTGCATCGCGAGCGCGACCGTGAGGGCCGTGAGCACGGCGAGCGCGACGTTGAGCGCTGCGACGGGTACGCCCGCGACACGCGCCCCCTCCTCGTCGACCACGACCGCGCACAAAGCCCGGTAGAGAAGGCCGATCGCAGCGAGTGCGGCGACTCCGAGGAGTGCGATCACCGCGACGTCCTGGCGCGTGACCGTGAGGATCGAGCCGAAGAGGTACTGGAACAGGCTGACGTTGAGCGACCCCGCCAGCGCCACGAAGACGACACCCGCGGCAATTCCCGTATAGAAGACGAGTGCGAGGGCTTGGTCGCCCGCCGTGGCACGCCGAGCTCGTAGCCATTCGATGGCCACTCCGCCGAGGACGGCGACGACGAGCGCGGTAAGGATCGGAGAGATACCGAGGAGGAGCCCGAGTGCGACGCCGGCGAAGGCCACATGCCCGATCCCGTCGCCGACGAGGCTCAACTGGCGCTGAACGAGAAAGAAGCCGACTGCAGGGGCGAGAACGCCGACGACGGCGCCGGCCGCGAACGCGAGACGCATGAACTCCAGCTCAAGCATGGACATGCGACGGGTCGTGCCAGACGCCCGGCAGTTCGCCCGGAGCTCCATCGAAGACGATGCCGCCGCGGACGAGGACGATGCGCTTCACATGCTGCTCGACGGCGCCGAACTCGTGCGAGACGTAGAGGATCGTCACGCCGAGCTCCGCGTTGAGATGCGAGAGGAGCTCGCCGAGCGCCTCCTGCGACTCCGCGTCGACGCCTGTCGTCGGCTCGTCGAGTGCCAGGAGCGACGGCTCGCTCGCGAGCGCCTTGGCGATCAACGCGCGCTGCTGCTGCCCCCCGGACAGGCGGCGGAGCTCCATGTCCGCGCGGTCGGCGAGACCGACGCGCTCGATCGCCTCGCCGATGTGGCGGCGGTCCTCGGCGCGGAGGCGGCCCAGGAACGGGCCTGCCGGAAGCCGACCCGCCGCAACCACCTCGCGAACGGTGACCGGCGCATCGAGACGAAGCTGTGCCCGCTGGGCGAGATAGCCGAGGCGAGAGCGCTGCGAAAACCTGTCGGCCCGCTCTCCGTGCAGCAGGACGGTCCCCGACGTCGGCGACTCGAGGCCCAGGACGAGCCGAAGGAGCGTCGTCTTGCCGCCGCCGTTGGGGCCTGCGATCGCGACGAACTCACCCGTCCCGACCCGCAGGTCGGCGTCGCGAAGCACCTCCGCGCCCCCGGGGTACCCGAAGGAGACGCCTCGGAGCTCCACGGCGGACGCTAGGTGCACGCGAGCGCCCGCCGGAGAGCGTGGAGGTTCTCGCGCATCACCGAGAAGTAATCCGCTCCGCTCTCGACCTCTTCCTCGGTGAGACCCTCGAGCGGGTTCAGGACCGCTGTCGTCGCGCCCGCCTCGCGCGCGACCGTCTCCGCGACGGTGGGCGAGACGAGAGTCTCGAAGAAGACCGTGGTCGCACCTCGCTCTAGCACTTCCTCAACGAGCTGCTCGAGACCGCGCGGAGAAGGCTCGGTTTCCGGCGCGAGACCCGCAAGTGCGACCTGCTCGAGGCCGTACGCCTCGGCGAGGTAGCCGAAGGCTGCGTGGCCGGTGACGAGCGCAGTGCGCTTGCACTCGGCCAGACCGTCGCGGAACTGCCTGTCCAGCTCCTCGAGCTCGGCGACGAGGTCGTCGGCTGCACCCGGCTCCCCGGTCGCACCGGCGACGACCCTCGCCATGGCCGCGAAGCGCATCGGGTCGAGCCAGACGTGCGGGTCGCGCGCGGAGTCACCTTCGTGCTCGTCGGCGTCGTGTCCGTGCGCCGCGGACTCCCCGCCGAGCTCGATCTCGTCGAGTAGGTCGAGGGCGGAGTCGTTCCCCTCGAGGGCAGCCTCGAGCGCGGGCTGAAATCCGCTACCGAGGTAGAGCACGAGGTCCGCGCCGGAGAGCGTCTCGACATCGCGCGGGGTCAACTCGAGATCGTGAGGCTCGGCGCCGACCGGCGTCACATTCGTCACGTCGGCACGCGGGGCGACCTGCTGCGCGATGAACTCGAGTGGGTAGAAGGCCGCGACGATCGTGTTCCCCGGTCGAGCCTCGGACGCGTTGCCGCATGCGGTGAGGGTGAGCACGACGGAGGCGACGACCAAGTTGAGAACGATTCTCTTTCGCACGAGGGCGCGAGTATACAAAGCGTATGTTGAGAGTCACTATCATTCGTCGCCGTGACGCAAGGCTGGAGCGACCACGTACGCGATGAGCTCCGCCGCTCGGGTGCCCGCACGGGTGGCGCACGCGACGAGGTCGTGGCCTACCTCGAACGCCAGGA
>Ga0075344_1000107_pt1 | contig 11029 bp, 9 predicted proteins | sample RushOxbow_ThreeS_FD_120075 | JGI IMG/M metagenome (GOLD analysis project Ga0075344, IMG submission 120075) | Natural and restored wetland microbial communities from the San Francisco Bay, California, USA, that impact long-term carbon... | ecosystem: Environmental > Terrestrial > Soil > Wetlands ...
GCTGGGCGTTGTTTGCAGAGATCCGATCATAAGATTTTTGAGGTCGGCGACGTTCTTCTCCAGAGCGGCGAGGTGCTTCGCAATGCGAAGCTTGCTTTTGCGACCTACGGCACGCTGAACAGCGCAGCCGATAATGTCGTGCTTCTGCCGACGTTCTATACCGGCACCCATCTTCGCAACGAGCCTCTGTTCGGCGCCGGCCGCGCCATCGACCCTTCGCGCCACTTCATCGTATCGGTGAACCTGTTCGGTAATGGGTACTCGTCCTCGCCGAGCAACACGGCGGCGCCGCAGGACGGCCCGCGCTTCCCGAACGTCAAGCTGTTCGACAATGTCGCGTGCCAGCACCGGCTCCTGACCGAGCAGCTCGGCGTTCGCCGTATCGCGCTGGTGCTCGGCTGGTCGATGGCGGCGATGCAAGCCTACCAATGGGCGGCGCAGTATCCAGGCATGGTCGGCGCGATCCTTCCCTATTGCGGCGCCGCGCGATGCTCCGCTTTGAACCACGCGTTTATCGATGGACCCAAAGCCGCGCTGCAGGCTGACTGCGCCTGGAACGGCGGCAACTACACCGCTCCCCCGGAAAAGGGGCTCCGGGCCTTTGGCCGGGTCTACGCCTCATGGGCGTACTCTCACGACTTCTTCGCCGATGGGCTCTACCGCGAGTTGGGCTTCGACACCCTCGAGGACCTCGTGCGCGATTGGGAAGAAGACCACCTGCGCTGGGACGCCAACGATCTGATCGCCAAGATCTGGACTTGGCAGAATGGCGACATCAGCCGCAACGACATCTTTCGTGGGGACCTCCGCCAAGCCCTGCAAGCGATCACCGCGCGCGCCATTGTCATGCCGTGCCGCACCGATCTTTACTTCGTGCCGGAGGATAACGCGGCCGAGGTCGCTATGATGCGGCACGCCGAGCTGCGGGTGTTCGACTCGCCTTGGGGCCACTGCGCGGGGTCGCCCGGACGACTGCCTGAGTTTGGAAAAGCTCTCGACGAGGCCGCAGCAGAACTGTTGAGGCCCTAGCCGCGTGCTATCCTCCGCTCGCGCCTGAGCGCGCCGGCACCCCCGCGATCGAAAAAAGGCGCTGCCCGGCAAGGCCCGGCAGCGCTGAAGTCTTAGGTTAGTTGCCGCGACGATCCGCTTCGTGGGGACGGGCATCCTGCTCGACGACGCGAAGATCCATGCGCCCGGCATCGTCTTGGAGCTCAGCCTGTCGGTGATCCTCGCCATCCTGCTGATCGCGGCGAGCATCCCGCTGATCCTGCCGCGGTTCTAGAAAAAGGGAATGAGCGACGCGGGCCGGTGCTGGCCGCCTTCCGCCTCTTTGGCGCAGAGGCGATGGCGGTAGTAGCAATCGCCGTTGGAGAGCCCGGTGCTTTCCTGGGTCATCTCCGCTTTGGCGCCGAGGCTGAAGCGGTACTCCATCGCGGCGTCGGGCGCCCATTTCGAGCAGGAGACGCGGACGACGCCCTTGTAGGCCTCGTCGCAGCGATTGCGGATGCGCAGCGTCTGGCCGTCCGGCGTGAGGAAGATGCGCAGGCATTGCGGGCGGGACTGATCGCAAGCTGACCCGTCTTCTTGCGGCGTCTCGGCCAAGGCAGCAACCCATTGCTCGGAGACTTTATCCGCTGTGTTGAGATGCGCCAGTACGTCCTCGGCCACGATCTCCGGCACCTCCAGCATGAGATTGTGTCCCGCCTCCACGGTGTGCAGGCCATAGGCGCCGTCCATGTAGTTCACCGTCTCCGTCGCGGCGACACGGCCGAAGGCGCCGTCCTCGCGGCCCCATATAAAGAGAGTCGGCGGCCGGATCTTGCCGACAGGGTCCAGCGAGCGGAACTCGAAGGCCCGGTACCAGTTCAGCGCCGCATGGAGCGTGCCCGGCTCGCCGAACACGCGCTCATATTCCTCGATCTGTTCGGGCGGGTGGTCTTGCCACTTTAGGTATTTGAGGAAGGAGGCCTGATTGAAGCCGAGCACGAGCTCCGGCAGTACGGGTAGCCGGTAGAACGCCATGTAGCTGCTGAGGCGCAGTTGCGAGTCGGGTTCGGCAAGCGCGTACGCCAAGGCAGACGGGTGCGGCATGGACAGCGACGTCAGGCTCAGGACACGCTCTGGATAGCGGTCCGCCACGGTCCAGGCGATGGCGCCGCCGAAATCATGGCCGATGACGTGGAACCGCTCGAAGCCGGCGGCGTCGGCGACGGCCAGCACGTCCGTGGCGATTTTGGTCTTAGTGTAGTCGTTCTGCGCGGGCGGCCGCGCCCCCGGGCTATAGCCGCGCTGATCGTAGGCAATGGCGCGGTAGCCGGCCTTGCCCAGCGTGTCGAGCAGCGTCTCCCACATGATCGAGGTTTCGGGGAAGCCATGGAGCAGGATCACGCCTTCGCCCTGAGGATTGCCGAAGCCGGCCACGCGGGCGCGGAACTCCATGCTGTTGGCCCTGATGCGCACCAGGCCGTCTTGCGTGCCGTCGAACAGGGGAAGCTGTTCCGTCATCTCGGCGTGGCAGTCGGGGCAGGCCGGCGCCAGAAGCAGCCGGTCGATGGCATAGGCCGCCGTCATGGGCAGCATGAAAATCGCCAGGACGAGCCAAAGCCGCTTGATACGCTTCATGATGGGCTCTTCCCCCCGGGAAGCCTTCTCGTCCCGCCCCTTGGGTCCGAGCCCAGGGCTTCCGGCGAGTTATTATATCGGCTGAGCCATACCAGAAAGTGTATCGCCCCGCCATCACGGGGGAGCCGGGCCCCTTGCGGATCGGCGCATTCCAAGCCATCTGAATAATCTCAAAAAAACCGGAATTGCAGGCACGATCGCGCAAATTCGGCCATCTGGAACGCGGCGGGTTAGGAACGGTTTTGGTGGACGGGGAGTGGAGTTCGACCGAGGGCAGGGACGCCGCCGGCCAGGCTGTGGAGGAGCTTGCGCCTCGGCGAGCATCTCGCGGGCGAGTAGGTCCTCGTGCTCAAGTAGCGCGAAGCGCGGTAGCACGAAGAAAGAGCCCGGTAGCGCATACAAAAAGCGCTCAAGGTGGCTGGAGGTGGTGAGGTGCGTTAGGCGCCCGCACAGCATAAGCGTGCGCTGTGGCGGCGTTGCAACAGCGCGCCATCCAGGTCGCCGTTATACTGCGCTCAAAACACGCGCGCGGTGGGGTTCCTTTGTGGGGTGATCGGGCCAGAAGCGCCATCATCGACAGCGTCTGCGTGCGTGCATCGCGGGTTCCCGCGCGGAACCGGGTCCGATCAGCCCGCCGTTTCGTCAAACACATCGCCGGTAGCAGGCGAGGCCCTTTCCCTCTCGACGGTCCATCCGCAAGGATGCTAAAGCACGCCCCGGCTTGGGGGAGCGCGTAGGGGAGGTTCATGCAGGAATCTGCCGTCAACGAGCACGATGCGGAATGCGTCGGCCCGAGCTGGTATCTGAGCCGCGACGGCGAGCAGATCGGACCCCTGACGGATCGCGAGCTCTCCTTGTTTGCCGAAGGCGGCAATTTCCGGCCCGGCGATCTCCTCTGGACCGCGGGGCTCGATACCTGGAAGCCCGCCGGCGCCGTGTTCGGCCTCAAGGACAAGAGCGGCGGCGAGAGTGTCGCCGAGCCGGCCCCCGCCGCCGATGAAGGTGAAGGCGAGGGCGGCGAGACCGAAGACGGGTCTCCTGTCTTTCTGGCGCCCGCGGCCGACGCCGAGATGCCCGAGCCTGCCGGATTCGACGGCCAGCCGGCTGACGCGATGCCTGATTTCGTGTCTTCCGAGGCGACGCCCGAGAGGATCGAGCCGGAAGTCATCGAGCCGGAAGTTATCGGACTGGAGGGTGTGGAGCCGGCAGTCATCGAGCCGGAGCGTGGAGACGTCCATGCGCTCGTCCAGGCCCTCAGGGGCGAAGCAGCCCCGCCCAAGCTCACCGTCAAGGAGCGGGCGGTCGCGGAGCTCAAGAAGTTCGCGGGCGCCTTCATCTATCTTTGGGTGGTGTTCACGGTCCTCCTCCTGCACGAGTGGATCGTGCTGTCGGACCACCATGTGGGCTTTACATTTTATGGGCTCGCCACGTTCAACGCGATCGCCTTGGGCAAGATCATGATCGTGGCCGAGCATTTCCGCTTCGCCGAACGGTTGAAGGAAAAGCCGCTTGTCTATCCCATCGTCTATAAGACGGTGGCTTTCACCACGCTTCTGCTCGTCGCCTACGTTCTCGAGATGATGCTGTTCGGCCTGATCGGCGGGCACGGCTTCTTCGCCAGCATGCCGGCGCTCGGGGGCAGCGTTCTCGGCACCATGGCGCTCTGGCTAATCTTCTGCGTGGCGCTCATGCCGTACTTCGCGTTCAAGGAACTCGAGCGCGCGGTGGGCCCGGAAATGCTTCGCAAGCTGCTGCTGGGGCGGCGCTAGGATAGCGGGCTAGCGGGAGAGCACGTCCTCGAGTGACTTGCCGTGCTTGGCGCCGACCGGACCGTCGCCGTCGAGCGCGGCGCGCACCCGCGGCAGCGCTTCGGGATGCTCGGCGCGCAGCCACTCGATCATCTGCTCGCGGATCTCGCAGCGCAAATCCCAGGCGGTGGGCGAGTTCCGGGCGCTCAGCAGCGCGCGCACCGTGATGGTCGCAGGGCCTGACTCGACGACTTGCAGGTTCGAGACCTTCCCGTCCCAGAGCTGGTTGCCGTAGAGCAGACCGTCCAGCTTCTTTCGCATCGCGGCGATCGGCGCGCGATAGTCGAGATGCCACAAGACGACGCCGATGATCGCGGCGCTTTCCCGCGTCCAGTTCTCGAAAGGCTGCTCGATGAAGCGCGACAGCGGCACGATCAGCCGACGCTGGTCCCAGATGCGGATCACCACACAGGTCGTGGTGATCTCCTCCACCCAGCCCCATTCGCCCTCGACGATCAGCACGTCGTCGATACGGATCGGCTGAGTCAGCGCGATCTGCATGCCGGCAATCAGGTTGGTGAGGATCGGCCGCGCCGCGAAGCCGAGCACGAGGCCTGCGACGCCGGCCGATGCGAACAGGCTTACGCCAAAGGCCTGCACCGCGGGAAACATCACGAGACACGTGCCTGCGGTCAGCAGCAACACGACGACCAGGCCGATGCGCCGCAGAATATTGATCTGGGTATGCACCCGCCGCGCCGTGAGGTTGTCCTCCACGTCGAGACGGTGGCGCCGCTCGATGCGCCGCGCCGCGGCGTTGATGGCGATGACGGCGCTCCAGCCGAGCAGGATCACCATGCCGATCTTCATGAGACGGCGCACGGTGTCGCCGAACTCGGCGTTGAACTCGGCCGCGGGGAGCACGCTGACCAGCGCAAGCAGGATCGCGGCGAGCCGCGTCGGCCCGGCGATACGCTTCAGTATTGCGTGGGCCATGCCTTCGCCGGCGAAGAACCGCCGCATCAGGGCGAACGCGCCCGCGTGCAGCGCGACGGCCGCGAGAACCGCGCTCGCGAGCAGCAAGAGGATCGAGACTTCGTCGCTGCCGGTCAGCGTGCGCAGCTGGGTGAACCAGCTCACGGCGAGGTCCCCGCTCATATGCGCACGCTCCGCCGAGCGCCCGGCGTTCCGATATGTGCCGTGATCGATTTCCCCATACCGAAACAGCTTACCGCAGGAGGGTGGGGAACTCGCACCCCCGCGCGCCAATTCGCCGCGCGCCGGTAAACGCAGGAAAATGCTGGAAAATCCAGGCTGGCGAACGTCTCTCGTTGGTCCAGCTCTCCCATGGCGGCAACGGGACGGCCGGAGCCCGAGTTCGATGGACGAAGCCGCGGGAGGCGGCTAGTCTCCCCCTCCAACGCGGCGAGTGTAAAAGAAGCGAAATGCGCGGTCTTGCCACTTTTACGGGCATTGCCCTTTTTCTGGCAATGCAGGGTGCGTCCCTGGCGCAGGAGGCCACGGCAGGGCCGGAGGCCGCGCAAGCGCCTTCCGAACAGGCCGCGCAACCGGATCAACAATCCGGACAGGCGCTTCTCGACGAAGCGCAGCTTGACCAGCTCGTTGCCCCCATTGCGCTTTATCCGGACCCGCTGCTCGCTCAAGTCCTCATCGCCTCCACCTATCCGCTCGAAGTGGTGCAGGCGGAACGGTGGCTCGAGAAGAACAAGGAGCTGAAGGGCGACGCGCTCGACGAGGCGTTGGCCAAGGAAGATTGGGACGACAGCATCAAGGCGCTGGTCGAAGTCCCCGACGTCCTCGAGATGATGAACAAGGATCTCGATTGGACCTCGCAACTCGGCGACGCCGTGCTCGCGCAGCAAGCGGACGTCATGGGCGCCGTGCAGCGCTTGCGCGCGCTCGCCCATGAGAATGGCAAGCTTGAGTCCAACGACCAGCAGACGGTGACGGTCACGCAGGAGGTGAACGTCACTCAGCCGCCGGCCGGTTCCGATGCCCCGGCAAGCGCGCAGCCGGCGCCGCAACAGGTTATCGTCATCGAGCCGGCCTCGCCGGAGACCGTCTACGTTCCGTACTACGAGCCGTCCGTGGTCTATGGCAGCTGGCCGTATCCGGACTATCCGCCCTACTACTTCGCGCCGCGGCCCGGCTACATCGTGGGCGGCGCGCTGGCGACGGGTCTGGCGTGGGGCGCGGGCTACGCCATCGGCAACGCCATCTGGGGAGACGGTTTCGATTGGCGCGGCGACAACATCCACGTCAATGTCGACCGCAACGTCAACATCAATAACAAGAACGTCAACGTCAACAACTGGCAGCACAACTCCTATCACCGCCGCGGCGTGAACTACGACAACGCGGACGTCCGCAATAAATTCTCCAAGAACGAATTCTCCAAGGGCGACCTGGCCGACAAGACGAAAGATTTCCGCGGCCGTGGCGATGGCCTCGACAGGCCGGGAGACAAGCGTCCCACCGTCGGCGATCTGGAAGCAGGCCTTGGCGACAAGCGGCCCGGCGGCGGCGCGCTCGGAGACAAGAAGCCCGATCTCGGCGACAAGCGCCCGACGGCCGGCCAGTTGGAGGGTGCGCTCAAGGATAAGCCGGGTCTGGGTGACAAAAAGCCCGGCGGCGGGGCGCTCGCGGGCAAGAAGCCCGACATCAAGAAGCCGGACATCAAGAAACCCGACAGCAAGAAACCGGATATCGCCAAGAAGCCCAATCTCGCCGACAAGAAGCCCAATCTGGCCGCCAAGAAACCCGACATCGCCAAGAAGCCGGACATCAAGAGACCGGACGTCAAGAAGCCCGACATCAAGAAGCCGCAAGCCAAGCGCCCGTCTGGCAACGCCTTCGACAAGCGCGACGGCGGCAAGGCCAAGGACTTTTCGAATCGCGGCAGGTCGAGCGTCGGCAATCGCAGCGCCAAGCAGCTGTCCTCCAGAGGCGGCGGCGGCGGCGGACATAGAGGCGGCGGCGGACGCCGGCGTTAGATTTTCGTGCGCGGAGCTTTAGAGGTCGAGTGATGGTTCAGAGATTGCGGCAGGTACGGTTAGGCCGGTGTCTCGCAACGGCCGCGCTGCTCCTCGTGGTGTGCGCGCCCGCGTTCGCCCAGGAGGCGTTCGAGACGCCCGAGGCCGCGGTCACGGCCCTGATCGGCGCGGCGAAGGAGGGCGACAAGGCAAAGCTTCTCGACATCCTCGGGCCCGAGGGCGAGGAGGTGATCAGCTCCGGCGATACCGTCGCCGACACGAACGCGCGCGACAGCTTCGTCACGGCGTACGACGAGAAGCATGTCCTCGAGCCGGAAGGGAAGGACACGACCATTCTCGTTCTCGGCGCGGACGATTGGCCTTTCCCCATTCCGATCGTCGAACGGGACGGCAAATGGGAGTTCGATACCGGGGCGGGTCACGAAGAAATTCTCTTGAGGCGCATCGGGCGGAACGAGCTGTCGGCCATTCAGGCGAGCCTTGCCTATGTCGCCGCGCAGAACGAGTATGCCGCGCTCGACGTGGACGGGCGCCGTCCTCCGGCTTACGCGCAGCGCATCGTGAGCAGCCCGGGCGCCAAGGACGGCCTCTATTGGCCGAGTGCGGAGGGCGATGCGCAGAGCCCGCTCGGCGCGCTGTTCGCCGAGGCCTCGGAGGAAGGCTACGCCCCCGGCGGCGAAACGCCGGCGCCCTATCACGGCTACTATTATCGGATCTTGAAAGGCCAAGGCGCCGGCGCCGAGGGCGGCGCCTTCGACTATGTGGTGGACGGGCGGATGATCGGCGGGTTCGGCCTCCTCGCCTATCCGGCCGAGTATGGCAATTCCGGCATCATGACCTTCATGGTCAACCATGACGGCGTCGTGCTTCAGAAGGATCTCGGGCCCGACACCGCGGACCTCGCGGCCGAGATCGAAGCCTTCGCGCCGGACGAGACCTGGACCAAGGCCGAGACGCCCTAGCCTCGCCACCGAGACTTTAAGTGCGTGCTCGGCAAGTAGCGACACGTTCCAAAAAAAGTAATCCCTGCGCTCCGAGCCGGCCTTAGACTCCACGTCATCTCTGCCCCGTTGAGGGACGCGGTGCCTAGGACCGTCCTGACATCGTGGGGCAGGGCTGCGGTGCCCGTGGGATAACCGCGCGTCTCTGAGATGCCTCGGTCCGAAAGGAGTGGCGGAAGGGGAGGCGCGGCCGGTGTAACGAACTACCTGCGGGCCGCGTTGGCCTCTCGCCCCGTCTGGAAGTGTCGGGGTTCATGTCTGCCGGCGTCGCGTCCACGTTCGATGTGGCCGGCGTCCGCGGGACAGGAAATAAGCCGGAGGCCTTCGGCGAAGCGATGCCGCTTCGCGGGGCGCGCCAAACGGGCCGCCACCTAAGCTGCAGCAGGATCGCGGCCTTCCGCGTGCCCCGCGCAGTCCCTCATCGCTCGCGGGCGTGCGCCCGGCGGGAAACTTTGTGCTGCCCGCTTCTCCCACTCGTCATTGCCGGGCTTGTCGACGAAGGCGACGGTGAAGAGAAGCCGACCGGCAGGAGAAGGACTCGCATGAAGCACACAAGGCACGATGCTCACAAGATCCGACGCCAATGTCTTCCGCATGCCGGCCGTTTCTGCGAGCATGGCGCACGCTGAGTCACCTGCTCTGCCGCCGGCGGGCCTGATCGCGGGACCGCGCGCGGAGACGAACCGGACGAAGGGATGCATCGATGCCGATTATCACTCTCTTGCTGCTCGCCGCGCTCGTGGCCACGTTCGGCTTCTGGGGCATGCTCAAGGGCATTCTCGGCGCCATCGGCGTCATCATCTTGCTGTGCCTGCTCGGGGCGCTGACCCTGGCCTTCCTCGCAGCCTGGATCCTCAAGCGCTAGCGCCGCAGACGCCAGGCCGCGCGCTAGTCTCCGGCGCGCGTGCCGGTGATGGCGAAATCCGCTTCCTGGAATTGATATTTCTGGACGACGCTGCCCGTGGCCGCGAGCGCCGCGAGGCAGGCTTCATGCGCCTCTTGGCGTTCGGCCTCGCTCAGGGTCTCGCCCGCATCGACGCGCTCCGCCGTAATGAGGCAGAGCGAGGCCTCGTCCTGAGCGAAGACGGTCGCGGGCAGGATCGCAAGGGTGAGGGTCAGGACGGCGGCGCGACCGAGAGTACGGATCAGTCCGGTCCGCATCAGTCCGGCGCGGGCAAAGCTGGCGCGAGGCGGCATGGTCTACTCCGCCGCGAGCCTCACATATTCGCCCTTGCCGACGGGGCAGGCAGCCCACAGCTCTTCGAGGGCGGCGATGAGGGCCGCCATCTGCTGATCGGTGTGGACCGGCGAGGGGGTGAAGCGCATGCGCTCGGTGCCGCGCGGCACGGTCGGGTAGTTGATGGGCTGCACGTAGATGCCGTAATGGGTCAAGAGCGTGTCGGTCACCGCCTTGCAGTGGACCGGATCGCCGACCATGACCGGCACGATGTGGCTCGGGTTCTCCATCACCGGCAGGCCGGCTTGCTTCATCAGGCCTTTGAGGGTGCGCACCCGCTCGCGGTGGCGCGCGCGCTCGAGCTCGCTCACCTTCAGATGGCGGATCGAGGCCAGCGCGCCCGCGGCGATGGCCGGCGCCAAGGACGTGGTGAAGATGAAGCCTGGCGCATAGGAGCGGATGGCGTCGCAGCAGGCTTTGCTCGCGGCGATATAGCCACCCATGACGCCGAAGCCCTTGGCCAGCGTGCCGTTGACGATGTCGATCCGGTCCATGACGCCGTCGCGCTCGGCAATGCCGCCGCCGCGGGGCCCGTAAAGGCCGACGGCGTGGACCTCATCGAGATAGGTCAGGGCATTGTACTTGTCGGCGAGGTCGCAGATCGCCGCGATCGGAGCGATATGGCCGTCCATGGAATAGACGCTCTCGAACACGATGATCTTGGGCGTGCCGAGCGGGTATTTTTTCAGCTGCTGTTCGAGGTGCTCGACGTCGTTGTGGCGGAAGATGTGCTTCTCGCCGCCGCCGCGGCGGATGCCCTGGATCATCGAGGCATGGTTCTTCTCGTCGGAGAAGATCACCAGCCCCGGCACCAGGCGCTGCAGGGTCGAGAGCGTGGAATCGTTGGCGACATAGGCCGAAGTGAACAGCAGCGCCGCCTCCTTGCCGTGGAGGTCGGCAAGCTCGGCCTCGAGCTCGACATGATAATGGGTGGTGCCGGAGATATTGCGCGTACCGCCGGAACCGGCGCCGACGGTGTCGATGGCCTCATGCATGGCGGCGAGCACCACCGGGTGCTGGCTCATGCCGAGATAATCGTTGGAGCACCATACGGTGACATCGCGGGTGCCGTCGCCGCCATGATGATCGGCGGTCGGATAGGCTCCGCAGCGGCGCTTCAGATCGGCGAAAACCCGGTAGCGACCCTCGCGATGCAGCGCATCCAAATGCTCGCGGAAATAGCTCTCGTAATCCATCATTCTCAACCCGAACTGCCCGGCGACCCCCGCCATTTGCTGCCCTTTTGAACCACACCTTGGCCAGGAAATACAGCCCTGAAGCCATTCTCTGGAGGAAGCAAAGCGGCGGCTCCTTGACCTTGCGCTATATCAAATTTTCCAAGACTCACCGGCATTTGGGCGCGATTGCGCGGATTTGCCACCGGGTGGTGGTGACGCGCGCGGAAAC
>Ga0075344_1000108_pt1 | contig 10997 bp, 16 predicted proteins | sample RushOxbow_ThreeS_FD_120075 | JGI IMG/M metagenome (GOLD analysis project Ga0075344, IMG submission 120075) | Natural and restored wetland microbial communities from the San Francisco Bay, California, USA, that impact long-term carbon... | ecosystem: Environmental > Terrestrial > Soil > Wetlands ...
AGTCGCGCTCAGACACGTATCCCTACATCCAAGTGGACGAGTCCGACGTCGACCTCGGCCATGAAGCCACGGTCTCGAAGATCGGCGAGGAGCAACTCTTCTACCTCATGTCTCGCGGGCTCTCCGAGGCGGAGGCGAGCGCAATGATCGTCTCCGGCTTCGTAGAGCCGATCACGAAAGAGCTCCCGCTCGAGTACGCGGTCGAGATGAACCGGCTCATCCAGCTGCAGATGGAAGGTTCCGTCGGCTAGCACCGGCGAGGCATGATCATCACGAAGGCAGACTTCGTCGCCGTACCGTCGACGGATTGGCAGCGGTCGCGCGCGTTCTACGTCGACACGCTCGGGCTACGGCCGGACGAGACGGGCCAGGCGGAGTTCTGGATCGGCGACCAGTGCTTCGGCATCTACCAGCCGAGCGACTTCGGGATGGAGTTCGCGCCACAGACCACCGCGCACATCGCGATGCACGTGGACGACATCGAGGAGGCACGGGCCGAGCTCGAGACCAGAGGCGTCGAGTTCCACGGCGAGACCTTCGACACCGGCGTCTGCTTCATGGCGTTCTTCTCGGACCCGGACGGCAACAACCTCATGCTCCACCACCGGTACTCCCCGCGCGAAACGGCCCGAGCATGATCGTCGAGAGGACCGACTTCGTCTCGGTGCCCGTAACGGATCTCGAACGCTCGGTGGCCTTCTACCGCGACACGCTCGGGCTCGAGCAGACGGGCGAAGGGCAGTGGCCGGAGTTCCGGCTCGGTGAGAACGCGTTCCTCTACCTCATGGATCCGACGAACATCGGTCAGGAGTTCGGCGGGCCGCACACCGCGCCGATCGCGCTCCGCGTGGCCGACGTCGAGGCAGCCCGGGGCGAGCTCGAGTCGCAGGGTCTCACGTTCTTCGGTGAGACGTTCGACACCGGCGTGTGCCACATGGCCCACTTCGCCGATCCCGACGGGAACATCTTCATGCTCCACCGCAGGTACGCCTCCGATGATTGAGGTCGAGCGAGTCGACTACATCCGCGTGCCGGTGACCGACATCGACGCGGCGAAGCACTTCTACGGCGAGCTCCTCGGGCTTCCGCTCGACCCGAATTCCCCGCACGACGACTGGGTCGAGTACAGGGCCGGCAGCGTCACGCTTGCCGTGATGACGCCGCACACGCACGACTACGAGTTCGAGGCGCTGCCGCCGTCGACCATTGCCTTGCGTGTGGCGGACGTCGCCGCTGCGAAGGCGACGCTGGAGGCGGCCGGCGTCGAGGTCGGGGAACTGTGGGACTCAGGACTCTGCAGAGGCGCGGGAGTGAACGACCCGGCCGGGAATCGCATCCTTCTGCACCGCCGCTACGCGCCGTATCCCGACGGGAGCCTGCCGTGACCCGTTCCGAGCTCCGCGACCGCTACAGCGCGCTTCCGCTGCCGACGACGAAGGACGAACACTGGCGGTTCACCGACCTCGCCGGATTCGACCCCGACGCCTGGACCGCGAACGGCGCGACCGAAATCGCCGCGCCGCCGACGATGCTCGAGCTCGACACTTCCGGCGCCGCGTACGTCGGCGAGGCCGGCATCGAGATCGCGTCTGCTCCTGAGGGGATCCGCTTCGAGCTGCTTCCCGAAGATCACGAGCTCCTCTACTCGCTCGTCGGCTTCGAGGAGAAGTTCGCGGCGCACAACGCGGCAATGTGGACCAACGGTTTGCTCGTCCACGTGCCGAAAGGCGTTGAGCTCGAGAAGCCGCTGTACGTCCGCGTGGCGAACGCCGTCGATGGTGGCTCGCTCTTCTGGCGGCTGCTGGTCGTCGCCGAGGAGGGGAGTCGATTCACGCTCATCGAGGAGTACGCGTCCACGTCACCGGAGCTGGAGGCCTACTCGAACGCGGCCGTCGAGATCGTTGTGCAGCAGGGTGCAAAAGTCGAGTACGTCTCCGTTCAGAATCTCTCTCGCGGGTCGTGGCACTTCGCGTCGCATCACGCGCGCGTCGAGCGTGACGCCGAGCTCGACTGGGTCGCGGGCGGGTTCGGCTCGGCGAAGGGGAAGATCCGCATACAGAACGATCTCGCCGGTCAGGGCGCGACGTCGCGCGTGACCGGAGCCTATTTCGCGGACGGCACGCAGCACCTCGACTACGACACGTTTCAGGAGCACATGGCGCCGTCGACGACGTCGGACTTCGCCTTCAAGGGCGCGCTGCGCGACACCGCGCGCGTGGTCTGGCGCGGGATGATTCGCGTCGAGGAGGGCGCCCAGAAGACCAACGCGTACCAGGAGAACCGCAACCTGCTCCTCTCGAAGACTGCTCATGCAGACTCGATCCCCGGCCTCGAGATCATGGCCAACGACGTCCGCTGCACCCACGGCGCAACGCTCGGCCAGGTCGATCGCGAGCAGCTCTTCTACCTCATGTCACGTGGCCTCACGCATGCCGAGGCCGAGCGAGTCATCGTCCGTGGCTTCTTCCAGGACGTGCTCGACCGGGTCGAGCTCGAGCCAGTGCGCGACGCGCTCGCCGCAGCGCTCGAGGCGCGCATCCCGCAGACATAGCCGATATCGGTCATCATCGCTCGATGACGCACGTCGACGTGCCGCGCTTGCGCGGTGTGTTTCATCTCTACGCATTCATGGTCGCGGTCGTCGCAGGGACGCTCCTCGTCGTGCTCGCGGACGGCTACCTCGAGCGCTTCGCCGTCTGGGTCTATGCCGTCGCGCTCGCCGCGATGTTCGGCGCGAGCGCGCTCTATCACCGCTTCCCCTGGCGAAGCGCGACCGCACGCCTCCGCGCGCGCCGGCTCGACCACGCGATGATCTTCGTCTTCATCGCGGGGACGTACACGGCGTTCGCGCTGGTCGCCTTCACTGGGTCGGCCCGCATCGTCGGCCTCGTGACCGTCTGGGTCGGGGCGGGGCTCGGGATCTTCCTGAACCTCGTGTGGATAGACGCGCCGCGCTGGCTGATGGCCTTCGCCTATCTCGGTGTCGGCTGGGTCGGCTTGATCCTGATCCCGCAGCTCTTTCCCGCTCTCGGTGTGGCTGCGGCGGTGCTCGTGATCGTCGGCGGCGCTCTCTACAGCGCCGGTGCGGTCACGTATGCGACGACGTGGCCGAACCCGTTTCCGGCGACGTTCGGCTTTCACGAGATCTTCCACCTGCTGGTGATCGCCGCGGCAGTGACCCAGTTCGTCGCCCTGTCACTCGTGGTTCTCTGAGCCACCGCTACTCTCAGCGCATGGAGTCGAAGACCCAGCTCACCGAGGAGGAGTGGCGGGCGCGCCTCACCCCGGAGCAGTACGAGGTCCTGCGACGCAAAGGGACGGAGCGTGCCTTCACCGGTGCTCTCTGGAACGAGCACGCCGACGGTATCTATCGGTGTGCCGGTTGCTCCGCCGAGCTCTTCCGCTCGGACACGAAATTCGACTCGGGGAGCGGCTGGCCGAGCTTCTTCGAGCCGACGACGCTCGACAGCGTGGTGACGGAGGTCGACACGAGCTACGGGATGACTCGGACCGAGGTCATGTGCGCCACGTGTGGTGGTCACCTCGGGCACGTCTTCGACGACGGCCCCGCCCCCACGGGCCTGCGCTACTGCATCAACTCGTGTGCGCTCGACCTCGAGCGGACGACCTGATCGTCCTGGCCGAATAGGCTGTCCCGATGGAGGAGCTCGGACTCTTCCCGCTCGGCATCGTGCTGCTCCCCACGGAGCAGCTCCCGCTTCACATCTTCGAGGAGCGCTACAAGGAGCTGATCGACGAGTGTCTCGCCGGCGACGGCGAGTTCGGTCTCGTGTATGCCGACGACGACGGTCTACGGGATCTCGGGACGCGCGCGCGTGTCACCGAGGTGCTCACGCGTTTCGAGGACGGACGGCTGAACATCGTCGTCGAGGGCGGAGAGCGCTTCCGTCTGGCGGAGCTCACCGAGGGACGCTCGTTCAGCACCGGCCTCGTTGCGCCGATCGCGGACGACGAGGATCCCGCTGACGCCGCCGGAGTGGAGGAAGCGCTTCGGCTGTTCGAGCGCCTTCGTGAGCTGACGGGCAGCGATGTCGAGTCGCCGCGTGCAGGCACCGCTCAGCTCTCCTTCGCCCTCGCGGGGAAGGTCGAGCTGCCCGCGCAAGACAAGCTCGCGCTCCTTGCCGAGACCTCGGAGCGCGTGCGCATGGAACTCGTCCAGGACTTGCTGACGAGCGCGGTCGTGACGGCGCAGCGCGTTCGGCGCGCAGCTGAGCGAGCCTCGACGAACGGCAAGGTCGACCTCGAGTGAGTCGGCGGCCCGGGGGTACGATGCCCCTTGTGGCCGTGACCTCGACGACGAAGCTCGACGCGCGCCGCCTGCGCGCAGACTTCGCGGTCTTCGACGAGCTCGTCAACGGACGGTCGGTGGCGTTTCTCGACTCGGCCGCCTCCACGCAGAAGCCGCGGCAGGTGCTCGACGCGCTACGCGAGTTCTACGAGCACTCGTATGCCAATGTGCACCGCGGCGTCTACCGGCTCGCGGAGCGCGCAACGACCGGCTACGAGGGCGCTCGAGGGAAGGTCGCTGGCTTCGTCAACGCGCCGTCCGAGCGCGAGGTGATCTTCACGCGCAGCGCGACCGAGGCGCTCAACCTCGTCGCGTATGCCTGGGGGCTCGACAACCTCGGTCGCGGGGACGTCGTCGTCGTGACCGATCTCGAGCACCACTCGAGCTTCGTGCCCTGGCAGTACGTCGCCGGCCGGACGGGCGCCGCATTTCGCGCGATTCCGATCGACGACTCGGGCGAGCTGCAACTCGACGCGCTCGAGGGCTTCGCGCGGGAGGGAAACGTGAAGGTCGTCGCGGCGAATCTCATCTCCAACACGCTCGGCACCGTCAATCCGGTGCACGATCTCGCGACGTGGGCACACGAGCACGGCGCGATCATGGTCGTCGACGCCGCACAGGCGGCACCCCATCGCCCGATCGACGTGCAGGCCCTCGACTGCGAGTTCCTGGCGATCTCCTCCCACAAGATGTGCGGGCCGAGTGGGATCGGCGCGCTGTGGGGGCGCCGCGAGCTTCTCGAGTCGATGGCGCCGTTCAATCTCGGCGGCGAGATGATCCGCTCCGTCTCGATGGAGCGGACGACCTGGAACGAGCTGCCGTACAAGTTCGAGGCGGGGACACCGGCCATCGCCGAGGCCGTCGGGTTCGGGGCGGCCGTCGACTACGTCCTCGAAGCGGGACTCGACGCGATAGCCGAGCACGAGCACGAGCTGGTCGAGTATGCGCTCGGCCGACTCGGCGAGCTCCCGTGGATCACGACGTACGGACCGCCGCCGGACCGCCGGGCCGGCATCGTCTCGCTGAACGTCGAAGGCGTCCACCCGCACGACGTCGCCCAGGTCCTCGACTGGGAAGGGGTCGCGGTCCGCGCCGGTCATCACTGCACCCAGCCGCTCATGGCGAAGCTCGGCGTCGCTGCCACCGTGCGCGCGAGCTTCTACCTCTACTCGATCCCCGAGGAGATCGATCGCCTCGTCGACGGTCTCCACAAGGCGAAGCAGTCGCTGGGCTAGCGATGTCCGAGTTCGACCAGCTCTATCGCGAGCTCATCCTGGACCACTACAAGAATCCCAGGAATCACGGGTTGCTCGATCCCGCGGATGCGCAGGCGGAGGGACAGAACCCGCTCTGCGGCGACGAGGTCACGGTGAGCGTACGGCTCGGGGACGGCGACGTCGTCGAGGAGGTCGGATTCGACGGGCGCGGGTGCGCGATCTCGCAGGCGGCGACGTCGATGCTCAGCGACCTGGTGAAAGGCAAGACGGCGGAGGAGGTCGCTGCGATGCCCAAGGAGGAGCTCCTCGACGAGCTCGGCATTCCGCTCACGCCGGTGCGTCTGAAGTGCGCGATCCTCGGACTCGGGGTGCTGAAGCTGGCGCTGCACAAGTCTCGCGGAACCCCGCTCCCTGAGGAGTGGGGCACCTCGAGCAACGAGCTGGTGTTGGAGTAGTGGCGCAGCTCGAGGTCGGCTCGCTGGCGTCGGGCGAGATGCGGCTCGTCGAAGCCGGCGGGAAGAAGATCGGGGTCTACAACTGCGCCGGCAGGCTGCATGCAATCGAGGATCGGTGCTCCCACGACGACGGGCCGCTGTGCGAGGGCGACTGGGAGCCCGAGGCATGCGTGGTCGTCTGTCCGCGGCATGGGTCGCGTTTCGATCTCGAGAGCGGGATCCCGATGAGTCTGCCCGCGTTCGCCGCGGTCGCCACCTACCCAGTGTCGGTGGTCGACGGCGTGGTTGTGGTCGAGGTGCCGGACTGATGCTCGACGAGCGCGCCTCCGCCGTGCTCGGTCGTCTCGAGGCCGAGGACGCTGCGGAACGTGAGGCGGGAGTCGCGGCAGCTCACCGCTCGCGCCAGGTCGCTGCGACGACGGGCCGGTTCCTCTTCGCCCTCGCCGCCTCGCAAGCCGGGGTCGAGGTGCTCGAGATCGGAGGCTCGCGTGGCTACTCCTCGATCTGGCTCGCCTCCGGCGCACGGGTGCTCGGAGGCGCGCTCACGTCGCTCGAGGTCGATCCGGTCAAGTGCGAGGCGTGGCGCGCGAACGTGGCCGACGCCGGACTCGAGGAGTGGGCCGAGCTCGTCGAAGGCGATGCACACGCGGCGCTCGCGGTGGCAAGAGACACGTTCGACATCGTCTTTCTCGACGCCGAGAAGGACGACTACGAGCCGTTGTTCGCTCTGGCGCGGCCGCTGCTCGAGCCGGGCGGCCTCGTCGTGGCCGACAACGTTCTCTCGCACGCAGAGACACTCGGAGCGTACTCGGCGGCGCGACAGGCGGATCCGACGCTGTCGAGCGTCACCGTGCCACTCGACCGCGGACTCGAGCTCTCCGTCATCCTCGGCTGAACACCTACCTCCATCCGCCGGCGTCGCGTATCCTGACGCTACCGCGGAAAGGAGGTGGTCCGGCTTGAGCGATGACTGTACGGGCAGTGGAGGTGCCAGCGGGTAGAGGCGTGCCCCCGGGACCACCGGGAACCGCCTAGCCAGCGTAGGGGGCTCGCTTTTGCGCTGCGCGTCGTAGCTGACGTGCCGGAAGCGCCTCTACCAAATCCAACGCTGGTATCCGTTCGAGAGGGGCCGCAGAGATGCGGCCCCTCGACTTTCGTCGTTACGCAGCCACCTGAAGTGGTGCCGCCTCGCGGCAGAGCTGCTCGAGATGCACGCGGAGCCGCTCGGCGACCATTGGACTCGGGGCACCAGTCGGATCGCACACGTCCTGCGCCCGGGCAACGGGGAGCTCAGGGCAGACGACACGCGCTCCGGCTACACCGAGCACACGCCTGAGGTCCTGCTGCGCCCAGAGCGCGCCGTACTGGCCCGTGCTGGCGCCCGCCACAGCGACGGTCTTGCCTCTCAGCGCGGCATCGGCGCGCGGACGCGATACCCAGTCGACCGCATTCTTGAGAACGCCCGGGATGGAGCCGTTGTACTCGGGCGTCACGAACAGAACGGCATCGGCCGCCGCGATCCGCTCCCGAAGATGCCGCACCGCCTCGTTCTCGTCGCCCTCGAGATCGGCGTCGAAAGGGGGCAGGTCGCCGAGGCCCTCGAAGAGCTCGACGTCGACGCCGGCCGGAGCGACCTCTGCCGCTGCCCGGGCGAGAGCCGTGTTGTACGACTCCGCCCGGAGGCTCCCGGAGATGGCGAGCAGGAGCACGTCAGGCCGCCCTGACCGCCGAGAACGTCGCGGTCAGCTTCACGCGGTCGGGGAGCAGGAAGCCGCCACCGGGAAGCGGTGCGTTCCAGTTGAGCGCCCACTCTGCTCTGTTGACCACCGTCTCGAGGTCGACGCCGACGCGCTCGTTGCCCCACGGATCCGTGCCTGTGCCGACGAAGGCGCCCGTCAGCGTGACGGCCTTCGCGATGCCCTTGATGGTGAGCTCGCCCTCCACGGTGAGCTCGTCGCCGTCGCCCGTGATCGCCGAGGACGTGAACGTGAGCTCCGGATACCGCTCGACATCGAAGAACTCGGGCGACCGTAGGTGCGCGTCGCGGCTCTCGTCGAACGTCGTGATGCTCGAGACGTCGACGGCGCCCTTGAGAGACGACAGCTCGCCACCCACGATGGTTCCGCTGACGACCGGCGCGCGCCCCTTGATCGTTGCGAGACCGAGGTGCTTCACGTGGAACTCGACCGCCGAGTGCGCGGGATCGATCGACCACGTGCCGGCGGGGATGGCGGTGGCCGAGGACTCTGCGAGGATGGACATTGGCGCTCTCCTTTGCGTCCGCTACTATTGAGTACGCAAGTAATGTACACGGAGAAAGATGACTAGTCAAGTATTGAGTGAGCAATCATCGTGCGTCGGAGCGTTCGTCGCACTCCTCCGCGCGCACGCGGGTCTGACGCGCGACCTCAATGCGCAGCTGAGTGCCGACCACGGGCTGACGCTGAGCGACTTCGAAGTGCTCCTCCGCCTCTCGCGGGCTCCCGAGGAGCGGATGCGTCGGGTCGATCTCGCCGATCAGGTGCTGCTGAGCGCATCGGGTGTCACGCGTCTCCTCGACGGTCTCGAACGCCAGGGCCTCGTTGCCCGCGCGGCGTGCGACAGCGACCGGCGCGTCGTCTACGCGGTGCTGACGGTCGACGGTCGCGCGCGTCTTCGAGCGGCCGCTGCGAGCCACTTCGCCCAGGTTGACGGGATCTTCGGTGCCCGCTTCGACGACGACGACCTGGGCTTGCTCACGAGCCTCCTCGACCGGCTCGCCTCGGACGACACGGCCGACTGCGACCCGGTCTCGGGCTAGTCCGCGAAGTTCTGCCAGTAGCGGCTCGGCGTCGGGCCGCGCTGGCCCTGGTACTTCGAGCCGATGCCTGCAGAGCCATATGGTCGTTCGGCGGGCTCGGAGAGCTGGACGAACGAGAGCTGGCCGATCTTCATCTTCGGGTAGATCGTGATCGGGAGGTTCGCGACGTTCGAGAGCTCGAGCGTTACGTGGCCGTCCCACCCCGGGTCGATGAAGCCCGCCGTCGAATGGATGAGCAGCCCGAGCCGTCCCAGCGAGCTCTTGCCCTCGAGCCTGGCCACGAGATCGTCCGGGAGCGTCACACGCTCGAGGGTCGACCCCAGCACGAACTCGCCCGGATGGAGGATGAACGCTTCGTCGCCTGTCACCTCCACGAGCTCCGTGAGGTCCTCCTGGTCGGTCTTGACGTCGATGTACGGGTAGCGCGAGTTGCGGAAGACGCGGAAGTAGCGATCGACGCGCACGTCGAGACTCGACGGCTGCATGAGTGACTCGTCGTACGGGTCGATACCGATACGGCCTTCGGCGAGGAGGCGGCGGATGGTGCCGTCGGAGAGGACCACGCGGGCGATTCTACGAGCCCTGCGGTAGGGTCCACCCCCCGGTGTCGATGCTGTTCCCACCCATCGACCCGAACGAGCGGTTTCGCGAGCGTCGGGCTGCAGTGAGGCGGAGGAAGCGCCTCAGGCGCACCGCTGCCGTTGGAGCGGTCTTGCTCACGGTTCTCCTGGTCGGGATGGGCGCTCAGTTCATGACAACGGAGGGCGGCAACGACCCGGCGGCGGACCTCGCGACGCTCGCGGCGGCTCCGACGGGTGGTCCGCGAACACTTCCCATCGAGCTGCGCGGCGTCCACGTGACCATGGCGCTCGCTTCGCTGCCGGGCAAGCTCGACGAGTATCTCGACCTCGAGCGTGACGGGCTCACGGCGCTCCAGCTCGACGTGAAGGACGAGAACGGCGAGATCGGCTTCGTCAGCTCGTCGACGCCGCGACTCGCCGTTTCCGTCGGCGCGGCACGCCCGTACTACGACGCTCGCGACGTGACGAAGCGCGCAGGCACACGCGGCATCTACCTCATCGGCCGCGTCGTCGTGTTCGAGGATCCGGTGCTCTCGCGTGGCCGCCCTGATCTTGCAATCCGGAGGTCGGACGGCTCGGTCTGGCGCGACGGCGCCGGCCTGGGCTGGACGAATCCGTACGACAAGCGGGTTTGGAAGTACAACGTCGACGTCGCGATTGCCGCGGCGAAGGCCGGCTTCGACGAGATCATGTTCGACTACGTTCGCTTCCCGTCGGACGGTGACGTGGCCGCTGCGGTCTATCCGGATCGCGGCTCGCTGACCAAGCGTGAGGCGATCCCGGCGTTCCTGCGGTACGCGCAGCGGCGGCTCGATCCGTACGACGTGCGGATCGGCGCGGCGGTGTTCGGTCTCTCGGCGACGCGCGACCTCGGGATCGGCCAGATCCCCCGGCAGATGGCGCCGTTCCTGGACACGGTCTACACGATGACCTACCCGTCCCTCTTCGGCCCGGGTGAGCTGGGGCTCGATGACCCGGGCGCTGCTCCCGGAGCCACCGTTGCGCGCGCGCTCCGTCGCTTCGAGCTCGCGCTGGAAGGTCATGACGTGCACATCGTCCCGTGGGTTCAGGACTTCAGCTTCGCGATCCCCTATGACCGGGAGATGGTTCGCGCGCAGATCTACTCGGCGAGGATCAAGGGCGCGAAGGGATACCTGCTCTGGAACGCCGAAGGCGTCTACACCGAAGGGACCCTGACACCACCCTCCTAGGGCGCGAGGCGCTCTGCGCGCCAGGTACCGCCGTCGCGTGTGAACCGAGTCCGGTCGTGGAGCCGGTCGTCGCGGTGTTCCCAGAGCTCGACTGCGGCCGGAAGCACGCGGTAGCCACCCCAGAACGGGGGGAGCGGTATCGCATCGTCGCCGTATTGTGCGGCAGCCTCGTCGACACGCCTGTCGAGCTCGGCACGGTCGACGAGCGGCCGCGACTGCGGTGAGGCCCACGCGGCGAGCTGGCTCCCACGCGGTCGCGTCGCCCAATAGGTCTCCGATTCGGCGTCGGAGATCGCCTCGACCGGCCCTTCGACCCGGACCTGGCGGCCGAGCGCCGGCCAGTGCAGAACGAGCGCGGCCTGGGGGTTCGCCCGCAGCTCCGCACCCTTCCGCGACTCGCGGTGCGTGAAGAACACGAGGCCGC
>Ga0075344_1000109_pt1 | contig 10997 bp, 10 predicted proteins | sample RushOxbow_ThreeS_FD_120075 | JGI IMG/M metagenome (GOLD analysis project Ga0075344, IMG submission 120075) | Natural and restored wetland microbial communities from the San Francisco Bay, California, USA, that impact long-term carbon... | ecosystem: Environmental > Terrestrial > Soil > Wetlands ...
AGCGCGGCGCCGAGGTTGTACGGCACGATCCGGAGGATGGCGGCGACCTCCCCGACGGACGTTCCCTTCGCGTACATCCCTGCGTGCAGGACGACGACCACGAGATAGGCGAGCGCGAAGTCGAGGCCCTCGCCTTCGTACGCATTCGGAATCGCCAGCGCGATGACGAGGAACCCGCCCATCCCCCCGAGCAGCAGGAGACGAAAGCGAACGAGGTCGGTTGCGATCGCGTTGGTGAGCCAGGCGTAGCCGTCGTACATCCACCAGATCACGGCGAGCATCACCGCGACCTGGAGGGCGGATTCCGCGCCGGTGCCGCCGACGAGCACGCCCGTGAGCTGCGTGATCGTGAAGACGAAGACGAGGTCGAAGAAGAGCTCGAGCGTCGAGACCTTCGGGTTGCGATCGATCGTCTCCGTCACGGCGAGATCATCACCCAGCGCCAGGTCGACGGGGCGCCGCCGGCCAGACGGCAGCACCCCGTGCGACGCCTCAGCGGAGGGAGAAGGTGACGCTCACCGTCGCGGACATCTCCTGCTCGCCCGGGACGATCGCCGCGGAGTCCGCAGCCTGAGCCTCCGCGCGAAAGAGCGGCCCGGGAGCCGAGGCGCCGCCTTCGACCAGCGACGTGATCGGGCCGAGCGAGCGGCCCGCGGCCTTCGCGAGGGTTCCGGCGCGCAGACGCGCGTCGTCGACGGCCTTCGCGAGAGCCTGCCGATAAAGCTGCTCGGCGTTCGACGAGCTGAGCCCCGGGCCGGAGATCTGGTTCGCGCCCGCCTGGGCAGCAGCGTCGATGAGCGCGGCGGCGTCGGCGATGTCGCTCACGGCAGAGACGCTGTTGGACGCCGCGTACTCGGAGACCGTGCCGGTCTCGTCGGTGACCGGATAAGCGCTCACCCACTGTGTCTGGAGCTCACGTCCACCCGCTTGACGCAGTGCGTTCAGGATCGTGCGCATGGCGTCACCGTTGGCGGAGACGGCCGCCTGCGCAGTCGGTCGCCGCGTCTCGGCACCGAAGGACATCTTGGCCTCGTTCGGCACCGCGTCGATCGTGCCGACGCCGCTCACCGTGACCGAGTCGGACGCATCCGACGCGCTCTCGGCCCCGGCGAGATCGGGCAGGCCGACGGCGCCGGCGAGCGCGACGACGGTGAGGCCTGCGGCAACGAGAAGGAGAAGCCGTTTCATCGAGGGAACCTCCGCTAGTCGGTGACGAACCGTGTACGCCGCCGCAGCGGCGTCACGTCACAGGATCGTCAGTCCCAGCCGAGATACGGCGCGGCGCCGCGCTTGAAGACCGCGCGGGAGATGATCGAACGCTGGATCTCGCTCGTCCCCTCCCAGATGCGGTCGACGCGTAGCTCGCGGTAGAAGCGCGCAGCGGGGTTCTCGAGCATGTAGCCGCGTCCGGCGAAGGCCTGCACCGCACGGTCGGCCACGCGGCCGGCCATCTCGGACGCGTAGAGCTTCGCCATCGAGACCTTCCCGTGCACGACCTTGCGGTCCTCGAGCACGTCGAAAGCGTGAGCGGCGTGGTACGTCAGCAGACGCGCGGCGTGAAGCTCGGTCAGCGAGTCGGCGAGCGGGAACGAGATGCCCTGGTACTCGGCGATCGGCGAGCCGAACGCCTCGCGCTCCTTCGCCCAGTCGGCCGTCAGATCGACCAGTCTCAGCGCAGCACCGCAACAGCGGGCAGCGATGAAGAGTCGCTCGACGAGGATCCACTCCCTCGCTCCGGCGTCGCCGCTCGGCGGAACCCGGTTCGCCTCCGGCACGCGGCAGTCCATGAAGACGATCTCGGGGTGGTGGTCGATGTACGGGTCGTGGAGGAAGGACGGCGTGCGGCGGATCTCCATCCCGGGTGTGCCCGGATCGACGAGAAACAGCGTCTGCTCCCCGTCGGCGACGGCGAGCACGATGTAGACGCCCGGGTCGCCCTCGCTGGTGACGAACCACTTCTCGCCGTTCAGCACCCACTCGTCGCCGTCGCGAACGGCGGTGGCCGCGAGCGCCGCGAGATCCGAGCCGGCGCCTGGCTCCGTGAGAGCCCACGCCTCGCGGTACTCGCCGTCGGCGATCGGCTTCACGTACCGATCGATCTGGTCGGCGGTCGCGACCTCGTACAGCTCGCGCGGACCGCGGTCGACGACGGCGAAGCCGAGGCCGTTGGTGGCCTTTCCGGACTCTTCCTCGAGCGCAACCTGACCGAGCATGGAGAGCTCGCGCCCGCCGAGCTCGGCGGGCATGTTGAGCATCGCGAACCCGGCCCCACGTGCCTTCGCGCGGAGGGCAGCGAGCTCGTCGGCGGGAATCGCGCCGAGCTCCACAATGCGCTGCTCGAACGGATAGACGTCGGACTCGACGAAGCGGCCGACCGCGTCCTTCAGCTCACGGATGTCGGCGGGGAGCTCGGGAACGATCACGGTCGCGGAGACTACAGCGCGCGCCCGAACGCCTCGCGCTCGTCCTCTGTCAAGGGGCGGGACCGACCCTCCTCGCGATCGCGAGCGACGAGAACGGCCTCGGCCTCTGCGGCGAGCTCGCCGTCGCGCGTGCGGATCTGCTCGCGGAGCGTGAGGCTCGAGTTGCCGATCCGCTGGAGTGCGCAGGAGACGAGGACCTCCTCGTCCTCGAGCCGCAGCTCACGGCGGAAGTCGATGGCCACCCGCGCGAGCACGTAGTCCCACGCGTCACCCGCCTCGCCGACTGCCGCGTCGACCCACTCGTCGCGGCACTCCTCGAGATACGTGGCGTACACCGCGTTGTTGACGTGCAGGTACGCGTCGACGTCGCTCCACCGGATCTCCACGCGCTTCTCGTGGGTCATCGCCGCGATCCTACCCTTGTAACAACTTGTCACTAGCCGTTTCGCGCCGTCGAACCCGCGCCATTCCAGGCGCACGTCACACGAGAGTCCTTGTAACAACGTGTCACTTGCGATCGACGAGAATGCACGCCGTGCCCGGTGTGCGCTCGCTGCTCTTCCCCTCGTCGATCGCCATCGTCGGCGCGTCGCCGCGGAACGTCGCCGCGGTGGAGACCGTGGTCGAAAGCGGAGTGCTCGCCCTCGGTGTGAACCCCAATCGCGACGAGGTTGCCGGTCTGCGCTGCTGGCCGAGCGTCGCCGCGCTCCCCGTGGTACCCGAGCTGGCTTTTCTCATGGTCAACCACGAGCGCGTCGAGGCGGCGTTCGAAGAGGCCGCTGCCGCGGGCGTGCGGGCCTTCGTCGTCCCCGGCGTCGGGGCCGAGGCGGGGACAGCGGCGCTGCCGACCACCGAGCGACTCGCGGCCAGAGCCCGTGAGCTCGGCGCGGCGCTCCTCGGGCCGAACTGCATGGGCTTCTACGTCCCTGGCGGGGCATCGGCCTGGAACGGACGCCCCGAGACAACCACGGCGGCGGGACACGTCGCCGTCCTGTGCCAGTCGGGGTCGATCGCCGACGCCTTCCTCTCACTCGGCGGGCGCATCGGACTGCGCTGCGTGATCTCCTCGGGCGCCGAGGCCGTCGTCGACGCGGCCGACTACCTCTCCTTCTTCGCAGCGGACGAGGGGACGCGCGCGGTCGGCCTCTTCCTCGAGACGGTGAGGCGACCCGGGGCGTTCGTCGACGCCCTACGCCGTTGCGCGGAGGCCGGCAAGCCCGTCGTCTGCCTCAAGGTCGGGCGCTCGGAGGCTGCGGCGCGCGCCGCGCTCTCCCACACCGGCGCCCTGGTCGGCTCCGATCGCGCATTCTCGGCCGTCCTGCGCCGCTACGCGGCGATCGAGGTCGGCGACTTCCACGAGCTCGTCGAGACGCTCGAGATCCTCGGCTGCGACCGGTGGCCGAAGGGCACCCGCATCGCGGCGATCTCGGAATCCGGCGGGGAGTGTGCGCTTCTCGCGGACCACGCCGAGGCGGCGGGGATCCCGTTCGCGCCGCTCTCCGATGCCCTGGCCGGCGAGCTCAGCGCCGCGTTCCCGAACTACCTCGCTCCGGGCAACCCGCTCGACGCCTGGGGCATCGCCGACGAGACCGAGGTGTACCCGCGATCGCTCGAGCTGCTCGCAGCGTCGGGGGACTTCGACGTGCTCCTCGCCCAGGCCGACCTGTCGCAGTTTCGCGACCGCACGAACGACGAGTGGTGCGAGCTGACCCTCCGCACGCTCGCCCGCATCCGCGACGAGCGCGAAGGGCTCTTCTGCGCGATGACGACGGTGCACAGCGCCGACCCGCCACGACGGTTCCAGGAGCTGGCAGGCGAGCTCGACGTGGCGCTGCTGCGCGGACCCCGCGACGGGATGCGAGCGGTTGCGGGGGTCGCGTCACGTGTTCCTCTCGTCGCGGTCGATGCCGCGGCGCGAACACCGGACGTCTCCGACCTGCTCCGGGGTTCCGGAGCTCTCCCCGAGCATGAGTCGTCGCTCGTCCTCGAGCGGTTCGGAGTGCCGTTCGCGGAACGCCGGCGCGCAGCGACTCCGACGGAGGCGGCGGCCGCCTTCGACGAGCTCGGCGGGCCGGTCGTGGTCAAGGTGGACGGACTCGCTCACAAGGCGCGTGAAGGCGGTGTGATCGTCGGCGTGACCTCGGCCCGCGGCGCCGCGGGTGCGGCTCGGCAGCTCGGCGGCTCCGTGCTCGTTGCGCGTCAGGTCGAGCCTGGTGCCGAAGTGCTGTGCGGCATGAGCCGCGACCCGGACTTCGGCCCCATCCTGGCGGTCGGTCGCGGCGGCGTGGCCGTCGAGGAGGCAGACGACGTCGTCCTCGCCAGCGCGCCCCTCGATCGTGCGAGCGCCGCACAGCTCGTCGCCGCGGCAGGTGTCGACGACCCCGCCGGCACGATCGCGGCAACCCTCGCCGCGCTCTCGGATCTCTCGCTCGCAGAGCCTCGGATCGAGTCGGTCGAAGTCAACCCGCTCATTGTCACGATGTCAGCCACGACGGCAGTCGACGCGCTCGTCGTGCTCTCGAATTGACCTCGCCGCACGGCTCTGGTTCACTCGGCGACGGGGCCAACACCGGGAGGTCGAAATGACGCTTCATCCACGTGAGTCGAGGTACGGACGGCGGGAGCTCCTGCAGCGAGGCGCGGCCGGTGCGTTCCTGCTCTCGAGCATGGGGTCTCTCCTCGCCGCCTGCGGCGGCAGCGACGGCGGCTCGGGCGCCGACCTCACCTTCGCGACGCCGGAGAACCCGGTGACGTGGGAGATCTTCGAAGACAACCCGATGATCGCGTCCGGCCTCGAGCCGGAGAGCGGCACGCTCCGCATCTACAACTGGAACGGCTACCTCTGGCCGAAGATCAAGAAGGACTTCGCCAAGGAGTACGGGGTCAAGGTCGAGGAGACGTTCTTCTCCACCACCGACGAGGCGGTCGCGAAGATCTCCTCGGGTGCGGTCGACTTCGACGTCTTCTTCCCGACGACCGACCGCGTCGGGCGACTCATCCTCGGCAAGTCGCTGCAGCCGCTCAACGGCGACTACCTCCCGAACCTCGCGAACGTCTGGGCCTCCTTGCGCGACCCGTGGTACGACAAGGGCTCGCAGTACACCGTGCCGTACGCGACGTGGACGACCGGCATCGGCTATCGCACGGACAAGATCGCCGCGTCGCCCGCCAAGCTCGCGAACCCGTACGAGATCTACTGGGACGAGCAGGCGAAGGGGAAGCTGTACCTCCTCGACGACAGCCGCGACGCACCCGCGCACATGCTGTTGAAGAACGGGATCGCCGACATCAACACGGAGAACCCCGACGACATCGCGCTCGCGAAGGCGGAGCTGAAGTCGCTCTACGACCAGAACGTGAAGACGTCGACCGACGACTACACCAACCTCCCGGAAGGCAAAGCCTGGGTGCACCAGATGTGGTCGGGGAGCGCGATCTCGGCGCAGTACTACTTGCCCGACGGCGTCGGCACCGATGCACTCGGCTACTGGTTCCCGCAGGACGGCCGCGGGGTCATCGGCAGCGACATGCTCGCGATCCCGAGCAATGCGAAGAACCCGGTCCTCGCCCACCATTTCCTCAACTATCTCCTCGACGCGAAGCACGGGTACGACAACTTCGTGAACTACACGGGCTACCAACCGCCGTTCACGGCGCTCAACCCGGACAAGCTCGTCGCCGACGGCGTCGTCCCGAAGAATCTGCGCACCGCCATCGTCCGCGAGTCGGACTTCGACGTCGCCTCCCAGTTCACCGAGCTCACGCCGACCGGCGCGACCGAGTGGCAGAACGCCTGGGCCGAGTTCAAGGCGGGTGTCTGACCTCTCCGAGCAGGTAGGCGAGGACAAGACGGGAACGCGCTTCTGGGCCGGGCTCGCGCTGCCCGGCATGGCGTGGCTCGCCGTCTTCTTCGTTCTCCCGTTCTACGTCATCCTCTGCATCGCCTTCGGGTCGGTCGACCCGATCTTCCAGACCGCCGCTCCGGAGTGGAACCCGCTGCAGTGGAACACGGCGGCGTTCGAGTTCGTCCTCGAAGGGCTCTTCACGAGTGGGGCCGCGTTCCAGACGGTCTTCCTGCGAACGCTCCTGTACGTCGGGATCGCGACGGCGCTCTCGCTCTGCATCGCATACCCGGTCGCGTACTACATCGCCCGGTACGGCGGTCGCTGGAAGGGCTTGCTCCTCGCGGGGATCATCGCGCCGTTCTTCATCTCGTACCTCATGCGCATGCTCGCCTGGATCAACCTGCTGCAGGACGACGGCTGGGTGAACGACGTGCTCGTCTGGGTGGGGATCCTCGACGTGCCGCGCAACTGGCTCGACGGTCGCGCGTCGTCGGTGATCCTCGGGCTCGTCTACGGCTACGTGCCGTTCATGATCCTCCCGCTGTACGCGTTCCTCGACCGCATCGACCGCAGCCTGCTCGAGGCCGCGCGTGATCTCGGCGCGAGTCCGTTCCAGGCCTTCCGCATGGTCACGTTTCCGCTTTCGATGCCGGCCATCCTCGCGGGGATCGCGATCATCGCGCTGCCGATGTTCGGCGACTACTACACGCCGGACCTGCTCTCCGGGGCACCGCAGACGAGCCTCATCGGCAACCAGATCGTCCTCTACATCCGCGGAGGGCAGCAGATCCCGGTAGGGGCGGCACTCGTCGTCGTGCTGATGCTCTTCCTCACCGTCCTCATGGGCTACTACATCTACGCGACGGCGCGCGCGCAGCGCAGGCTCGGCTCTTGACCCGCCTACGGAGCTGGCTCGCGAACCCGTGGGGGAAGCCCCGCTTCCTCGTGCTGTTCACCGCGCTGTACCTCGCCTGGTCGATCGTCCCGATCCTCGTCGCCATCCGCTTCTCGTTCAACGAGGGCCGCTCGCGCTCCACGTCGCAGGGCTGGTCGCTGCGCTGGTACACGGGCGATCCCGACCTGTCCGTGCTGCACGACCCGACGATGCACACGGCGCTGCTCCAGAGCCTCCGGCTCGCGCTGATCGCAGTCCTCGTCACCGTCCCGCTCGGCGTCGCGCTCGCGGTCGGACTCACGCGTTGGCGCGGCCGCGGATCCGGCACCGCACGCGGCGTCTCCCTCGCGACCCTCGTGACGCCCGAGATCGTCATGGGGACGGCGCTTCTCCTCGTCTTCCTGAACCTGCTGACCTTCGTCGAGCTCGGGACGATGGCCCAGGCGATCGGGCACATCACGTTCTCACTCGTCTTCGTCGTGATCATCGTGCGAGCCCGCCTACTTGCGATCGGGCCACACTACGAGGAGGCCGCGCGCGACCTCGGCGCGTCGCAGCTTCAGGCAGTTCGGCTCGCCCTCCTGCCCATGCTCGTCCCTGCGATCGTCGCCAGCGGGATCATCGTCTTCGCGATCTCGATGGACGACTTCGTGATCTCGAACTTCCTCTCGTCCGGCACCTCGACCGACACGGTGCCGGTGCGCATCTACGCGACCGGACGCACCGCCCCCACGCCCGCCTTGAACGCGCTTGCGACGCTCACGCTCGGAGCGACGATCGTCATCGCGCTGCTCGGCTTCCTGCTCTGGCGCACGGTGCGCGCAGCCCGAGGCCAGGCCGGCTCGACGGTCGGCGAGTTCGCCGCGCTGGACGCCGAGACGATTCGCTAGCGCTCGCTCCTACGAGTGCCCGAAGCGTACGTCCGGCAGAACCCGGTCGAGCCAGCTCGGCAGCGCCCAGGCAACGTCGCCCATGAGTCGCAGGAGGACTGGCATCAGCACGAGTCGGATGAGCATCGCGTCGAGCAGCACCGCGACGCCGAGGATGACCCCCATCTCCTTCGGTGGGATCGGCCCGGACACGGCGAACGTGAAGAACACCGCGACCATCACGGCGGCCGCCGCGAAGATCGTGCGGCCGGAGTGCGCGACGCCTCCGACCATCGCTTCGCGCGCGTCGTGGGAGCGATCCCAGTGCTCCTTCGCCGACGAGAGCAGGAACACCGTGTAGTCCATCGAGATCGCGAAGATCATCGCGAAGAAGAACACGGGTCCCCAGGCGTTCAGGAAGCCCTGCGACTCGAAGCCGAGCAGCCCCGACAGGTTGCCGTCCTGGAAGATCAGGACGCCGACGCCGAACGCCGCCCCCGTCGCGAGGAGATTCAGGAGCACTCCGACGAGCGCGATGAGCGGCGCCTGGAGCGCGAGGAGCAGAAGCAGAAAGCCGAGCGCGAGAACGACCACGAACACCGGAAGCGTCTTCGCCGAGAGTGCCGCCTCGAGGTCGTGGTTCTCGGCCGCCGCACCACCCAGGAGCGTTCCCACCGGAAGCGACTCGCGCAACCGGTCGATCGTGGCGCCGACGGCGGGATCGGAGGGATCATCCGTGGGGTAGGCGACCAGGAGCACCAGCTCGCCCGAGGTCGCTCTCGTGCCGAGTCCGGCGATGCCGGAGTCGTCGCTCAGCACGGACTCGACCGCGGCGAGATCCTCCTGCGACGTGACGATCTGCAGCGCACCGGGCGCGCCCGGACCGAATGCCTCCTGCACCTGCGAGTACCCGATCCGTGAACCGGCGGACTCCGGCACGACCTTGATCGACGGCATGCCGGTCTCGATCCTGAGCACCGGAAGCGCGAGGACGACGAGCAGCGCCACGGCAGCGAGCCCGAAGGGCCACGGCCGACGCCAGAGCAGCTCACCCCAGCGCTGAAAGAGCGGAGAACGGTGCTCGCCCGCATGCACCCAGGGCAGGGCGAGCCTGTCCACGCGATCGCCGAGCCACGCGAGGATCGCAGGGAGAAGCGTCAGCGTCGCGAGCAGCACGAAGACGACCGAGAGCATGATCCCGAGGCTCATCGAGCGGAACGCCGGGCTCGGCACGAGCATCACAGCGGACAGGGAGACGAGGACGGTAACGCCCGAGAAGAAGACCGCCTTGCCTGCCGTGTCCATCGTCACCGCCACGGCGTCGCGCGTCTCGACAGCGGAGCCGAAGTGCGCTCCGCGGAAGCGGGCGACGATGAACAGCGCGTAGTCGATGCCGAGCGCCAGCGCGAACATGAGCGCGAAGTTCATCGACCAGATCGAGATGTCGAACGCATGCGTCAGCAGGAAGAGCGTTCCCGCCGAGGCCATGAGCCCGAGGATGGTGAGCAGGAGGGGCAGGCCGGCGGCGACGAGGGAGCCGAACGCGAGCACGAGAATCGCGAACGTGACGGGCCAGGAGATGACCTCCGACTTGAGCATCGCCGACTTGTTCGCCTCGTTGAAGTCGGACCACATGCCCGGCGCACCGGTCAGGCTCACCGTCACGGCAGCGGTCGAGAGCGCATCCAGCTCACCCTTCAGATCGTCGGCGGCGCGAACCATCTCCGTCGGGCTCGCCGCTGCGCCCGCGCCGAGGAGCACCGTCCGGCCGTCCTCCGACGGCTGGGGCGGTGCGACCGACGCGACGCGGTCGTCGGCTCCGAGCAGCGCGGCGGCATCGGCGATCGTCGGCTCGAGGTCGCCATCGCCGCGAACGACCACGAGCAGCGCGTAGCCACCCTGTCCGCCGAACTCGGCGTCGATCGCCTCGCGCACCGCGACGGAGTCCGAGCCGTTCGCCTCCCAGCCGGCGCCCGAGAGCGCGTGTTCGGCGCGCGGCGCGAAGACGCCGAGTCCGACAGCGAGCACCGCCCATGCGACGACGACCAGCCGCACGTGATCGGCGGTCCAGCGCCCGAGCCGGCCGATCGGCCCGACGGCGCTCATCGGCTCTCCTCCCGAGCGAAGCACGGAGTGCGGCTCAGGACGAGCGACGCCGGGCAGCCACCGACAGCTGCGTAGAGCCACTGGTTGAGGCCGACGAACACGGCGACGAGCAGGAGCCAGGGGGTCACGAGCGCGCCGAGCACGATCGACGCAAGCGTCAGCGTCCCCGCAAGGGCGAAGAGCACGCGCTCGAGAGCGAGTCTGTCGCAGCTCATCGGATCGGCTCGCCGACGAGGCGCGCGAGATCCGCGAACTGCCGCTGGAGGCCGCCGCACACCTGCTCGCAGAGGTCGAGGACGCTTTCGTCCGCGATCGCGTAGTACGCATGCGTGCCGTTCTTCCGGCGGCTCACGATCCCCGCCTCGTGGAGGACGCCGAGATGCTTCGAGACGTTCTGCTGCGACGCCTCGAGCGCAGCAGAGAGCTCGAGGACGGACGCCTCGCCGTCTCGAAGTCGATCGAGGATGCGGATCCGCATCGGCTCGCCGATCACGCGAAAACGTCTCGCCACGAGCTCGACCACCGGTTCCGGAAGGGGATGGGGAAGGGTCACGTCTACTCCTCACTCTTGTACAACTACAAAGTAGTAGAAGAACATAGCAGACGATCGACTCAACGCGCGTACGGCATCGCCCACGGCGCGGCGCGAGGCAACCCCGCGGTGCGTCGCATCGAGCTGCGCGACATCGTGGAAGCGATCCCCCTTCTCGGTCGACACGTCAGACTTGTGCCGTGCGACCCGAAACACGCTATGCCCGGAGCGGAGAGGTCTCCATCGCCTACCAGGTCATCGGAGACGGACCGTTCGACCTCGTGTACGTGCCGGGCTTCGTCTCGCACGTCGACCTGCGCTGGGCTG
>Ga0075344_1000113_pt1 | contig 10856 bp, 11 predicted proteins | sample RushOxbow_ThreeS_FD_120075 | JGI IMG/M metagenome (GOLD analysis project Ga0075344, IMG submission 120075) | Natural and restored wetland microbial communities from the San Francisco Bay, California, USA, that impact long-term carbon... | ecosystem: Environmental > Terrestrial > Soil > Wetlands ...
CTTCGTCGCGCAGTCCGCGCGCTGAGAGCGCGCTCGCAACAACTTGTTACAAGCGGTCGAGGGGCCGCAGCGCGGCAGGGGCGCTCCTTGTAACAAGTTGTCACAAGCGCGCCCCGGGTAGCCTGTCGCTGTGGTGGAACGTGTCCTCCTCGCGTCGCCGCGCGGCTACTGCGCCGGGGTCGAGCGCGCGGTCGAGACAGTCGAGCTCGCGCTCGCGCACTACGGCGCGCCGGTGTATGTGCGCAAGCAGATCGTCCACAACATCCACGTCGTCCGCGACCTCGAGGCGCGCGGCGCGATCTTCGTCGAGGAGGAGACCGAGGTGCCCGAGGGCGCCACTGTCGTCTACTCGGCGCACGGCGTGGCTCCCTCGGTGTTCGCGAACTCGGCGAAGCTCGGACACAACGTCATCGACGCGGTCTGCCCGCTCGTGACGAAAGTGCACGTGCAGGCACGCAGGTATGCCGCGGACGGCTACACGGTGGTGCTCATCGGCCACGAGGGCCACGAGGAGGTGGTCGGCACGATGGGCGAGGCGCCTGACGCGACGGTGCTCGTGCAGACGGTGGCCGAGGTCGACGCGCTCGAGCTTCCGCCCGACACGAAGCTCGCCTACGTCACCCAGACGACGCTCTCGGTCGACGAGACGGGGGAGATCATCACCGCGCTCCGTCGCCGGTTCCCCGAGATCCGCGCGCCGCGCAAGGAAGACATCTGTTACGCGACCTCCAACCGGCAGTGGGCCGTGAAGGAGATGCTCCCCGAGATCGACCTGCTGCTGGTCATCGGATCGCGGAACTCCTCGAACTCCAACCGACTCGTCGAGACGTCACGGGCGGCGGGAACGCCCGCCTACCTGATCGACGACGAGACCGAGATCGACGAGGCATGGCTCCTCGGTGTGCGAACCGTCGGCATCACCTCGGGCGCGTCCGCGCCGGAGAAGCTCGTCACGCGAGCGTGCGACTGGTTCAGGGCGCGAGGCGTGACCGACATCGAGCCGTACCGGCTCGTCGAGGAAGACGTCACGTTCCGCCTTCCCGTCGAGCTGCGGCGCGAGCTCGAGCTCGCCGGCTAGCTCGCGCCCGACGACTTCGCGAGCGCGAGCTCCGCACCCGCTGCCGCGACGGACACGGCGAGCGTCTCCCGCGCTATCCACTCCTCGTGCTCGAGGAGGTCGGCGTCACTTTGTGGAATCGTCAGCGCGATGCGATCGGTGAGCTCGAGGCCGGTCTGCTTGCGCAGCGAGTTCACCGCGTGGATGAGGTCGTAGACGCGACCCGCACGGACGAGCTCGTCGTCGAGGTGGAGGTCGAGCGCGACCGTCAGCCCGTCCGACGCGGCGACGGCCCAGCCGTCCTTTCCCTCGCGCTCGACGAGCACCTCGTCACGGGTCAGGTCGTGACCGGCGACGCGAATTCCTCCGTCTGAAAGCTCCTCGAAGTCACCGGCTTGTAGCGCCGAGCGGACGACGCCGAGCTCCTTGCCGAGCTTCGGCCCGAGCACGGGGAGGTGTGGCTTCACGCGCAGCTCGCTCGCCTCCACCGGGCCGAACGAGACGGCTCGAACACGCAGCTCGTCGGCTATCTCGTCGGCGTGCGACTCGGCGAGAGGCGCGCCCTCGACCACGAGCGCGCGCAACGGCTGCCGGAGCTTCAACCCCGACGTGGAGCGCGCTTGGCGCCCGAGCTCGACGACGCGGCGAAGCTCGGCGATCTCCGCGAGGAGCGCCGAGTCGGCCGGAGCGGCCTCGGGCCAGCCGGCGAGATGAACCGACGGGGGAGCCTCCTCGCAGGGAGCGGTGAGCACACGCCACAGGTGGTCGGTGAGGAACGGCATGAGCGGCGCAACGACGCGCAAGCTCTGGACGAGGGCGAACCACAGCGCGCGCAGCGCGACCGCGTCGCCGTCCCAGAAACGACGCCGCGAGCGCCGGATGTACCAGTTCGAGACGTCGTCGACGAACGCCTCGTACGCGCGAACGACGTCCACCGTGAGCCAGCTCTCATAGGCCACCTCGGCGTCGGCGGCGAGCGCGCGCGTCCGCTCGACCAGCCAGCGGTCGAGCGGCTCCAGCTCACCGCGCGGCCCAACGGCGAGGTCCGCGTACACGGGCGTCCAGCTGTCGATGTTCGCGTAGTCGACGAGGAACTTGCAGGAGTTCCAGAGCGTGAGCAGGCGTCGTTGGATCTCGTGGCCCGGCCCGAAGCCGAAGAGGAGGTTCTGGTTCGGCGGCTGCGCGCAGTACTGCCAGCGCATGACATCGGCGCCCATGCGCGCGAAGGCGTCCGGCGCGTCGATCGTGTTCCCCCACGAGCTGTGCATCTCACGCCCCGCCTCGTCGAGCATCTTCTCGTACCCGAGCACGCGCTCGAACGGCGCGCGCCCGACGAGCACGACGGACATGAAGAGCTGTGAGTAGAACCAGAGCCGGATCTGCTCGCGCATCTCCGACACCCAGTCGGCCGGGAACCAGTCCTCCCAGTACGCGTGGTCCGGCAGGTCGGCAGCCGTGAGTCCCTTCGCCGCACCGGTGCCGTAGCCCTCGGGCACACGCGTGGGACTCTCCCAACCAAGCGTCGAGAACGGAACGATCCCCGCGTCGAGCCAGACGTCCCCGACCTCGGGAATACGCTCGACCTCGGCGTCGCACGCCTCGCAACGGATGCGCACCTCGTCGATCCACGGGCGGCGCAGCTCCTCGAGCTGGTCGAGGCCGCCGGTGGCGCGCGCCTCGAGCTCTGCCCGTGAGCCGATGACGTTCAGATGCCCGCACGCGCACGGGTACAGCGGCAATGGCAGGCCGTAGTAGCGGCGGCGCGAGATGTTCCAGTCGCCCATGTTGCGCAGCCAGTCGTCCATGCGCTTGCCCATGTAGGCGGGCGTCCACTCGACCGCCGAGTTCGCCTCGAGCAGCCGTGGGCGAACCTCGTCGACGGCGATGAACCAGTCGTCCGAGATGCGGAAGATCAGCGGCGTATGGCAGCGCCAGCAGTACGGATAGGAGTGCTCGTAGGTCTCCGCGCGCACGAGCAGCCCGCGCTCGCCGAGGTCGCCGACGATCTGGTCGGCTGCCTCGACCGTCGAGAGCCCGTGCAGCCAGCCGTACTCCTCGTAGAAGTGCCCCGACTCGTCGACCGGCGCCAGAACCGGAAGGTCGTGCACCAGTGAGAGCTCGAAGTCCTCGGCGCCGCATCCGGGCGCGATGTGGACGATCCCGGTGCCGGTCGCAAGGTCGACGGCGTCCCAGGGGATGATGCGGTGCTCGACGTCACCGCCGGGTCCGAGCGCGTCGAACGGGCCGGTGTAGCGGAGCCCGACGAGTTCCTCACCGAGGGCCTTCCGCTCGAAGGTCTCGTCCGGGAACAGCGCAACCGCGACCCAGTCGCCGTTTTCGAGCAGCCCGTACTCCGCGTCCGGCTTCACGGCTGCGGCGACGTTCGCGGGCAGCGTCCACGGCGTCGTCGTCCAGATGACCACGGCCTCGTTGGGCCGCTCGAGCAGCGGGAAGCGCACGTAGAGCGACGGATCGACACGGTCTTCGTAGCTCCCGTGCAGCTCGTGCCCCGAGATCGATGTCCCGCAGCGTGGGCACCACTCCGTGGAGCGATGCCCGAGCACGAGCCAGCCGCGCTCGTGCACGTGCTTCAGGAACTTCCAGATGTACTCGATGTTCGTGTCCGAGAACGTGAAGTAGTCCCGCCCCCAGTCCATCCACTGCCCGAGCCGGATCGAGCCTTCGGTCAGCGCCTCCGACGACTGCACGACGACCTCGCGGCAGCGGCGGGCGAACTCGGCGAGCCCGAACTCCTCGATCTCCCGCTTCGAGTTCAGCCCGAGCTCGCGCTCGACACCGACCTCGATCCAGAGGCCCTGGCAGTCGAACCCGTTCTGGTAGCGCTGGTGGAAGCCGCGCATCGCCTTGTAGCGCTGGAAGACGTCCTTCAGCGTCCGCCCCCACGCCGTGTGGACGCCGAGCACCATGCGGTTCGCGGTCACCGGCCCGTCGACGAAGCTGAAGCGCGGCCCGTGCGCGTTCTGCTCGCGTAGCGCGGCGAACGTCCCCTCGGCCTCCCAGAGCTCGAGGATCGCCCGCTCGAGGCCGTCGTGATCCGGCTTGTCCGGCAGGGGTGTGAAGATCGGCGCCACGAGGAATCAGTCTAGGGAAGGGTTTCGGCGCGCCTGTCGTTCAGACCGAGGCATTCGCAAATACGACGTATGAAAGGATTCAATGAGTCTCATGGCACTTGACGTCACGGAGCAGACCTTCGAGCAGGAAGTCCTGAAGAGCGAGACACCCGTCATCGTCGACTTCTGGGCCGAGTGGTGTGGTCCCTGCCACGCCGTCGCTCCCGTACTGGAGAAGATCGTGGAGGAGCGCAAGGACGAGGTGAAGCTCGTGAAGGTGAACATCGACGAGCAGCAGGGCCTGTCGATGAAGTACGGGGTGATGTCCATCCCGACGATGATCCTCTTCAAGGACGGGGAGCCTGCCGCGGCGGCCGTCGGCGCGCAGCCGAAGTCGCAGCTCGAGCGCTCGCTCGGCCTCGCTGCCTGAGCGGCGGCGCGCTTCCCTTTCGGAAGCAAACCTGATAGACAGCGTTTCCAGCAGGTTTCGTTCGAGGCTTCCCCCTCCCCCTCCCCTAGCTGAAGGGCCGGTCCCCCCGGCCCTTCGGTGCTTCCAGGGGTGTTCGATGCGGAGCGCGGTCGTCGTCGCCGTCGCGGGTACCCTCTCGCGTCGATGTCGCCGCGCCACGTTCCCGCATCCGTGACCGAGCTCTCCCGGGTGGGGCTGTTCGCCGACCTCCCGGGTGCGACGCTGGCGACGCTCGCGGACCGGATGGAGCGGGAGGAGGTGTCGGCGGGGACCGTGATGATCCAGGAAGGTGAGCCCGGTGACCGGTTCTTCGTCCTCCTCTCCGGGCTTGCGACCGTCAGCCAAACGAACATCGGCCCCCGCGGGACGATCAAGGCGGGAGAGTTCTTCGGCGAGGTCGCGCTGACGATGCACGTCCCGCGCACCGCGACCGTCGTCGCCATGACCGCCTGCACCGTCGCGAGCTGCGACGAGGCGACGTTCGACGAGCTCATCCGCCCGCTGTTCGCAGACGACTAGGCGAGCTCGGCGAGCACGGCGTCCGCGAACCGCGGCCAGGCTTCCTTCGCCCACTCGCCGAACTCGCGCGTGGTGAGCGCGGCACAGACGACCCGCGCCTCGGGATCGACCCAGAGAAACGTGCCGGAGCCGCCGAAGTGGCCGAAGGTCCGCGCCGAGGCTCGCGACCCCATCCACGACGGAGGGCTCGTGTTCAGCTGGACGCCCAGGCCCCAGTCGAGCGGGTCGAAGCGCCCATGGTCGGGCAGCACCCCGGAGAGCCCGGGGAACCGCACGCTCGTCATCTCGTCGCGTGTCTCCTCGGCCACGAGCCTCGGCTCGAGGAGCTCGCGGCCGAGCGCGAGAACGTCCTCCAGGGACGCGTTCATCCCGGATCCCGGGTCGCCCGAGGGGTCGAGACGGAGCCCCAGTGGCTCGCACACGGCTTCGCGGACGTACGTCTCGAACGGCATCTCGGCACGTTCGGCAAGGTGCGCGGCGAGCACCGCGAACGCCGTGTTCGAGTAGATCCGCCGGTGTCCCGGCCGAGCGATCGGCTCGGTGCCGTCGAACGGTAACCCGGACGCATGCGCGAGGAGATGCCCGACCGTCGAGCCGGGAGGGCCTGCCGGCTCGTCGAGGTCGACGACGCCTTCTTCGGCGGCGACGACGAGCGCAAGCGCCGCGACGGGTTTCGACACCGAGGCGAGCCGGACGGGACGCGACGCGTCTCCGTGCAGGCGTGTCGCGCCGCCCGGATCCACCACGCCGGCCGCCGCGAACTCGACAGGCCACTCGTCAATCTGGCGAAGCGCCTGCACTCGCGGCGATACTAGTCACCGGATGGAGCGACGGAACATCTCGGGGACGGGTGCGTACGAGGCGATCGTCGGCTACTCGCGCGCCGTCGTCGTAGGTGACCGCGTGCATGTCTCCGGAACGGCCGCGAATCCTCCCGACGGCTCGCCGCCGCCTGAGGACATCTACGACCAGACGCACGTCTGCCTCGACCTCATCGCGACGGCGCTCGAGCAGGCGGGAACGAGCCTGGCGCACGTCGTGCGTACGCGGGTCTACCTCGTGAGCGCGGACGACTTCGACGGCTTCTCGCGCGCACACGGCGAGGTCTTCGGCGATGTGCGCCCCGCGAACACAACGGTGCTCGCCGGGCTGTTCGATCCACGCTGGAAAGTCGAGATCGAGGTCGAGGCCGTCCTGCCGTGACGGCCAAGCAGGCGTTTCCGTCCTCGATCACCGGGAACGGAGCGGCACCGGCGGGCAGTGTCCTCGACCATCAATTCGGCGCGGGTGACCCGTACACGCTCGGCGTCGAGGAGGAATACCAGCTGCTCGACGCCGACACGTTCGACCTCGCCCAGCACATCGAGACGATGCTCGCGGCCGTCACGGGCCACGAGCTCGAGGCGCGCATCGACGCCGAGCTCATGCAGTCGGTGCTCGAAATCGCGACCCCTGTGTGCCGCAACGCAGGCGACGTGCTGCGCTGGCTGACGACGCTGCGGGGCTATGTGACGGAGATCGCCCGCGAGCAGTCGACGCGGGTCGGCTCAGCCGGCACGCATCCGTTCAGCCTCTTCGAGCGCCAGCGGATCACCGCCAAGGACCGCTATCGCGCGCTGATCGACCAACTGCAGTACGTCGCGCGGCGCGAGCTCATCTTCGGCATGCACGTCCACGTCGCCGTCGACGATCCGGACAAGGCGATCCAGGTCGTCAACGGGCTGCTCCCCCACCTCGCACCCCTGCTCGCGCTGTCCGCGAGCTCGCCGTTCTGGCGCGGAGAGCCGACCGGGCTCGCGTCGAGCCGGCAGATGGTCTTCTCCGCCTTTCCCCGATCCGGCCCGCCGCCGCGCTTCCGCGACTACGAGGACTACGCAGCGGTGGTTGGCCAGCTCGAGCGCACCGGCTGTATCGCGGACTACACGCACATCTGGTGGGACATCCGCCCGCACCCGCGGCTCGGGACGATCGAGATCCGGATCTGCGACGCCGTGACCCGGGTGGAGGACGCGGTCGCGATCGCCGCGTACTGCCAGTCGCTCGTGAAGCAGCTGTCGGAGCAGTACGAGGCGGGTGACGAGATCGCCTCGCATCACCGCATCCTCACGTCGGAGAACAAGTGGCTCGCGGCGCGCTACGGACTCGAGGCACCCGTGATGGACCTCGCGACCGGGAGCCGGAACCGCGTTCCGGTGGCGCGCCTCATCCGGCGCACGGTCGCGGAACTCAGGCCGCATGCCCGCGAGCTCGGATCAGAGCGCGAACTCGAGGGCGTGCTCGAGATCCTCGGTCGCGGCTCGTCCGCCGAGCGCCAGCTCCGCGTCTACAACACGAACCGCGACATCGTCGAGGTCGCGCGCGAGATCGCCGACGCGACGGAGGCGATCCCGCACGGACCCGACGTCAGCGCTACGCGCTGAGCGTGACCGTCCCCGCCGACGAGACCGTGGGCGGGCCTACCGCGAGGTCGGACAGCAAGCAGCCCGGAGCTGGGCTGCCGGCATCGCGGTCAGCTCGCGAGGGCGCCGGCGTAGATCTGCCAGGCGAGCGCGCTCTTCGCGACGAGGCTGAGGAGGAGGTATCCCCATTCGCCGAACACGTAGTTCCGCCACGGGCCGACACCGCGGTATTGGAGCCACATGTTGACCGCGAAGCAGTTGAAGAGCAGGAAGAGCGAGAAGAAGATCGCCCAGACGAACCCGGGCACGGTGCCGTCGATCTCGGCGCCCACCATCGAGATGCCGATCACGATCCAGGGCACGGCGCCCACAACGCACCCGAGCCAGAACGGTAGCCAGTCGAGTCGCTCCCGGCCGATGTTCGTACGCTCCATGAGGAGCCCGAACAGGATCATCGCTGCGTTGACGCCTGCGACTGCCACCAGCGCCCGTAGGTCCGTGACGCCGGCGAAGGTGGCAATCAGGACGATCATCAGCGAGGCGCTGAACGAGTACTCGATCCAGCGCGCGTAGTTGACGCCGCGAGAGAGGTTCCCCTCGTACCACGAGACGACTCCCGGCGCGGCGACGAGAAGGTGATCGAGAGCGGCCATGAGCAGAAAGACCGCGACGCACCAGCGCACGGGAAGGTCGAAGAGGGTCTCGGTCGGGCCGAGCGCGGCGCCCGGCGGGCCTTCGGCCCATTGTGCGGTGATCGGGATCGCGAGCGTCGCGCCGATCACGACGATCAAGAGGGCCTGAGCGCCGTGGAGCACGGCGAGGGTGAGATTGGCGGCGCGGAGACGCGGCATGTCTTCCCCGGTCGAAGCTTGGGCCCAAGGAATCGCGGGCTCGAGCGGCACGTTACCGACCGAGCTCGAGCTGCCCGGCGAGCATCGTCCGATGCGAGCGGAGGGCACAAACTCGCGGACGCCGCCTCCCCACGATCGACACACATCGCGTACGGTGCGCCGATGCTCGGCGCCGGCGATCGCGTTCCTGACGTCGACGTGTGGGTCGGCCCCCGAGAGGAATCTCGGCCGCTCGGGGAAGTGCTCGGAGACGGACTCGCGTTGCTGTGCTTCTACGTCTGGAACTGGTCGCCCACCTGAACGAACGAGCTGCACCTCCTGCGGGACAGGAGTGACGACCTCGCGGCAGTGGGCGTCAAGGCGTTCGGGATCTCCCGCGACTCACCCTGGTCGCATCGCGCGTGGGCGCAGACCCTCGGGGCGGAGATCCCGCTCCTCTCGGACTGGAACGGCGAGGCGATTCGCGCGTTCGACGTCGCCTTCGAGGTGCTCGGGATGCACGATGTGGCGATCCGCTCGGCATTCCTCATCCGCGACGGCGAGACGGTCGTCGAGGCCTGGCTGTCCGGAGGCGAGCTACCTGATATCGACGCGATCATCGCGACCGCGCGAGAGCTCAGCTCCTAGCCCGGCGCCGCGCGAGGTACCACCTGCCGAGCCGCCAGGCCAGCAGGCCGAGGATCCAGTACAGCCGCCTGCGCATCATCTACCCGTTCCCGTCCGGATCCGACGCCAAACCGTCACGGGACGACAACGAGCTTCGTCCCCGCACCCTCGGCCTGCCGCCGCCACGCCGTAGCGACGTCCGCGAGCGGGACGCGCTCGACATCGAGGCGGATGTCGCCGGCGACCGCGTGTGCGACCAGTCGACGGTAGTGCTCTGCGAGTTCGTCGGGTGGGACTGCGAAGTTCGTGTGGCCGAGGATCGAGAGGCTCTTGAACCGCACGGCGGCCGACGCGAGCTCCGAGGTCGCGCCCGCCGACTGGCCGAGGTTGACGAGCGTCGCGTGCGGGACGACCGCCTGCACTGCTGCTGCGGCAGGCTCACCCCACAGCGGATCGAACACGTAGTTCGGTCCGTCACCGTCGAACGCCTCCCTGAAGGCCGTGACCAGGTCGTCGGCTTCGTCGAGACGAAGCGTCGCGTCGGCGCCGCACTCCCGCGCGCGCTCGAGCCCCGCGGCACTTCGGCCGGCCGCGACGACCCGCTCTGCACCGAGGAGCTTCGCGGCCTGGACAGCCACGAGACCGACCGAGCCGGTCGCGCCGAGGACGAGGACGTTCTCTCCGCCGCGCAGCGGAGCTCGCCAGGCGAGCGGGAGCCAGCCGGCGAGGCCGGCGATCCCGAGCCCCGCGGCAAGCGCCGGGTCTGCGCCAGCGGGAACCTCGATCACGTGCGAGTCGCCGATGGCCGCGCGCTCCGCGATCGCGCCCTCGGAGGTGCGACCGAGCGATCCGCCGTAGATCCAGACGATCTTGCCGTCGGCCGTACGACCGACAGCCTCGCAACCGGGAACGTACGGCAGGTCGGGGTGGCCGGTCGCGAGGATGCCGCGCGACACTGCGAGGTCGATCGGATTGATCGGCGCCGCGAGGACGTCGATCGCGTCGCCCGCAGGCTCGGCGACGTCCGCCACCACGGGGGCGGAACCGACTTCGCGGATGAGCGCAGCTCTCACTCGACCTCGACGATCGCCTCGATCTCCACCGTCATCCCGAACGGAAGGCTCCCCACTCCCACTGCCGAGCGGGCATGGCCCGAGCCGAACACCTCCACGAGGAGGTCGGAGCAGCCGTTGATCACCTTCGAGTGCTCGGTGAAGTCGGGCGCGGCGTTGACCATTCCGAGGAGCTTGACGACGCGGCGCGTGCGGTCGAGGTCGCCCAGTTCGGAGCGCAGGACGGCCAGCAGATTGATGCCGACTTGCCGCGCGTGCGCCGCAGCCTCCTCGGCGGTCACGTCGACGCCGACCTTGCCGGTTGGGGTCGGTGTGCCCGGGCTCGTCGGCCCCGCGCCGGACAGGTAGAGGAGATTGCCGGTGCGGACTGCGCTCACGTAGCTCGCCGCCGGACGAGACACAGGTGGAAGCTCGATGCCGAGCTCGCGGAGCCGCTGCTCGACTGCCACTCCTACATCCCCATCGCGTGGTACCCCGCATCGACGTAGAGCGTCGTGCCGGAGACGTTCGCGGCATCCTCCGAGAGGAGGTACGCCGCGGCACCGCCACAGTCCTCGGACTCGATCGGCCGGTGCAACGGGGCTCGTTCCTCGAACATCGACTGCATCGTCGTGAAGCCGGCGATCGACCGCGCCGCGAGGGTCCGGATCGGGCCGGCCGAGATGGCGTTCACGCGGATGTTCTTGAACCCGAGATCCCACGCGAGGTAGCGAACGCTCGCGTCGAGCGTCGCCTTCGCCACGCCCATGACGTTGTAGTGGGGCACGGCGCGCTCGCCGCCGAGGTAGGTCATCGTCACGATCGAGCCGCC